>Ga0209211_10002858_pt1 | contig 29032 bp, 24 predicted proteins | sample RifGroA2_FD_183992 | JGI IMG/M metagenome (GOLD analysis project Ga0209211, IMG submission 183992) | Groundwater microbial communities from Rifle, Colorado, USA - Groundwater A2 (SPAdes) (version 2) | ecosystem: Environmental > Aquatic > Deep subsurface > Groundwater | place: Rifle, Colorado...
CATCACCCGTCAGGTGAAGGAAATCGCCGATCAGACCAACCTGCTGGCGCTGAATGCCGCCATCGAGGCGGCGCGCGCCGGCGAACAGGGGCGCGGTTTTGCCGTGGTCGCCGACGAGGTGCGCAAACTGGCGGAAAAATCGGCCTCGTCAGCCAGCGAAATCGATGCGATTACACGCACCCTCGCCCATCAATCCGAAGCGGTAACGCGCTCCATAGAGGTTGCCATGGTTCATATCGCCACCAGCAATGATTCCGTGGCGACCGTGAAAGGCGTACTGGCAGCGGCGAGCGAATCGGTGAGCGAGGTTGGCAAGGGCATGGACAATATTGCCAATGCCGCCAGCGAACAACAGCGGGCGGGCGCCGAAGTCGCCGCCGGCATCGAAAAGATTGCGGCCATGACGCAAGACAACAGCGACGCCGCCAGCCAGACCGCCACCGCCGCGCGCAGCCTGGAAGCGCTGGCTGAAGAACAACAGAGCACGGTGGGCCGCTTCAAGATTTGATCGCCAGGCCGGTTCGATTGATGTAATCCGGCCACGGCTCCCTGTTCGGAGCCGTGGTTGCGAGGGCGCCTCCTCTGCCGTGCGCCCATGTCCGGGGATTGCCCCGGCCCAAAGAGACAGGAACATTCCCGTGGATACCGTCCCGCCCCTTCCGGGGCGGGACATAAAAAACCGGTCCGTGGTTGCCCAGGGACCGGTTCAACGGGGGCCGGGTTATTTTCCCTGGCCCCCCTCCTCCTCCATTAACTTATTAGCGACCGGCGGTGTCGATGTCGCCTTCCAGGTTCGGATAGCGGACATGGTCGACCAGTTCCTGTATGTCCTTGCTCGGCATCGGCGAAATCAGGCTGCCGATGATGATGCCAAGGAAGCCGGCGGGAATGCCGAAGGTGCCGGCCGAGATCGGGTTGATGTCCCACCACAGCGGAGCATTGACGCCAAAGAACGGATAGGTCAGGTACATGTAGTAACCGCAGGTGAACAAACCCAGGGACATGCCCAGCACCGCACCCAGCCAGTTGGCACGCTTCCAGAACACCCCGCAGACCAGCGCCGGGAAGAAACCCGAAGCCGCCAGCGAGAAGGCCGCGCCGACCAGGAACAGGATGTTGCCCGGCTTCAGGCTGGTGACGTAGGCGGCAATCAGCGCCACCACCAGCAGCAGGCCCTTGGATACCGCCAGACGGCGAACCGTCGAGGCGTTCGGGTCGATCATCTTGTAGTACAGGTCGTGCGACATGGCGTTGGCGATGGTCAGCAGCAGGCCGTCAGCGGTGGATAGCGCCGCCGCCAGACCGCCGGCCGCCACCAGGCCCGAGATGACGTAAGGCAGACCGGCGATTTCCGGAGTTGCCAGCACGATCAGGTCGCCGCCGATGACGATTTCCGCCAGTTGCACAATGCCGTCCTTGTTGATGTCGGCAATGTTCATCAGCGTCTTGTCCACCACCGACCAGTTGCTGACCCAGGCCGGCAGGGCCGCAAAGCTGGAACCCACCAGGTTGCTGTACACCTCGTACTTGGCCAGGATGGCCAGGGCCGGCGCCGTGAAGTAGAGCAGGAAGATGAAGAATAGCCCCCAGAACACCGAGACGCGCGCCTCATGCACCGAAGGCGTGGTGTAGTAGCGCATCAGGATGTGCGGCAGGGCGGCGGTGCCGATCATCAGACAGGCGATCAGGGCGAGGAAGTTCTTCTTCGCGATGCCGCGCTTCTTCTCGATCTCTTCCGGCGTCTTGCCACCAGCGACCGCAAAGGCTTCGGCGTGGGCCTTGACCGGCGCGGCGCGGGCGCCGACAGCTTTCTCGGCAGTCCAGGCCTTCTTGGCCGCAGCCTCATCGGCCGGGAAGTCCTTGACGGCCTTCTCCGCAGCCTCGATTGCCTTCGCATCCGCCGCTGGCGTGGCAGCCTTGAGCGCCGCGACCTTGTCGACCGCTTTCAGCTTCTCGGCGGCGAGGAAAGCCGGGGCGTCCTTCGTCAAACCATCCAGCTTGGCCGTGGCCGCCGCAGCACGCTCGCGGAAGATGGCGCGCACCGACTCTTCCTTGGCGCCCTTGGGCGAGGCCTTGTCGTTGAACTCCTTTTCCAGCGCCGTGATCTTCGGCAGGGCCGAGGTATAGGCGGAGATCTGCGGGATCGGGATGCCGGTATGCTTCACCGACAGCCACACCACCGGGATCATGTAGGCCACGATCAGGATGATGTACTGCGCCACCTGGGTCCACGTCACCGCCTTCATGCCGCCAAGGAAGGAACAGACCAGGATGCCGGCCAGACCGACGAAGACGCCGACCTGGAACTCCAGACCGGTGAAGCGCGCGGTGATGATGCCGACGCCATAGATCTGCGCGATCACGTAGGTGAAGGAGCAGGTGATGGCGGCCAGCACACCGATGAAGCGCGGCAGGTGTCCGCCGAAACGCGCACCGAGAAAGTCCGGAATGGTGAACTGACCGAACTTGCGCAGGTAGGGCGCCAGCAGAATCGCCACCAGGCAGTAGCCGCCGGTCCAGCCCAGCACGAAGGCCAGGCCGTCATAACCGGACAGGTACAGGGTGCCGGCCATACCGATGAAGCTGGCGGCCGACATCCAGTCGGCGCCGGTCGCCATGCCGTTGAAGAGCGCTGGCACGCGTCGTCCGGCGACGTAGTATTCGCCAACGTCGGCCGTCTTCGACATGAAGCCGATGCCGGCATACAGCATGATGGTGGCGAAGAGGAAAATGTAGCCGAGGATCTTGTTCGGCACGCCCATCTGTTCGAGGATGCCGACGAGGATGACGAAGGTAACGAAGCCGCCGGTGTAGAAGGTGTAGTACTTCTTCAGGTTCTTGAAGAACTGCCCCTGGGTGATTTGTTGTTCGGCCATGTCAGTCGAGCTCCCCTTCGTGGACGCCGTATTCCTTGTCCAGATTGTTCATGTAGTGGGCGTAATACCAGATGATCGCCACGTAGATGATCAACGAACCTTGCGCCGACATGTAGAAGCCCAGCGGTCCGATGAAGTTGATCTCGTTGAGTTCGCGGGCGTACCAGCCCATGACGAACGTGGAAACAAACCAGAGGACAAGCAGGATCGTGCTTATCTTCAGGTTGATGTTCCAGTACTGCTTGTGCTTCTCAGTGAGTTGCATCTGGCACTCCTCCTTGTTGGCTGTGCGGCGAACCGGAACAGTTCGCCGTTTCCGGGACGCGCCCAGGGATTCCCCTTGTATTGCGCGCCGAACGTATCCCCGGGGCAGTACTAATGGCATAGACCCGGCATAGATCCGCGCCAATTGCCCCAAGATGGCGCATTGTTGCCCGGCAATCCTGACGGGAAGCTTACAGGCCCGCTTATAGCCCTATGGGGAAGCTTCCCGAAATCGGCCCGGTCTGGCTCGGCGGACTGTCTTCCGCCCTCCAGTGGCGCGGAAAACTGACGCGGAACAGGCTGCCCTTGCCGTCCTTGCCCGTCAGCAGATCGATTTTTGCCTGATGCAGCTCGGCGATTTCGGCGGCGATGGCCAGGCCCAGTCCGCTGCCTTCGGCGTCGGTTCCCAGCACGCGGTAGAAGCGGCCAAAAACGCTGAAGCGTTCTTCGCCGGGGATGCCGATGCCGTCGTCTTCCACTTCGATCAGCGCCAGACGGTCAGCGCGGGTGCGCACCGTAACGCGGCCTCCCGCCACCGTGTACTTGATCGCGTTGTCCACCAGATTGTTGAGCAACTCGCGCAGCAACAACGGCACGCCGTTGATCCACAGGGGGCGATCGCTGCACTCGAAGCCGAGATCAATCCGTTTCGCCAGTGCGCGCACCACCCATTCCTCGGCGACGCTGCGAGCCAACGCATTCAGGTCGAGCGGCGCCACGCTGTGCAGCTTTTCGTGGCTGGCCTCGGCGCGGGCCAGCATCAGCAACTGGTTGATCATGTGTGCGGCGCGGTCGGTGCTCTCGGCGATCAATTCGAGCGCATGGCGCATCCGCACCGGATCGGATTCCGACAGCGCTATCTCGGTCTGCGTCTTGAGTCCGGTCAGCGGCGTGCGCATCTGGTGCGCGGCCTGGGCGATGAAACGCTGCTGCGCCTGCAAGTTCTCTTCCAGCCGCCCCATCATCTGATTGAAGGCGACCACCAGCGGGCGCACCTCATCCGGCACGCGCGTTACCGGTATCGGCGACAGATCAGTGGGGCGGCGGCGGTGAATGCGTTCCTGCAAGAGGCGCAGGGGAGCAATGCCGCGCTTCAATCCCAGGTAGACCAGAATCACCGCCAGCGGAATGATGGCGAATTGCGGCAGCAGGACGCCGGAAATGATGCTGCCGGACAGCGCCTCGCGTTTGTGCAAGGTTTCCGCGACCTGCACGATGGCCGGCGATCGACCGTTGCCGACGGGAATGAAGGCATAGGCGATGCGCACGTTCTCGGCTTCGATGCGGTCATCACGGAACAGCACCTTGCCGGCTTTCAGCGTCGTCGGCAGTACCGGCCGGGAAATTTCCGCGTCGCCGTGAATAAGCTTGCCACCGGAATCGATCACCTGATAGTAGAGCGTGTCGATGTCGTCGGCGTGCAGCAGGGTGCGCGCCGACGGCGGCAGATTGACCGTGATCCGCCCGTTCTCGACCTTGACCAGATACACGATGGCGCTGACGTTCTCGGCGAGAGCCTGATCGTAGGGCTGGTTGGCGATGTAGGCGGCGACGTGATTGGTGGCGGCGATGGAAATCGGCCACAGCAGCAGGAGCGGCGCCAGCATCCAGTCGAGAATCTCGCCGAACAGCGAATTCGGGTACTCGTAGCTCACGAAAGGGTTGCCGCTCCGACCGCCGGTGGTTTTCCGCGGGGTCGATTTCTCGGCGCCTTGCGCGCCGGAGCTTTGCACGCCGGGGATGTCGCTGCGCGAGCCGGCGTCAGGCTTTGTCATCTGCCGCTTCGACCGGTTTCTCCAGGCAATAGCCCAGGCCGCGCACTGTCATGATACGGGCGTCGCCGGGTTCGAGTTTCTTGCGCAGACGATGGATATAGACCTCGATGGCATTGCTGCTGACTTCCTCGCCCCAACTGCACAACTGGTCGACCAGTTGCTCCTTCGCCACCAGCCGACCGGCGCGCAGCAGCAGGATTTCCAGCAGCGCCAGTTCGCGCGCCGACAAATCGACGATCTCGCCATTGAGACGGGCCATGCGCTCGGACTGATCATAGGACAGGGCGCCGACCTCGATCCGCGTCGGGTTGCCGGTGCCGCGCCGGGTGAGCGCCCGCACTCGGGCAAACAGTTCCGGCAGCGCGAAAGGCTTGGTCAGGTAATCGTCGGCGCCGGCGTCCAGCCCGCGCACCCGGTCCTCGACGCCGTCCTGCGCGGTCAGCACCAACACCGGCGTGGTGACTTTGCGCGCCCGCAGGCGCTTGAGCACATCAATGCCCAACATGCGCGGCAAACCCAGATCGAGAATCAGCAAATCGTAGGGTTGGGAGAGCATGGCGGTGTCGGCATCGACACCGTTATTGACATGATCGACGGCGTACCCGGACTTGCGCAGGGCGGCAATCAACCCCTGGGCAATGATGCGGTCGTCTTCGGCAAGCAATAATCTCATGGAGTCTCGGTGCACGCATGGGGCGCGGATCGCAGGCAAATGATAGCCGATAGCCCGCCCCACCGCCGTCCCGCCAGCGCCGACTTTCCAAACGCGCATGGCAGCAAGTTCCACCCACAGAAGATGAAACACGCGAAAGGCGAATTGAAGGCCCGCCCCTCCCATCCTCCCCTCGCGGGGAGGCTTCTGGTCGGCTCGCTACGCTCGACATCACCAGTCGCTCCGAACGAGTTATTTCACGCTAACACACAAAAGCAAAACCCCCGACGCTGTTTCCAGAGTCGGGGGCTTCGAGTTACTGCGGCTCCAGTAGGAAGGGGGTACGGGGGGAACCTGGGTTCCCCCTGTTCTGAGCAGGCCATGCACCAGGCGGAGCCTGCTGCATGGCGGAAACCTGGGTTTCCTCCTGTTCCTTTCTATTGGAGAATGGACATTACATGTCCATTCCGCCCATGCCGCCCATGCCACCCATGCCGCCCATACCGCCCATGCCGCCACCGCCGGCTGGCTTGTCTTCGACCAGTTCGGCCACCATGCAATCGGTGGTCAGCATCAGGCCGGCCACCGAAGCGGCGTTCTGCAACGCGGTGCGCGTGACCTTGGTCGGGTCCAGCACGCCCATCGCCACCATGTCGCCGTACTCGCCGGTCGCGGCGTTGTAGCCGAAGTTGCCCTTGCCTTCCAGCACCTTGTTGACCACCACGGAAGGCTCGTCGCCGGCATTCGCGGCGATTTCGCGCAGCGGCTGCTCCAGGGCGCGCAGCACGATCTTGATGCCGGCTTCCTGTTCGTGGTTGTCGCCCTTCAGCGAAATCGTGGCGCGAGCACGCAGCAGAGCCACGCCGCCGCCAGCCACAATGCCTTCTTCAACGGCGGCACGCGTGGCGTGCAGCGCATCTTCGACGCGGGCCTTCTTTTCCTTCATTTCCATTTCGGTCGCGGCGCCGACCTTGATCAACGCCACACCGCCGGCCAGTTTGGCGACGCGCTCTTGCAGCTTTTCCTTGTCGTAGTCGCTGGTGGCTTCTTCGATCTGGGCGCGGATTTGCGTCACGCGGGCCTTGATCGAATCTTCCTTGCCGGCGCCGTCGATCAGGGTGGTGTTTTCCTTGGCGACTTCAACGCGCTTGGCCTGGCCGAGGTCGGCCAGCGTGGCCTTCTCCAGGGTCAAACCGACTTCTTCGGCGATCACCGTGCCGCCCGTCAGGATGGCGATGTCTTCCAGCATGGCCTTGCGACGATCGCCGAAGCCCGGAGCCTTGACGGCGACGGTCTTGAGGATGCCGCGAATGTTGTTCACCACCAGCGTAGCCAGCGCTTCGCCATCGACATCTTCGGCGACGATCAGCAGCGGACGACCGGCCTTGGCGACTTGCTCGAGTACCGGCAGCAGGTCGCGGATGTTGGATACCTTCTTGTCGTGCAGGAGCACGTAGGGATTGTCCAGAATGGCGATTTGCTTGTCCGGGTTGTTGATGAAATAGGGCGACAGGTAGCCGCGGTCGAACTGCATGCCTTCGACGACTTCGAGTTCGTTTTGCAGCGACTTGCCGTCTTCGACGGTGATGACGCCTTCCTTGCCGACCTTGTCCATCGCATCGGCGATGATCTTGCCGACATCGGCGTCGGCGTTGGCCGAAATCGAGCCGACCTGGGCGATTTCGTGGGTCGTGGTGCAGGGCTTGGAAATCTTCTTCAGCTCTTCGACCACGGCGACGACGGCCTTGTCGATGCCGCGCTTGAGATCCATCGGATTCATGCCGGCGGCGACGAACTTCATGCCTTCGCGGACGATCGACTGCGCCAGCACGGTGGCGGTGGTGGTGCCGTCACCGGCAACATCGGAGGTCTTGGAAGCGACTTCCTTGACCATCTGCGCGCCCATGTTCTCGAACTTGTCCTTCAGTTCGATTTCCTTGGCGACGGACACGCCGTCCTTGGTAACGGTCGGGGCGCCATAGGAGCGCTCCAGAACGACATTGCGACCCTTGGGGCCGAGGGTAACCTTGACGGCGTCGGCCAGAATATTGACGCCATTCACCATGCGCTGACGCGCGGAATCGCCGAAGCGAACTTCTTTAGCTGCCATTGTCTGTATCTCCTGTAATTCTGTAGCGATTAGAGCTCAACAACGCCCATGATGTCTTCTTCGCGCATAACCAGCAGTTCTTCGCCGTCGACCTTGACGGTCTGGCCGGAGTACTTGCCGAACAGCACGCGGTCGCCAACCTTGAGCGCCATGGGACGGACCTTGCCGTCGTCCATGATCTTGCCGGTGCCGATGGCCTTGACTTCACCTTGATCGGGCTTTTCGGCGGCGTTGTCGGGGATGACGATGCCGGAAGCGGTTTTCTTCTCTTCTTCGAGACGCTTGACGATAACGCGATCATGCAAAGGACGAATTTTCATGGGGTTGATCTCCTCGTAAACTGGGTTGGAACAGGAAAAAGCGCTGCGGCCGGGCCGCAGGTCTGAGTCGGGCGAAGGCAAAAACATTAGCACTCATCGCCAGCGAGTGCTAATAATAGGGCCTAAAGCCCCATTCTTCAAGGGGGCGGCAGAAAGAAATCGCTCCAAGCTATCGGCTGCTGCCTAAGACGAGAGGATTGCAGCCCAAGGTGAGAGTCGACTACCAGTGCTGGCGCGGGTTTAGGTGATGTCTAACTCCAAAACCCTTGCCAATACTTGTTCTCCGAGGTATTCGCACAATATGGTGTTCGCGCACGGTAGCTCCAGAGCGGACGGTCAGCGCGGAGGTCACGTCCAATCGTATATATAGATATTGACTTAAAGCCATGCTTAATTATAATCTATGTGTATGCCAAAGACTGCTCGCGCCCTTCTGCAACTCCCACCTGCCACTGCCGCCGCCATGGAGAAACTTGGCGCCGACCTGGCGGTGGCTCGCTTGCGTCGCAAGGAGTCCCTGAAGACTTGGGCGAAACGCATGGGGGTTTCGGTTCCCACGCTACAGCGCCTCGAAGCCGGCGACCCCTCTGTTGGTATCGGTATCGTCGCGACTGCGCTGTGGCTTATCCAGCGAGACGGAGAACTGAGAAATCTTGCGGCGCCCGAACACGACCAAGGCGCTATTGAGATGGATGTCCGAGCCGCCCTCGAACTCGGTCGCACCCGAGCTCGAGCCTCCGCTGAAGCGCGCCTACGCAAGAATCAGGCGAAGGATTGAGATGCGCCTGGATGACCTGTACCTCTGGTACTTGGGCGACCCCGTCAGGCCACGCTACGTTGGCGAACTGAAGCTGGTCTCCGCCGGCAAAGGGGTCTCCTTGCACTACGGCAAGGAGTGGATGGGCCACGGGTTTGCGCTGAGCGAGGACCTCCCGCTTGTCGATGTCGAGCACATGCCTCCCGGTCGTTTGGCGGCTGATGCGCAACGTGCGGTTGGCGCGGTCGATGATGCGCGACCGGACCGTTGGGGCGAAAAGGTCATCCGCTTCGTGGACAAGCCAAAACGTCTCTCCCTCATGGAGTACCTGTTCTACGCCGGCGACGACCGATTCGGCGCGTTCGGCGTTTCCACGTCGGCGAGTACCTACAGCCCGCGAGCTGGAGGTCCGCTACCTCGGCTTGAGGATGCTCAACAGCTTAGTGAGGTTGTTGCCAAGATCGCGGCCTCGGAGCCGATCACGGCCCTGGAAGCAAAAATCATTGCTGGCGGCGGCAGTCCGCTCGGTGGGGCAAAACCCAAGGCGCTCATCGATATCGACAGCGAGCAGTGGGTCATCAAATTCTTCAACAACGAACCCGTTGATGCGCCGCTCATCGAGCACGCGACGATGACGCTGGCCGAGCGAGCGGGCATCACCGTGGCAAGAACGCGGGTCATTCACCTTGTCGGCGCGAACGCGGTCGCCATTCGCCGCTTCGACCGCAGCCAGGGGCGGCGAATTCACAGCATCTCGGCCGGCACCGCGATTCGGGCGGCCACTGCATCAGGCGAGGAGCCAGAGCTTGGATACCCCGAGCTGGCGCGAATTCTCCGTCGTGTTGGCGTCACCAGGGATGACACCAACCAGCGGGACGCACGCGAGCTCTTCCGTCGCATGGTTTTCAACATCCTGGTCGACAATACCGACGACCACGAGAAGAACCACTCCTTGCTGGTTGTAAGCCCGTTCGCGAATGGCCGCCTAAAGTTGGCGCCGGCGTACGACGTTTTGCCGACCAACTCAGGACAGGGATACCAGGAATTTATCTGTGGCGCGCATGGTCGGGATTCGACGCTCGACAACGCGATGTCGCAATGCGATGCATTCGGCCTACTGCCAGCGGAAGCCGCAACCGAAGTCGTTCGCGTCATTGACGTTGTAAACACCTGGAAGGAACACTTCGCTCAGACCGGAGTGACGCAGCGCGACATCGAAAGCCTGGCCGAGCGTATTGATGGTGATGAACTTCTAGCCCATCGCACCAATTTCGAGCAGGCGAGGTTTCAGTCTGCGCCGGCCAAGAGAAAGCGGTCCAGTCCTTTCCGGCGCACCTAGCCGCACCGTAACCCGTTTGGAAAATCTCACCTTAGGCTGCGGTCGCTCCAAGCCGCCTCTGCGGCGGCGCAGTGCGCCTGGCGGGGAAAAGGGCGGAGGCGCGTTTACTGCGTCTTGACGACCGCTGCCGGCGCCCCGGGTTTCGGCGCCTCGGCAACGGGTTCCGGCCTTGGCTTGGTCGGCGGTATCACGATGCCGCCCTTTTCCACGCCGATGTTCTGTTCGATGGCGGGCAGGGTATGGGCGATGCCGCGGTGACAATCGATGCAGGTCTTGCCGGTCTGGAATGCGCCCTGATGCATGGGGGACGCGCGACGCCCCTGCTCCGAATAATCCATGTACTCGTAATTGTGGCAATTGCGGCACTCTTGCGAATCATTGGCCTTCATCCGATCCCACTCGTGCTGGGCCAGTTCGCCGCGCTTGGCGTTGAACTTCTCGGGAGAATCGATACTGCCGAGAATCTTGTGCAGCACTTCGTTCGACGCCTGGATCTTGCGGATTATTTTCGGCCCCCATTCCCTCGGCACGTGACAATCCGGGCAGGTGGCGCGTACTCCCGTGCGGTTCGCATAGTGAATGGTCCGGGTGTATTCGCGGTAGACGTTCTCCTCCATTTCATGGCAGGAGATGCAGAAGGCTTCACGGTTGGTCCATTCCAATACGGTATTGAAACCGCCCCAGAACAGGATGCCGACAATGAAGGCGACGCCCAGTCCGCTGAAGGCGAGTACTTTCAACCGGGTCACAAGGGTTTTGATGGGTTTCATGTCAGTCCCTCGTTACAGGCCGCTGCCGGGCTTGAAGACGTTTTCCACCAACGGCTTGGTATCCGCTTGAGGTACATGGCACTGCGTACAGAAATAGCGCAGCGGCGAGATGTTGGACAGCTCCTGCCCTTCGCGCGTCCTGAAATGGCTCACCGAAACCTTGGTCGCACCGGTTTCCTTGGTCTTGCTCCAGGCATGGCAGTCCATGCATTTATTGAAGTTCCGGGTGATCTGATAGTCGCGCGTGGTGTGCGGAATCAGCGGCGGTTGTTGAACAAAGTCGCGCGGCAGGGGCTTGGCGTCCTTGGCCTGCTTGTACATGTCGGCTTCCGTGGTCTTGTTGATCGGAGTTTCGCCACGCAGGGAGTGCAGCTTGACCACCGTATTGGCAGTGTTGGCGGAGTTGGCGTTCGGGGCGGCCAAGGCGGCGGCAAGGGCGGCTATGGCAAGAACGGCACGCAGCAGGCGGGTCATGATGTGGTCCTCCGGTGAGTCGGGTCAGATAGGCGGGTCGTGAAGCGGAATACGTCGCGATTGCAGACGTCGATGCAGCGACCGCAATTGGTGCAGTTGGCATCGAGAATGATCGGGGTGATGCCGTCAGTGCCCTTGAGCGCCGGGCGAATCACCTGCGGCTCGGGGCAGACGATAAAGCAGTCCATGCAATCGTCGCAGGCGGCACGTTTGCCGGCGGTCACTCGCGGCAATGCCACGGCGCCGATCAGCGTGTAGACGGCGCCCATCGGACACAGGTGGCCGCACCAGCCGCGGCTGGCGATCAAAAGGTCGTAGAGAAAAATGCCCAGCACGGCGATCCATGCCGTGCCCATGCCGAAGATCAGGCCACGATGCAGCATCGATACCGGATTGACGAATTCCCAGGCGATGCTGCCGGTGATGGCCGAGACCAGGACGATGCCGCCGAGCAGCCAGTAACGCGTACGTGCCGCGGGGGCGCGACCGCTTTTGAGTCCGAGACGGCGGCGCAGCGCGGCGGCGCCGTCGGTGACCATGTTCAGCGGACACACCCAGGAACAGAAGGTCCGCCCGCCGACCAGCAGGTAGAAGGCGGCCACCAGCGCGGCGCCGATCAGCACGTCGCGATACGGTACATGGCCTGCCGCCAGCGACTGCACCACCAGCAGCGGGTCGGTGAGCGGCAGCACACCCAGCGTCAGGGAGTACGACAGGTTGCCCTTGACGACCCAGAGGCCGAACCATGGGCCGATCAGGAACAGCAGCAGAATTCCCAGTTGCGAAGCACGCCGCAGCAACAGCCATTTACCAAACGGCGAATAGCTCGCCCGGAAAGTCGGCGCTGGCGATACGGCGTCGCCACCACTCTCGACCGATGCGAGTCGTTGACCGTGCAAGGCCAGCGAGGACTCCGCGCATGAAATAGCGACCGGGGCCGCAATCATGGCCGCCACCCCGAATTCAGCGCCGGGCTGGCGTCGCGCGGCGTGATCTCATCCGGTCGCCGTGTCGGCATCTGGATCTGCTCGCCGATCAGCGAACCTCCGTGCTTCTCTTTCTCTTCCCAGCCCTTGCGGTAGTGGTCGGGCAATCTGCCCTGGGCCAGCTTCGGCGGCAACACCTTGATCGCGGCTTCCGGCAGCACGCAGGACTTCTCGCACTTGCCGCAACCGGTGCAGTGCGCCGAATGCACCGTGGGCAGCAGCATGGCGTGCCGGTCGGAACGCGGGTTATGCAGCTTTTCCAGCGTGATGGCCTGGTCGATGACGGGGCAGACGCGGTAGCAGACATCGCAGCGCAGGCCAAGAAAATTGAGGCAGCTTTCATGATCGACCAGCGCCGCCAGGCCCATGCGCGACTTGCCGATGTCGGTCAGCTTGCGGTCGAGCGCTCCGCTCGGACAGGCCTTGACGCAGGGCAGGGTGTCGCACATTTCGCACGGCACCTTGCGCGCCTCGAAGTACGGCGTTCCGGTGGCGACCGGCTCGCCGAGCGCCGACAGCTTCAGGGTGTCGTAGGGGCAATCGCGCACGCACAGGCCGCAGCGCACGCAGGCCGCCAGAAAATCGCTTTCCGCCAGCGCGCCGGGAGGCCGCAGGGCCTGTGCCGGCGATGCTGAAGCCTGCCTCACGTACAGCCCAAGGCCGAGCGACAGCAGGCAGGCGCCGCCCGCCGCCCCGGCCGCATTTTTCAACACGGTGCCGAGGAAACGACGACGGGGCGTAGGCGAGTTTGAGGCCACGATCTTGAATGCGTCGATGCCGGATCGATCTCAGGCCTTGACCACCTTGACCGCGCACTTCTTGAAGTCGGTCTCTTTCGAGATCGGGCAGGTGGCATCCAGCGTGAGCTTGTTCACCAGCTTGGCCTCGTCGAAGAACGGGATGAAGATCAGGCCGCGGGGTGGTTTGTTGCGGCCGCGAGTTTCGATGCGGGCCACGATCTCGCCGCGACGCGACACCACCTTCACCTCCATGCCGCGATTGAAACCGCGCGCCTTGGCATCGTCCGGGTGCATGAATATCTGTGCGTCCGGCACGGCGCGGTGCAGCTCGGTGACGCGGCGCGTCATGCTGCCGGTGTGCCAGTGTTCCAGGACGCGACCGGTGCATAGCCACATGTCGTATTCCTTGTCCGGCATCTCCGGCGGGTTCTGGTAGGGCAGGGCAAAGATCACCGCCTTGCCATCCTTGTGGCCGTAGAACCTGACGCCCTCGCCCTTCTTGACATAGGGATCGTAGCCTTCGCGGAAGCGCCACAGCGTTTCCTTGCCGTCCACCACCGGCCAGCGCAGGCCGCGCGCCTTGTGATAGACATCGAACAGCGCCAGGTCGTGACCGTGGCCGCGACCGAAGATCGCATATTCCTCGAACAGGCCCTTTTGCACGTAGTAGCCAAACGCCTTCGATTCGTCGTTGCTGTAGCCCTTGATGGCGTGGGCATTGACCTTGTCCAGCTCGGCGAGCGGAAACTTGTTCACCACCTTGTTGGCATAGAGCACGTCGTACAGGGTCTTGCCCTTTAATTCGGGCTTTTTCGCGATCAGCTCGGCCGGCCAGACTTCCTCGACCTTGAAGCGCTTTGAGAACTCCATGTACTGCCACAGATCCGACCTGGCCTCGCCCGGTGCGCTGACCTGCTGCCGCCAGAACTGGGTGCGACGCTCGGCGTTGCCGTAGGCGCCCTCCTTTTCGACCCACATGGCGGAGGGCAGGATCAGGTCGGCGGCGAGCGCGGAAACCGTCGGATACACGTCGGACACCACGACGAAGGCCGCTGGGTTGCGCCACCCCGGATACACCTCGCCGTTGATGTTGGGGCCGGCCTGCATGTTGTTGGTGGTGCTGGTCCAGTAGCACTTGAGCTTGCCGTCCTTCAAGGCCCGGCTCTGCGCCACGGCGTGCAGTCCGATCTTGTCGGGCAGCGTGCCGGCGGGCAGTTGCCAGATGCCTTCCGAGATCTTGCGGTGTTCGGGATTGGTCACCACCATGTCGGCGGGCAGGCGATGGGCAAAGGTGCCCACTTCGCGCGCGGTGCCGCAGGCCGAAGGCTGTCCGGTCAGCGAGAAGGGGCCGTTGCCCGGCTCGGAAATCTTGCCGGTCAGCAGGTGCACGTTGTAGATCATGTTGTTGGCCCACGTGCCGCGCGTGTGCTGGTTGAAGCCCATGGTCCAGAAGGAAACGATCTTCTTCTTCGGGTCGGCATACAACTCGGCCAGCGCCTTCAACTTTTCAGCCGGAACCCCCGACAACTTGGCAACCTTCTCCAGCGTGTACTCGGAGACGAACTTGGCGAACTCCTCGAAGCTCGAAGGCCTGGCATCCGTCGGACTGTTTTTCGGCTTGCCGTCGGCACCGGGATAACCGTTGAACTTCGCATCCTTTTCCAGCGCATGGCCGGGGCGCAGGCCGAAACCGATGTCGGTTTCGCCGATCTTGAAATTGACGTTCTTCTTGATGAACTCCTTGTTCGCCTTGCCGCTGCTGATGATGTGATGACAGATGTAGTTCATGATCGCCAGGTCTGTGTTGGGCACGAAAATCATGCCCAGATCGGCGAGGTCGAAACTGCGGTGTTCGAAGGTGGACAGGACATTCACCCGGCACTCGTTGTGCGTCAGGCGACGGTCGGTAATGCGCGACCAGAGGACCGGATGCATCTCGGCCATGTTCGAGCCCCACAGCACGAAGGCATCGGCCTGCTCGATGTCGTCGTAGCAACCCATCGGCTCGTCGATGCCGAAGGTGCGCATGAAACCCGTCACGGCCGAGGCCATGCAGTGGCGTGCGTTGGGATCGAGGTTGTTGGAACGGAAGCCGGCCTTCATCAGCTTGGCCGCCGCGTAACCTTCAAAAATCGTCCATTGACCGGAGCCGAACATGGCGATCGAACCCGGACCCTCGGCCTTCAGCGCGGTCTTCCACTTCTCGGCCATGATGTCGAAGGCTTCGGTCCACGACACTTCGACGAATTCGCCGGTCTTGTCGTACTTGCCGTCTTTCTTGCGCAGCAACGGCTTTTTCAGGCGGTCGGCGCCGTACATGATCTTGGACAGGAAGTAGCCCTTGATGCAGTTGAGGCCGCGATTCACCGGGGCATCCGGATCGCCCTGGGTTGCCACCACGCGACCGTTCTGGGTTCCAACCAGCACCGAGCAGCCAGTGCCGCAGAACCGGCACGCGGCCTTGTCCCAATGAACTGCCGTGGGATTGGTCGGGGCGACCTTCCTGGCGGCCTGGGCCACCAGAGGCAGGGTCATTCCAGCGGCAGCCGCCGTGGCGGCGACCGCATTGGCTTTCATGAATTCGCGGCGGTTGATGCTCATTTTCCACTCTCCTTGATATCGCTTGGACCTTCATCCGAATACTGATAGACCAGTGATGCATCCGAAATGCCATCCACCAGTTGCAGCTTGAGCAGCGAGGCCTCGACGCTGAAACCCTCGCCGTCCTCGACGGTGACGACAATGCGACCGCTCTCCATCTCGCTGGCATGTACTTCCACACCGGGAATGCCGGCCAGTGCGGACATAACCTCGGGAAAACGCTCGGGGCGCGCCCGAACCAGAACTCCCGTCACGTTCATGCCATGGCTCCTTGATGCCGAATGGTGTGCATGCTGATTGACTGTGCCGGGCAGACGGCGACATATGCCCCGTAGCCGGTGCATTCGGCCAGCGCCCAGAACGGACGCAGCGAAACGACCGGCGATGCCGCCAGACGACCACAAAGAAAGCTGCGGCGGAATGCGTCCATTGAAAATACCCCTTTCAACTGTAGTGCAGTGTAGAGCGGGGCAAGCGGGTGCCGCATTGACTAAAGTCAAGCAATAACGAAAGTAATAGCGATATCGAGCCGGCGGCAGTGCGCGTGGAACCGTCGTTCGGGCTCGCGGCAAATATTCAAGTGGCCTGTCGCTGGCTGCAACATGCCGCTGTTATGACACATGCAATCACCTGCCTGGTCAGCGGCGGACGTGGATCCGTCAGACCAGGCGGTTGTCGCGGTAATCGGCGATGGCCTGTTCGATTTCCTCGCGGCTGTTCATGACGAAGGGGCCGTGCTGCACCACCGGTTCGCCGAGCGGGCGCGCCGCCGGGCAGCAGATCGCCGCGATTGCCCAGATGGTCCTGGTGCAGCATGTGGCCGTCGAGCATGTAGGTCACGGTCTCGAAGCCGCGATGCGGATGCGGTTGACAGCCGGATTTGCAAGCGGGATTCCCCATGGCTGTTGTTTCCCTCGCGTTTGTCCGATTCGATAAGATGCGGTCATGCGTAAAGTGCTTTTCTCCTGCGTTTGTCTGTGGGCGCTGCAAGCGGCGGCCGACGAGCTGCCCGTGCCTGGCGGTCAATGCCCGTGCCGCGCTGAATCCGGCGTCGACCATAAAGCTGGTCACCACCTTTGCCGCGCTCGACCTGCTGGGTCCGGCCTATGTCTGGAAGACGGAGGCCTTCGCCAGCGGCACGCTGCACGACGACGTACTGACCGGCGACCTGCACCTGAAGGGCGGCGGCGACCCCAAGCTCACCTACGACCAGTTCGGTCGCCTGCTGCGCCAGATTCGTACTCGCGGCATCAGGGAGATTCGCGGCGACCTGGTGCTGGATCGCGGCGCCTTTGCCGTCAGCGCGGTCGATCCCGGACGCTTCGACGCGCAGCCGCTGCGGCCCTACAACGTCGCACCCGACGCCTTGCTGGTGAATTTCAAGGCGGTCACGCTGCAACTGATTCCCGATCCGGCGACGAAAAAATTGATGGTCGGCATGGAACCGGCGCCGATCAATCTCGATCTGGTCAATCAGGTCACGCTCGGCAATGGCAACGGCTGCGGCGACTGGAAGGAGCGCCTGCGCGCCGACGTTTTCAGCCACGGCCTGACGACACGGCTGGTGCTGACCGGCGTGTATCCGCCAAGCTGCGGCGAACAGCGCTGGAACATCGCGGTGCAGGAACATCCGCAATTCGTGCTCGGCGTCTTCCTCCAACTCTGGGCGGAACTTGGCGGCACGTTGACCGGCGGCGTGCGCGAAGGCGTGGCGCCGGTCGATGCGCGCCCGATCGCCGTGCTGCCATCGCCGACTCTTGCGGAAGTGGTACGCGACATCAACAAGTTTTCCAACAACGTCATGGCGCGCCAGTTGTTTCTGACGCTGGGCATGGAAACCGGACAGCGTCCCTCAACCGCCGAAGGCGGCGATGCGGCGATCCGTTTCTGGCTCGACGCGCGCGGCCTCGCCATGCCGGAACTGGTGCTGGAAAATGGTTCCGGCCTGTCACGTCGCGAACGCATTTCGGCCGAAAGTCTGGGCCGTTTGTTGCAGGCGGCTTGGCGCAGCGCGGTGATGCCGGAACTGATGGCGTCCCTGCCGGTGACCGCCACCGACGGCACCATGAAAAAGCGCCTCAAGCAAAACGGCGTGGCCGGTCAGGCGCATATCAAAACCGGCTCGCTGGAAGGCGTGCGCAGCATCGCCGGCTATGTGCTGGACAAGTCCGGGCGGCGCTGGATCGTGGTGTTCTTCGTCAATCACGCCAACGCCGGCGCGGCGCAGCCGGCGCAGGATGCGCTGCTGCAATGGGTGTATGAACGGAACGGCGCATGAAACGCGCGGCGCTGCTGGCCGCCGGCTTCGCCTACATGGTGCTGCTGATCGAAGCGCTGCGCGCCGCCGTGGCCTGGTGGCACGACGAGCTGGCGCAACCGGGCTGGAGCGACATCGCGCTGATCGCCGTGCTGCCGGCGCTGATCTGGATCTGGTGGCGCTACCTGTCGCCCTTCGGTCGCGATTGTCGGAAGTGTGCCCTGCCGCCCGAGCCAGGGCAGACGCCGTAATCTTTTCCACGCCATGAAGCAAAAGCCGGTCGAGTCCTGTCCTTGCGGTCGTCCGCTCGCCTACGCGGCGTGCTGCGCTCGCCACCATGAGGGAAGTCCGGCGCCGGATGCCGAATCGCTGATGCGCTCGCGCTACAGCGCCTATGTGCTGGGGTTGGAGGACTATCTGCTGGCGACATGGCACGCGTCCACGCGGCCCGCCGCGCTGAATCTTGGCGCCGAAGCTCAGCCGAAATGGCTGGGGCTGCAAGTCAAGGCGCGGACGCAAACCGACGACACGGCAAGCGTGGAGTTCGTCGCCCGCTACAAGGTCGGCGGGCGCGCGCAACGGCTGCACGAAATCAGCCGGTTCGTGCGCGAGGACGGCTGCTGGTACTACGTTGGCGGGGAGGACGATCAGTCGGCGGCTTCAGCAGACCGGTGAGTACATGGAAAGCCTTGTCAGGCAAGGCATTGGTGCGCCCGGCGGGGATCGAACCCACAACCCCTGGCTTCGGAGGCCAGTACTCTATCCATTGAGCTACGAGCGCACGAGGGGGCGAAGCATAACCCGTTCGGCTGCCGCCGTCCATTGCGCGGCGGGCCGATCCGCTATAATCGCGCGTCCTGTTTGACTTCTCCCGGAAGGTTGCTCATGTTCCAGTTACATATCCGCACCGCCGCTGCCGCTGGCGCGCTGGTGCTGTCCGTCGGTGTTTTCGCCATGGGCAACCGTCCCAAGGGCGATGACGAAGCCGTCAATAGCCGCATCGCGCCGGTGGCCAAGGTCGAGCTGGCGGCGCCGTCCGCCGCCGCGAGCGGTGATCGCAGTGGCGAACAGTTGTACAAGGCAACCTGCTTCGCCTGTCATGAAGCCGGCGTCGCCAACGCTCCCAAATTCGGCGACAAGGCCGCCTGGGCTCCTCGCCTTGCGCTGGGACTGGATGGGCTGATGAAGTCGGTTATTGCCGGCAAGAACGCCATGCCGCCGAGGGCCGGCTCGGACGCCAACGATACCGAACTGGCGCGCGCCGTTGTCTATATGGCCAACAAGGCCGGCGGCAAGTTGACGGAGCCGGCCGCCAAGTAATCGGCAGTCGCGAAGCCCGCAAGAAAACCCAAAGGGACCGTTCGCGGCTAGCCGTTAAGTTAAAGTGTTGCTAAAACACTAATCCCCTGTACCATCATCCTCGTGCTATCCGGCATGAGGATGAGATGCCCCCGAAGAAGAATTCTCCCGCACTCAAGATGCCCCGGGTTCCCCCGGAGGTAGGCGGGATTCAAATCAATTTCTGCAAGAATCCGAGGTGCTCGAACTTCGGCGTTCCCGCGTCTGCGACCAGGCCGTCTCGGTCCGCGCCAAGCAGCGGACAGTTTGGGCATTATCGGATCGTCGCCAGCCTGCCCGGAACACCTCTTATGCGCTGCACGTCGTGCGGGGAAATCTTTCCCGTCAAGAGTAATCTCGGCATCGCCGAAGAGTTGGGCCGGTTGTCTGCCTTCCTCGTGCCCACGACTTACTGCTGCCCTGACGAACAGTGCGCGAACCATGTAATTCCGATTGAGACGCCCAAGCACTATCTCTCGTTTGGAACCACCGCTGCCGGATCCGCGCGATACCGATGTAAGGCTTGCGGTCGGCTATTCTCAGTAGCGAAGAAGGCCGGGTTGCGCCAACGCCAACCCGCCAAGAATCGCATGATCTTCTCGCTGCTGATGAATAAGTCGCCGATGCGACGCATCTGCGAAGTCGCGCAGATCAACGCGGTCACCCTGTATCAACGCATCGATTTCTTCTACCGGCAATGCCTCGCCTTCGCCGCGCACCGTGAGCGGCACCTTCTTGACGGTTCGCTGCACATCTTGCGGCTCTATCTGGCGGTTGACCGGCAGGACTATGTGATCAACTGGACCAACCAAGCCGACCGGCGCAATGTCACCTTGCATGCCGCCGGCAGCGCCGATGACAACACCGGCTACGTGTTCGGAATGCATCTCGACTTCGACTCCGGCATGGACGGACAGAGCGTCGAGGCCGACGCTGTCGCCACCGGCGACTATGCGAAGCCCTACGCTTTTCGGCGCTACGCCAGAGTTTGGCTGCAGGAAGACTACTCGGATGCGCTGCGGCAGTATTGGAAGACCCGGAAGCGTAAGCAGCGGCAGGCCGCCAAGAATAGTTCATCCCCCTTGGTGGCGAGCATTCAGACCACCTACGATGCCGCAGCCAACCGTGGGGATGTCGAGCAGGCAGCGACTATGGACTTCGACACCCAGTTACCGCTACGGGGCATGCAGACCCATAGCGAATACACGCTGTACGGGCATTTCTTCTACCTTGAGCGGATGTTGCGGGGTGTTGAGAAGGTCCGCTTCTTCATGGATCAAGAGTCGGCCATACGAGCAGCGTGCCTCGGGGCGTTCCGCGAACGGGTCACAGAGCGGACGGTAGACGCGTTCTATGTTCGAATCGACAAATCGCTGACCGTCAATGAACGGCGCTACGCGATTGCGCAGAGCCGGGCGGAATTCGACGCTGCCAAGGTGCGGTATCCCGGCCTCTCGGAGAGTGAGGTCGAGGTCAAGGTCATCCAGGAGCGGCTAGCCCAGATGGCAACCATTGGGAAATGGAGTGATCGTTGGGTACTGCACCCATTTCCAAGTATGAGCGAACCGGACAAGGCGGCATGCTATCTCACCGACTTTCAGGATTACGATCCGGATCACCTGGCGCGGCTCTACGCACGAGCCAGCCTACACGCCATCGATCGATTCTTCATGCAGGTGCGGCGGCGGCTGTCGATTCTGGAGCGCCCGATCCAGACGGCCAGCGCGCAGCGGCGGACATGGTACGGCTACAGTCCCTATAACCCGGAGGTGGTCGAGAAGCTGCTGACGATATTCCGGGTGTTCTACAACTACGTGGCCGAGGGCGATGACAAGAAGACGCCAGCGATGCGGCTTGGTTTGGCTAAGGCCAAAGTTGATATTGAAGACTTGATTTACTACGTGATCAGCAAATAACTGCGGACTTTAAGGCACCGATAACCAGAGGTGTAGCACCTTAATTGGTCCAGGTGACCGCCTGGTTTTTGGGTAGATCCAGGTTCTGTCATGTACGGTTATGTACGACCGATCAGTGAAGCGCGATAGAGGGAAAGCTGCGGGCCCGTCTTTGAGATTGTAGAGTTTCCGTTTCCCATGGCGGCGGAAATGTGCCGCGAGGGAATCAGGGAGCTGCTGATCTGTCGTCTTGACGTACCCGAGCATCATGGCCTGCGGCATTGCCCAGGCGTAGGTGCCTTCAACGAACCGTATTAGACCCTGCCCGCAGTATTGGCCCATCGATTTCTTGGGGTCAATTACCTTTGCTTCGACAAACAGACAACCATTTAGCGCGCTCATACCGGGCGGCGTATAGACGCGGCGAAAGGTAAGGTCGGGTCGGAACTTCAACGCGCGGCCAAGATAGTCTACGGCCCCGTGGTGGCTATTGAACTCGGGATGAGGCTGAAAGTATTTCGCCAGATCTGAAAGCAGCTCGCGCTCATCCGACCAAATAGTATCGAACACCATAACCAGCGCGCTAGATATATCGTCCTCGTCCGCCTTCCCGAAATCGATCTCATGACAATGAAATCGCTTGGTGGATTCCGCCCACACCAAGCGCAACGCATTCTCAACGACCAATAACTCCAGATCGGTGATCCCCGCATATGGCATGCGGTCATACACAGAGGCGCCTTTCGTGAATGATCCCGTCATGTCGGTTTAGGTGGCACGCGCGGCAAGCAAAGCATCACCATATTCGCGGATGATCGTAAGGGCACACAAATGTGCCCGCGATGGCGTCCAATAGCGGTATTGAGCAAGCAGTCCAATACCGATATGGTGCGGAGGGGCGGGGACAAGGATGCCGCTAGCCCCTTGATTGTCGGCAAGCTCCCTAATCCAAGCCTGGTCCCAGTTGGGAGGTTCGAAATCATCGCAAACAACATCAAGAAAGGCCCATGATCCCGGCGTTGCCGGCCGACTCTTGACACGTATTTTTACGTCAGCGTATTCAAAGAGCGGTCGGAGGTGACCTTCTAGTGCCGAACGAAACGACTTAATTTCATCCTGGCTGGGGGGCGCTTCAGCACGCTCATTGGTAGTCAGGTATGGCAGCGACACCGAAAGCGTGTCCGCGATTACATTTTGCAATTCCTTCCCTATGCCATACAGTTTGAAGACAAACTCATCCACCTCGCGCCAGGGCAACTGTTCTCGTGCAATTGCATCCGAAAGGGATTGGGCGTGGGTGATGTTGGCCTCGCCCAGGTCCTCAAAAGGAATAATTGGGAATTCGTCGACGTCTTCCTTTTGAATTGAGTCTCTTTCCACACCGAACTGCGCGCTCGTCATCAGCAGGTAGTAGCGGAATAACTTGCTGTACGTCAGGACATGAAGATAGCAAGCCAGCGCGTATGGGCTACCTGCCTTGAACCCCAATGTCGAGTAACCGCTGAAGGACTCGGAATAGGCGACGTCACTGGCTGATATCAGGCCGATTCCATCCTCTGGATTTTCTGGAACTGAAACTGGCATGACCATGAGTGGGCCACGATAGATTGCGATATCTCTCGGACGGTGGATCGTCCGCCTCTCAAATCGCTGTTTGATCACCTCACCATTCACCGCGAATCGTGGCGACCACTCGCGGCGCAGATCGACCATCCCAATCATCTGACTTGAGTCGTTCGTATCACCACCGTCCTCATAAATTTGATACCCCTCACCGCACGTCATGCCTTGTAAAGTCATGTACTCCTTTAGAGGCAAGGTCTGTAGCGCAGCCATATGGTCCATGACAGCCGCGTCCATCGCGGTCCCTCGGAACAGCGTCTTCAATAGGTAGGGTTTGTCCTTGAGCACAGAGAACTGAATTGGTTGCGCGCTCTTGTCGTCTATGCGTAGGCGGCCCTTTCCGTTCAGACGCTTTTCTAGCTCAACACTAACGAAATGGAAAATGTGATGGTCTTCGGGTACTTCGTTGCGTGCGAAGAGTAAGCACCACGGCGCATTGACGTTCGGCCAAACCCTCTCCTTTCGAACCGCTGCGCCATTAAGAATTCCCGTTACACGAAGGCTCGTGAACAATGCATCCCGAGCCCTGGAACCCATGCCGGCTTGCTTGAAAAGCAGGCGGGCGTGAAGTGCTAGCGCGATAATGCCGCCATCCGCAGCCCATTCCATCGACCGCCACACGAACGGAATATCCGGAACGCCGTCGGGATTCTCATAAGACTCAGCGATCTTCAAAATCTCAGGATGCTGCGAGTTCTCCGCCGCACGGATAAGCGCTATGCCCTGCACGAGCCCATGGAACTTTTTGGCGACCTCTTTTGCGCCCTTCTGACTGCTCAGCCCGGACCATGGTGGATTGCCGATGACAATATCATATCGCTTGCAGTGGTCCTTACTAATCGCTGGGCCGAGACTTCCCAAGACATATGGATTCTCCTCAGGCTCGTATGGGAAGCGTGCATGGGTCAAGACTGTTTCGACAGTGGCCCGCTCCGACGGCGCGAACAACGGATCAAACTTCAGGCCATCGAAATCAGAGGGATTTGGGTCCAGCTCAATTGCTGTGAGATAAAGGCCCAGAGCCGCCAGCTTCAGTGCCGATGCATTGATGTCGAAGCCGCGAACTTGCCTATAGAGAACTCGTCGAATTTCGTGACGGGTTGGTCTGCGATCATTCGCCTTCCACAGTTCTGCCACGAGCTTGCGAAATCCGAGGGTAAGAAAGACTCCGCCGCCTGCCGCTGGATCGAGCAGGCGCGCATGGCATCGTCGGTCATCAGTTAGGCCGGCAAAAGCTTCTTCGATCATGAACTCCGCTATATGCCGCGGCGTGTAATGCATGCTTTCCTTTTTTGCATTTGGACCAATGTGCCGATGTGCATAGCGCTCATATACTTCGCTAAGCAAGCCAATCGGCACGTGCGCAAAGTCCAAGTCACCCCACTGAGAGTCGAAGGATAGTTGGCCGCCCGGTGCGCGATGCATGATGTTCGACAAAACGTCGAAGACCTTGGCACCTTCGTCGGCTAGTGACCGGAAGTAGGCCTGGTAGTGGCCGTTAGCCAGCGGGAGTAGTTCGCCGTTGAACTTCTCATCGAGCCACTTGCAAGTGCGTTCAGCTTGTGCTGACGTGGCAAAGCAGTTTTCCAGTTTGTCGTTTAGGTCGGAGAATGTCGCCGATGACATGATTTCACGATCGATCAGGAATCTCGCAAACAGGGCTCGGCCAATCAGGGCCAGAACATCTTCGTGATGTCCTTTCAGCGATTGCGTCTTAAGTAATTCGTCAGCGGCTTGGCTGAGCAACCGGAAGAGGAGGTCGTGAACTGCTGCGCGGCGCACACCACGGGCCGGCAATCCATCAATCGTTTCCGTCGCTAGATCCTGAACAAGTGACCGAGGACCGTTCTTTGAGATATCCCACGAAATGCCCTTGCCAACTTTAGTCTTCAACAGAATAGGGTGAATCACTACACGACCGTACTCAAGAATGGCCAGATAGGCGGCGTCGCCCCTACACGCGAGGATTCGGAGCGTTTGAGCAATTTCGTCGCGCGTGACAGCAGCAGCACCCGCAAGCCCACGACCATCCACGACGTAGAGTAATGGCTGCCCCTCGAATTCGATCACGGCACCAGGATGAGCCATCGGCACCGTCGCCCGGTGCCTAGTGGCTGGCTCTATCAAATCAAGGTACTGAATACTCGCAGCGACCGGTTTTGCGAGCCAGCGAATGTTCGACTCCGACGCGCCGAGCGCTACCAAATCTTCTGCGGTCATGGAAGTAGCCTTAGCCATCATCGCGCCACCCTCTTCCGACCTTGGCTAACCAGCATGGGTCCGAAATCTAGTTCGCGGTTCCTATTTGCTACAGGCGGAAGGCCGAAGTCCAGATGCCCATCCACCCGGTCGAAAATTGACTCAAGCGAAACCAATATCCCATCCTTGGCGGGCGTATCGACCGTCGCAAGATAACTAACATCGGGCGGATCTATAGATATCAGGAGCCGCGCATCCCGGTTAATCGTTTTCGGGCCCGAAAGGGCTTTGCGTAAGGGCTCTACGATTGGGGCAAGCGACTTTCGCCGAACCCCGATTCGAGCCTCAAGCTGATGAATGACGGTCAGTACCAGTAGGTCAGAGCGGGTGTATTCGCGAGCCACGCGCGGTTCCGCCGCTTGCTCCGAATAGATAGGCAAATCATCGAGCAATCCACGTACTTGGTTCCGCGAATAACCGGTAACCTTGCTAATGTCGATAGCCGTGATCGTTGTTGATCGCATCTGCGTATATTATGCGCAGCTGTGAGTATTGTCAACGCAGTACTGCGTATTGTGTACGCAGTTGCTTCGCAGCGCCGCCAATTTCGATGGAAAAATTGAAACCGCTATTTGCATAGAACCACAATCCAAATCGGGCAGCCCAGCCGCCATCGCCTAAAATGAGCACGTCATGGACCCCAAAGACTTCATCAGGAAATGGAAAGGCTGCACGCTAAAGGAGCGCTCCGCCTCGCAGGAGCACTTCATCGACCTGTGCCACCTGATCGGACAAGAGACGCCGGCGCAAGCCGATCCCCACGGCGAGTGGTTCTGCTTCGAGCGTGGGGCCAAGAAGACGGGTGGCGAAGATGGCTGGGCCGACGTCTGGCGACGGAAATGCTTTGCATGGGAGTACAAGGGAAAGCACAAGGATCTCACTGCCGCTTATGTGCAATTGCAGCGCTATGCGCCAGCACTGGAGAATCCGCCACTGCTCGTGGTGTCCGACATGGACACCATCATTATTCGAACGATGTTCACCAACACGGTGATGGAAACCCACATCATCACTCTGGACGAAATCGGTACCCCAGAAAACCTGGCCAAGCTGCGCTGGCTGTTCACTCAACCAGAAAAGCTACGTCCTGGCGTCACGACCGCGGAGGTCACCGCCAAGATCGCCGCCGCGTTTGCGGACTTGGCGAAGAAGCTTCGTGGTGATCCGCCCTATGCTAATTTCCCGAAACACGGCCCGCACCGAGTTGCACACTTTCTCAACAAGCTCCTGTTCTGCCTCTTTGCCGAAGACATCGAACTTCTCCCCGAAGGGCTGCTGACGCGCCTACTGGATAACGGAAAGAGCGAGCCGGATCTGCTGCAGAGAATGCTCAAGTCGCTGTTCCAGACGATGACCACCGGAGGTGAGTTCGGTGTCGAGGTCATCGAGTGGTTCAACGGTGGCTTGTTCGACGGCGACGATGCGCTGCCGCTGGATGCCGACGATATTGCGCGACTGCTGACCGTCGCGCGCGCTCGGTGGAACGATATTTCGCCCTCCCTTTTTGGCACTCTATTTGAGCGGGGCCTCGATCCGAGCAAACGCAGCCAACTCGGTGCGCACTACACCGATCCGGAATCCATCATGCGGATCGTCGAGCCCGCAGTGATCCAGCCGCTCGCCGCAGAGTGGGAAACCACCAAGCTATCGATCCAGTCTGATATTGCCGCTTGGGCCGCAGGAAAGGATTCCATCAAGAAGACAACCCGCGACAACGCAACCCGCCGTTTCCGCGAAGCGAAGACGGCCTATCTCGCCTTTCTCATGAAGCTGCGCGACTATCGTGTCCTCGATCCCGCCTGCGGCAGCGGCAATTTTCTGTATCTGGCGCTGCAGTCCTTGAAGGATTTTGAACACAAAGTAATGCTCGACGCCGAGAACATGGGGCTCGAGCGCGGATTTCCGGAAGTCGGGCCGCAGTGCGTGATGGGCATCGAGCTGAACGATTACGCCGCCGAGTTGGCGCGCGTGACAATCTGGATCGGCGAGATTCAATGGATGCGCCGGCACGGCTTCGACCTGTCCAGAAACCCGATTCTGAGATCGCTCGACCAGATTGCCTGCCGCGATGCCATCATGAACGCCGATAGTTCGGAGGCGGCATGGCCGCAATGCAATGCGATCATCGGCAACCCGCCCTTCCTCGGTGCGAAGCGCATGCGTGCCGAACTGGGAGACGACTACACGGACCGGTTGCGCCAGTGCTACGAAGGTCGAGTTCCCGGCGAGGCGGACCTCGTGACCTACTGGTTCGAAAAGGCTCGTGCGTACATTGCCAGCGCGCATGCCGGCGCAGCCGGTCTGGTCGCTACCAATTCCATTCGCCAGGTGGCCAGCCGACCGGTGCTGGAGCAAATACAAGCGTCGGGCCGGATATTTCACGCTTGGTCGGATGAGCCGTGGGTCAATGAGGGGGCTAACGTCCGCGTATCCATCGTCTGTTTCGATGGCAAGACAGGCGGCGGACCAGCCATCCTCGATGGACATCCGGTCGCCGGGATCCATGCGGACCTCACCACAGGTGGGGTATCCGGTACCGATCTGACCACGGCACGCCGCCTTGCCGCCAACGTCGGCCGCTCCTTCTTCGGTGTGCTCCTGGCGGGCAAGTTCGCAGTTGATAGCGATACCGCGAGGTGCTGGTTTGGTGAATCCAATCCGAATGGCCGGCCAAACTCCGACGTGGTGCGACCGATCCGGAACGGGAATGACATTCTCAAGTCCCCGTCGAACAGATGGGTCGTGGATTTCGGTGTCGATATGACCGAAAAGGACGCTTCGCTTTACGCGGCTCCATTCGCCTACCTGGAGCGGGTGGTTAAACCCGCGCGGATCACGAACCGTGAAGCATCGCGGGCAAAGTATTGGTGGCGACTTGCACGACCACGTCCGGAGCTCAGGGAATCGCTCAAGCCGCTATCACGTTATATCGCGACGGTCGAAACCGCGAAGCATCGTATCTTCGTTCTCCTCGACAAGGCTGTGGCGCCCGAGCACAGTTTGATCGTTATCGCACGGGACGATGACACGACCTTCGGCATCCTGTCATCCCGCATACACATTATCTGGGCGCTTGCGATGGGTGGAACGCTTGAGGACCGGCCTCGCTACAACTCGACGCAATGCTTCGATACCTTCCCCTTCCCCCGCGGATTGGAACCGGACCAACCTACATCTGGCTTCGCGGACAACCCGCTCGCCGTCGCGGTTGCCGATGCGGCACGGGACCTGATCGTCAAACGCGACAACGCGCTGGCGTCCGGGCGATCACTCACCAACCTATACAACGAGCGCCCGACCTGGCTTGCCGATGCAAATGCCCGGTTGGATGCCGCTGTTGCTGCGGCGTACGGGTGGGCGGACTGGACAAGTGGACTTTCCGACGAACAGATATTAAACCGGCTGCTGGCGGAGAATCTCCACAGGCATGCTATCGGGAATATCACACAGGAACGGACAAGATGAAAGAGAATCTGCACATCAGAATTTCCATCCTGAATCCCGGATTTGATGTGACACCGTTGAAATTCCGAGGATGGCTGCGCGCTGAAGCGGCTGACATTGATCGCAAGACCCAACAGGCCGGACTGAAACATGAGGCCAGCATCATTCGTCTGTTTCTTCCAGAGAGGCTGCGTCTGGCAATTGGTCAAGACAAGTTGGACAAAATCTTGCAAGACGTTGTCGAGAAATTCGCGACGATCTACAGTATTGACCTACGATCAGCCGAGACGCCTCTATCTTTTGAAGAAATGCTCCACGAGCAAGCGCAGGCACAAGCTGATCTCGAAACCATTGCCGTAGCTACCCAATCAGAAGGACAGAACGACAAGCCGACGCTTCACTGAGTTGGTGCGGGGGATCTCTTGCTAGTAGTCAGTCATGCTGACGTTGATGGATAGAGCCGATGAAGCTTGCTGCGGGCATCGCGAATCGTGAAACGCCAGTTGATGGGTTGGTGCTTGGCGTTACGCTCGGCAACGTTGGCATTGATGC
>Ga0209211_10002863_pt1 | contig 29005 bp, 34 predicted proteins | sample RifGroA2_FD_183992 | JGI IMG/M metagenome (GOLD analysis project Ga0209211, IMG submission 183992) | Groundwater microbial communities from Rifle, Colorado, USA - Groundwater A2 (SPAdes) (version 2) | ecosystem: Environmental > Aquatic > Deep subsurface > Groundwater | place: Rifle, Colorado...
GAAATAGTAATACCTCAGAAACCATAGGTTTCGAGGCATTTCTTTTTGGCGTTTTTAGGCGCCGATTTTTGAAAGTTACCCCCCTTCACCTTCAGACGCACACAGGTGTCGTCATCGTAACCTAGGTGAAGGGGGGACCCGTACGTGTCGTCGCACTTCTCTACACGTAAATTTTAGCGCTACAAATTTAAAAGTCAAAAAAGTTATCCACAGGTAGGGCTTGGTGTTATTTTTAATGTGGAATAGAATGTTAATCAAGTGGGAAGAAGTGGGAAAAGTGTTAATAACTAAATTTTGCAAAAAATATGCTCATCGGCGAATACATACATACAATAGATGAAAAGAACAGAGTTTCCATGCCAGCGAAATTTCGCAGAGAACTTGGTAAAAAGATTATTATTACACCCGGACTTGGAAAATGTTTGTTCATTTTTACAAATAAAGAATGGGAGAAAGTTTCAAAGAGACTTTCTAGCTCGGATTCCGATTTATCTTTCCTAAAAGCTGATCAGAGAAATTTTAATAGATATATGTTTGGACGAGCAGCGGAAGTGGAAATAGATTCAATTGGAAGAATCTTAATCCCGGATTTTTTAAAAAACAGAATTGGGCTTCTTGGTTCGGTAGCCATTATTGGAGTTAAGGATAGGGTAGAAGTTTGGAATGACAAGACATGGTCGGAAAACAAGTTGGTCGTCGAAAGACAAGCAGAAGAATTAGCGGAGAGGCTTGGAAACGAAAAGATTTAAAAAGATGGCAAGTATTCACCGGACAGTTCTTTTAAATGAAGTTATAGAGGGTTTGAATTTAAATCCAAAATCATTAGTGATTGATTGCACCTTCGGTGGTGGAGGGCATAGCCTTGAGATGTGTAAAAAATATCCAGGTATAAAAATAATTGCTCTCGATCAGGACCAAAGTGTTTTTTCCGCCAAAGGCGGACTAGCCTCGGGCTGGGAAGGTTGTAACATTTCTTTTGTAAACGATAATTTTAGAAATATAGACAAAGTTTTGGAAAAAGAAGGAAAAAGAGAAGTAGATGGAATTATTTTCGATTTAGGTTTAAGTTCTGATCAATTGGAAAATTCTGGACGAGGTTTTTCTTTTCTTAAAGATGAACCCTTGCTTATGACAATGAAAGAAAATCCTTCAAGAGATACCGTAACCGCCTTGGATGTTGTAAATACTTGGAGTGAAAAAAGTTTAGCTGATATCATCTATGGCTATGGCGAAGAAAAGTATTCCAGAAAAATAGCTAAAGAAATTGTGGATGCTAGACAGAAAGCAAAGATTGAAACCACTTTTGATTTAGTAAAAATAATTAGTAAAGCAGTACCCGGATTATACAGAAGAGGAAGGTTGCATTTTGCCACGAAAACTTTTCAAGCAATACGAATAGCAGTTAACGATGAATTAGGAGCGCTGGCTGAAGGATTGGATGAAGGATTTAAGTTGTTAAAGGTGGGCGGAAAAATGACGGTGATTTCTTTTCATAGTTTAGAAGACAGAATAGTAAAAAGATTTTATAAAGAACAGGTAAAAGAAAATTTAGCAAAATTAATGAACAAAAAACCAATTAATGCAAAGATGGAAGAGGTTAAAAATAATCCAAGATCCAGAAGCGCTAAGTTGAGAATTTTAGAAAAAATATAATAAAGAGATGAGACAAATAAGTTCAAAATTAAATATGTATGTAAGGAGTGTCGGTGTAGTAAATAATAACATCGAAAAATTTATTTTTAATATTATCTTTGGGTTTTTTGGAATACTGGCGCTTCTTTATATTTTATTTTTAGGAAATATGGTGAAGAATATTATCGAGCGTCGAAGTTTGGAGGCAAACGCGCGCACTCTTTCAAATGAAGTTAGAGATTTAGAAGTCGCTTATTTATCTATGTCTAATGATATTGATTTAACTTTTTCGCACTCTTTGGGTTTCCAAGAACCAAAAAAAACATTTATAACTCGAAAAGTTCTCGGTCTTGGATTTCAGGAGTCTTTTGAAAGTGTAAAAATAACTCAAAATGATTTATAGTTTTATTTTCAGATCTAGAATTATACTTTTTTGTATCGCAATTTTTAGTTTAGTTTTAATATTAAAACTTTTTGAAGTGCAGGTTATTCGTGGCGATGCTTATTCAGAATTTGCGGATCGTCAATATGTTACAACTGGAAGCAATATTTATGAACGTGGAACTATTTTTTTTGAGAATAAAAATGGACAACTTATTTCAGCTGCCACTCAGGCTACTGGATTTAAAGTAGCGATTGATCCCAGCAAAATTATTGACGTAGAAAATATTTATCAAAAACTAAATAAAATAATAGTCCTTGATCATAATGATTTTTTAGCCAGAGCAACAAAAACAAACGACCCTTATGAAGAAGTGGCAAATCGTCTTTCCAGAGATCAAGCCGATGCTGTATCTGCTTTAAAAATTCCTGGTTTGAATATTTCTAAAGAAAAGTGGCGTTTCTATCCTGGAGGGATACTTGCTTCTCATGTGCTTGGTCTGGTGGGATATAAAGATACAGAGTTCGGTGGACGTTATGGTTTAGAGAGACAGTATAATGTCGAACTCACAAGGGGCGACAATGATTTTTATGTAAATTTTTTTGCTGAAGTTTTTTCTAATATAAATAAAACTTTATTTAAAAATGAAGTAAAAGAAGGAGATTTGGTAACCACGATTGAACCGGAAGTGCAAAATTTTTTAGAAAAAAAATTAACGGAAGTAAAAAATAAATACCAAATAGATTCTATCGGTGGAATAATAATGAATCCACAAGACGGATCTATTTACGCTATGGGTGTTAAACCGGATTTCAACCCAAATGATTTTTCTAAAACTAAAACAGCCACCTTTGCTAATCCATTGGTGGAAAATGTCTTAGAATTCGGTTCGGTGGTAAAACCCTTAGTGATGGCTGGGGCGCTTGATGCCGGAGTGTTGACGGCAAACACGACCTATAATGATAAAGGATCTGTGGTAATTGAAAATCAGGTAATATCCAATTTTGATAAAAAAGGACGAGGTCCGGGTACGAGTATGCAAGAAGTTTTGAATCAATCTCTTAATACGGGGATGGTTTTTGTGGAGCAAAAATTAGGTAAAGAAAAATTGCGGGACTATTTACTTTCTTATGGCATCAAAGATAAAACTGGAATTGATTTACCGAATGAGACAAGTGGCTTAGTCTCCAACCTAAACGTCACTCGTGAGTTTGAATATGCTAATGCTGCTTTTGGTCAAGGAATTGCTTTGACTCCCGTTGAATTAATCCGAGCTTTAGCTTCGCTTGCAAATGGAGGAGACTTGGTTACACCTCATATTGTTAAAGAAATAAAATATAATAATAGCAAATCTAAAAAAATATCATATCCGACTACTCGTGCTAAAATCACGAAGCAAACCTCCGAAGAAATAACTCGAATGCTGGTGGAGGTTATGGATAAAGCAATTAAAGGAGGTTTAGCGAAATTAGATCATTTTACTGTGGCTGTAAAAACAGGAACAGCTCAAGTTGCAGATAATGTTACTGGAGGATATTATAAAGATAGGCATACGCATTCTTTTTTTGGTTATTTTCCGGCTTATGATCCTAAATTTATAGTTTTTCTTTATGCGGTAAATCCAGAAGGTGTTCTTTATGCTGCAACAACTTGGACAGATCCATTCTTAGATATAACTAAATTTTTATTAAATTATTATGAAATTCCACCAGATCGATAGACCTCTCCCCAGCCCCTCTCCTTATCAAGGAGAGGGGCGAAGGGGTGAGGTGAATTAATTCATGAAAACAGCTTTCAAAAAAATCATAATTTATATTTTACAAATAGAATCACGTTTAGTGATTTTTAAATATAAACCAAAAATTATTGCTATTACCGGATCAGTCGGCAAAACTTCTACCAAAGATGCGGTTTACGCAGTTCTCTCAAGCATCTCTTATGTTCGTAAAAGTCAAAAAAGCTACAATAGCGAAATAGGTTTACCTCTTACTATTTTGGGTGTTTCCAATGGATGGAATAATCCCTTTATTTGGTTTAAAAATATTTTCAAGGGTTTGTGGCTTTTTCTTGCTCCTCATAAATATCCCCAATGGCTTGTTCTGGAAGTAGGCATAGGTCATCCCAATGATATGCAACGGACTGCTTCCTGGCTTAGAACGGATGTGGTTATTATTACTGCAATAGGAGAAACTCCAGTTCACATTGAATTTTTTAATTCACGCAAAAATCTAATTGAAGAAAAAAGTAAACTCCTAAAAACTTTAAAACGGGATGGCCTTTTGATATTAAATGCGGACGATGAAGATGTTTTGCAAATGAAAACAAAAACGAAAAATCTTACTACAACTTATGGATTTAAAGAAGGTGAAAATGTTGATGTGGTGGGATCTCAAGATAGTATTTTTTACGACGAAAATGGAGTTCCCCAAGGGGTAGTTTTTAGGATAGACGAAGAGGGTACAAGTTTACCCGTTATTATTGAGGGAGTGTTTGGTAGAAATCATATCTACGCATCCTTGGCATCTTTGGCTCTATCTTTAGGATTAAAACTTAATATGATCAAAGCTATTGAGGCGCTAAAAAATTACGATGTTTCACCGGCGCGCGTGCGATTACTAAAAGGAATAAACAATTCTCTTATTATCGATGATACTTATAATTCTTCTCCTTCTGCTTGTGAATCAGTGCTCAAAACTTTAAGTGAAATAAAAACTCAAGGTAGAAAAATTGCCATCTTGGGTGATATGTTGGAATTGGGACGTCACACAGAAGAAGCTCATAAAAATATTGGCAAGATTGCAAGGGAAACTTTAAGCAAAGATACAGATGCGCTGATAATAGTAGGTCCTAGATCGAAAGCTACCAAAGAAGGCGCAATTGAAACAGGCATGAAGGAAACGAACATTTTTGAATTTCTAGATTCATTTCAGGCAGGGGAGTTTATAAAAACTTTTATTCAGAAGGGGGACTTGGTGCTTGTAAAAGGTTCTCAGGGTCTGCGGATGGAGCGGGTAGTGGAGGCGATACTTCTAGATCAAAAAAATAAAGATAAATTATTAGTCAGGCAAGAAAAAGAGTGGCAAAAAAGGCAATAAAAAAACAAGAACAAAGTTTTTGCCGGTACGGATTTTTTGAAGCTTAAAAAATCCTGAAATTCCCTGCCTGCCGGCAGGCAGGTCGGCTCGTCAGCCTCGAAACCCCTTAAAAACTTTTTCTTGTTTTTTACATTTCTCCAATGAATTTTCTGATCCAGGCTTCTACTTTTTTTATTTTGATGGATAGAGAAGGATATTTTTCTGTGTGTTTCTCTATCCATAGATAAACTTTTGGGAAATAAAAAGAGATAAGAAAAAAACCAATAGCCAAAAAAATAAATCCTTGCAAAAAAGGTAGGACTAAACCAAAAAGTCCTAAGATTATAAAAATAATTCCGATACTTAAAACAAAAACTTTTTTTAATTTCTTTTGCATGATAATAAAAGTACAGCCTAATTTAAAAGCCTTGTTTCGCTACTGTTTTGTTTGGCATGCCCAAAATTCCTTTGTAAAATGTTATAAATACAACATTAGTGGATTGCAGTACACCATATTTAACATCAGTAATGGCGCAGTCGTAGGACACTTTCTCTGTATATCCAAACGGCACTTTCCGAATTGAATCTCTATTGATAAACATTGCGCAAAGATCTGGGCTTTTCTCTCGCATTTGGGCAACTCGCGCGTCTATTATATTCATCGCTTCATCCGCTTGAAGCCACGGACACCAAGCTAGAACCACCAAACCTAAAATTATTAAATACTTCATTATGAATCTATTATAACATATGTGACCTCACGGAGAGTCGGACTCCGATTTAATCCTTGAGAAGGATTTGTCCTAGCCGTTAGACGATGAGGCCGTAGAAAAAATATAGCATTTTTTACTAAAAAACAAAATGATTTTCATGTTGTTAAATCTCGCATATGCTAAATTTAACAACAGTCTTATTCTTCAACCTTCGGTTTTTCTATTTCTAGTAACGAAAGCTCCGGTGAAGAGCCAGCGATACGCAGCACATCTTTATCAATCTTTTTTAATTCTTTATTTGAGGCATTGTAATGGTTCACCACCGTGCCGAGCGCGTTACCAAGTTTACTATGATACTCATCATAAGATTTCAAATGCTTTCCCAAATCTTCCACTTTTTTTATTATTTCCTTGGCGGATTCTTCTATCTTAAGCGCTTTCAGACCTTGTAGAACAGTTTGCAGGTATGCCAGAAAGGAAGTAGGAGAAGTGATAATAACTTTGTATTTTCCAGCGGCTCTTTGAATTAAGTTTTCTGCATTTTCTTCTACTGAACCGACTTTATTAGTAAGAAGGTCATAATAGATAGCTTCGTGAGGAATAAACATAAAAGCAAAGTCCGTTGTGCCTTTGGTTGGTTGGATATATTTTGCTGTTTCCGTAATTCTATTTTTTAAGTCATTCACAAAAATTGTTTCTAACCGCTTTTTTTCTGTGGCGTCACGTTCCTCCACCATTTTATTATAATTTTCTAGCGAAAATTTTGAATCGATTGGAATTATTTTGTCTTTTACAAAAACCACCGCGTCTACGATTGTTTTATCGGGGAATTCGTATTGCATTTGATAGCTTCCAGGTGGTAAGACATTTTTTAAAACTGTTTCTAAATAGTATTCACCTAAAATGCCACGTTGTTTTGGATTTTTTAAAATATTTTCTAGACTTTGTAACTGATCGGCAAAAGAAATAACTTGCTTGTTTGTTTCATCCAGCCTGGTCAATCTTTCCGTCACATCTCTTATGATTTTATTTGACTCACTGGAATGGAATTTTAAGCTCTCGTTGACTTGTTTATGACTTTCTCCTATTTTACTATCTACTGTTCGCGAAAGTTCGTTTATTTGGGTAAGTATGAGATTCAGTCCAGTATCATCTTTTTTGGTTTCCTCTTTCTTGCGTCCAAAAACGAAATAGGCAAAAACTATTCCACCAGCTAATCCCAAAATTATCCAGACAATGTTTTGCATCCCAGTACTAAAATTTTATCTAATAATATTCAGTATTATATCACGTAATCAAAAATTTAGTACGGGACAGGTAGATTTATTTTAGCTATTTAATTTGATTAAAAATAAGAAGCCGCCTGTGGAAGCTCGGCTCCTTACAAGCGGCAAGACTCAAAACTCGTTTACTGTCTCCCGCACAGTAAACCCTGCGTGGCGCAATTTGTGGATATCCATACTGTTACCGTCCCTGATACCCAACACTACAACCCTCCCAGGTACTCGATCGCTTTTCTCCAGTGTAATCTCCTTCTCGAGGAGAATCGCAAACTCCGCCATTAGTTTCTCCGGGGAGTCAACAATTATGTACATATTTTTTTCCTTTTGTTGGTTTTCTTTTCGTTAAAAAATCTAACACACACACACTACTATTGTCAAGCATGACACGAGTATATCCTGAATTCTAATCAAATTACCTAACTCAAGCGACCGCAAGAGTTAGGAAATTTTGATTGAGGAGTGTATAATTTTTTCATGGGCATTTTGGAACAAGAAATAAAAGTTAAAGACAAAAGGAAAAATCTTCAAAAAATAATTTTAAGCGCTATTTTCGCAGCAGGTATTTTAGGTGTGGTGGCGGTGGCTCCAAATGTTTTTTCTGTTATTAGGCAGTTAGAAGGGCCTAGAAAAAGAAAAAAGAATTTAAAATATTCAATCAACGCCTCTTTTGATCGTTTGGAAGAAAAAGGCCTTATTGAAATAGTGGAAATAAATGAAAAGAAAGTTGCTCGTCTTACAAAAAAGGGGGAGAGTAAGTTGGATTTTCTTGAAAAGCATAATTTCAAATTAAAAATTCCCCAAAAATGGGATAGTCGCTGGCGAGTAGTCATATTTGACATAAAAGAAACAAGGAAAAAAATTCGCGAACAATTAAGGGCTACTCTGATTCAAATTGGTTTTATAAAACTTCAAAATAGTGCCTGGATTTATCCTTATGACTGTGAAGATCTGATTTCATTTTTGAAAGCAGATTTTAAGCTAGGCAAAGATGTTCTGTATTTAATTGTAGAAAAATTAGAAAACGATTGGCATTTGCGTAAAACTTTCGATTTACTTAACTCTAGCGGTCGCAAAAGTTAAGTAATTAAGTTTCTAATTTATTAAATTCAACGAAAACTAAAATCATTACAATTTTCCCAAGTAATATTTTAAGGTATAAATCCAATCTTCATGTTCAATAACATCGCTTTTTTCTTTTTCCCGTAAAAGCCATTCTAGCCAACTACGATCTGTTCTTAATACTTCCTCCACTGTTTTTCCTTTATGTTTTCCAAAATTTAAAGTTTTGATAAGTAATGGACGAGAAGAGATTTCTAACATTTTTTTTAATGCTTCATCATCGTTAAGCTGTTCACTTTCCATCATTTTCTTTTTTAAATGCTCAAAAAGTTTTTCTAATATTAATACATCTCCAAGCGCGTCATGAGCTGTTGCGTCTATGTCAAAATCTAGTAGATAGCGCAAATACTGTAAATTGTATTTGCCTATTTTTTCTTCTGGATCTAAGTATCTTGCCAGCTTTAATGTGCAAATAAATTTTTTTGGTTCAATGCCTTCTTTCTTTATCATGATTAAATCAAAAGGCGCATTATGAGCTACAACAATAGAATTTTTATCTTCAAAAAGTTTCTTGATTTTTGGTAAGTCGCCACTTTCTTTAAAAGATAGTTTATCAGCCACCATTTTGTTTGTTATGTGGTGTATAGCCGAAGCTTCAGGTGGAATTTTTATTTCCGGTTTGTATAAATTAGAAAAACTGTCACCAGCAGTTTTATAGGCAATCTGACAAAGAAAATCTTTTTGTTCATTGCCCGTTGTTTCGGTATCAAAAAATATTAGTTTGGACATGATGTCATTTTAACATATTTTATGGTAGAATACATTTCATAAATATTATGTTACACGAACAAATAAAAAATGGAATAAAAGAGGCGATGATAGCGAAGGATGTTTTACATTTGAAGGCATTTCGGGCAATGTCGGCTGCGTTTACTAACGAACTTGTTGCGAAAAACAGAAAACCCCAAGAAATGCTTCTGGATGAAGAAGCGATAGTCGTTATAACCAGGCTTGCCAAACAAAGAAAAGATTCCATTGAGCAGTTTACAAAGGGGAAGAGAGAAGATTTAGTTAAAGAAGAAGTAGCCGAATTGTCAATCTTGGAAACTTATTTACCAAAAATGATGGACAAAAATGAAGTAGAAAAAATTGCTCGGGTGAAGAAAGAAGAATTAGGAATTATTGAGGCTACAAAAAAGGGCATGTTGATGTCGGCTCTAATGAAAGATTTAAAAGGTAAAGCAGACGGTAGTCTTGTGAAAGAAGTCGTAGAAAGTTTATTTTAATTATTTATGCATACAGTCAATCTTTTAATTCGCTTAGTTGAGCATCATCAGATTCTAGTGTATGCAATTATTTTTTTGGGGCTTATTTTTGAAGGAGAGCTGATTGTGATTTCGGTGGGAATTTTAGCGCACCTGGGCGCTTTAAATCTTTATCTTGTTTCCTTTTTTATTCTTTTAGGCGCAGTGTCTAAAACTTTTCTTGGGTATGCATTAGGAGAGTTTCTTTATAAAAAATTTAATCATCATAGATTTTTTAGATATATCCAAAAAAGAGTGTATAACACTTTGCCGAGATTTAAGGATAAACCCTTTTGGTCTATTTTTGTTTCAAAATTTATAATGGGAATTAATTATTTAGTAATTATATTTTGTGGCTATGAAAAAATAGATTACAAGAAATTTTTAAAAGCAGAAATTTCATCTACCGTAATTTGGGCTCCAATTTTACTATCCTTGGGTTATTTCTTTGGTTACACCGCGTTTAGTATTAGTCGTGAAATTTGGAAGTTCTCAATGATTATTTTTGTTTTGTTTATGTTATTTATTATTTTTGATAAATTAATTGGTTGGATTTACGAGATTTTTGAAGAATTTTATGATAACGTCAAATAGAAAAATTATAAAAAAATTAAATAAAATTTTAGTTACTCACGATGGATCTTTTCATTCAGATGATATTTTTGCTTGCGCAGCTCTGTCTTTATTTTTAGAAAACAAAAAAGAAAAATTTAAAATAATTCGTACCCGGGATGAAGAAATAATTAAAAACGGGGATTATGTTTTTGATGTGGGGGGAATATATGATGAAGAACTAAATAGGTTTGATCATCATCAAGTGGGTGGTGCGGGTAAAAGAGAAAATGGGATTGAATATTCTTCGTTTGGTTTAATTTGGAAAAAATTTGGCGCAGAAATTTGTGGAGATAAAAGAATAATTGATTTGGTAGATGAAAAATTAGTTTCACCAATTGATGCCTTTGATAACGGGATTGATTTGTACAAAAATAATTTTGAAAATGTTCTACCCTATACGATCAATGATGTTTTTTCTATTTTTTCTAAAACAGCTTTGGAGGATATGAATAAAGATGATCAATTTGCAAAAGCGCTTGTCTGGGCGAGAGAAATTTTAAAAAGGGAAGTAAAAAAAACAAACGATCAAATAGAAATTACAAAAATTATTAGAGGTTTTTATGAAAAGACAAAAGACCAGAGGTTAATTGTGGTTGATGGGCCGAAAGTTTCCAGATATGAGATTTGGGACGCATTACAGGATTTTCCAGAGCCCCTTTTTGTCGTATATGGTGACAGTGAAGATTGGTCTATTGTCGCTATGAGAAAAGAAAAAAATAGTTTTGGGAATAGAAAAGATTTTCCAATATCCTGGGCAGGATCAAAGAAAAAAGAATTACAAGATAAAACAGGAGTTAAAGAGGCTGTTTTTTGTCATCGGAATTTATTTTTAGCTGGCGCAAAATCAAAAAAGGGAGCGATCGAATTAGCAAAATTAGCGTTGGTAATTTAACCCATGGCATTTATCGATGAAATAAAAATATATGCAGAAGCGGGGCGAGGGGGAAACGGTGTCGTGCGTTGGCATCGACAAAAATTTGTGCCAAAAGGTGGACCGGCGGGAGGAGACGCAGGGCGAGGAGGGGATTTTTATGCTAAAGCTGTTCGTGATGTGCATATACTTTTAAAATATAAGACAAAGAAAAGTTTTATTGCAAGTAAGGGAGAAGATGGGGGAAGTAAGAGTTTACATGGTAAAAACGGAGCAGATTTTGTTTTAGAATTGCCAGTGGGTTCTATGATTACCAATCTTGAAACCGAGGAGAAATGGCAATTAACAAAAGACGGAGAAAAGATTTTACTTTTAAAAGGCGGATATGGCGGTTTTGGAAATGAACATTTTAAGAGTTCGGTTAATACAACTCCGCGAGAATCAAAAGAAGGACAAGATGGCGAAAGCGGAAATTTTAAAATAGAATTAGAGCTTTTTGCCGATATTGGATTTGTCGGGCTTCCGAATGCCGGAAAATCTTCTCTCTTGAATGCTTTGACAAATGCCGAGGCGAAAGTGGGGGATTATCCTTTTACCACCCTGGATCCAAATTTAGGAGATTTTTATGGATATATTATCGCTGACATTCCTGGGATTATTGAAGGAGCTTCAGAAGGTAAAGGTCTCGGGGTTAAATTCTTGCGTCATATAAAACGCACAAAAATGTTGGCGCATTTAGTGTCTTTTGAAAATCTTTCTAAAAGTTCGACTGGTATGATGAAAAGTTATAAAGAAATTCGTAAAGAATTAGAAAAATATGACAAAAGTTTAAATCTGGATGAAGATGGTTTGTTAAAAAAAGAAGAAATAATTATTCTGACAAAAAGCGATGTAATAGACGACCCTAAAGTTGTTGCGAAAAAAGTAAAAGAATTTGAAAAGCTTGGTGGAAAAGTTTTTGTTCTATCATTGTTTGATGATAAAATGGTAAAAAAGTTTCAAGATGCGTTAGTGAAGATTTTAAAGGGGAAATAGCCGCCTTGTTTTAGTAGTTTGTTTTGTATTAAAAGCATAGAGTCGAATTATAAGTAAGACTAAAGCATCTCGGTTTTTGTGATTGAATGTCTGTCTACTATCTTTTACATATGTTCGAGATAGTAGACATTTTAAAAATGTTGTAATACTATAGATAGCATGAAAGGAGAAATAATTTATAGGATATTAAATTCATTAAAGAATGGAGTATCTGATTATGTTGATTTTACGAAGGCTTTTTTAAAAGCAGGATATGGTGCAACGAGCGGTAAGACAAACTATGAATATTCAAAAATTAAAAATAATAAAGCAGATCTAGAATTAAATAAACAAAAAATAGTCAATTTTAAAAAATACTTACATAAGTTAAAAAGTGAAGGATTGATTCTTGAAAACAGCTCCAGGCAAATTTATTTAAGTGACGAAGGAAAAAATAAATTAAATAATTTTCAAAATTCATTTTCTTTAAATAAAGATCTGTATAAATCAAAAATAGGGAATAGGGTGGTAGTAGTAAGTTACGATATACCAATTGCTTTCAATAGAGAGAGGAATATTTTAAGAGATATGTTGCGAATGCTTGGTTTTAACTTGGTACATAAAAGTGTTTGGGTCGGTAAAGTTTTATTACCCGAGAAGTTTGTCGCTGATTTGAGCAGGTTGGGAATTATTGATTACGTGGAAATTCTGGAAGTTACAAAAAACGGAACTCTCAAATCAAAAAGTTAGTTTTTTCAATTTATTGTTTGTCTACTATCTTTTACATATGTTCAACATCGTAGATAGATGGAAAAAATTATTACTTTATATAAAGTATGTTATTATATTGAAGTTATGAACAAAAAATACTACCCCACAATCGGGCTGGAGATTCATGCAGAGTTAAAAACACAAACAAAAATGTTTTGTGGTTGCAAGAATAATCCAGATGAAAAAAAACCAAATACGAATATTTGTCCAGTGTGCATGGCGCATCCGGGGGTTTTGCCGGTCGCTAATAAAAAAGCTATCGAGAATGTGATAAAGGTGGGTCTGGCGATAAATGGAGAAATTGCTGACTTTACAGAATTTGATCGAAAGAATTATTTCTACCCAGATATTCCAAAAGGTTATCAGATTTCACAATACAAGTTTCCCATAGTTTCTGGTGGCCATTTGGCAGATTTTGATATTACTCGCGTACACTTAGAAGAAGACACTGCGAATAATAAACATTTTGATGGAGACACTTCGACTTCGCTCAGTGCAGGTTTTTCTTTAATTGATTTCAATCGCGCCGGCGTTCCCTTGATGGAACTTGTAACTGAGCCTTGTACATTTAAGAGTACAGAAGAAGCTGCCAACACTAGCACAGAATTCGCAAAAGAGTTGCAATTAATACTCTGGTATCTTGGTGTGTCGGAAGCAAATATGGAAAAAGGCGAGATGCGGGTGGAGGCAAATATTTCTCTTTCATCGGAGAAGAAAATTTTAGGCACAAAAGTGGAAGTAAAGAATTTAAACTCTTTTAGAAGTGTTGAACGCGCTATCAAATACGAGCTTGAAAGAATGACCGAGCTACAAGAAAATGGTAAAGGAAGTGAGATAGCGCAAGAAACTCGTGGTTGGGATGAGGATAAACAGAAAACTTTTTCCCAGAGAAAAAAAGAAGGAAGCGCAGATTATCGATATTTTCCAGAGCCGGACTTGCCAAAATTAAAATTGCATGAAGCTTTTGATTTAGAGAAGATGAAGCGAGAATTACCGGAGTTACCGATAGCCTTGCGCGCAAGATATAAAAAAGATTTTGGCATAAAAGATGAAGATGTCGAGATTTACATTAATGATTCCGACCTTGGTACTAGATTTTCTGCTATCGCAGAAATCTTAGTAAATAAAGAAAAAGTAAAAATCGCATCTAACTTTATAACTTCAGATTATTTAGGTTTAAAGAAAATAAAAACAGAAATTAAGTTTCCGTCTGCAGAAAACTTTGCGGAGCTTGTAGATATGTTTGTTGAAAATAAAATCTCTTCTCGAGTAGCGAAAGATATTTTAGCGATGATTATGATAAATGATGAATCGCCGATGAAAATTGCGACAGAAAAAAAATTACTCCAGAAAAATGATGCAGGGGCACTAAAGGAAATCGCCCAAAAAATAATTGATGCTAACCCAAAAGTTGTGGCTGATTATAGAGGAGGTAAAGAGCAGGCACTTATGTCGCTGGTTGGTCAGATAATGAAGGAGACAAAAGGTTCTGCAAATCCAATGATTGCAAAGAAAATTTTAATTGATTTACTAAAACAATGAATCAAGAAATTTTAATTAAAACAGTCAAGCGTCTCATGATATCACCGAAAGGTCTTTTGGCTATAGATGAGAGCTTGTCGACATGTAATAAACGTTTTGAACAACTTGGCATACCGACAACCGAAGAAAAACGTCGAGAATATCGCGAACTTCTCATTACTGCGCCAGAGATTGAAAAATATATTTCTGGATACATTCTTTTTGACGAAACCATTAGGCAGTTTACTAAAGATGGAAAAAGTTTTATTTCTATTTTGCAGTCAAAAGGGATAGATGTTGGTATTAAAGTTGATACTGGTATGGAAGATTTTTCAGGATATCCAGGAGAAAAAATTACTCAAGGCCTTGATGGGTTGGAAAATAGACTAAAGGAATATAAAAAATTAGGCGCCACTTTCGCTAAATGGCGCGCAGTTTATAAGATAGGAGAAAATACTCCCAACGAAGAATCTATGAAAAAAAATGCAGAAATTTTTACAAAATACGCAATATTTTGCCAAAAAAATGACCTTGTGCCGATTATTGAACCAGAAATTTTAATAGATGGAAATCATACGATGGAAAAGTGTTACGAGATAACCGCGCATAACTTAGGTATCATTTTTTCAGAATTAAAAAAGCGAGATGTTTTTTTCCCTGGAATGATTTTAAAAACTAATATGGTGCTTTCTGGAAAAGACGCAAAAGTTTCAACATCTAATATAGAAATAGCTCAAAATACTATTAAATGTCTTAAAGAAAAAGTGCCGAATGTAATTGGCGGAATTGTTTTTCTCTCTGGGGGGCAGAATGACGAAGAGGCAACAAAAAATTTGGATGCAATGCATAAAATTGGTTCTTTGCCCTGGTTTCTGACCTTTTCTTACGGTCGCGCAATCCAGAATCTTGCTTTACAGAGTTGGGCTTCAAATCTAAATGACGTTGAAGGTGCGCAGAAACTTTTATTGCAAACTGCAAAGAATAATAGTTTAGCTTCTATTGGGGAATATAAATAAAATTTATAAGAATAATTTCTGATTGCTTTTTATTTATTTTTCTGTATACTATTTTTATGTTTGTAATTAAAGCCGATAAAAGAGATTTGGATGTAAAATTGGGTATTTTAAGAAAATCTGGAAAAATTCCAGCTGTATTTTATGGAGCAGGAAAAACTACTACTTCTGTAACTTTATCAAATATTGAATTTAAGAAAATCTGGCGAGAAGCAGGAGAATCTTCGGCTATTAAAATTTTAACTTTAGCTGGCGAAGTTGATGCGCTTATCCATGAAGTTCAAGTTGATCCAGTAACAGACGAGCCAATCCACGTAGATTTTTTAGTTATAGATATGAAAAAGAAGATACAAGTCAAAGTGCCACTTATTTTTGAAGGTGTCTCAAATGCGGTTAAGAATGGAATTGGAAATCTTGTTAAGGTTCTTCATGAAATTGAAATTGAAGCTTTGCCTATTGATTTACCCCAAAAGCTTAGTGTCGATATATCAAAACTTGAAACATTAGAAAACAATATTCTTGTTTCTGATATAAAATTACCAACTGGAGTTGTTGTAATCACGAGTGGAGATGACGTTGTTGCTTCTATTATTGCCCAAGTTGAGGAAAAAGAAGAAGTGGTCGCAGAGCCAGTTGACTTGTCCGCTATCGAAGTTGAAAAGAAGGGCAAGAAAGATTTGCCTGAAGGAGAAGGAGAAAAAGTAAGTGTTGAATCTACTGTTTCCACAAAAGGCATTGCCCCGGGAAAGGAAGAAAAACCAAAAGCGGAGAAGAAATAATTACTCTTTGTGATATAATTAAAGTTATGATACGAAGAATAGTCATAGCTTTTTTTGTTCTATCATTCATATTTTTTAATATTACAATCCCAAAAGCGTTGGCTGTTTTTGATTGTTTAAAACTTATGTCATCTTCAAGTCAACCTGATAAAGATTATTGTCAAAATGAATTAACTCAAATAGAAGCGCAGCTTGCAGATCTATTGAATCAACAAAAAGCGCAACAAAAAACCACAGGTACTCTCAAAGGAGATGTTGATTATTTAACCAGTCAGATTAACGTCCTTAAAACAAAGGTAAAAGCCAGAGCGCTGGTTATTGCTCAATTGAAAGTCAATATTGCTGAGAAAAAAAGTGCAATTCAATCACTTTCTCTTAAAATAGAACGTGAACATGAATCTCTCGCTCAACTTCTACGGAATACAAATGAATTTGATAAGGCAAGTTTAGTGCACTTAATTCTTTCGGATAATAATATTTCAAATTTTTATAGTGATTTAGAATCTTATGCTTCAATTAAACAGGCGGTGAAAGAATCGGTTGATGTTATTAATGGAGTAAAAATACAAACTGAAGTTGCAAAAAAAGATCTCGAAACAAAACAAGATGCAGAAACGGATGCGAAGGTTGAATTGGAAAGCGCGCAAAAAAAAGTTGCGCAATCAGAAGCGGAGAAAAAACAACTTTTAGCTATTTCTAAACAAACCGAAGCTGTTTATCAGAAACTGGCTGCCGAAAAAAGAGCTCAGGCAACTAAAATTCGCAGTGCTCTTTTTCCGCTTGCTGGCATAACACAAAAAATTGAATTTGGAACTGCCCTTCTTTATGCTAATGATGTGAAGAGCAAACTTGGAATTGATCCAGCATTTTTACTCGCCATTTTAACTCAAGAATCTAATCTCGGAGCGAATGTTGGTCAATGTTATTTGACCAATCCTGATACAGGGGCTGGAGTTGGAAAAAATACTGGAACAGTTTTTCTAAATGTCATGAAGCCTACTCGCGATGTTGGTCCTTTTCTTGAAATAACGAAAGCGCTCGGCCTCGATCCATTTAAAGCTACGGTATCTTGTCCTATTACTTCAAGTGTCTATTGGAATAGTGGTTCTATAGGACCAGCTCAATTTCTTCCCTCAACCTGGAAACTTTTTGTCGGTCGGCTACAAAGTGTTTTAGGGCATTATCCGAATCCCTGGTCTCCAGCCGATTCTTTTATGGCTTCAGGAATGTATCTTAGCGACCTTGGGGGAATTGGTAATAGCACGAGTGCTCAAAGCAAGGCTGCTTGTAAATATAATGGAGGCGGCGCAGCAAGTTCAACATGCTATTATGGTAAAAGTGTTATGAAATTAAAATCTACCATCCAGGCGAACATAGATTTGCTTTAAAGTTAAGTTTGTGATATTTTACAATTAAATGAAGAAAGATATCCATCCCAAATATAATATAAAAACAAAAGCTACTTGCGCCTGTGGAGCAGTTTTTGAAGTTGGTTCAACTATGCCTGAAATTAAAATGGAAATTTGCAGTCAATGTCATCCTTTCTATACTGGCAATGAAAAGATTATGGATACGGCGGGACGGGTAGAAAGATTCAATAAACGTCGAGCGGCAACTGTAAAAGTTAAAGCGAAGAAATAATGGATCCCGTACGAAATTTTGCTAAGAAAATCTTATATAAAGAATAGGTCAATTTATTAATTTAATATAATTTTGTACGGGATGGATTGGCAAGAGTGGAAAAAAAATCAAGAAAATGAGGGAACAAAAGAATTGGGAACAGAAGAATTTCCGAATGAAATAGTGTTAGAAGTGCGAGCTGGGGCTGGGGGTGATGAGGCATCTCTTTTTGCTTGGGAACTTGCGCATATGTATGAAAAATTCTCAGAATCGCAAGGTTGGCTTTGGAGAGTGAATTATGAATCAAAAAGCGATTTGAATGGGTATAAAGAAGCAAGTTTTGAAATAAAGGGGAAAGATGTTTTTAAAAAAATGCGTTATGAAACAGGCGTGCATCGAGTGCAGAGAATTCCGGCGACTGAAAAAAATGGTAGAGTTCATACATCTACCGCCTCGGTGGCAGTGTTACCGATCAGAAAAAAAGTCTCAATTAAAATTGATCCTTCTGAGTTTGAAATGGAATATTCTCGTTCTGGCGGGAAAGGTGGACAAAATGTAAACAAAGTTGAAACAGCTGTTCGGATTATTCATAAGCCGACTGGACTGGATGTTCGTTCTACTAATGAAAGAAGTCAATTGGCAAATCGGGAAAAAGCCATGATGATTTTAACTGCAAAATTGGAGCAATTAGAAGAAGAGAAGGAGGCGGAAAAATATGCAGGTGTTCGAAAAGAGCAAATAGGTACAGCCGACAGGTCAGAAAAAATTCGCACTTATAATTTTGCGCAAGATCGGGTAACAGATCATCGTATAAAAAAGTCCTGGCACAATTTGCCAAAAATAATGGAGGGAGAAATTAAGGAGATAATTAAAGACATTAATTCTGAGATGACGGTTGAGGCATCTCTTGATGGAGAGACTAAATCTTTATAAGCTTGACTCTATTTTCTAAGTCTATTATAATCACCTATATATACATGAGTGACAAAAAAAATGAAAAATTGTTAACTGTCAGGGGAGTTGTTGCTGAAGCATTGCCCTCTACTTTGTTTAGAGTTCAAATAGAAAATAAAAACGAGGAAACAATAGAAGAGCAAAAACAAATTCTGGCATATCTTTCAGGAAAGATGCGGATGCATAGAATTAAAGTTCTAATTGGAGATTCAGTTGAAATTGTGCTTGATCCTTATGGAGGGAAGGGAAGAATAATTAAAAGGTTATAATAAGGTTGTATTTATTTTTATAATGGTGTATTATATTAGTCAAGGTTTTTAAAAGGTAATAGTATTGAAAAATAAGGGTTTTTTCCTTGTTTTTTGTTTTGTTAAGTCTTTTATTTTACTTGTCCCGTTAGAAAATCTACGGATCTGTGGAAAAAGATAAAGTTTATTATTTTAATTTTTTAATGGGATGAAAATAAAATCAGCAATAAAAAAAATCTGCGATAATTGCAAAATGGTCAAGCGTCAAAGACATTTACGAATAACTTGTTCTAATCCTAAACATAAGCAAAAACAATAATTTATGAGAATTCTTGGGATCACAGTATCAAATGAGAAGAGACTCGAAATTGGCCTTACTTGCTTCTACGGTATTGGTATTTCAAAAGCTCGAAAAATTTTAGATCAAGTAAATATCGATCGTGGTAAATGCGCTAAAGATTTAACTTCAGATGAGGAAAATAAAATTCGTACTGTAATTGAAGGAATTTCAATAGAAGGAAACTTAAAAAGAGAAATATCAGCCAATATTAAAAGATTGAAAGATATCAAAAGTTATCGAGGTATTCGCCATTTAAAAAGATTACCAGTTCGGGGACAGAGAACAAAAACAAATTCTCGGACAATCAGAGGGAATGTTAGAAAAACAATGGCCTCAGGTAAAAGAAAAGAGAGTAAAACATAAATGACAAAAACCAAAACTAAAATTGAAGAAGTGAAGTCTGAAAAGGTGGAGATTCGTCTCCAGCCTGAGAAAATTGTTTCCAAAATTAATGATAAGAAAGAAGAGCCAGTTAAAAAAACTTCATCCCTGCCTACCGGACAGGCAGGCAAAACAGCGAAAAAGAAAGTAACTTCCGGTATTCTTTCCATCGAGGCTACTTTTAATAATACCAAAGTATTGTTAGCAGATAAATCAGGAAATACATTGTTTTGGTCAAGTGCGGGAAGTTTGGGTTTCAGAGGAGCAAAAAAGGGGACTCCCTTCGCGGCCTCTAAGGTGGGTGACATAATTGGAGGTAAAGCCACGATTCTTGGAGTTAAAGATGTGGACGTGGTGGTTCTGGGAGTTGGATCTGGTCGTGAACCCGCAATCAGAGCGTTTATGGCTCATGGGATTGAAATTACTTCTATTCAAGATGCGACACCGGTGCCACATAACGGGCCAAAATCCAAAAAGCCTAGAAGAGTATAAAAAATTATAAATTTATAAAAAAATGTTAAGTAAACCAAAATTTAAAATTTGTAGAAGACTGGGTCCAGGAGTGTATGACAAGTGTCAGACTTCTAAATTTAGAGCGGTATCTTCCAAAGGTGGTTTACTTGGCGCGCGTCGCCCGAAGGCTCTTTCTGAATATGGAGTCCAACTTATTGAAAAGCAAAAGATACGTTTTTCCTATGGTATAACCGAACGTCAACTTTCAAATTATGTTAAAAAAGCTTCTTTATTCAAAGGCGCTGGCACAGCAGAGAAACTTTATGAAGAACTTGAATTTCGTCTGGATAATGCAATTTACAGAATGGGTTTGGGTAGCAGCAGACGCGCTACTAGGCAAATGGTTTCCCACGGACATTTTATTGTTAATGGAAAAAAGATTACCATTCCGTCGTATAAATTAAAATCTGGAGATATCATAAAAATTCGTGAAGGGTCGAAAACTAAAAAAATTTTTAACAATATAGCTGAAAAACTTAAAGACTACAATCCTCCGGTCTGGGTAGTGTTTGATATAAATATTTTAGAGGGAAAAATTTTAGATAAACCAAAAAACACAGAGAGTTTCCTTGATTTGAATGCGGTGCTTGAGTTTTATAGTCGTTAAATTATTATTAGAAGATTTCTACTGAAGGTGGAAACCTTTGGCGGAAAAATTAAAAGCTAACTTTTTAAAGAATTATGTCTGAATATAAAATAATTATGCCTTCCAAACCACGTGTTGTTTTAGAAGAAGGCAATAAAGGAGTCTTTGAAATAGATGGTTTATATCCGGGGTATGGTCATACTTTAGGAAATAGTTTAAGGAGAATTATTCTTTCTTCACTGCCAGGCGCTAGTATTACTTCTATCAAAATTGAAGGTGTAAATCACGAGTTTCAAACACTTGAGGGAATTAAAGAAGATGTAATTGTGATGATTCTAAATTTGAAAAAAACTCGTTTTAAAATGATTTCGGACGAACCTCAAGTAGTAACACTTTCCGTTAAAGGTCCAAAAGAAGTCACAGCCGAAAATATAAAAACCAATGGGCAAGTGGAAGTTTTAAATCCCGAACTTCACATTGCAGAAGTTACGGGTAAAATTAATTTAAATATTGAAATGAGGATTGAGAAAGGACTAGGTTTTATTTCTAAAGAAGCTTTTCAAAAAGAAAAAGTTGATATTGGAGTAATTGCGGTTGATGCTATCTTCACTCCAATTCGTCGGGTTTCTTATGAAGTTGAAAATATGCGAGTTGGGGATAAAACTAATCATAACCGCTTAAGAATTTCAATTGAAACAGATGGTACATTGACGCCACGTGAAGCGCTTTCTCGATCCATCGAAATTATGATTAATCAACTCAAAGCCATTATTGATTTTAAGGAAACAGAAGTTTCGATACTCAAAGAGGCTGAAGTCTCAACTTCCGATGGGAAGACTCGAGGTTCTGTAAAAAATACTGAGGAAGAAAAAAAAGGAGACGCTTTTGCGGATATTTTAAAAACTAGAACCGATAGTCTGGATCTTTCTACTAGAACACTAAATGCGCTTACTTCCGCAAATATTCGTACCTTGGGGGGCTTAGCTAGAAAGAAAAAGGAAGATTTACTTGAAATTGAAGGTATCGGTGAAAAAGGAATTTCTGAAATTAAGAAAGTGCTTGGAAAGTTTGACTTGAATTTAAAAGAATAATATTCATTTAAGAGAATCATATGCGACACAGTAATAATAAAAGAAAATTCGGTAGAGTTCGAAAAGTTAGGAAGGCCCTAATTAATTCTTTGGCGCTTAATTTAATTGTGCGGGGAAAAATAAAAACAACTGAGCCAAAAGCAAAAGAATTAAAGCCTTTTATTGAAAAACTTGTCACTGGCGCTAAGCGTGGTGATCTGGCTACTCGTCGTTTAATAATTTCTAAACTTTTTAATAGACGTTTTGAAGTTAAGAAACTTTTTGCAGTGATTGCGCCAAAATACGCAGATAGAAAGGGGGGATATACAAGAGTATTAAAATTAGGAGCCAGAAAGTCAGACGGCGCCAAAATGGCTATTATAGAATTTGTATAAAAAAATGAAAAACCAAAAAGCAACAGAAATAAAAACAATAGATGCATCAGGGAGAACTTTGGGCCGAGTGGCGAGTGAAGTGGCTATGTCTTTGATGGGTAAAACCAAGGCGAGTTTTGAGAGAAATGTTTATTGCGGTCTGCCAGTTAGAGTTATTAATGCAACCAAGCTTCGGATTACCGCTAAGAAATTAGAAAGTATCTATCATACAAGATATTCAGGTATCCCAGGAGGGTTGCGTATTTTAAAAGGGACAGAAACAGTCGAAAAAAAAGGATTAAAGGAATTGATAAAACTCGCAACTTACCAAATGTTGCCTGCAAATAAATTACGAAGAAAAATGATGAAAAATTTAACAATTGAAGATTAAATAATACTTGTCCCGTTATAAATTCAGCGAATGGGACGTAATAAATAAAAATTATTAATTAAAATTTATAATGGGATGGAAAAAGATAAAGAAACAAAAACACCCGCCCGCAATGCTTCGCATAGCGAAGCGGGCGGGGGAAAATATATAGAAGCAGTAGGAAGAAGAAAAACTTCGACAGCTAGAGTGCGTATTTGGGAATCCGATAAGGCGGGTTTTTTTATAAACGGAAAAGAGGCAAAAAAATATTTTAAAACAGAAGGAGAAAATCGCCTAATTTTAGATCCAATGATAAAAGGACTAAAGACAGAACAAGGAAAAGTTAGTCTAAAATGGAAAGTAGAGGTGCATGTTTCGGGTGGAGGGATTCATTCCCAATCTGAAGCAATCCGACACGGACTGGCTCGAGCCCTTGTGTTATTCGATGGGGAGTTTCGTAAAAACTTAAAAAATTTAGGATATTTGAAACGTGATCCGAGGGCGAAAGAAAGAAGAAAATTTGGTTTGAAAAAAGCTCGCAAAGCTCCACAGTGGAGCAAGAGGTAGGATTGTGTTAAAATAATAGTATGAGTGATGATGAAGAAGTAAAAAAAGAAACAGCTCCGTCTGAAAATGAGCCTGAAGTCTTAGAGTTTGAATTCAACGACGACGGCGAGGAAGATTTAAAGAAAACTCTGAAGAAATTCAGAGAGGATTTGAAAGCATGTAAAAAAGAAAAAGAAGAATATCTAACTGGTTGGCAAAAAGAGCGGGCGGAGTTTGCCAATTATCGAAAAGGGGAGGATGATCGAAAAGCTATGTTTTCGGAATCAATGCGTGAGCGAATACTTACGAAATTTTTGAGCGTGATAGACAGTTTTAATATGGCCTTTGCAAACAAAGAAGCATGGGAAAAAGTAGATGAAAACTGGAGAAAAGGAGTAGAGTATATTCATTCCCAAATGAATACAATTTTTGAAGAATATGGAGTAAGAGAAATAGGTGTGGTGGGAGAAATTTTTGATCCAAACATCCATCAGTCTATGGAATTAGTGTCGACACCTAAAAAGGACTTTGATCATATTGTTTCAAATGTAATTCAAAAAGGATATAAACTCGGCGAACGTGTTATTCGTCCGGCGAGGGTGAATGTCTACGAGTTTAAAGAGTAGAAATGTTATTCTAACATTCTATAGAATATTGGAATGAAAAAAGAAGAAAAAATTTGTGAACATTGTCAACAAAACTTTTCAATATCAGAAGAAGAATTAATTTTATATAAAAAAGTTGAGATTGAACTCCCGACTTTGTGTTTTTTCTGTCGAATAAAATTACACTTGTCTTTTTGGATGTTTGGAAAATTTCGCAAAGGCAAATCAGATCTTTCCGGAGAAAGTTTAATCACGGTTTTGCCGGAAAAAACGAGATATCCGATTTACACTCTAACGGAATGGCATAGTGATAAATGGAACGCTCTGGATTATGGGATAGATTACAATCCTGATATTTCTTTTTTAAAACAATTGCAGAATCTTCAAGAAAAAATTCCTCATCCACACCAAAATGGCAGTAAGAATACTAATTGTGATTGGTGTGATGATGTCTGGAATTCAAAAAATTGTTATTTATCTCGTTCAATGGAAGAATGCGAAGATTTATTTTATTCATATAGAAATTTGTGGGTTAAGAATTCCATTGATGTGGTTATTTGTTTTCATAGTGAAAAATGTTATGACTGCGGAGACTGCCATAATTCATATAAGCTTTTTTATTCTAGACATTCTCGTGATTGTATAAATTCTTACTTTTTATATGATTGTCGTAATTGCCAGAATTGTTTTATGTGCTGGAATCTTCGCAATAAATCTTATTGCATAGAAAATGTTCAATATTCTAGAGAAGAATATGATAAAAAAATTAAATCATTTCAACTTGGTTCTTATAATTCTATTCAAAATTATAAAAAACATTTTGAAGAAATAGCTCAAAAAGAAGCAGTTCACAGACAAAATTTCAATTTCAAGAATTATAATTCTGACGGGGATTATTTATTTGATTGTAAAAATTGTCACAATTGCAACACAATCAATGAGTCCGAAGATAGTTATAACTGTATCAGGGGAATGAGGCATAAGTCGGATATTGATGCGAATGGTAGCTGGTATTCTGAATTAATAGGAAATTGTTCTGGTTGCGTAAATGCTTATGCTCTTAAATATAGCACTTGGTCTTCTTCACGATACTCAGAGTATTTAGATTTATGTCTTGAATGTGAATATTGTTTCGGTTGTGTCGGTTTAAAGAAAAAGAAATTTTGTATTTTAAATAAGCAATACACTAAAGAAGAATATGAGAGTTTGCGTGATAAAATTATAGCTGATATGAGAAAAAGAAAGGAATATGGAAAATTTTTACCATATTCTATGAGCACTGGACCATTTAATTTTTCCACCAGCTTCTTGTATTTTCCGGAGACTAAAAAAGAAGACATTCTGAAACTTGGTGGTTATTGGGAAGACATTAATGAAAGTCACATAGAGGGTATGCCCACGAGTGAATTGCCAGACGATATAAAGGACATTACTGATGATATCATCACCCAAGCTCTTATCTGCCCAGAAACTGGTTGGCGTTTTAATATTGCGGAGAATGAATTAATCTTTTATCAAGCTAATAATATTCCACTACCGCGATATCATTTTGATGTCCGAACAAAAAATCAGTTAAAATACCTGACTGTTCTCAAGTCGTATCCATATAAGTGTTTTTACTGCGAAAAAGATATAATGGCTTATTATCTACCGGAATGGAATTATCAAAAAATCGCCTGCGAAGAATGTTATAAACAAAATATAGCCTAATACTCAAACTTAGCGATAGCAGAGTTTGAGTATAAGTAGAAATAAAATATGGAATATAAAAGCGAAAATAAAATATGCCAAAACTGTCAAAAAGATTTTACCATTGAGCCGGAAGATTTTAATTTTTACGAAAAAATAAAAGTCACGCCGCCAACATGGTGTCCAGAATGTCGCCAACTTCGAAGATCTGTGTGGAGAAATGAACGAACTTTATACAGAAGGGATTGTGATTTTTGCAAAAAAAGCACAGTGACAATTTATTCTTCAAATAAGCCATATAAAGTATATTGTAATACTTGTTGGTGGGGTGATGACTGGGATTTTTCTTCCTATGGGCGGGATTTTGATTTTTCTCGACCATTTTTTGAACAATTCTCTGAACTCCAACACGAAGTGCCTCGCATGGCGCTTTTAAATAAAAACTCTGTTAATTCTGAGTACACTAATCATTCCGGTGACAATAGAAATATTTACCTTTCTTTTTGTATTTGGAATAGTGAAAATATTTTATATAGCACTTGGACGATGAAGTCGCGAGATTGTATGGATTGTAGTTATATTTATGAAAAAGGAGAACGTTTATATGAATGTGTTGATTCGCGCAGATCTTACCAATGCCAATACGGTGTCTTATTAAGAGATTGCTCTGATTGTTTCTATTGTTATGATTGCCGTGGATGCAATAATTGTTTTATGTTTTCTAACTTACGGAATAAAAGCTATGTATTCAAAAATAAGCAATACACCAGAGAAGAATATCTAAAAAAAATAAAAGAGCATAAAATGTCATCTTTTGTGACTCGCGAAGGGTTTGAAAAAGAATTTCAAGATTTAATAGAGCAGGACGCTATTCATCGTTATGTTGTGAGTGAAAGGAATATAAATTCTGTCGGCAGTTCATTTTTTAATTGCAAGAATGCTACTAACGTTTTTGATTTAGACAACGGGGAAGATTGCAGATATATTTACAGCAGTATTGATTTAAAAGATTGCATGGATATGTATCATACCGGTTATAGCACTTCACTCTGTTATGAATGCCAAGGGTGTACCCGAACTTATGACTGTCTCTCTTGCCATCTTTGTTATGACAATGCACATGTGTCATATTCCGATACTTGTCAAAATAGCCAAAACCTTTTTGGCTGCGTCAGTGTGAAAAAGGGCGAATACATGATTTTCAACAAGAAATATCTAAAAGCCGATTATGAAATATTAAAAGAAAAAATTATAGAACACATGAAAAAGACGGGGGAGTATGGAGAATTTTTTCCGCCAGAAATTGCGCCTGTTTATTATAATGAAACGCAAGGGCAGTTGTATATACCAATGACCAAACAAGAAGTTTTAGGGAAAGGTTGGCAATGGGAGGATAATGTTCATGGAACTTTTGGCAAGGAAACGATTCCTATTTCTGATATTCCAGACAAAATTGAAGATGTGCCGGATTCTTATTTAAATGAAATATTTTCTTGCATAGATTGTTTAAAAAATTACAACATAACAAGAAATGAATTATTATTTTATAGAAAAGAAAATCTTTCGTTTCCCAGACGTTGCCCAAATTGTCGCTATAAAAGAAGATTCAATTTGCGTCCTGCGAGAAAACTCTGGCATCGTAAGTGTATGTGTAAAAAAAATCATACCAATCATGATGGCGAAGATTGCAAGATTGAATTTGAAACATGTTATGCTCCCAACAGAGTTGAGAAAGTTTATTGTGAAAGTTGTTATAATAAAGAAGTGTATTAAAAGTGTAATTACCTAACTCTAGCGGTCGGAAAAGTTAGGTAATTTAAAAATAAAATGAATAATCAAAGCGAAAACAGAATCTGCCAAAACTGTCAAAAAGATTTCACCATCGAGCCGGAAGATTTTAATTTTTATGAAAAAATAAAAGTTCCCCCGCCGACTTTTTGCCCGGAATGTCGGCTGATTAGGCGTCTTGTTTGGAGAAACGAACGCTCGTTATATAAGCGTACTTGTGATTTATGTAATAAGAAAGTAATTTCTATGTATGATACAAAAACTACTTTTCCTGTTTATTGTCCGGAATGCTGGAAAAGTGATGCTTGGGATCCATCGAAATATGCACAAGATTTTGATTTTTCTAAATCATTTTTTGAACAGTTTCGAGAGTTATTTAATAAAGTTCCTCGCCAGTCAGTTTGGCAGCTTGGTAACAATATAAATACTGAATATACTAATTTTGCTCAAGATGCAAGAAATGTTTATTTGGCATATTCCGTTATAAATAACTCAGAGGATGTTTTTTATTCAAGCAATGTAGATAATTCAAAAGAAACCATAGATTCTTATAATGTTGTTAATAGTGAATTAATATATGAAGGTATAGGAAACACTAAAAATTATAATTGTAAATATAGCTATTGGTCTTCAAATTGTATCGATTGTAATTTTGTTTTAGATTGTGTGAATTGCCAAAATTGTTTTGGTTGTGTTAATTTAAGAAACAAAAATTATTGCATTTGGAATAAGCAATATACTCAAGAAGGATATCTTGAAAAAATAAAGAGTTTAAATATAGGAAGTTATAAATTTACGAAAGAAAATTTCAATGAATTTTGGAATTTTTCATTAAAATTTCCCAGAAAATATGTGCGAATAATAAATTGTGTTAATACAATAGGTGACGAACTTAGGAATTGCAAGAATACATTTTTTTCGTATAATTCCTATGACATGGAAGACACAAAATTTGCCTATAGATGTCTTAATACCAAAAGTTCAATGGATGTTTGTTATATGAATGCAGAGTTAGCATATGAACATGCTGTAGGTGGTTCAGACTTTAGTTTAAATATTAAATTTATTATTAACGGAGCTCCCGCATTAAATGAAGTTGAATATGTTGACGCATGTCAATCTAGTAGCAATCTTTTTGGTTGCATTGGTCTAAAATCAAAACAATATTTCATTTTGAACAAGCAATATTTGAAAGAAGAATATTTTATTATGTTAGAAAAAATAAAAAAACATATGGATAAAATGCCTTACATTGATAAGAGAGATAAGATTTATAAATATGGAGAATTTTTCCCACCTGAATTTTCACCTTTTGGTTACAATGAGACTATTATAAATGAATATTTACCTCTTTCAAAGAAAGAAGCTATTGAAAAAGGATATAATTACAAAGAGAAAATAGAAAATAAATATATTGTTACAAAAAAATCTGAAGAAATACCTGACGATATTAAAGATGTATCTGATTCAATATTAAATGAAGTAATAGAATGTGCTGTTACAAAAAAGGTATTTAAAATCACTCCTTTCGAACTTCAATTTTATCGTAGAATGAACATTCCTATCCCTAGATTTCATCAAGACGAGAGATACAGAAGAAGATTTAATCTTAAAAATCCAATGAAACTCTGGCATAGAAATTGTATGAAAGAAGGATGTAAAAATGAATTTGAAACTCCCTATGCATCCAATCGACCTGAAATAGTCTACTGTGAGAAATGTTATCAACAAGAGATTTATTAGCTTCTAGCTATAATATATTAAGGCTCTAGACTAGCTAACAAATGCTAAACTAGAGAATATGCTTAAAAGAAAAGCTCGAATTGGAAAATCAACAATCAAGAAATTGATCGAATGTTTCAGTGCTGATGTCTCAGCTACTCAAGCCGG
>Ga0209211_10002866_pt1 | contig 28968 bp, 22 predicted proteins | sample RifGroA2_FD_183992 | JGI IMG/M metagenome (GOLD analysis project Ga0209211, IMG submission 183992) | Groundwater microbial communities from Rifle, Colorado, USA - Groundwater A2 (SPAdes) (version 2) | ecosystem: Environmental > Aquatic > Deep subsurface > Groundwater | place: Rifle, Colorado...
ATCCGGGGTTGGTACAGTTTAACGCCATTGGAACATTTACCGTTACCCTCAACGTCACTGATGCCGTTGGTCTTCCGGATTCGACACCTGCGTCGCGCACTGTTACTGTACGGCAAGCTCCTGTTCCACATACCAATTGGAAACTATTGTATGCGGACAGTCAGGAACTGGTTGGAGAGAAAGGGGGTGCGCTCAATGCCTTTGATGACAATCCGGCGACGTTCTGGCACACAAAATGGTATCCTGTCGCTTCCCCGCCTCCTCATGAAATACAGATAGACCTTGGACAGATGATCGACCTTAACGGTTTTCGATATTTGGCCCGCCAGGACGGCGGCGTCAACGGACGGATCGGTCAATATGAATTCTATGTGAGCATTGACGGAGCAAACTGGGGCGTTCCCGTGGCCACAGGGGCCTTTGCCAATGATGCGTTGGAAAAGGAGGTTTTGTTCCCGGCAACTACCGGACAATTTATACGTCTGAGGGCGTTGACTGAGGTCAACAATAACCCCTGGACCTGCGCGGCTGAGATCAACGTGCTGGGCGAACCGGCATCAGGGGCTTTCCCTCCAAAGGCCGTGATTAACAGTCCATTTGCCGATATGACAATCAACCCGGGTGAATGGGTGAACTTTGCGGGCGCAGGCAGCGATCCCGGCAATAATCTGCCCTTAAGCTATTTATGGCGCTTCGGCGCAGGGTCCGGGATTCCGGATTCACCTCTTCAGAATCCGGGGCTGGTGCAGTTTAGCGCTATCGGGACCTTTCCGGTCAGCCTTATGGTCACCAATACCCTGGGTCTTTCCAATCCAACGCTTGCAGCCCGCACCATAGCAGTCAAGCCTCTACCGCCATTATTACCCGACATGTACTCTGCAACCGCAGGACCGTTTAATCTTGTTCCTGTCCCCGGTATTACCATCCCTGTGCTCGGCGGTGAAGACGTGACGGATATTGCAGCTCCCCGGGGTGTTGCAGACCCTTTTCTTTTCCATGACGATGACGGTACGTGGCATATGTTCCTTGAGGTCATGGCTGCGGATTACAGCCGTATCGGTCATGCTACAAGTCCCGACGGACTGCATTGGACGTATGATCGTATTGTACTTGACGATGGTCGCTGGCACTCATATCCGTCTGTCCTGAAATATAACGGCAATTATTATATGGTACCGGAATCATGGCTTTTCAACGAGGTGCGCATATATCAGGCAGCTTCCTTTCCCTATAACTGGAATTATGTCGCGACCCTTGCACAGGGAAGGACCTTTGTCGATCCCCAGATATTCCGGTACAACGGCACATGGTGGATGTTTGTCAGTGATACCAACAACCGAGACTGTTATCTGTATTACTCCGATGATTTACTCACCGGATGGGTTGAGCACCCCAAGAGCCCGGTCATCAGGAATGACGCGAGCAAGGCGCGGGGCGGCGGAAGAGCGTTTGTGTTAAATGGAAGGGTCTTCAGGACAGCCCAAAAGGACGACCTCATCTATGGGGAAAAGGTGAGGGTTTTTGCTGTAGATGTCCTCACAAGGACTGATTATGCCGAGCATGAGGTTCCGGAGAGCCCGGTCCTTGTCCCGTCCGGGACCGGGTGGAATGCTGACGGCATGCACCACTTTGACCCATGGTGGGCAGGGGACAAATGGATAAGCGCTGTAGACGGTCTGAGCAACCCGACGGGACTTAACGGCGACGCTATCGGATCAATAGGTATATATATTTCCCAGTGAGCGTAAATGCAAAACTATAAGATAAAGAAAATAGATGTTCGCGAGAAGGACCGGATGTTAAGTTCTCAAAAATTCAGGATATATCATGGTATCCGGCATTATAGTTTCAGTGATATATTCTCTGATAAATATTTCTGTATTTCGGACAAAGACGGTCGTACAAATATTGTCAGAAAGCCCCTGGACCCATGGAGCCCCGTTCTGCTGTATACCAATTACGACGGTCTGCCCATGATAAAGACAAAAAATCTCGTCACATCTGAATATGATAAATCCCAGGCGGATGTCAATAAGGTGTTCTGGTACCTGTCTTTATCAAGCTTTGAAGCTTTCCTGAAAAGAAGGGACGCTATCAGCACTCAGGCTGATAAGCATTTCCCATCTTCAAAGACATATTTCAAAATATCAAAAAAAATAAATACCTTATTTCATTATGATAACCTGGACAGTGATTTCTTCATTAAAAATTACAACAGATTGAAGCATGAGGATTACCAATCCGGCGAGATTGTCCTGAATTCCTTAAACCGAAATCCCATACCGAAAAAATGGATCAAGACGGCATATTTGACCCATAACAATGAAATAACCGCAATTGCCCTGTTAATCGACGATCTGGCGTCCGTGTGCGAATATAACATTGCCGCCAGACGGTCCAATATAGGTTATGGGCTGCTGTTAAATACTCAAATAATCAAACACTGCTGCGATAGAAACTACTCTTCCTTCGACTGCGGTGTCAGCGGGAAGTATGGTGTATATAAAGATAAATTATTCCTGGACAGCAAGAGCGTGGTCCAGGAGGAAGATTTTTTCAACAAATACGGACAATCAAATTTGCCGCGCAGAATAATGAGAAAGATGTATCAAGTAATAAACTTCACGGATATGGACGCATTGCATCATTTTTGGCACCATATAGTGAAATGATATCTTGAGTGCCTTCTTTTTTGATTGCCGCCGGACCGGAGTGCAAGGCAAAGTGAAAAACCTGACTTGCTGGCTAAAAGGACAAATGCAAAACTATAAGACAAAGAAAATAGATGTTTATGAGAAGAACCGGATGTTAAGTTCTCAAAAATTCAGGATATATCATGACATCTGGCATTATAGTTTCAGCGACATATTCTCCGATAAATTTATCTGCATTTCGGCCAAAGATGGACGTACTAATATTATCAGAGCGCCTCTTGATGAGTGGAGTCCTGTTCTGGTGTATACAAATCATGAGGGCCCGCCCCTGGCGAAGACAAAAAATCTCGTCATATCGGAATATGATAAAACCCAGGCAGATGTCAATAAAGTGTTCTGGTACTTGTCTTTATCAAGCTTCGATGATTTCCTGAAAAGAAGGGACTCTATCAGTGCTCACCCAAGTACAAACTTTCCTTCAACAAAGACATATCAGAATATGGCAAGAAAAACAGACTGCCTGTTCCGGCATGAGAATCTGGATAGAGATTTTTTTATCGGAAGTTATAACAGACTGAATAACGCGGGCCATCAATCGGGCGAGGTGGTCCTGGATTTATTGACACGGACTGACTTGTTAATACCAAAAGAATGGATTAAAACAGCATACCTGGTCCATAACAATGAAGTAGTTGCAATCGCTTTGTTGGTCGACGATTTGAAATCCGTGTGCATGGTTAATATGGCGGCCAAACGGTCCAATTTAAGTTATGGATCGCTTCTTATTACAGAAATAATAAAATTCTGCTGTGATCATAATTATTATTCCGCAGATGGCGGTGTCAGCTGCAAGTATGGCATTTACAAAGATAAATTGTTTTTAGACAGCAAATCCGTAATTGAAATCGGAGATTTTTTCAGGAATTACAGAAGGTCTTTTTTCAGCTATACGGCTATGAAACAAACATTCCACAAGATCAAACATATTTTTTAATATTCAGACTATTTCATTTATTTCCATATGAAACCTTATTTCCTGATAACCATCGATACTGAAGGGGACAATTTATGGGCAAGGCCGCGAAGCATAACCGCCCATAATGCAAGGTATATCCCCAGGTTCCAGGATTTGTGCGACAAATACGGGCTGAAACCGACATACCTGGTGAACTATGAAATAGCGACCTGTCCTGATTTTGTCGAATTCGGGAAGGACATTATCAAGGGTAATAAGGCTGAAATCGGGATGCATCTGCATGCATGGAACAGTCCCCCATTCCATAAGCTGACCGATGACGATTACAGCCACCAGCCCTATCTTATCGAATACCCGGAAAATGTGATCGTGGAAAAAGTTAAATTTATCACAGGTCTGCTGGAAGACACTTTCGGCGTTAAGATGCTCAGCCACAGGTCCGGCCGGTGGGCAATGAACGAATTCTATGCCAAGACACTGATGAATCTGGGATACAAAGTGGACTGTTCAGTGACACCTCACGTTTCCTGGGAAGGTGAAAAGGGGAACCCAGATGCTGCCGGCGGAACGGATTATACCGATTTCCCGGTGGGACCGTATTTTATGGATGATAATGATATTAAGAAACCAGGCAATACCGGCTTCCTCGAAGTCCCTGTAACTATACGAAAGGATATACGAAAGGAAAGCACCCTGTTCAAAGGCAGATATATTAGGAAATGGCTGCACCCGAGACTGCTTTTCAGCGGACGCAGGGAGGTCAAGCGATATTGGCTGCGGCCGAACGGCAGGAACCTGGACGACATGTCAAAACTGATTGAATCAGCAGTGCGGTCCAAATGCATATACGCAGAGTTTATGTTTCATTCTTCCGAACTCATGCCCGGCGGAAGTCCTCACTTCAAAGATGAACCGTCCATAGACAAATTGTATGCAGACCTTGAGCAGCTCTTTGAACTGGCAGGGACGGATTTCAGGGGCGCTTCCATGATTGATTTTTACAACTGGTTTTCAGCAAAAGGAAAAAGTGAGCGCAAGGACGGAGATGTTTGATATGAACAAGGCACAACGTATGATGAAGCGCTTTTTATCCCGCATAACGCCAGGAAATAAAAAAGGCGGGGTGGCCATTACGTTCGATGATGATTTTGTGGATGAATGGCGCTCCCTGAAATGGCTCCTGGATGCCTACAATGCAAAAGTAACTTTTTTTGTCAGCCGCTTCGATCTGTTGACGAAAGGTTCAATTGAAAAACTGGAAACAATGCAGGGTGAGGGACATGAAATCGGGTATCACGGGTTAAGACATCTTAATGCGGCCAGGTTTGCGGAAGAGAAATCAGTGAATGAATATATGGCAGAGGAGATCCGGCCCGGCATAAAGATCATGGCCGACCATGGCTTTGCCGCATCAAGCTTTTCCTATCCCTATGGCGCACGTTCTCCCCGGACTGACACAGCGCTCCTTAAATATTTCAGGTATGTCAGAGGGACGGCCTTTACCGATAGGAAAAATAGGATAGTCGATCTGGACAAGATCTATTACCGGAATGGCGGCAAAAGAGTGCTTCACGGGGCCGGCATGGACAATATCTATAATAACAGTGTCGGGGACATACAGGAAGGCATAAGAAGGGCAGCTGAAATGAAAGAGATAATTGTCCTTTACGCGCATAAACCCGCACATGATTCCGGAGATTACAGTGTCCCTGTCGAAAAGCTGGAAGCGGTCATTAAATACGCCTCGGAAAAGGGGCTGTCATTTTACAGGATATCGGATTTGCAGGGGGGGGGGCAGCCATGATCGTCAGAATCAGGCCTTTTTTGGATACAGAGAGGATTTCCGCGTCGCTTGTTAATGCCGGGGACTCAAATATCCATTTGGTTGAGGGATTTGAGAAGGCCTTTGCTTCATACACGGGGGTCCCGTATGCCGTCGCAGTCAATCAGGGAAGGTCCGCACTGTTACTGGCGTTAAAGATACTCGGTATAAAGCACGGGGATGAAGTAATTGTTCAGTCCTATATCTTCCATGTTGTAATTGATGCCATTCTGGAGGTCGGGGCCAAACCTGTCCTGGTTGACAGTGGCCTGGATGATTTCAATGTATCTCCCGGGGCAATAAGGAGAGAAATAACTCACCGTACAAAAGCGATCATCGCAACGCATCTCGGCATCCCGTGTGATATGGAAGAGATTTCCGGCATAGCAAAAGAACACAACTGTTTCCTGATAGAAAACTGTGCCCATACGCTGGGGGCCCGGTATGACGGAAAGAGTGTCGGGACCTTCGGGGATGTCTCGTTCTATAGCTTTGATGTTGATAAACCGATCTCGACCGGCGACGGCGGGATGCTCGCAATCAATAATACCTGCCTGATCGAAAAGGCGCGCCAAATCGTGAAGCAGTACAGCAGGACACCTCTGGAAAAAGAGAGGGAAATCGTTAGCGGACTTCTCCTCCAGCATTTTGCGACAAGCGATGAGTTTTATCAGGAAGCCGGTTTTCTTCCGGTCGATTTCGGCAAAAAGGCGGTTAAGAACGATCAGGGCCTGTTGTCAGCGATAAGGAGCGCAGCGGAGACAGGGGCCGGTAAAGATTTCCGGGAACATGTCTTGGCGTACCTGCAGCGGGAAAAAACGACGGGTCCGGGAACTTCGTTGCTGAAACATATCGTATCAAGGATTTGCGGGAGGGCGACAGTGACGTTTGGAAGAGTAACAATACCGAAAATCGATTCCGGAGACCTGCTGATGAATTCCCTGAGAAGCGCGGTCGGGCTGGAATGCCTGAAAGGATTCGATGTGGCGAGGGACATCCGAAATCGCAATACCCAGTGCTACAGGGATTCCCTGGACAACTCAGGTTACGGACAACCCAGGATAGACGGGAGGAAAGAGCCGTCTTTTATAAGGTACACCGTGCTGAACAATACTAAATATGAGAACCCCTTCATATCGGCGGCCGCCAAAGAAAAAGGTTTTGAACTGGGCATTTTTAACTGGAGTACGCCGATACATTTAAGCTGGCCGTACAGCAAGATACTTTCCTTTGACCGCGAGAGACTGCGCAACAGTGAACACCTGGGGAAAAGACTGCTCAGTCTTCCGGTCCACCCGTACGTTAACGAGAGCACGGTCAAGAAGATAGCCGTCTTCCTAAACGGTCTTGCTGCCTGAGGCAATGTAAGAACTCATGGGAAAAAATAATTTTACAGACAGCGTGCCTTATGTCAATTCACTGTTCGAACAACCATGGTGGCTCGATGCCGTCGCTCCAGGACAATGGAACGAAATTGTAATAAAGAGGAATAATGAAGTCTTCCTCAGGTTCCCCTATGTAATGGAAAAAAATAATGGATTTGTTTCCATAACCATGCCGGTTGCAACGCAGACATTAGGGCCCTGGCTGAAGCCTATGAGCGGTAAACATTCGAGTCAGTTGTCTCTCCAGAAGGAGTTGTTGACCGAACTCATCCAATTGTTGCCGCCACACGATAGTTTTTATCAGCGATTTCATTATTCGACCACAAACTGGCTGCCTTTTCACTGGAAGGGATTCACGCAAACGACGCGCTATTCATACGTCATTGACGACCTTTCAAACCTCGACAGGACCTGGAACGAAATGCAGCCCAATATACGGAACAAGATACGGAAAGCTGAGAAAGCCGGGATCAGGGCCGTCGATTCCGAGGACATTGAGACCTTCCTCGACCTGAATGAGATGACGTTTAAACGGCAGGGGATGTCCCTGCCGTACACAAAGGATTTTGTCCGCCGGCTGAATGAAGCGTGCATCAGGAAGAATGCCCGCAAGATTTATATAACATATGGCCCTGACGGCCGTCCGCAATCGGGACTATTCTGCGTGTATGACGAAAATACGATGTACAATTTGATGCAGGGTGGTGACCCTGCATTAAGAAACAGCGGGGCCAATGCCCTCGCTATGTGGGAGTCCATTAAGTTTGCCTCGACAATAACCAGGGTATATGATTTTGAAGGTTCCATGATCGAACCCATAGAAGAATTTTTCCGCAGCTTTGGCACTGTGCAGAAGCCGTATTTTGCAATATCGAAAACGAACAGCAGGCAGCTGGAAATGCGCTCTCATTTCCGCGAGATGCTGAGGCTTATGCTGGCAGGACATCCTGTGGCAAGGTTGATAAGGCTTACCACAGCAAATGCCGCTAAAAATGTTATGAAAAGTTTGAAAAAAATGCTGTAAAAGACGACTCGATGCTTACGATACAGGTCCCAAATAATTTTTTGCCGGAAAGAAAGTATATCATTGATATGCTCTTCCATGAGTTTTTAGGGCTTGAATACGACATCGCAGTCATGGACACCAACGGCTTTTATGAGATAACACTGGAAAATACCAATACCCTCATCGTTAAAGACCACTTTTTCGGAAGATTCAGAGAAGGAGACGACTATCTCGACGAGAAGGAGGTCCCTTCAAAGGTAAAATACGTTGAGAGCCGATTTGCCCCGGGGAAGGACATTCCTGTCATCTTTGGCAGTGAGGAACTGAAGGTTGAGAAGAATAAGATCGTATGCGGAATAGATATTTTTGCTTCCTCCTTTTTTATGCTTACCCGATGGGAAGAGTATGCCGATAAAAGCAGGGATTCCCATGGCCGGTTCCCTGCCCTTGCATCGCTGGCATACAGGAACGGATTTTTGGACCGTGCTGTCGTGAATGAGTATTCCGAGATGCTCTGGAATATGCTCAGGTTTCTCAAGAGCGGGCAGGAAAGAAAAAAAAGGGCGTTCAGGACCTTTGTGACTCACGATGTGGATGCGCCTTTTTTCTACGCCAACAAGGACCTGCTCATCGCCTTGAAGCGGATGAAATACGACATCTTCGGAAGGAATGGGCCTGTTTCAGCTCTTAATAATTTCAGCGACTGGGTAAGGGTAAAAAATGGACAGATCGAAAGGGACCGTTATTATACATTCGACTATATAATGGATGTCAGTGAACGATTCAGCCTGAAAAGCAATTTTCTCTTTATCACGGACTGCAGCGATCCGGCACGTGACGGTGACTATAGCTTTAATCATAAACTGGTGCGCAGGCTCCTGGTAAACATACACAGGAGAGGGCACGACATAGGGCTTCATTTGAGCTATGGTTCTTTTAAAGATCCGTCACAAACCCAAAAGGAATTCGACATTTTAAGGAAAGTTTGTGCTGAAGAGGGGATAAAACAGGACTGCTGGACCAGCCGCCATCATTTCCTGCGGTGGGCAACGCCTGCGTCGTTCAATAACCTTGAGTCAGCACATCTGGATTATGATTCGACACTCTCTTATGCAGATGTGACCGGTTTCCGATGCGGCGTCTGTTATGAATATCCTGCATTCGACATCATCGCACGGAAACAGCTTTTTTTACGTGAGCGCCCCCTGCTCGTCATGGAGTGCACGGTAATCGACGAAAGGTATATGAACCTGGGGGCCGGCGAAAAGGCCTTTGGGGCCATAAAGGGCATTAAAGACACATGCCGGAGGTTTAATGGCGATTTTACAGTCCTTTGGCACAATACCAGGTTTGTAGACCATCAGGAGCGACAACTTTACAATCAAATGTTGCAGGCCTGACGAATCTATAACCAAAATGCCTTACTGGTCAGGCAGAGTCACAGCTGCTTTTAAATCCTTTGAATTCAGCATGATTATATGAATAGAGATCCATTGGTCAGCATTATAATGCCACTCTACAACAAGCGGCCATATGTTGAACGCGCTGTGGAAAGCATTAAAAAACAAACCTATCCCAATTGGGAGCTGATCATTGTCGATGACGGCTCCACGGACGGATCGGGGGATGCTGTACCCAGAGATGACCGGCGTATTAGGTTGTTCAGACAGGCAAATAGAGGGCCCTCTGCTGCGCGGAACAAGGCATTTGAAATGGCGTCGGGAGATTATATCGCTTTTATTGACGCCGATGACTTCTATTATCCGGTCAAATTGGAAAAGGAGATATCCCTATTATGGAGGGAGCAAAAGGCTGAATGGATGATGTCGGCTTATGATTATCGTGTCAATGGTGTAACAAGACGGTATTATATGAAGGACATCAATAATACCGAGGTAAGGGATGAGACGAGAGTTTACGATAATGCCCTGAAACAACTTACCGTGGCTGGCTGGCCGAGTGACGGGTTATTTATGAGCCGCTCCTTATTTGAACGGCTGGGCGGGTTTCATGAAGGCATGAGATATGGCGAAATAACAGAAATCATCCTGCGCTGCGCTTTGATGCAACCGAGAGTCGTTATCTGTCATCTTCCCCTGTACCTTCATATAGATGTTCCCGGGAGCACAGCAAAGACACCGACCTTCAAGAGCGAATCATCGAGGTGCATGGGGGAAAGCATGTATCAATTGTGCATTGATTATCCTGAATATTCCGCCTATTTAATGAACCGGGCTCATGACTATTTAATATACTATGCCGCATCATTGATTCTGAAAGGAAAGGGACATGAGGCCCGAAAGTTTCTTGTAAACGGATTCCCTCTGTCGCAAGATGTGAAGTGGTGGAAAATGTGGGCAGGGAGCTGGCTGCCGGGTTGGTTAATCAAAGGCCTTGTACGCATCAGACATGGACGATAACCGGATATTTAAAATGCGAGCTCTTTTCATGCCGGCTGTCTGCTTCTGCATCATTGCCTGCTTAAGCGGGAATGTATATGCGGCGGCCTATTATGTCGCGCCAAGCGGAAATGACGCCTCTGCCGGAACAAGCTCCGCCCCATGGTCGACCTTCGCGCGTGCAATGAAGGCATTAAAACCAGGCGATACTTTGTACTTAAAGGATGGGACATATGATCAACAGCTCAATGTGACTGTTTCAGGAGCAAAAGGGGCTTATATTAGAATTGCGGCTGTCAATGAAGGAAGTGCTATTGTACGTACTGAGTACCCACGCAGTTCCTTAATTTTAGGTACCAGCTATATCGAGATTAACGGCATAAACTTCAGGAACAGCGGGATCGCCTGTTCGGGACACATATCCAACGACTGCGGGTATAAGAATGTGCATGGACTTAATATAGGTGGAAACCATGACATAACCTTGAGACGAGTTACTGCTAACGGTTCCTCCGGCTACAATTCGGCTGTTATCAACCTTACTAAAACTCAAAACGCTTTAATAGAAGATTGCGCCGCTTCCGGTCAGGGAAGGGTTGTTCTCAATCTGCTGGGTTGCGATAACGTGACTGTAAGGAGATGCTGGCTGAACTGGAGCGGCCCTGATACAGGCGGCGGTGATACAAATAGCATCAGCCAAATCTATGATTCATCGCACGTTCTCATGGAAAATAACATCGGCCTTAATTTGACGACTATCCCGACTGATGGCCTGGGTATATGGGCACATTATGAAAATACAACTCATAATACGCTCAAGGGTAATGTTGTTTACCATACCGCCGCCTATTCGGTCGGAGGGCTTGGGGATGGGGCGGAATTCGGTCAGCATTCATCATACGGCTGGTTTGAAAACAATGTTTCCATCGTACCCGTTAAAGGAGCCTACAACAGTGTTCCGGCGGCTGCTATGGGGTCAGACAACCATACGTCCAGGAACAACACTTACGTCGGCAGCAACGGTATTGGTTTCTTTGTACACGAAAGGCCCGGGAGACACACCCAGGCAACGACTGCTGCAATAGAAAACAGCTCTTTTGTCAATCTCTGGACGGGAATTCACCCAAGCAGCAGCGGAAAAAACAAGGTTTCCAGGCATGCGTACAACAATTATTACAAGGTAAGTCAATGTCTTTATAATGAGGGCCAAATGGACCCGTCGAAGCTCGATCCGACTGAGAAATGTAATACTCTTGACCCTGGCTACAACACTGCAGCTTACGGGAAAGGCGCATACCTGATGGTCCCAACAGCTTTAAAAGGCAAAGGCATGAAGGGCGGGAACATTGGTGCTGAAGTTTTATATCGCTACCATGACGGAGTACTGACCGGGAAACCGCTTTGGCCCTGGCCTATGGAAAACAGGATAGTTGCCGAATTCGGTGTGAGCCCGACCTGGGAAACCAAAAAAGGGATCTGGAAGACCCTGGATGGGCTTTACCCCGTAAAAAAGAAATGAAAAAGAAAGTCCTGATAGTAGCATATGCCTTTCCCCCGATGGCGTTTATCGGCTCCCAGCGCCCCCACGGGCTGGCCAAGTATCTTAATCAATTCGGGTGGGAACCCATTATTCTGACCATTAAAAGTCCGGGTGCCGCGGCAGAAGACTTTAAGGTGATAGGCACGGATTATACCGACCGGTTGGCACTCATGAAAAAAACGTTGAGGCTCGATACCGGTAAAGGCATTCATCAGCAATTGGGGATAACGATAACAAGGAATTTTAATTATCCTACATGGAAAAGCAAAACAATTAAATTCCTTAAGGAGCTTGCAGTTTTTCCGGACGAGGAAATCGGGTGGTACAGGCATGCTGTAAAGGCAGCGTTTGAATTGCTGGATAAGGAAGAAATACATGCCGTCATCAGCACTTCATTCCCGGTAACGTCACATCTCATAGCGAGAAGAATAAAGCAGAAGTACGGGGTCCCCTGGGTCGCTGATCTGCGCGATCTCTGGACGCAGAACCATTACTATGGGAAATTCAAAGTAATAAGTTTTTTTGAGAGGCGGCTGGAACTGAAGACATTATCACAGGCCGATGTGCTGGTAACTATTTCGAACCCGCTCGCGGAGACTCTTAAAAGCCTTCACCTGGACAAGGACATACGATGTATCACTAACGGCTACGATCCGGAAGACTTTGACAAAAAAACGGCAAATCTTACGGAAAAGTTTACGATAACCTATACCGGCAGGCTTTATAACGGTAAGAGGGACCCCTCGGTGCTGTTGAAAGCGATAGCCGGGCTGATAAAAGAAAACAGGATAAGAAAAGACCTCATCGAAATCCGTTTTTTCGGCGGGCATGAGGATTGGCTTATCAATGATATAAAGGAACACGGACTGCAGGACATAGTCAAGATCAACGGCTTTGTATCGAGAGAAGAGGCCATTGAAAAACAGAAAGAATCCCAGCTTTTACTTCTCTTATTATGGGACGACAAAGAAGAAAAAGGCGTCTATACGGGCAAGTTATTCGAATACCTGGGGGCCAAACGCCCTATCGTTGCAATCGGGGGGGCCAACAGTATCGTAAGAGATCTCCTGGAAAACACTAATGCAGGTCATTTCGCTGAAAACCAGGAACAATCGGAAGCTGTCATAATGCACTATTACTACGAGTTTATTAAGCAGGGCGCAGTGGAGTATCGCGCCAATGAGAAAATTTCGGAATACGCCTACAATGAGATAGCCGAAAAGTATTCGAGGTTATTAAATGAGGTCGCGTCATTCCCGACTGTATGAATACCATTAAAATGCAATCAGCACGGGTGCACTATAATCCTGGAATCATTTTGTTTTTTTGGGGATTGCTGTCGGTTTTAGTTGCGGCAATAGCGATAACAGAAGCTAAGTGGATCTATCTTGGATTAATAGCTGCTCCATTCATTATTTACGTTTCCCTGACGAGACCTTTTATATTTCCCTTCGGGATATATGTCTTTTCAATCCCCTTTGAAAATTTACTGGTGCTTTCAGGAGCCGCGCATGGAGCGACTTTAAACCGGCTGATGGGTATAATGACAATCCTTGTACTGGCCCTGAAATGTTTATTTGAAAAAAAACTGATAGTTCCCGATAAAATCACATTGTGGTGGGTTTTATTTGCCGCATACTGTTTTTTATCCGTAACGTGGGCAATTGATCCTGAACTCCCTGTTGTGAGAATTCAGAGTATTGTCGGGTTCATCCTGTTTTACCTGGTTGTGTCTTCTTACCGCGTGCAAGAAAAGGAATATGAAACATTACTGTGGTGCATCCTGTTAGGAGGCGCATTGTCCGCCTTATTGACAGTTTATGGTTATCAAAAGGCCATTGAGCTTGGAAGCGCCGGCAGGGTATCTCTTATGTCCATAAAGGACACCGGCAGCGTTGTCAGTATCAACAAACAGGCATTCGATATGTTGCTTCCGGTGTCGATCTGCCTGGGAATGCTGGTGAGAAAACAGACATCGCTTGCGAGAACGTTCTTATTCGTTACGCTCGTGACGTTATGTTTCAGCATTATCCTGACCGGTTCGAGGGGAAGTACAGCCGGATGTTTAGGTATACTGGCGACTTTCTTTTTTCTTTCAAAAAAGAAGGTCAGCTTTGGGATGTTCGCTGTTGTTATATTGCTCATACTGGCATCACTTACCCCGCAATTCTTTGTTGACCGGCTGAATAACGCAGTCGGCTCGCATGCGGACGGACGGGCCGACATCTGGTATGTAGGATGGAAAGCCATGGCTAAGTATTGGCTGCATGGCGCAGGTCTCGACAGTTTTCCTGCCGCGTATACGGAGTTTATGAAGTATGCCCCTTATATGGGGCAAAACAGGGCACCTCATAATATATTCGTCGGGATGTCTGTTGAACTTGGAATTATCGGTATCTTTTTTATGATCATGGCACTTGTAAAGCACTATACCTCACTGGTCCCTAAAGGGGGTAGCTACGACAATGACCAGATCATTCTAAAGGCGGCCTTTTGGGGAATTATTATAGCAAGCCTGTCTTTTGATAGTGTTTGGTTTAAGTCCTTCTGGCTGCTGTGGATGATGATAACTATGCAAAAAAATATAGCGAAAGCCGAAGAGAGGGACTTTCCTGTTTTTTGTGCCGGGCCCCGGCACATGGCGTTTACAGGGAAGGACTGACGACCGGGAACAACTATTATGTGCGGAATATGCGGCATATATGACAGGCAGCATACTGAAATCGACCCTGAACGCATTATCAAAATGAGGGACGTTATGATGCAGCGGGGCCCCGATGATGCAGGACTATTCACCGCGCCTCACATCGGTTTGGGACACCGCCGCCTGAGTATAATCGATATTTCGGCTGCCGGGCATCAGCCCATGACGAACGAAAACAGGACGGTTTGGATCGTCTACAATGGCGAAGTATATAATTTCCCCGTGTTGCGGGGACCGTTGATCGAGGATGGACATCTTTTCTCTTCGTTCACCGATACCGAGGTCCTGCTTCACGGTTATGAAGAATGGGGCATAGAGAGGCTCCTGCAGAAAATAAACGGAATGTTCGCATTCGCAATCTGGGATGCCAAGAAGCAGGAATTAATTCTTGCTAGAGACAGGCTGGGTGTAAAGCCGCTCTTTTATATGGAAAGAGATGGAAGGGTGTATTTTTCCTCGGACATCAAATCGATCTACCTGGCCTGTGGTCATGAATTAACGGTAGACCATGAGGCGCTCGATCATTTCCTCTACTCATACTGTATTCCCCAGGAATATTCTATCTTCAGGGAAATTAAGAAGGTATTGCCCGGCCATTATATCAGGTTTGCAAGGAATGAGACTACCTCCCGTAAATACTGGCAGGTCAGCTTTGCGCCGAAGTTGAAGATGGACGAAAACGAATATATCGAAGAGCTCAGCAACAGGCTCCTGGCGGCGGTACGCAGCAGGATGATCAGTGATGTTCCTATAGGTGCTTTTTTAAGCGGAGGGGTAGATTCAAGCCTCATAGTGGCTTTAATGGCTAATGTGTCCGGTTCTGCCGTAAAGACTTTTTCCATGGGGGTCAAGGAAGCATCGTATAACGAACTGGAATACGCGAGAATGGTTGCCGACAGATACGCAACCGACCATCACGAATTTATCGTCGAACCGGATGCCTTAAATATCCTGCCTGAGATAATATGGGCCTATGGAGAGCCTTTTGCCGACGCCTCACAGGTCCCTACATACTACGTATCGAAGATGACAAGCGGGCATGTAAAGGTTGCCTTAACTGGCGATGGAGGAGATGAATCCTTTTGCGGATACGGCGATTCCGTTGCCCATTACCTGGGGGGCAAATACAGGAAATACCTGCCTGAGTTTGTGAGAAATAAACTGTCGCCGCCGATTGCGGACGGTCTTGTATCCATCTTCGGCAGACGCGGCATAGTCAGTAAAATCAAGACATTAGCAGATTACGGGTATGGGGATTTCATGGACAGCCTGAACATCCGGGGCGTTTTCGGTTTCGATCACAGGGATTTTTTATATACCCCTGAACTGAAAGACATCCTCTTAAAGCATGACCCGACCGATGTCTATAAAAAATACGCCCTGATGGCGGATGGGATAGATGAAGTAGATAAGGCCCAGTTTATCAGTATGAAAACTGCGCTTCCAAACGATTATCTGACGAAAGTTGATGTTGCAACGATGATGAATTCTCTTGAGGCAAGGTCCCCATATTTGGACTATGAAGTGATCGAATTTGCGGCAAGTATTCCCTCCGGCGAGAAAGTGAAGTTCGGCAGGCAGAAATATCTTTTGAAAAAACTGGCAAACCGCTATGTCCCCCATAGCGCGATTTACAGGAAAAAATGGGGCTTCGGGATACCGGTTGGAATCTGGTTCAGGAACAACCTGGAACGGCTGCTGAAAGATATCCTGTTTAGCGCAAGGGCTTCCAAAAGAGGATATTTCAACATGAACTACGTAGAAAGACTTATGCAGGAGCACCTGCAAGGGAAATGTGATCACACATACCGCCTATGGACACTGCTTTGCCTGGAGCTATGGCATCTTATGTTTATCGATAAAGTCATAACAAGGTCTGAAAGGCTGGTATAGGTAAGGACCATGTCTTGTAATATGTCGGCGCATCGCGTAAGACTTCTTGCACCAATAGATAAGCTGAAAGGGAGGTATCACTAATGAGTAATTTAGCTGAAAAGAAAAATGGATTGCTTTGCCCAACTCATCAATGCGAATTGCAGTTTGATGGGACTATTGATTTTTCGAAAGGGGTGCCGTTTGCCGATCAAAATATCCATTGCCCCCAGGGCTGTTCATTTAGTATTGACAAAGGGATTCCCCGCTTCGTCGCACCTGACAACTACTGTTCGAGTTTTGGGCTGCAATGGCAGAGATATCAGAAAACGCAGCTGGATTCCTATACCAAGACGAATATATCAAGAAAACGCCTCGAATATAGTTTAAACATGCCCTTAGAGGCGTTAAGAGGTAAAGTGGTCCTGGAAGCCGGCTGCGGGGCCGGAAGATTTACCGAACATTTAATTGAAAATTGCGGGTCCTTAGTCTCAGCGGACATTTCGACAGCTGTAGATGCCAACCTGAAAAATTGTGCCGGTAAAAAACCGTACCTGCTGGTGCAAGCTGATATAAATGCATTGCCCTTGCGTCCCCGTTCTTTTGATGTCGTAATATGTTTAGGCGTGGTTCAGCATACCCCTTCTCCGGAACAGGCAATTGAAAGCCTTGCAAAATATGTAAGGCCCGGCGGTACTCTCGTAATAGACCATTACACGACCGATTCAAAACTCCGCGAACTGGGCGGTAATTTTACGCTGGGTTACCCGTTACGGCAAATCCTCAAACGGGTAAAACCTGAAATAAGCCTGAAGATTACAGCCGCGTTGACAGCTATCAGTGATCCAATACGAAAGAGGACCCACAAAAAATTATGGCTTGATCGCATTGCAGCGAGGTTATTCCCGATAGCCTGTTATCACGATACATATCCTGAACTTGATCCTAAAAATCTTTATGAGTGGACTGAACTCGATACTTTTGATATGTTGACCGATTATTACAAACATTTTCGCTCACTTGAAGAAATACAGAGTTTCCTGGGCAAATTAGGGTTTTCTCATATCAGCTGCGAAAAGGGCGGCAACGGCGTTGTTGCGCGGGCAACGTATTAAGCCGCGTCCTGGAACTGCAAAGAACTATTATTGTACACCCGTCAAAAATGAAAGTATTATTCCTGTCAAATATGTATCCGAAATTCATGGGGGGTACGTTTATTCATGCTCAGGCAAAGTGCCTTATGGACTCCGGCTGTGAACTCAAGGTAGTTGTTCCTGCGGCATATTGCCCGGATATCATGACGAAAATCAATAAAAACAGGTGGAGCGGGTATGCGGCTATCCCCGAACAGGATACCATTGACGATGTCCCGGTTTACTATCCAAGGTATTTCCGCTTGCCGGGGAAATGGTTTCATCCACTGTCCTGTTATGCGCAATACGCGGGCTTAAGCACTATTGCACATAAGTTAATTAACGAGTTTAAACCGGATGTCATCCATGCCCATGCAGCAACTGCGGCCGGCTTTGCCGGGCTGCTCCTGAAGAATAAATACGACCTGCCTCTTGTTTGCAGTATCCGGGGAAGCGATATTAACGCCTACCCTTACTATGCAAAAGGGTCCCTGTATTTAACAAAAAAGGTCATAGAAGGGGCCGACCGGATAGTAAGCGTAAGTAATGCCTTAAAAAAAGCCGCAAATGCTATCGCAAAGCCCAAAAGAGAAATACAGGTTGTCTATAACGGGTGCGATTTCACCCATTTCTCATTTCGAAAAGCAGACCGCCTGTCCCTCAGGAGCCGCTTTAATATCCCCGGGAAGGACAGGATATTGCTGTTTATCGGCAGTGTCTCGGCGGAAAAAGGCATTGTCGAACTCGTCGCCGCGTTCAAACAGGCAGCAGAGGGAGTAAACGGGGTCCGCCTGTTTATAGCTGGAGGTGGCTGGCATCCCGCGGTTGAAAAGATAATTGCAGACGCACGACTGAAAGATAAGATCCATGTACTGGGACCCGTCGCCCATCATGAGGTCCCGGGTTTGCTCAACGCTGCTGACATCTTTATCCTGCCTTCACACTCCGAAGGCCTTCCGAACGTCGTGTTGGAGGCAATGGCCTGTGGCCTGCCGATCATAGCAACAAGAGTGGGGGGAATACCGGAAGCGGTTGAGGATGGAAAGAGCGGGATCCTTGTTGAAAAACAGGATGTCGCTTCATTGACCCGGGCCATAAAGTATATGGTGGAGAATAAGGACGAAGCAAGGCAGATGGGTATTTTAGGAAGGATCATTATAGAGTCCAGGTTCCTGTGGAAAGACAATGCAAAACAAATAATCGATATTTACAGGGGAATCAGATAATGCGGAGAAAGAAAGTATGCATAATTACATCAGCTCATGGGCCGTTCGATGACCGGATATTTCATAAGGAGGGCATGAGCCTTGCCAGGGAAGGATATGAAGTGGTGCTTGTAGCGCCGCATGACAGAGCTGAGACTGTCAACGGTATCACCATAATCCCTCTTCCGAAAACAGGCAGCCGCATCCGCAGAATTATTCTGACGACTTTAAGGGTCCTCCTGATCGCAGCGAGAGTGAGGGCCGACGTTTATCATCTTCACGACCCAGAGCTTTTGACTGCAGGTCTCCTGATGAAGATACTGGGGCGAAAAAGGGTGATCTATGATGTACATGAGGATTATGAAACGAAAATACTTTCGAAAGAATGGATCAGGAAAGAAGCCAGAACGGTGTTATCAAAAATTATAGTCTCGATAGAAAGGATTTCCGGGAAATTATTCGATTACGTACTAACGGCTGATTCGCATATAAAAATGAAGTTCAGCAGCAGGACCGAGGTGATCGCAAACTATCCTCCGTTGAGCTTTATGACAGAGACCCGGCGGCATAATAATGGGACCCTCAAGGTGATCTATATAGGAGGCATTGCGCAGGACAGAGGGAGCAAGGTGATGCTCGAGACAATGAAATACCTGAAAGACGTTGATATGGAATTGCATCTTTTAGGCAAAATCGGCGACGAAAGAGAGGCGGCGGATTTCATGTCAACAGGGAAGGTGGTATATCATGGCTTCGTGCCGTGGCAGGAGGTCAACGGTTACCTCGCGGGTGCCGATGCCGGTCTCCTATTGCTTCAGCCCACACCTTCCTATGTGAATTGCACGGGCGAAGGCGTAATAAAACTGTTTGAATATATGTCCATGGAGCTGCCTGTAATTGTTTCGGATTTTCCCCTGCTGAAAAATCTGATTACAGGCATAGGATGCGGCATTTGTGTGGACCCTGCAGACCCTGAAAAAGTCGCGGGTGCGCTCAAATATCTTTATCACAATCCCGGATTGAGGAAAGAGATGGGAGAAAAAGGGAGGAGGGCGGTCATGAATAAATATAACTGGGAAAACGAGAGTAAAAAACTGCTTGAGATATATCAAAGGGTGTGTCCGGCATGATAGTGAAAAAAATAAACCAGGATGACAGGGAAACCTATAATGAATGTGCCAAAGCCTACGGGACTGTTTTCAATTCGCTGGAATGGTTGTCAATCTTTGGCGAAGCTATCCAGGTATACGGCCTTTACGACAATAAGGGAAACATCGTGGGCGGATTTCACCTCTTCAATAAAAGAAAATATGGCCTGACCATTTTCTGCAATTCGCCCTTTACACCTTTCATGGGACCTTTTATAAGGATTGACGTGCAAAACCCGGTGAAAATCATGAATACGTGGAAAGAGGCTTTAGCGGCAGTAAGCGATTTTATTGATAAACTGTCCTATTCGATCATTTCCTTTGACCTGAGTGCCGCGGTTGTCGATACACAGCCTTTCATATGGAAAAAATTCAAGGTGGTCCCGAACTATACCTATCTGGTTGATCTAAGTATGCCCGTTGAAGGTATTTTGAAGAACATGAGTTCCAACCGCAGGAACGATATTAACAAGGGGACCAAGGACGGCTTGTCCGTCAGGAAGATTGAAGACCTGGAGATTATAGACCAGCTTGTCGCCAAGACATTTTCAAGGCAGGGCATGCGGCACAATGAATTTCATCAGAGAAAGGTCCTTTTCGAGTTCGCAAATAATGACTGCAGTTTTGCATTTGCAGCATTTAAAGGCGACACCCCCATTGCGTGCACCTTTTGCATATATGATAAACGCAGGGTATATGCACTTCTCGGCGGGTATGACCATGAAAACAAAAATGATGTCGCAGGTGTGCTATGCCTGTGGGAAGCGATAAAATATTCAAAGGGCCTGGGACTGTCATATTTTGATTTTGAAGGCTCGATGGTCCCGAGGATCGAAAGGTATTACAGGGAATTCGGCGGCACGCTGACCCCTTACTACAGGATAAACAAGGCAAAATTGCCGATTGAAATCCTGTTGAAAATCTATAAGAGGGAATTATTTTGAAGGTCATAATGTCACACGATGTGGACCACCTCACTGCCTGGGAGCACAGGGGGGATTTGCAGCTTCCCAAACAGCTTATACGGGACTCCATAGAACTGGGTCTGAGGTACATCTCACATGAGGAGTTCGTCATGAGGCTCAGGGATGCGGTCATGAACAAGTGGAATTATCTTGAAAGCCTGATGGAATTCGACAGGGAATGCGGGGTGCCGGCCACTTTCTTTTTCGGTGTCGAGAACGGGCTGGGTCTGGCTTATTCACTGAAGGCTGCTGCTTTCTGGGTACAAAGGGCCATGGAAAAGGGATTTTCAACAGGCGTTCACGGCATAGCATTTGAACAATTGAGTAGTATCCGGAGAGAGTATGAAAGGTTTGCCCAAATAACAAAAATGGAGCAATTCGGCATCAGGATGCATTACCTGAGGACGGGCAATGAAACCCTGAAGCATCTCGCTGCAACGGGCTATCAGTTTGACAGTTCACTTTCGGAGATGACATCTCCGTACAAGGTCGGTGCTTTCTGGGAATTCCCTGTGCATATAATGGATGCGAACATCATGCGCAAAGATAAACGGTGGCAAAACCAGACCCTTGCACAGGTGAAGGATACGACAAAGGTCATAACAGGCAGGGCAGCCGAAAGCGGGATAAAATACCTTACAATAATTTTTCATGACAGGTACTTCAGCGATTGCTTCAGGACCTGGAAGGACTGGTATATCTGGTTAATCGGGTTCCTGCAGGACAATGGAATAAAGTTCATCAGTTATAGTGACGCCATAAAAGAATTGGAGAAAGAGAGCAGGGTAATTCCGGGGGCGGCTGTATGAAACAGGCATGGCCACGGAATCTATAAGGTTGGGAAGCATGGACGGGCACAGGGCATTTGTATTGGCCCCTAAAAGCGTCTCTGAGACCTGGGGAAACGACGAATATAATGTGTACTGGGAGGGCCTGGCTTTTGTTGAAGGGACTTTATCGGGAACAGAGTCGATCCGGCTGTTTACTGAAAAACTTGGAAAGATACGGATAGAAGACGCGTGTCGTTTATTAAAAGGGACCTATTTCATTATCGTCGAATCACGATTAAGCGGCGAAATATATGCATTTGTAGATAATTCGGGCCTGTATCAGGCGTTTCATACAAATACCTCGGTGTCGAATTCATTTCTTGAACTGGCGGAAAAAGAGAGATGTACAGTAGAAGACCTTGATCCGGAAGCCGTTGCTGAATTTCTTTGTTTCGGATCGTTATTTTTCGGCAAAACGTATTTTAAAACAATTAAAAAAATGAGTCATGACGATATCCTTCGCATTTCATGTTCTGACGGGAACATAAGTTTTCTGAAAAAGAACAGTCTTGACCTGGATGCAGTGCCGGATGCGGCATCGAAAACGTTTGAGGAGTATTTCGAGAAACTGGCATTGTCCCTGGGCAACTGCAACGTCAGCGTCGACCTGACCGGTGGCGTAGATACAAGGCTTGTGGCTGTGATGTTGGACCATTACGGGCTGAGGTTTGAGACTGCCTCGTCCGGCGGGACTGCCGATTACGAGGACATATCGTTCTCGGTAGAGGTTGCACAAGCCCTTAGGCATACATGGTTTGGCACTGTCCATTCGGTTGACTCTTTGGAAAAAGATATGTATGACGTTTTTTTGGCCACGGAGGGCCTGTACGATGTCCTGTACTATCACCGGCTGTACCAGTTGCAAAATGCAAGAAGAATGAGGGGGGTCAACGCAATCATATCAGGTGTTGGTGGAGAATTATTCAAGGATTATTGGTGGTTACACGAGTTCCCTTTTTATTCCAGGAAAAAATCCGATATCAGGAGACTGGTGGACCTTAGAATCATGTCGTCTGAATTCACACCGGGCCTTTTGACTGAAAGATTTGACGAAGCGGGTGCAATGATAAGAGGAAACCTGATAAAAGAGCTGTCCCGCTACACGCTGGATACTAATACAAAGACCTATGACAATATATTCTTTAACGTCATGATGCGCGATATAGCAGGCAGGGTCCTGACATCACATGGTAATTATGTGAGATGCTACGCACCTTTTCTCGACCTTGATCTGGCAAGGCTGGGATACCGCCTTCCGAGGAAGGAGCGCTTGTTCAACCTGTTTCACAGGAAAAAGCTGACTTGCATTAACCCCTCGATTGCCCGTTTGAAGACTACAGAATGCGGGATATCAGCATCATACTCACTAATGGATATGGCGCGTGATTTACCCAGGTACGGCAGTGAGAAGATAGGCAGACTTCTGATTAAACTTGGCTTCCTGGACCGGAAAAAATTTGCACATCGTAACCATCCGGATTTTTACGGGCATGTGAGGACAATGGATGTCATGGAAGATTCGCTCTCAGTATTAAAAGATATCGGGATCATCAGGAGAGATGTTGAAACGGGCCAACTGGAGGACGGCTACCTGGGCAACGTACTGTCCATTGGAATGCTCGTCAGGCATATACAAAAGCATAATTGACCGGACCCGGCAGGAGGTTGTGATATGTGTGGAATAATCGGATATATAGGCAGCAGTAATGCGATCCCCGTCGTTATGGATGGGCTGAAGCGACTCGAATACAGGGGATATGACTCAGCAGGCATCGCCTTTTTGGATGACGATAAACTGAACGTCAGGCGCTGTAAGGGAAAGATCAGTGCGCTCGATGTAATTACCGGCATGATCGGGAAGCCGAGCAATCTTGCCATAGGCCATACGCGATGGGCAACGCACGGGAAGCCCTCGGATGAAAATGCCCATCCCCACCGGTCCGGCGGCATCGTAGTCGTCCACAACGGTATAATCGAAAATTACGTCGAGCTTAAACATTCACTTGAGGCCGAAGGCTATATCTTTAAGTCTGAAACCGACACTGAAGTGCTATGCCATCTCATCAACAAACATGCCGAACTTGTCCCTTTTGAAGAAGCAGTACGCAGGGCGATCAGGGAATTAAAAGGCGCTTATGCATTTGCAGTCATTAATGAAAAAGAACCGGATAAGATTATTGCGGTCAGGAAAGAAAGTCCTCTCGTAATAGGGTTGGGTGAGGGAGAATACTTTCTTGCCTCCGATGTCCCGGCCTTCCTTGGCCATTCCAGGAAGGTGATGTTCCTTGACAACAATGAAATAGCGGTGCTGCGTAAAGACGGAGTCACAACAACTGACTTTCATGGATGGCCCCTGCACAAAAATGTTTCCACGGTAGCATGGGACTCCTCAATGGCCGAGAAAAACGGATACCCTCATTTCATGCTCAAGGAAATATACGAACAGCCCAGGGCGATCTCTGACACCTTGCGTCAAAGGATATCAGTTGATAAAGACGAGGTGGTGCTCGGGGAATTCGGTCTTGACCACGACACCGTCAACCGGATTGACAAGATATTCATAGTCGCCTGCGGGACCTCCTATCATGCCGGTATGGCAGGCAAGTATATGATCGAAGAGATGTCCAGGGTCCCGGTCGAACTCGACATTGCCTCTGAATTCCGGTACAGGAATTCCATTGTCACTGAAAATACATTGTTTATTGCGATGACGCAATCCGGGGAGACCGCGGACACCCTTGCAGCCTCAAGGGAGGCAAAGAGGCTTGGAGCAAAGGTATTGAGCATCTGCAATGTAATCGGCAGCACTGCCTCCCGCGAATCGGATTTCGTCTTCTATACACACTGCGGACCTGAGATCGGAGTTGCTTCGACCAAGGCATTTACTACGCAGGTAGTTGCGCTTTACCTGCTTGCAATTGCACTTGGCAGTGCGAGGGGCAAACTCAATAAAAGCGCTGTAACAAAGTTGATAGGGGAGGTCCTTAACCTGCCGGAGCAGGTGAAAAGCACGCTTAAGCTCGACGATTCCATAGGCGCTGTCGCCAAAAAGTTTTTTAAGGCAAAGGAATTCCTTTTCCTCGGCAGGGGCATAAATTATCCGATTGCGCTTGAAGGCGCGCTGAAATTGAAAGAGATATCCTATATCCATGCGGAAGGTTATGCCGCAGGTGAAATGAAGCACGGCCCTATAGCGCTAATTGATGAGGACCTTCCCGTTGTAGTGCTTGCCCCTCCCGGAAAGCTTTTCGAAAAGGTCACCTCGAATATGGAAGAAGTCAAAAGCAGGGGAGGCGCCATAATTGCGCTCACCTCAACCAATAATGAGGAGATCGGAAGGCTGTCAAAATACCCGATCTTTATAGAGGAGAGCAACACTTACCTGAATACGATCTTCTTAACGGTCCCGCTCCAGCTCCTTGCTTACCATATCGCGGTACTGAGAGGATGTGATGTAGACCAGCCCAGAAATCTAGCGAAAAGCGTGACCGTTGAATGATGGAAGCATCGGGCCGTACAGGGAAATTATTATCCAAAAGAAATATTATCGGTCTGTGCTTTGGTGTTATGATTTTATTTGTCGCGGCACACAAGCCAGTTTTGAATTTTCTGGCAGGACAGCTTGTATACAAAGATGATATTAAACCGAGCGATGCTATTGTTGTACTGATGGGAGATCGCACCGGTGAAAGGCTTATGGCCGGAATAAGTTTGTTTAAAAAAGGATACGGCAAAAAAATAGTATTTTGGGGCGGTCCTGTCTACTGGAAAATAAATAGGTCTGAACTATGTTTGAGACAGCTAAGAGAATACGGCATCGGCCCCGAGTCTGTTGCCTGGTCCAATGAAAAGCTCTCCAGAAACAGTTCGCAGGATGAGGCGCATGTCAACATTAACCTGTTGAAGGTTATTGGTGCAAAATCATTTATCCTCGTAACCTCTGATTATCATACTGCACGCGCGAGATATATTTATGCGCCGCTCAGCGGAAATAATGGAATGACAATGTACGTATACCCCGTACAGGATTCAACAGTAAAACTCAGGGAATGGTGGGATGATCGGCAGAGCGCTAAAACTATATTCATGGAATTTCAAAAGACGTTGTGGTACAGGCTGTTTGAATAACTTAAAGGTGAACAGACTAACATGCTGGGCCGTAATATAAATACCTTTTATTCTAATCGAGGGACAAATGATAACTAACGATAATTATCAGAAAGTTCTTGATCGCATTTTCCTGGTCTCGGAGAAACTGATTGTATTTGACGGGATTGACGATGTATATGAGCATGTAATAAAAACATCAATAATTCTTTCAAGGGCAGATGCGGCCACAATACGGGTCTTTAATATGGAAAAGGGGACACTCGATATTGTAAAGGGTTACGGGCTCTCAAACGGCTTTCTCACGCAGCCGCCCGTTCGTATCGGTGAGGGCATTTCAGGAAAAGTGGTGCGTGAGGGTAAGTCTTTTTCGGCCGTTGATGTGACAAGGGTGCCGGAATGCGTAAACAAAGAACTCGCCGGGCTTGAAGGCATCAGGGCCGTTATATCCGTTCCGCTTAAGATCAAAGATATCCCGACCGGCTGCCTTAACGTGTACAAAAAAACGGCAGTTGCTTTTGCGCAGCACGATCTGCTCTCATTAAACACGATTGCTTCACAGATTGCGGGCGCTCTTGAAAAGTCAAGACTTATACAGGAGCTCCAAAAACAGGTGGCATATGATCAGTTGACGGGAATATATAACAAGAATACCATGCTTAAACACTGTGAAGCCCAGATCAACCTTTCGCTCAGGCACAAGCAGCCGATGAGCATCATCTTTATGGATATAGACAATTTCAAGGTGTTTAACGATACCCACGGGCACCTTCTCGGAGACAAGCTCCTGAGCGATTTTGCGAGGATCATGAAAAAATGCTGCAGGACATCCGATATGATTGGGAGGTTCGGTGGAGAAGAGTTCGTGATGATTGCTTCACAGACCACCAAAGAACACGCATATTTGCTTTGCAATAAATTAAAGGAATCCATGAGGAAACATAAATTCACCGGGTCAGCCAATGCAAGGGTCCCTATAACGTTCAGTGCGGGCATATCGTCCTTTCCCGAGGATGGGGCCGCGGTGGATGAGCTTTTGAAAAAAGCCGACCAGGCCATGTACAAAAGCAAAAAGGCGGGGAAAAATACGATCACCTTATATGAAAATCCGGAGGTGGTAATATGAAAATCATGACGGTCCTCGGCGCACGCCCGCAGTTTGTGAAGGCGGCGGTCATATCCCGGGAAATAGCCCTGCAGAAAAGCGTGCAGGGGCGGGATGGGCTTAAAGAAGTGATTGTCCACACTGGTCAGCATTACGACAGCAATATGTCCGATATCTTCTTCAGGGAAATGCATATACCTGATGCGGATTATAAGCTGGGCATCCATGACTGCTCCCACGGCGCAATGACGGGGCGCATGCTGGAGAAAATAGAAACTGTTATGGTGAAAGAGAAGCCGGATGTTGTGTTAGTGTACGGCGATACCAATTCAACTCTTGCCGGTGCGCTCGCGGCTGCAAAATTACATATCCCTGTTGCCCATGTCGAGGCCGGTCTCCGTTCTTTTAATATGAATATGCCGGAGGAAATTAACCGCGTCCTGACCGACCGTATCTCAAACCTGCTGTTTTGTCCAGGTGAATCCGCAGTAAATAATTTATATCGGGAGGGGATAGGCAATAACGCCGGGATATTGACCCATGCGCCGGTTGTCAGGAATGTCGGAGATGTAATGTATGACGCAGCCCTGTTCTACAGAGAAATAGCAAAACCAGGTGAATACATAGAAGGGGTAATTGACGGCACGAATGGGAAATACTATCTTGCAACGATACACAGGGAAGAAAATACGGATAACTATGATCGCTTAAGTAATATTGTCGAAGCCTTAGAGTTAATAGCGGAAACAACACCTGTTATCCTGCCGTTACATCCAAGAACAAGAAAAATCCTACTGGGACACAACTTGCAAATGCGAGGGGTTACGCTCATTGATCCGGTAGGTTATTTTGATATGCTGTTACTTCTTGATCGGTGTAATGCGGTTTTTACAGACAGCGGAGGACTGCAGAAAGAGGCCTATTTCTTCCGGAAGCCCTGCGTAACGTTAAGGGATGAGACAGAGTGGGTGGAGTTGGTAGAACAAGGATTTAACAGCGTTGTAGGCGCAAGGAAGAATGCCATCCTTGAAGCGGAAAATAATATATCGCAGAGAGTTGTCAGCGATTCCGACCCACTGTATGGACAAGGCGACGCAGGGGCCAAAATTATCCGGACATTGGCTGATTATCTAGGCTGATATATGAACATACTGATCATTAATCATTACGCCGGTTCACCCAAACACGGAATGGAATACCGCCATTATTATCTGGCCAGGGAATGGGTGCGTCTCGGGCATAAGGTAAGTATAGCTGCGGCCTCTTATTCTCATCTGCGGAGCGTGGGACCGAAGATGACCGGAAATACAACAGAGGAAAAGATAGACGGCATCCGCTATTTATGGCTGAGGACCCCCCGATACCGGGGAAACGGTATTGGCCGTGTTATGAATATGTCGGCATTCGGCCTGATGCTTGTGATGCTGAAAGCAAAGATAGCCGGCCTTGGCAAGCCGGACCTGGTTATCGCTTCCTCTCCGCATCCGTTCATCATATACGGGGCGAGAAAGATAGCCCGTGCAGCCAAAGCAAAGCTTATGTTTGAAGTTAGAGACCTTTGGCCGCTGACCCTGACCGAGCTGGGCGGAATGTCACCCCGGCATCCTTTTATCTCCGCGATGCAATGGATGGAAAATTATGCTTACGATGTTTCCGATAAGGTAATTTCACTCCTGCCTAAAGCCGATGGATATATGATAAGTCACGGAATGGCCCCTAATAATTTTGTTTGCGTTCCGAATGGTATTGAAGCAGCGGAATGGGGACCCGACAAGAGTCCGTTGCCTCAGCAGCACGATAGCGTATTGGGTACACTGAAAAATGAAGGTCGTTTCATAGTCGGTTATGCCGGCGCACATGGCATATCCAATTCCCTTGATATCTTAATGGCGGCGGCGGCATTATTACAAAGCCATGCCGTCACCTTTGTTTTGGTGGGGCAGGGCCCTGAAAAAAAGACTTTGCAGGACAGGGCGCGGGCAATGGGTTTGAATAATGTGGAATTCTTACCGCCGGTAACAAAGGCGGCTGTTCCGAAACTCCTGAGTGAGATGGATACGCTGTTCATTGGATGGAAGAAACAACCTCTATACAGGTTTGGTATCAGCCCAAACAAG
>Ga0209211_10002873_pt1 | contig 28924 bp, 37 predicted proteins | sample RifGroA2_FD_183992 | JGI IMG/M metagenome (GOLD analysis project Ga0209211, IMG submission 183992) | Groundwater microbial communities from Rifle, Colorado, USA - Groundwater A2 (SPAdes) (version 2) | ecosystem: Environmental > Aquatic > Deep subsurface > Groundwater | place: Rifle, Colorado...
TAATCCAACAGGTTTCTGTCTAAAAAGTTTATCTCGTCTCGCTCTTCATGCCAGATCCATAGAATTTAAGAATTTAAAAGGCCAAATCATAAAAGTGGAATCGCCACTACCGAAAGAATTCAAAAAATATATTTCCCATTTAAATTAAATTTATTATTTGTTTTTTTAATGCTATAATTAATTAGCTGATCCTCTTACAGGGCGGGAAACCGTGTTGTAACGGGAAATTCGTGAAATCGGAATCCGACGCGTTAGTTGATTTCGTTTCATGAAATCAGACCGTAAGTAAGGAGGGGTACAAGGAGGGGCACACGGACGGAAGTGGAAAACCACTTCCGTCCACTTTTTTGATATACTTAAAGTTATGGAAGTTCAAACTAAGTTTTGTCAAAATTGCAAAAAAGATTTCACTATCGAGCCGGAAGATTTTAGATTTTATGAAAAAATAAAAGTGCCTCCACCGACCTGGTGTCCGGAATGTCGAATGGTTCGACGTTTGGCTTGTGTTAATAGCTGGTCTCTTTTTTGGAGAAATTGTGATCAATGTAAAAAACGCACTTTGTCTGTGTATCCTCCGTCACAGAAAATTATAGTTTTTTGTCAGCCCTGCTGGTGGGCAGATGATTGGGACGGCTCTGAATATGCCATGGATTATGACCCAAGTAAATCATTTTTATTACAGCTCAAAGAGCTATCAGAAAAAACTCCTTATGCTACCCTTGAAACAGCTTACTTAACCCTTAAAAACTGCGAATACAGCAACGCCATAGGTTATTCAAAAAATTGCCTGCTGGCAATTTGGGCGGATTATTGTGAAAGTGTTTTTCTCTCCTCTATTTTAAATGGAGCGAAAGATACGGCTGATTCGCTTCGAATATTCAAATCCGAGCTTTGTTATGAGAGTATCGGGCAGAATGATTCCTATCGTGTTTTTTATTCGCAAGAATGCGATGCTTGCACCGAAGTTTGGTTTTCACGCAATTGTTATAGTTCTATGTATTGTGTAGGTTGTGTGAATTTACGGGGCGCTTCTTATCAGATTTTTAATGTTCAGTATTCCAAAGAGAAATATTTTGAAAAGTTAAAAGAATTTAAATTAGGTACGCGTTCAGGAATCAATAAAATTAAAAAAGTAGCGGAAAAATTTTGGCTGGAACATCCTTATAGGTTTTATACGGGTAATACTTTGAATCTAAATGTTACCGGCGAATATTTGTTTAATTCTAAAAATTCCAAAGAAATATATATCGCGAGTAAAGCAGAAAATAGCAAGTGGTGTCAGTTTATTACTGTCTCTCCAATTAAAGATTGCATGGATTATTCCGGCTGGGGAAATAATGCTGAGCTTGTTTATGAATCGGCAAATATCGGGGATAATGTTAGCAATGTTAAATTTTCGGCGTTTTGTTTTTTTGATGTTCTCAATGCGGAGTATTGTTTTTGGTGCATCACCGCAAAAAATAATTTCGGTTGTGTGAATTTAAAGCGTAAAAATTATTGTATTTTAAACAAAGAATATGACAAAGAATCCTTCGATAAACTCAGGACGCAAATAATTACGGATATGAAAAAAAATCCATATATTGATGAAAAGGGAAGAACTTGGTCTTATGGAGAATTTTTTCAACCCGTTTTTGGTAAGTTTGCTTATAATAATTCTAATGCCAATAAATTTTTTCCGAAAACAAAAGAAGAAGCTCTGGCTTTGGGTTACGTTTGGAATGATGAAGAAGAAAAACAGGCAGATGCAACAATTTTAGGCAATGATTTGCCAGAGACAATAAAAGAAGTTGAGAGTTCAATTGTGAATGAAGTTATTTCTTGTACTACTTGTGAAAGAAAGTATAAAATAGCACAGCTTGAGTTTAATCTTTTGCGTAAAATGAATATACCACTTCCTGTTAGGTGTCTAAGATGTAGAGAAAAATCTCGTTTTGATAAATTACAAATGCCTAAACTTTATAATCGTACATGTCTGAAATGTAGTAAACCTATCCGAACTTCTTTTGCCCCTGATCGACCAGAAATAGTTTATTGTGAGAAATGCTATCAGCAAGAATTTATTTAGAGTTTTTTGTTATGTATAAAAATATGCGGTCGTCTCTTTTTATAGTATGCGGGATTACAACAAGACTCAAGTTTGCTCTTAGAAAATTTTTATGTTAAAGTGCTTTCAATGAAAACAAGCAATATCAAATTCAGTCCAGTGGATATTGAAGCTCGCAAAAAGCTCAGTTTTAAGGCGGGAGATACGGTGTCTGTTCGATCTAAGATTTTAGATGAAGAAAGTGAAAAAAAGAAGGATGCAAAAAAGGGAAATTCTAAGAAAAATGAAGTTGGTAAATTCAGATTGCAAGTTTTTGAAGGGATTGTTCTTGCCAGAAAACATGGGGGAGAAATGGGAGCTACTTTTACAGTCAGGAAAGTTGCTTCGGGGGTTGGAGTGGAAAGAATTTTTCCACTTTATTCTCCGATGATAGATAAAATTGAAATAACTAAAAAATCTCGGGTTCGTAGATCGAAGCTCTATTATATCCGCGCCAAAGCAGTTAAAGATGTTCGTAAAAAAATGCGTTCGATCACTAATCAAGAAGAAGCAATAGAAGAAAAAGCTATCTAGTTTTGTTATACTTAAATACAATACGCGCGGGTGGTGGAACGGTATACACGTACGCTTGAGGTGCGTATGCCTTACGGCTTGGGAGTTCAAATCTCCCTCCGCGCACTTTTTTCCAGAACAAATTAAATGAGTAGCGTGCCTCGCGCGCTACGCGCCTCTGTGCGAAGCACAGAGCTTTCCAAAATGGAAAGTGCGGGGAAACGCTGAACGGCTCAAATGGCAGGAAATGAGCCGTTCGGAAAAAATGGACTCGGTTTTGCGAAACTATTTTCTGGGAAAGGGTTCGCAAAACCGAGACTAATGTTTTTGAAATTCGGCGGGGATTTTGGATTTTGCCCGCGCGGAGGCAGGGTCTGGGAGGGAATCTGCGCGGGCTTATTTTCTGGGGGAATTTGGGTGGGGGCTAGAAAGAGAGGAGATTTTTATTATGACCTAGAAATCATCTATTTTAGAATCTCTTAGTTCGTTTATTGTTTTATTTAAAATTTTTTTGCTATATAAAATTTTCTCTAAAATACCTCTTCCTTCTTCTGTTTCTGATTTTATGTGGATATTACATTCAGTGCCGTCATCAGTTTTAATTAAATGAACTTTTAAATTACCTTTAGAATATTCTTCAATACTCTTTATTATACAATTACTATTATCTGGAGATATTTTTGGCATTCCCGAAAAAGATACTCCTCCTATTTTTACATCTTTTAAATCTCTTAAATACATAGTTATTATTTTAATATTAAGGAAAAAATACTTATTAAAATAGCAAGTATAGAAATCATCGTCGCATAACGAGAATTATTTGCATTTTCTTTTTCCAAAAGAGCATTAATAATAATCTGGCGCTCTATTGACCCATTAGAGTTTCCGTATGAACGAATTTTCCACTTACTGGCTTCTACTTCAAGTTCGGCATCATTCATGCGATAATATTTATCAACAGAGATATTAAGAAATTTGTTTAGTAGATTTTTCATAAAGTTTTATGAGATTATAAAGGAAAAAAAGTAAGCAAAATAATAACAGCTAAAACAAAAGTAGTAAGTGTGACAGATACAATTCCTAACATTCTTCCTTTTTCTACCCCACCCGAGGTCTTTTTGATTGATTTTATTCCTAAAAAAAGAGCTACGACAAGAAATATTAAGCCAAAGATCATGGGTGCCCAATATGAAAAATCCAAAGAGGCATGCCACCAATTTCTACCACTTATATTAAATATCGCTGTATCAAATCTAAAAATATTTACACTTGGATAATCTATTTTATCTAAAAGACTTGCAAGCCCGAAATAACCTAGAGATGCTAAAACAAAAGCACAAACTGATTCAATAGATTCCTTATTCCACTCTTTTATACTTTGATTATTTTCCATATATTTATTTTATTTTTAAAAGTTTTTTTGAGTCTATATATTCATCACCAAGTAAATCTTTAAAACGTTTTTCTATTTCTTGCATTTTAATAAAATAAGCATTTTCCTCTTCGTGAATTTTTTTTACATCTTCATTTGTACCAAATTCTAATAATGGACTATCATAAAAAAGATATGCGTGAGCATTTAGATAATCACATCTATCCTTAGTAATTTCTATAAGTTTCAATTTGTCATATTTAAAACGTTCCTTAAGACGAGTGAAATTTTTCTTACCACAATTAAATCCTGTTATACCTTCTTCTAATCTATGTAATGCAGAAATCCAGTCTTCCAAATCAAAGTTTTTATTCCCCTGATCAATTTTTTCTTGAATTGTATTCTTTCTTATCTTAATTCTTTCTAAAAGAATTTTCTCCCAATTCTCCACATTCTCTACCCCATGTTCTATGTACATAAGTTCCTCGTCTGACCTTACTTCAGGTTTTTGCCTTTTGTAAATTAAATAAACGAATGTAGCTATAATGATTAAAATTATGTAAAGCATTTTTTTGTTAATTGTTTAGAATCCTAAATTTCACAACTATACTTTTCAAAGTTAAATTAATTTTTAATGTTTTTATCTGCTAGTTTTTCAAGCTCTTTGTGTATATGTTTTAAATATCCAAGCTCATTTAATAACCCACCATTATGGCTTTCTTTATCAAATAATTTCTTTTCTAATAAATTTCTTGTTTCTAATTGTTCGTTTATACTACGATTAAGTAATATAACGATAATTCCTAATAAAATTGCAATAATCATTTCCATATAGTTCATATTATACCAAAAATAAGCCCAAAAAACCAATTTTAGATATTCATATAATTTGGCTTGCGTAAGCTAAGCGCTTAGGATATAATACAGGTATTGAGAGGTTGCCTCTCTTGCTCGCAAGAGCCCATAGCCCCGCAAGGGGCTATTATATTTTTACTTAAATTTTAAACAGTTTATCAAAAACTATTTTTACTTTTTTATATTCTCCCTTATTTAAATCATAAACTTTCTCCTTGAGTCTTCTTTTGTCTATACTTCTAACCTGAAACAAAAGTGCAGTGTGTAATTTATCGTCATCAGTTTTTATTATACAAGAATATTTTGTGTTTTTTACTTTTGAAGACAGGGGAATACAAATACAATTTTCACTACCCTCACTGTTTATAATTAAAACTGGTCTAGTATATTCTTTTCCTTTTCCATAAACTTCACTCCCAATATTTACCCCAAGTCTGCACCACCAAATTTCTCCTTCTTTCGGATGTTGAAATTCTATAAAACCATCAATTTCTATTTTCTTTTTATTCCAATCGTGAAAATCTTTCATAGAAAGATTTTAACATTTTTGTATTTCATTCCCTAATAGCCCCCATCCAAATTCCCCAAAAAATAAGCCCGCGCGGATTCCCTCCCAGACCCTGCCTCCGCGCGGGAAGAATTCAGAATCCCGCCGAATTTCAAAAACATTAGTCTCGGTTTTGCGAATCCACTTCCTTACAGGAACGGTACACCTTTCACATTTTGATTACAAAACGTTCAAGGTCTTGCGAAGTGATAACATCACTTCTCACCCAAAAAATTGTTTTCGCCACTAGAAAAAGATGATATACTCTGTTTATGCTATTTTCAAACGATATTTTGAAGAAAATGAATATCCAACCATGGGCTCTTTCTGTTGCCGAAACCATTGAGCAATTACATTCAACATTAATTGGAATAACTGACAAAGAAGCAGAAACTCGTTTAATTAAATATGGGAATAATACTTTTCACGGTAAAGAAAAGTTAAATAAGATTTCTCTTTTTTTGAAACAATTTTTAAGCCCACTTATATTTTTGTTAATTGGCGCAGGGATTCTTACCTTTATACTAGACGAATGGGTAGAAACTGTTGTCATTATTCTGGCAGTTTTCTTGAATGTAGTACTTGGGTTCTATCATGAGTATCATGCTGAAAATACGCTTGATAGATTAACAACCTATATAAAAGACAGAACTCGGGTTATTCGTAATGGAATTGAACAAGAAATAGATTCTTCGTTTTTAGTGTCTGGAGATGTAATAAAATTATCATATGGCGCGCGAGTGCCTGCCGATGCTCGCATTCTCACTATAAATGACTTTAGTGTCGATGAAGCAATCCTTACGGGGGAATCTATGCCTGTTAATAAGAGTGAAGAATCCATCGCTCTTTCTGCGCTTGTGGCTGAACGCAAGAATATTGCTCATGCTGGAAGTTTGGTGGTACAAGGATATGCCACCGCAATTGTTTATGGTACAGGTAACGAAACTGAAATCGGTAAAATTGCGAATGTGGTATCTGAGACAACTAGAACAAAGACTCCATTGCAAAAAAGTATTGGTTATCTTGCGTGGCTTATTTTTTTTGGAGTATCTATTATTGTTTTCTTAATTTTGATTTTAGGAATAATTCGTGGTGAACCACTTATTCCAATGCTTCTTCTCTCGGCTGCCGTTGCGGTGGGGGCTGTACCTGAGGCGCTCCCTGTTGCGCTTACTGTTATTTTAGCAATTGGATCTGAGCGTATCGCAAATAAAAAAGGAATTGTTAGAAAACTTACTGCAGCGGAAACACTTGGTTCTTCTACCCTTATTATGACGGATAAAACAGGAACATTGACTCTTGCCGATATGCAACTTGTTGGGATACATTCCAAGGCAACACTTGTTTCTGAACAGATTCATAAAAAAGAAGCAACAACGGCGTATAAATTTTTTTCTGCTGACCAAAAGCAATTATTGGAATTGGCGTTATTAAACATTGATGTTTCTATTGAGAATAGAGGTGAAGACAAAGCGAAGTGGGTTTTTCGGGGCAGACCATTTGAAGTAAATATTGCTAAAGCTTGTCGTTCTCATCATATTTCGCTTGATATTATTTCTTCGCTTGTTTCTTCCATTATTTTGCCATTTAATTCAACAAATAAATTTTCTGTTGCCGAGAAAGATGGTAGCTATGTGGTAATGGGAGCGCCCGATATTCTTCTCTCGAAATCAAATATTTCCAAAGAAGAATATCTTAAAATTGAATCATGGATTAATGAAACTAGTCGAGAAGGAAAAAGACTTATTGGGATTGCCTCAATAGAAAAGAAACACAAAAAACATTTTTCAGTTAAAGACATCAAAAACTTAGATTTTCTAGGTGTATTTACTTTCTATGATCCAGTCCGACCACTTGTCTCTGGGGCTATAAAAAATATAGAATCTCATGGTGTTAAAATGGTTTTAGTAACTGGAGATTTGGTCGGGACAGCAATTTCTGTCGTCAAAAGTTTAGACTGGGAAGTTTCGGAAGAAGAAATAATAACAGGGGTGGACCTCCAAAATTTATCTGACAAGCAATTACTAACCGTCATTCCTAAAATAAAGATATTTGCTCGAGTGACGCCAGAAGATAAACTTCGAATAGGACAACTCTATCAAAATCTTGGAGAAATAGTAGCTATGACGGGGGACGGGGTAAATGATGCGCCGGCGCTTAAGGCAATGAATATAGGTATATCACTTGGTTCTGGCAGTGATGTTGCTAAGTCAGCTTCTGACTTGGTGCTTCTGGATGACAATTTTGAAACTATTAGCCTGGCGATTGATGAGGGGCGTAGAATTTTATCAAACATCAGAAAAGCCTTTACTTATTTAATGTCTAATTCTTTTGATGAGGTGTTTGTTATTGGGGGGAGTCTTCTCGTGGGACTCCCTTTGCCCATTACTGCTCTGCAAATTATTTGGGTGAATCTTTTTACCGGAAGTTTGCCTGCGCTGGCCTTTGCCTTTGATGAAGATATGGACAAAGAAAAAAGGAAAGGTACGGGGGTCAATCTGATATTTACCAAAAGTGTAAAGATGCTAATTTTTGGTGTTGGCATTACAAGTTCATTTCTTCTTTTTCTCTTATATTACTGCCTGGTAAAAATTGGTTTTGATATAGCTCTTGTTCGTTCTGTATTTTTTGTTTGTTTTTCTTCTTATATTCTCGCAATCTCTTTTTCTTTTAGAAGTTTAAATCATCCACTTTTCTCCTATGCTGTTTTTTCTAATAAAAAACTTAATTGGAGTATTATTATTGCAATTGCAATTTTAATTTTAACAATGAAGGTGGAAGCAATAAGAAATGTTTTTGAACTTGCGCCGTTACCTCTTTCTTGGATGCCGTTTATTATTTTCTGGATTATTTTGAATATTCTTTTAGTTGAAGGCGCAAAATTTTTATTATCTAACAAAAATCATTTTTTTACGAAAGAATACTATCTAAAATTATTTAGAGTAAAATAATTAGCATTTGTGTATCTTTTTTGGTATAAATAGCCATATATGGTGCCTGTAGTTTAGTGGTAAAACTTCTGCTTGTGGAGCAGATATCGAGAGTTCGATTCTCTCCAGGCGCCCAAATATTAGTGTATAATGTAAATACATAACATAAAAATATGTCAAAAAATCACTTTTCATTTCTAGATTCTTTATTTGGAGAAAGCGAAGAGTCTAAGACAAAGCAGAGGAAAAAAATATTTCAGAGTATTAAAGCCAAAGCTGACTCTGAAAGGACAGCGACAGAGCGAATTGCAGATTGGATGACTTCGCATTTTGGTAGCATGACTTTTTTGTTAATAAACGCCACCTTTTTTGCCCTTTGGATACTTATTAACACCAATCAGATAAAAGCAATTACAGTGTTTGACCCTTTTCCTTTTAGTCTTCTCACCACTATTGTTTCTCTGGAAGCTATTATTCTTGCAATCTTTGTGCTTATTTCTCAAAATCGTAATTCGAAAGTAGATGACCTAAGGGAAGAAACTCATTTACAAGTAAATCTGATTGCCGAAAAAGAAATTACCAAACTTATGAAAATGATGGAAATTCTTTTAGAAAAACAAGGGGTAGATTTATCAGAAGATCCAGAACTAAAAAAATTACTCAAACCTATTAGCGAAGAAGAGATAGAAGAAAGATTACAGAAAGAAATTTTTTAACATCTGTGTTGTAAAATTTATTTTTTCCCTGTATCTGTTTCTAGATGAGTCTCCATGTGATCTAATTTTTGCTCTACTCTACTTAATGTATTTTGCAGATTTTTTAGTTTAGTCTCTTCTGTTTCTATTTCACTCTCTTCTTTTTCAACTAATTTTTTTTCACCAACCAGACCAGAAATAATAAATTGATTGCCAATAAAAGTGGAAACAAATATGCCTGTTATTATGAGGATAATAGATCCAATGATTATTGAAATAATACTACTCATATTTATCTCGTCTGCTGTGTGCCAGACTCCCCGCCAGAATAATACTACTCCAACACCACCCAGAAATGCATAAAGGATAGGATGATAACTTAGTTTCCTTCTTACTTTATCTTCTAACTTATCAAAAAATCGTATAATCTTTTTAATCATTTTTATATTATAATACATCTTATGCCATTCCAGCAAAATATTTGGGATAATGAAAATTTGGTAAAAGTATTAAAAGCAGATGGTGTTGGGGTAATGCCGACTGACACTTTATATGGAATTGTGGGAAAAGCAAAAACTGAGAAAGTGGTTAATCGAATTTATACTATACGAAAACGCGCGCCCGATAAACCTTGCATTATACTTATTGGAGACATTGGTGAATTAAATAAATTTTCAATGACTTTGTCGAAAGAGCAAGAAAATAAAATTCAAGAGTTCAAAGAACCAGTAAGTTTTATTTTAGATTGCCCGGATGAAAAACTTTCATATTTACATCGTGGGACAAAAACTCTGGCTTTTCGCCTGCCTGCGCAGAAAGATCTGCAAGAATTATTAAAAAAAACAGGTCCGCTTATTGCCCCTTCGGCGAATTTAGAAAATTTGCCTCCAGCGCAAAATATTTCTGAAGCAAAAAAATATTTTGGAGATGCAGTCGATCTATATATAGATGGGGGAACAATTAAAAATAAAGCGTCTAAAGTTATTAAATTAAATAAAGATGGTTCGGTGGAGGTATTAAGGTTTTGACAAAAATTACTTTAGGTGTACCCTACATAAGGGTATAGAGTTCTTAACCTTAACAAGGAGGCGACATGCATGGTTATTACCGTGATAGGATGCGATTGAACAATAAATTGGCCACTTTTGACGGTGGACAGTTTCTCATTGAAAACAAGAATGGGTTGGTTTATCGTGGGGAAATACGAGATTGGTCCATACCTGACATGAGCCAAAAACGGATACTGATTTTCCCTAGTTGGTTATGCGAACCAAGTTTCGGTGTAGATAAAGATTTCAAACCAGTACCAAAATGGGTTTTAGTTAAACCCACTTTGGGATTTAGGTTTCTGAATGTGGAATTCACATTTTATTACTTTCAACGTAAAAGGGAAGACAGGGAAGAGAGAATAAAAATGTGGACTCCAGACGAAATTTGGCGCTTCTTTCGCAGGAGCGATCCGTCTAATCTGGAACAACAAGGTGGTGTGTTTTTGCCTTGTTACCAACCATCTGAACCTGATTTAGGTCCTGAGGATTAATAAAACTGTGGGTGTGTTTGTTATCTAAACCCTCAAGAAGCTCTGCTAAACCACTTATGTGCAATGCAGGCTTTTTCGTTTTTATTTTGATATGCTAGGGAGATACTATGCAAATCCAAGAAAATTACAACCTTTCCAAACTAAACACTTTTGGCATATCTGTAAAGGCTGGTTTTTTTGTCGAAATACATAAGGAAACTGATGTAAAAGAACTTTTTTACGCTCCGGAATTCAAAAATAATAAAAAATTATTTCTGGGTGGGGGAAGCAATGTTTTGTTTGTAAAAGATTTTGCTGGTTTAGTTATTTTAAATAAACTAAAAGGAATAGAAATTTTAGAGGCTCCAACCAAAATTGAAAAAGATTTTGTTTATGTTCGGGCTATGGGTGGGGAAATTTGGCACGAGCTTGTAATCTTTGCTGTCGAACGTGGCTGGTGGGGGATTGAAAATTTAGCGCTTATTCCGGGAACAGTCGGAGCTGCCCCGATCCAAAATATTGGGGCGTATGGAACGGAGCTTAAGGATGTCTTGGAAAATGTTGAGGTCTTTGATGTTAATACGGGGGAAAAGAAAGTTTTTAGCAAAGAGGAATGTGAACTCGGATACCGAGACAGCATTTTTAAGAATAAATTAAAGGATAAATATTTTATTACAGCGGTAACTCTCAAATTAAGTAAAATACCTGCCCGCAATGCTACGCATAGCGTTGCAGGCGGGGAAAATAAAAAGAAGATGTATCCTGCTTTGGAAGAATACTTACGGAAAAACAAAATTGAAATCAAAAATTCCAAAGATATCAGTGAGGCAATCTCAGCTATTCGGAAAAACAAACTTCCGAACCCAGCGATTATTCCCAATGCCGGTAGTTTCTTTAAGAATGTTCTCGTCCCGCTGCCGAGATTGCGAGAGCTTTTGCAGGCATTCCCGGATCTTCCTTATTTTGACGAGGGAGAAGTAATTAAAATTCCTGCTGGTTGGCTGATTGAACAATGTGGGTGGAAAGGAAAAAGGATAGGCAATGTTGGGGTGCACGAAAAGCAAGCGCTAGTTTTAGTGAACTATGGCGAAGCAACAGGGGAGGAGGTGCTAATTTTAGCCAATAAAATTATTGCTGAAGTCAAAGAGAAATTTGGACTGGAGCTTGTGCCCGAGGTTAATTTGATTTGATTTGATAAATGATAATACCATAATAGCAACGGCCGTTGCTATTATGGTGTCTTGTTGTTTTTGTGAGATGCGCATAACTTATTTGCAAAATCCGTGCGAGGGGAGGTACACTTTAAGGATATGAAAAAATATACTTTGTTTTTATTTGTTCTATCTTTATTTATTACACTACTGATATTGTTCATCTACTTAATTCAGTTCTTTCTTCATCTGGCGGAGCAAGTTTTTGTGGTTCAACGCCAAATGCCTGGGTAGTTTCTATCCAATTAAAAATTTCAGAAGGAAATAATAATTATTGGTGTGTTGATTCAACAGGTTTTTCAGGGGGAAAAATGGCAATTGCCACTGGTGTAGTTTGCTAAACTAGTACACGAAATTGATTTTTTTATAGGCTTGGGAGTATAATAGACTCATGAAAAAAATACAAAATGGGGCAGCGTTTGTTTTTGTTGTTTCTGTAGTTATTTTAGCAGCTATTTCGATTTGTGGAGTTTGGAAAATATTTAGCGATGATGTCATAACCAAATCCATCCAAACGTTCGGATTGCTTTCCGTTGTAGCTGTAATTGTTATTATCGCTGGTAGATTTATAGATTCTCGTGAACAATTGACTGTTTCTAATACTGGCGCTGTTGAGTCTTTGCCTTTCTCGAATCCAGTTTTTACATCTATCCGACAAATCACCTTGGGAGTTCTGATTATTTCCATTTCTCTTTTGGCGCTTTTTGGAGTTTTGGCGATTTGGGATGTTTTATCTGGCGAGGTATTAAATAAATCCTTATCAAGTATCGCAATTATCGCTTTTGCCTCTGTGGTTATTGTGATAACTTGCTTGGAAAGAGAAAAGCATAAATTAATGCAACAAAAAATGTCTGGGGGAGTAATCCTTCTTTTATTAATATTAGGCTGGATTCTCCTTTCTTCATTATTTAGAATTTTTTAATTTTTTTTTATTAATATAAATTTTTATGGAAATACCAAATCAATATATAAAAAATCTGTATAAAGTAGTGCTTGTTTTTTTGATTATTCTCTCTCTGTTTTTCGCTGTGAAATTATTAGCTGAATTTAGGTCTTACGGCATGATGGAGAGTTCCTATGCAAATACTATTACTCTGTCTGGCCATGGAGAAGTTCAAGCTATTCCTGATATTGCAAAGATTAATTTTACAATCAAGAAAGAGGCGAAGACGGTCAAGGAAGCTCAGGCTGGGGTTGTGTTAGTGGAGAAAAAGGCATTGGATTTTTTGAAAGAGAAAAAAGTAGATGAAAAAGATATAAAAACTTCAAATGCTTCTTTTTATCCAAAATACGATTATGTGCGTATTGCGTGTCCGTCAATTGGAGCGAATGAGATATCTTATGATTGTGGTAATAATAAACAAGTGCTTGTTGGTTATGAGGCAAGTGAAAGCATTGTCGTAAAAGTTCGGAATACAGATGATGCTGGAATTATCATGCAGGGTTTAGGCGCGATAGGAGTTTCTAATTTAAGTGGTCCAGATTTTGCGATAGATAATGAAGATAGTTTAAAAGCGCAAGCAAGAAAAGAGGCAATTAACGATGCTAAAGAAAAAGCAAGGATTCTGGCGAAAGATTTAGGTGTAAGTTTGGGCAGAATTGCAGATTTTAGCGAGTCTGGTAATGATTATCCTATTATGTATGGCGAGTCTGCTATGATGAAGGACAGTGTGGGTGCCGCACCAGCTCCGGCTGTGATTCCAAAAGGCGAAAATACGATTAGCTCGGATGTGATGATAACTTGGGAGATAAGGTAAACGGAAATTTTAAATTTGACTATTTTAGAGCAAAAGAGTAGTATTAAAAAAGCCCTGAGAGGGGCTTTTTTTAAGAGGCTCGTTCGTAGGGTAAATTAGTTTAAATAATACAATGTCAAAAATTACTGAATATTTTAAAGAAACAAAAACAGAATTAAAGCATGTGATTTGGCCCAATAGGAATCAGACTCTTTACTATACTTTAATCGTGATAGTTTTGTCTGTTATCGTCGCCTATTATTTAGGTATTTTTGACTTCATTTTTTCAAAAGGTTTGGAAAAGATAATTAGCCGCTAGATTTATCATAAATTTTCTATGAAACAAGAAGAACAAGGAACTAGAAGCTGGTATGCGATTCATACTTATGCTGGATATGAAAATGTTGTTTTACGTAACTTAAAACAGCGGATTGATTCTTTGGGGATGCATGATAAAATTTTTAATGTTATTGTTCCCATCGAAAAAAAAATAAAAATAAAGGGAGGAAAGAGAGTAGAAGTGGAAGAGAAAATTTATCCAGGTTATGTGTTGGTTGATATGGTTGTAACGGATGATTCTTGGTATGTCGTGCGTAATACTCCAAGAGTGACTGGTTTTGTTGGCGCAGGGGTGAACCCAGTGCCTCTTAAAAGCGAAGAAGTGGACTATCTTTTCAAGAAGATTAATGCCGGTACGACTAAACACAATATTGATATGATTGTCGGAGAAAGTATTTTGATTACAGACGGTCCATTTAAGGATCTTGAAGGAAGAATAAATTTTGTTGACGAAGAACGTGGAAAAATTAAAGTGCTTGTTTCAATGTTCGGTCGGGAGACTCCAGTGGAACTGGATTTCTTGCAAGTTAGGAAAATCTAAGGAGCGTAGCGACTATAGATTTCCTTACCCCGTTACAAATTTATTGATTATATAAAGTGAATGTGTTAAGGTAATTGAGTCAAATTATATGTATAAGTTATATGGATTTATTAATAAATTTGGTACGGGGTTCATAGTTTACTAATTCGCTTCGCTCATAAGAAAACAATGAAAAAAATAACCAAAAAAATAAAACTTCAAATTCAAGCTGCCAAAGCTACTCCTGCGCCACCTCTAGGACCGGTGCTTGGTCAGGCGGGAATCAATATTGGGGATTTCGTTACGAAATTCAACGCAGCTACCGCTAAAATGGCGGGCGATAAGGTTGGAGTTTCTATTACTGTTTACGAAGATCGCAGTTATGATTTCGTTGTGAAAACTCCTCCTGTTTCTGGGCTTATTTTAAAAGCGGCTGGAGTAGAAAAAGGATCTGGCGTTAACGTTAAAACTAAAGCTGGAAAGATAACTCGGGCTCAAGCGCTTGAAATAGCTAAAAAGAAAATGTCAGATTTGAACGCCAAAGATGATGAAGGGGCAATCAACATTATCGCCGGCTCTGCTCGGTCAATGGGGATAGAAGTAAAATAATTGAATTAAAAAATAATTATGCAAACACTAACTGAAAGAGATTATAAAAAAATTCTCATTTGTTTAACTCTTTATATCGGTTCACTTTTTGCCGCGAATACTTTAGGAATGAAATTGATGCCATTTTTGTTCGGCACTCATTTGTCTGTTGCAGTTTTTTCCTTTCCGATAGTTTTTATGATGACGGATGTGATTGGAGAAGTTTATGGAAAAAAGATGGCAAACAATTTTGTTATTGCTGGCTTTATAAGCATAGCGCTTTTTTTACTTTATTCTTTTATTTCTTCTATCGCGCCTTGGGCCCAAGAAGGTCTATGGGTGAAGAGCGCGTATAATCAAGTTTTTGGTCTTTCTGCTCGTTTCGCTTTAGCGTCGCTCGTTGCTTTTGCTATTGCGGAATATCAGGATGTCCTCTCTTTTTTCTTTTTGAAGAAACGGATGGGTGAAAAAAAGTTCTGGTTGCGTTCAAATTTATCAAACCTCTGGTCAGAGTTTTTTGACTCTGTTATTTTTATGTTTATTGCTTATCTAGGTATTTTGCCAATAAAAACTATTTTTTTGATTATTATTCCATGGTGGCTTTACAAAGTAGTGATGGGAATTTTCTATACACCTCTTTCATATTTAGGGATTCATATTTTGAGAAATTATGGGAATGCAAAAGAAGAAATTAGCCAAAGTTAAATATACAGCATATATTGGAGCTAGTATTGACGGACGAATATCAAAAGATAGTCTGTCTTCCGTAGATTGGACAAGTAAAGAGGATTGGAATTTTTTCCAAAAATCACTGAGCAAAATAGATGCTGTTATCGTGGGACACAATACCTTTAAAGTTTCTGAAAATCGTCTCAAATGGAGAAATACAATAGTTTTAACTTCTAAAATTAGCCATTTAAAGGTAGAAGGCACAGTGACCTTCTTTAATCCTAAAAAATCTAATTTAAAAAGGTTTTTACAAAATAAGGGCTATAAAAAAGTGGCGATACTTGGTGGTGGTAAAGTATATGATTTTTGCCTACGAAATAAAATGACTGATAAGTTGTTTGTCACGATTGAGCCATATGTTTTTACAACTGGCGTCCCGATGTTTTCTGGCAATAAATTTAAAAAATACGGTTTTATTTTAGAGTCAGTAAAAAGACTCAATAAAAAAGGCACTGTTTTATTAAAATATAAATATGGAAATTAAAGCGATAAAAACTAGAATATTTCGGGAGAATGAAAATCTGCTTGAATTCATTTTGCAATATGTGAAAAAAATTCCCGAGAAGTCTATTTTGGTGGTGACTTCCAAAATTGTGGCGCTGGCGGAAGGTCGAACAGTAGAATACAAAAATGAAAAACAGAAAGCTAAAATCATAAAACAAGAAAGTGATTTCGCCTTAAAAACCAAGCTCGTTTGGCTGACGATCAAGGATGGGATGGTGATGTCTTCGGCCGGGATTGATGTGTCAAACGCCGATGGTCGGATTATTCTTTTACCAAAAAATAGTTTTAAAACAGTCTCATTTATCTACAAAATGCTTCGTAAAAAATTTAAGATTAAAAATTTAGGTGTGCTGATCGCCGATAGTAAATTGTTTCCCCTTCGCGCCGGGATTGTAGGGTGTGCTATTGGTTATGCTGGCTTTCAGGGTATAAAAAATTATGTAGGTACAAAAGATATTTTTGGTAGAATTTTTAAAATGTCTAAGACTAATATCGCAGATAGTTTGGCGACCTCGGCGGTGCTATGTATGGGGGAGGGACGGGAACAGCAACCACTTGCTCTAATTACTGGCGCACCTATTATTTTCAATAATAAAATTAACAGAAAAGAATTAATGATTGATCTTAAAAAAGATATCTATGCTCCATTGTTTTTAAATTTAAAATCAAATGGCAAAAGAAAATAAACTTCCATATTTAACTAATCTCATAAAGAAATTGGCGCCAAAAGTGGGCGCGAAGGTTGTCATCGAACCCGAATGGGGGATTGTGGCGCAGATAATTTATAAAAATGGTGTGGTGCGGTCAATACGGATGTACTCTTTGGATCTCAACCATATTGCCTCCTCTGATATTGCGCGAGATAAGGATTTTGCGAAATTTTTTATGAAAAAAAGAGGCTATCCAGTGGCCAAAGGAAAAACAATTCTTAAAGACAGTTGGGCTCAGAAAGTTAAAAGTAATCGCAAAATTCCTTATGCGATAAAGTATGCCAAACATTTAGGTTACCCACTCATTGTCAAACCAAATAGCAAAAGCCAGGGAACGGATGTATTTCTGGTATGGAATAAAAGAGAATTAATCACATCGCTCCAGAAAATTTTTGAAGGAGATCGAGTGGCTATTGTTGAGCAATATTTACCGGGGCATGATTATCGTGTTGTGGTTTTAGACCAAGAAATTATTTCTGCTTATGAACGCATACCGCTTTCGGTGGTGGGTAATGGAAAGTATTCAATTCTCTCGCTATTAAAACAAAAACAGAAAAATTTTATTATCTCTGAGCGAGACACAAAAATAAATTTTAAAGATAAAAGAATTAAATTAAAATTAAAACACGCTGGTTACACTTTCAATACTATTTTACCAAAAGACCGACGGATTTTTTTACTGGATAACGCTAATTTATCTACTGGTGGAGATTCTATTGACGTTACAAATATAATTCATCCAAATTTTAAAAAAATCGCCATAAATTTAACTCGTGATATGGGACTTCGTATTTCTGGAGTAGATATTATGGTCACCAAAGGAGACATCACCAAGAATCCCCAAAATTGCCTTTATTATATTATTGAAATCAACGCCGCGCCAGGGCTAGATCATTATGTGACGACTGGTATGAAACAGCGCAAGATTGTTGAAGCGATGTATTTGAAAATTCTTAAAGCCCTTGGAAAAAAAGACTGATTGGGTTATATTAAAGGAGTGAAAAAAGTTGTAAAATATCAAAGGCCGTCTTGGGATGAATATTTTTTAAAGATGGCGGAAATGGTTGGCGCTCGTGGTACTTGCGACAGAGGGAGAAGCGGTTGTGTGATTATTCGCGATAAAAGAATTTTAACTACTGGATATGTTGGTTCACCAATGGGATTACCACATTGTGATGAAGTTGGACATGAAATGCATACTGTGACCAATGAGGATGGGACTACTTCTCGGCACTGTATTCGCACTGCCCATGCTGAGCAAAATGCCATAAATAATGCCGCTCGTTCGGGGGTTGCTTTGTTGGGAGCAACTATATATTCAAAGATGATTCCTTGTTATAAATGTGTACAGAGTATTGTAAACGTTGGTATCGTACGGGTTGTTTCGCAAATGGATTATCATGCTTCAAAGAAAAGTAAGGAAATATTAAAAAAAGCCGATATAAAATTAGAAATTATAAATAAAGAAATTGAATTGTATAAAGATCAATAAAATAATATGTCAGTAAATCTAAAAAAATTACAAAAAGAGGTAATAAGAAATAAACTAGAAAAAGGTTTTGATATGACAGATGTTGCGTTAGAGTTTTGTCGAGCGCACGAAGAATTATCAGAAGCATTTTCAAAATATAACAAGGGGCAAGATGGAGTAGCAGAAGAATTTGCTGATGTGATGATATTTATTCTTGGAATGTGTGAAAATTTTGGTTTTGATTTAGAAAAAGAATTAATCACTAAAATAGAAAAAAATAAAAAACGAAAATACAGAAAAGAAAAATCTCCTAACGGCAAAGATATTTTTATTCGCATCAAGACCCCCGAAGATCCTTAGATTAATATAATAATTTTAAGATTTACTATATTAATGCTATAGCATAATTATAGTCAATTAATTTTTTTTATAAATCGAAAAAGTGTAGTTGAAAGGATTTTCTTTGCCCCCTTTGTATTCCTCGTGTTTTACTTCGTTCCAAACTACTGGAATAATTTCAGGGAAAAAGCTATCGGCTTCACTATCTTTTGCTTCAATATGTGTAATGTAAAGTCTGTCAGCTACAACCATAGCTTGTTTATAAATTTCCGCTCCGCCGATAATAAAAATTTCTTCATTAGTATCTGGAAATAAATCAAGCGCTTCGGCCAAAGAATGCACGACTTCAGCTCCATCTTTTTTGTATTTTACATCTCTTGTTATTACTATATTTTTTCGATTAGGCAAAGATTTCCCGATGCTTTCAAAAGTCTTCCGTCCCATTATCACTGGATGTCCGTAAGTTATTTCTCTAAAATGTTTCATGTCAGCAGGTATATGCCAGAGCAAAGTGTTATTTTTTCCCAATTCATTATTTTTACCAATAGCGGCAATTATTGAAATCATGTTTTTGTTTTTAGACGGCGATGGGCGCCTTGATACCTTCGTGCGGATTATAATCGACTAGCTCAAAATCATCTATTGTAAAATCTTCTATTTTTTTCTTTTCTTTGTTTATTTTCATCTTTGGCAACGGACGTATATCATTTCTTCGAGTGAGTTGGAGTTTTGCTTGTTCTAAATGATTGGAGTATAAATGCACATCTCCGCCAGTCCAGACAAATTCTCCAACTTCTAGTTCGCAGATCTGCGCGATGATCATTGTAAATAAAGAGTAAGAGGCAATATTAAATGGAACACCAAGAAAAGTATCACAAGAACGCTGGTAAAGTTGGCAAGAGAGTTTACCTCGCTCTCCTGTGGCGGGGTTGTTTCCACTAACATAGAATTGGAAGAGCAGGTGGCAAGGAGGAAGCCCTGCTTTTGCCATTTCTTCTAAGTCAGCCACGTTCCAAGCTGAAACAATTAGTCGACGTGAGTCTGGGTTTTTTTTAATTTCTTCTATCACGTTTTTTAACTGATCAATGTAATATTTATGAGCGGGCTTGCCCGCCGAAGCCTTGGCGTAGGCGGGCCAACTTCGCCATTGATAACCATAGATAGGTCCTAAGTTTCCATAATCTTTTGCAAAATTTTTATCTGTTTTTATTTTTTCTATAAAGTCCTTTATCCCAGTGTTCCATTCTTCAGATCCAGTTTTTGGCACATTTATTTGATTTTTTATTAAATATGCTTTATAGGGCCATTCATCCCAGATATGAACATTATTGTCTGCTAAATATTTTAAATTAGTATCTCCTCGCATAAACCAAAGTAGTTCATGAATGATAGATTTAATTGGAACTTTTTTAGTAGTGAGGAGAGGAAAACCATCAGCAAGATTAAAACGCATTTGATAACCAAGTACACTTTTTGTGCCTGTTCTTGTGCGATCAGTTTTTTCCACTCCATTTTTCATGATGTGTTCCAGTAAATCTAAATATGATTCATCAACATGTTTGCCTGGCATGAGTTCATTATACGTTTCTTCTCTAATTAGGAAACATTGACAAATTTATGATAAAATGCTATTCTTTTAATATCATTCTCATCTATTGCATATTGGGAGTGACCCATTATGTACAAATCTCATTCGGTTATTCCGAAGAAATTCGGAAGTCATGTCTCTTCGTTTAGAGCAAAAAAATTTAATAATTCTAGACCCCGTACTTTTAAAAGAGGGGGCAATAAAAGATTCGGCGGCGAACGGATAGATTTTTCTCGTTTCATTAAAAAGAATGTTTACGTGGAGGAAAAGCCTTATATCTCTAAATATACTTTTGCTGATTTTCCTTTTAATCCGCAACTTCATAAAAATATTAAAGGGGCTGGATTTGTGAGTCCTCGGCCAATTCAAGATCAAGCAATACCGACAGTTCTAGCTGGAAAAGACGTTTTCGGTATGGCAAATACTGGTACCGGCAAGACAGCTGCATTTCTTTTGCCTCTGATTGAAAAAATTTCAAAAACTAAAGGACTTTCTAAAAGAGAAACTGTTTTAATAATGGCGCCGACGAGAGAACTAGCCCTTCAAATAGAAAGTGATTTTAAAATTCTGGCTTTTGGATTTGGAATGTTTTCTGTCTCGTGCGTCGGTGGACTGCCGATAATGAAACAAATTAGAGAAATAAAGCTCGGAGTTTCGTTTGTTATTGGCACACCCGGACGTTTGCGAGATTTAATTGATAAAAAAGTTCTAGACTTGTCTACCTGCCATAGTGTGGTCCTGGACGAAGCTGACAGAATGCTGGATATGGGATTTCGAGATGAGATGGTTTACATAATTGGCAAAACTCCCAAAGAGCGTCAAACTCTTTTCTTTTCGGCAACTCTATCTGCGGATATTAAAAAATTGACAGGGCAGTATTTGAAGAACCCGGTTTTCATTTCGGTAGTTTCTGGCGAGACACTAAAAAATATCGATCAAGATGTTATCCGCGCGCGAAGTAAGGAAGAGAAATTGGAAAAACTTCACGAAGTTTTGAAAAAAGACGGCTCCGATAAAGTTCTTATTTTCCGCGAGATGAAACACAGTGTGGATTCTCTGGCGAAAGAACTGCATGCGTTTGGATTTAAGGTGGGCGGTATCCACGGCGACAAAAGAAGTCGTGAGCGTATTCGCATTCTTGATTCATTTAAAAAAGATCATATCAATATATTGATCGCGACCGATGTGGCGGCTCGTGGACTAGATATCCCAGACGTCACGCACGTCATCAACTACGACGTGCCGCAAACTTACGATACCTATGTGCACAGAATAGGCCGAACCGGCCGAAGTGGCAAAAAAGGCACAGCGTTGACTTTTGTGCCGGCGTAAAAGACGTATATGTAAGAAAACTGTCTTCACCATGTTTAGACGGCCGTCTGAATATGGTATACTATGCAAATGCAAAAAAATTGGCAAGACGAAGCATCCTTCGGTGATTTTATCATCAGCCAATTACTGTCTTGTAGTTCTACAAGAATTCAAAAGAAAATACTTTATGAATTAGTGCGAAAAAGGCGGATGTTAAATAGACAAATATTCAACAATAATTTACACAGACTTAAGAAGAGGGGATTATTAGATTTTGATCTTAAAAAAGATATTATTTTTAATAAAAATACTTTAAGGTCACAGACTCTTTTTACGAAAATAAAGGAAAAGCCGACGGGGGACACGAAAGTCATGGTTTTGTTTGATATACCGGAGAAGAAAAGAAAAACTAGAAACTGGCTGCGCTTGCATTTAAAATTATGGGACTTTGAAATGTTGCAACAAAGCGTTTGGTTTGGGCAAGGCCCTTTGCCAAAAGAATTTATCACCCGTCTTGATCTACTTGGAGTTGGCAAGTGTGTGAAGGTATTTAAAATTGAAAGTATGAAAGCTCAAAAATAAACATCATTTCTAGACGGCCGTCTAAAAGTGGTGTGGTATGTTATTGAATGGACCGAACCGGCCGCTCTGGCAAAAAAGGCACGGCGCTGACTTTTGTGCCAGGGTAAAGTAATTGCAAAAAAATTTATTGGTGCTATATTATATATTGAGACCCCGAACTTAAGAAAGGAGGAAATTCCTTGCGGGTATGTAGGCTGGGAATCTACAAGTCATGCGATGGGTTCGATTCCCACGCCCTAGAAATAGGGATGGCATGATGACTTAGCTCGCTAAACATCGAAAAAGCTTCGGCTGTCGGGATTCAATTCCGGCAGCCTCTTTTTATTTTATCAACCCAGCTTTGAGGAGGGTGGCATAGGCGCCATTCTTTTTCATGGTGCGCATGCCTTGGACGGAGACTTCTATATTTACAAATTTATTTATTTCCGGAACAAAAATTCTCTTTTTCTGAAGATTTAAATGTTTTCGTACTTTACCGGTCGGATTAAACTTGGTGGCACGAGTTTTGTTTGAATATCCACCTCCCATAATTGAACCCTTTTTTGTTATCGCGCATGTTTTCATATATAGTTTCCGTATGTTATCATAGAATTTATATGAACGCAACCAATGCAATTTTTTATATTGCGATACTTATTATGTCGGTAGTTATTCATGAAGTATCACATGGTTTTGTGGCAGAATATTTTGGCGATAAGACAGCTCGGCACGCTGGTCGTCTTACCCTTAACCCCTTTGCGCATTTGGATTTTTTCGGCTCTGTTCTTTTGCCAGCCCTCTTAGTTTTATCGCATTCTCCTTTTTTGTTTGGCTGGGCGAAACCAGTACCCTATAATCCAAATAATTTAAGTGACAAGAAATGGGGGACGATCGCCGTTGCTTCAGCTGGAATTTTAGCAAATTTTTTTATTGCAATTATATTTGGAATTATCATTCGTCTGACCCTAGGTTTCTCTTTACCAGAAGACTTTTACTCCATTATCTCTATCATTGTTGTAATAAATCTTGCTTTAGGGATATTTAATTTAGTTCCGATTCCACCCCTCGATGGCTCAAAAATACTTTTTTCTTTTTTGCCTACCTCAGCTTCTGCTTTTATTCTTGCTTATGAGCAATATTCACTTATTATATTGCTTGTTTTTATTGTTTTCTTGGCTGACTATTTAGCGCCCATATTAGGGTTTCTTTTCCATTTTCTAACAGGTCTTGCGTTTTAGTTTGTTAAATAGTATATTATTCCCATAGTCCTAAGGGACTATTTTGTTTCAATAGTCAAATTTAATGCCAACAATCAATCAATTAATTAAGAAAAATAGAGTTAAAGCTCATCCGAAAGACAAGACGGTGGCTCTTACTCGTGGATTTAATGTTCTAAAAAATAGACCGGTGTTTTTTTCATCACCTTTTAAACGTGGTGTTTGCACAAAAGTTTCTACCACCACCCCCAAGAAGCCAAACTCCGCTCTTCGAAAGATCGCCAGAGTACGTCTTACAAACGGCATGGAAGTTACGGCTTATATTCCGGGTGAAGGACACAACCTACAAGAACACTCTGTGGTGATGATTCGTGGAGGACGAGTGAAAGACTTGATTGGAGTTAGATATCATATTGTGCGTGGAGTTTTAGATACGCAAGGAGTTGAAAAGAGGAGACAGGCCCGTTCACTTTATGGAAATAAGAAACCAAAAGAAGCTAAAAAATAAAAATTATGCGAAGAAAAGTAAAAAATAGAAATATCGTTCAACCTGACTTTATCTACAACTCTACAAAACTAGAGAAGTTTATTAATTACATTATGTGGTCCGGAAAAAAAGAAACTGCCAGAAAAGTTATGTATGCGACTTTTGATGTTATCAAAGAAAAAACTGGTAATCCAAATCCATTAGAGATTTTTGATCTAGCTATGAAAAATGCTGGCCCTTCAACCGAAGTTCGTTCCAAACGTATTGGGGGCGCAAACTATCAGATACCGATCGAAGTCCGACCGGAAAGAAGACTTGCTCTTGCGATGCGCTGGATTCGTGATGCTGCTCGCGGAGGAAAAGGAAAGCCAATGCACTTAAAACTCGCAGATGAATTAATTTCCGCTTCAAAAAACGAAGGTTCTGCTATCAAAAAGAAAGAAGACACGCATAAGATGGCGGAAGCCAACAAAGCTTTTGCTCATTTTGCTTGGTAGGACTCTTTTTTAGTTATTAAATTTATCTAGTGGCATATTTACGCTATAGCGTAAATATGCCACTAGTGTATAATTAAGGGATGGCTTATTACAAAGGGATAAAAGTAAATGCTTTTGGACTTCCGGATTTTCGGGGGAATAAAAGAGATCGCACAAAAAAGACTAATCGGAAAAAGAATTTTTATCATACTACTTTTTCTTCTTCCTTTATGAAAGATTCTCCGAAAAACTTGATTTTGATGTATGACATTATTGAAGAGAAAAAGAAAGAACGAGATTGGTTTCGTCGGCAATTGAAAAATTTTGGTTATATAATGATACAAAGGAGTGTGTGGGTAGGTCCATCGCCTTTGCCGAAAGAATTTTTGGATTATGTTAAAGGAATTGGCTTGCAGGAACATTTAAAGACATTCAAATTAGCCAAAGCCTATACAGGAAAGGAAAATCTATTTAAATAAAAATTCTTTAAAATCTTTAAATTTCCTAAAAAATTATCTTTTGGCATATTTACGCTATAGCGTAAATATGCCATTTGATTATTAAGGGGAGTTTTTATGCACTTGACTAAGGGTGTCGGGGGGGGGGTACACTTAGTGGTATTATTATTAATAAATTATAAAAAATATATGAAAACTGAAAATCCAACATTCCCTGCGCTAAAAAAAGAAGGAAAGGTGCTGGGAAATAGAAAGGAAGAAATTAAAGGTCTTGAAAAGGTACCTGCTGAAAGTGAGCAAAGACCTGTAATAAATAGACCATTTGAGGTCTTAGATGCTAATGATTTTGTACGTTTGGAAGAAATGCCGGCGGAAAAACGGATTCCGATAGAGCTACGAGCTCGTCTGGGGGAACTTAGACAGACTTATGAAAAAAAGATAGAAGATGCGAGAAAATTAGGTTTTCTTGATGGATTACCCCCAGCTCAATATGTTAAAGGTGTACAAGAACCAGGAGGAGAGTCATATTACAATGGATGGAAATGGGTACCTTCTGAAACCCCCACAGATTACCTCCGGTTGAATCTTAACGAGCAACAAGTTAAATGGGGTACAGTATATGCGATAAAAGACGCAATATTTAATGGAATATTTGATAAACAATTTTTTGAACGAGAAAAAAACAATCCTAATAAACTTAGAGAAGTCATAGTGAGATGGACCTCAGAGGAAAATGTTAGGTCTTTGAAAAAAATACTGTCTGAACTTGAGGGAGAGACGAAACTTGCTGCTTTTAGAGAAGCAGTAGAAAGTGGTGTTGAAACAGAATTGTTTGATTGTGATTTTGTGGTGCTTCAGCAACAATTGCAAAGAGAGATAGATGGATTAGCTAATTGGTCCACTACTACGGAATATGATAGAAAAAAAGTGAAGAAGGAATGGGATAAATTAATAATGATGTATGATGCAATGCCAGAAGGTTTCGAGCCAAGCTTAAGTTATGCTAATAAGTGGATATGGGAGAAAAAAGCGAAGGCTTTTGCAAGAGATGAGAAAAAGTAGTATCAACAAAAAAGAGACTAACTAGAACCGTTCTCGATAGTGGTTGTCAAAATCAAAAGCCACCTTCTGGTGGACTTGTACATTGATTTGCAAAAAACAGCTTTATAATATATAGTATCGGTAGCGCATTAGGCGCTTTTTATTATAGAAAATAAGGAGCAAAGCGACTATATTTTCATAATCCTGTTAAATGATTTTAAATCAATGACACAGTTCTACTATGTATATGTGTTGTTATCTGATAAAGATAAAAACTTTTATACGGGTTATACTGAAGATTTAAAATCAAGATTTGAGCGACACAATAACAAGTTTGTCAAATCTACAAGAGATAGAGGTAAGCTTACACTTGTATATTCTGAAGCTTGTTTGAGTAAAAAGGACGCCATGCATCGTGAGAAGTATTTGAAAACTTATCACGGCAAGTTATTTTTACGAAATAGGCTCAAATCTTATTTAACAGGATGGTGATTTTAATAGTCATTTCATTCCTTTAAAATCAACCATGGAACGAGATTATCCTCTAGAAAAAGTTAGAAATTTTGGAATTATTGCGCACATTGACGCGGGAAAAACGACCACGACCGAGCGGGTTCTTTTTTACACTGGCACGAAACACAAAATAGGCGAAGTTCACGAAGGTGAGACGACCACAGACTGGATGGAACAAGAAAGAGAGCGTGGTATTACGATTACTTCTGCGGCGGTTACTTGTTTCTGGAATCCGACATATGCTTCGACTGATAAAAGTAAAAAACACCGTTTTAATATTATTGACACTCCTGGACACATTGATTTTACTGTAGAAGTAAAAAGGTCTTTGCGTGTTTTGGACGGAGCGGTGGTTGTCTTTGATGGAGTGGCTGGAGTGGAGCCTCAATCTGAGACAAACTGGCGTTACGCTGATGAAGCAAAAGTTCCTCGTGTTTGTTTTGTAAATAAATTAGATAGAACCGGCGCATCTTTTGAACATTCTTATGCGACTATCTTAGATAGACTGACAAAAAAAGCAGTTCGAATGCAGATTCCTATTGGGCTTGAAGAAAAACATGAAGGTGTGATTGATTTGCTCCGCATGAAGGCTTATTACTTTGAAGGGGAAATGGGAAATAAGGTTATTGAAAAAGAAATTCCTGAAAATCTTAAAAAAGATGCGGAGAAATATCATTCTGAATTAGTGGAGAAAATAGTTGAGACTGATGATGCAATGATGACAGAATATTTAGAAGGAATAATTCCTGATTTTGGCATATTAAAGAAAACTTTACGAAAAGCTGTTGTTGCGAATGAAATTTTTCCAGTATTCGCTGGAAGCGCATTAAAAAATAAAGGTGTCCAACTTATTCTTGATGCCGTGATAGATTATTTACCATCACCCCTTGATATTCCACCGATTTCTGGCATTGACCCAAACAAAGATGATGCTGTTGTTGCTAGACACGCTTCAGATGTAGAACCTTTTTCGGCTCTTGCTTTCAAAGTTGCGACTGATCCTTTTGTTGGTCAACTTATTTTTTTTAGAGTTTATTCTGGAACACTTTCGGCTGGTAGTTATATCTACAATCCACGTACCCGTAACAAAGAAAGAATTGGCCGAATTCTTCGAATGCATGCTAACGACAGAGAAGAAGTGAAAAAAGTTTTTGCTGGAGAAATAGCCGCCGCGGTGGGTTTGAAGGACACAATAACTTCCGATACAATTTGCGATGAAAACAATCCAATTATTTTAGATAGAATCGTTTTCCCTGAACCAGTTATTTCCTTACGGATTGAACCAAAGACAAAAGCCGATCAAGAAAAAATGGGAATGGCTTTGAACCGTCTTGCGCAAGAAGATCCCACTTTTAAAGTCAGTACCGACCAAGAAACAGGTGAGACGATCATTGCGGGGATGGGGGAATTGCATTTGGAAATTATTGTTGATCGAATGAAGCGTGAATTTACAGTGGAAGCAAATGTTGGTAAACCGCAAGTGGCTTATCGGGAGACGATTAATGGCAATGCTGAAGCTGAGGGTAAATACATTAAGCAGTCAGGTGGGCGTGGAAATTATGGACATGTGAAGATAAAAGTGAAGCCGATGGAAATGTTGACTAAAGAAGAATTGGAAGATTTGCCAAAAAATACAAAGAGATCCCCTGGTTTTGAATTTATAAATACTATTAGAGGAGGAGTAATTCCACAGGAATACATTGCGCCTTGTGAAAAAGGCTTTAAAGAAGGTTTAGATCGTGGTGTTTTGGCCGGATTCAAAATAGTTAATGTTTCGGTGGAACTTTGGGATGGAAGTTACCACGAAGTTGACTCAAACGAAATGGCTTTCAAAATCGCCTCCAGCATGGCAGTGCAGGATGCATGTCGCAGAGCCAATCCGGTAATCTTGGAACCGATGATGAAAGTGGAAGTTGTCACTCCGGAGAAATTCATGGGAGATGTTACCGGGAATCTTTCTTCCAAAAGAGCTTTGATTGAAGGAATGGAAGACAGAGGAATGAATAAAGTTATAAAAGCAATAGTGCCTCTCTCGGAAATGTTTGGCTATATGACAGGTCTGCGCTCAATGACCGAAGGCCGCGCCTCTTTCACTATGGAATTTTTTAGATACGATATGGTCCCCAATAACGTAGCCGAGACAATAATAGCAGCTAGAAAGTAGTGCCTAGTAATGCCTGCCCCGTACCAAGCCGAAGGCTTTGGTTCGGGGTGGCAGAAACTATTATTGCGGGGAGGAAATAAGAAAAATAAAAGGGGGCCGGCAACCGTCGTCGTTGCCGGCCCCACCGATCCACACGAGACAGAGAGAGGAATATCTCGTGTGGTTCTCTCGCACCTTTGTTCTTTTTGTTCAAGAAAGATCCTATCATAGTTTGGAAACAAAGGCAAATTTTAGTCTTGTCTAACACAAGATGATACCCAAATGAAAATGGATTCTAACGCAAAATGAGCCCGTAAGGGCTCAAAGAGCGGTCCATTAGTCATACTGGTGATTGTGGCATAAGGTCCCTTTTGCGTGGCTCAATTTGACCATTCTGTCCTTGCTACATAAGGCTAGAAGTGCTAACTTTTAGCTATGATATTAAAAAAACAACAAAATATGTAG
>Ga0209211_10002875_pt1 | contig 28922 bp, 28 predicted proteins | sample RifGroA2_FD_183992 | JGI IMG/M metagenome (GOLD analysis project Ga0209211, IMG submission 183992) | Groundwater microbial communities from Rifle, Colorado, USA - Groundwater A2 (SPAdes) (version 2) | ecosystem: Environmental > Aquatic > Deep subsurface > Groundwater | place: Rifle, Colorado...
TCTCGGTCGAGGGCGGGTCCGGCGCGCAGTTCAACCTCGAGGGCTTCAGCGACCAGAGCGACCTCAGGTTCTTCGACCTCGGCTTCCGCTCGTCGATCGTGCCCTTCGGCCCGACCGGCTCGGGCGTGCTCCGGGGCGCCCTCGAGGCCGGCCTCGAGCCGCTCTACCAGCAGTACACGGAGCCGCGGAGCGCCTCCTGGGCGGGCCTGGCCGCCGTCGTCCGCTACCACTTCCTCCGGCTCGGCCGGCTGGTCCCGTACGCCGAGCTCGCGGCCGCCGCGGGCGGCGGCGACCTCAACGTGCGCGAGATCGACTCGGTCTTCTCGTTCATGCTCTGGGGCGGCGTCGGCGCGTCGGTCTTCGTGAGCGACTCGACGGCCGTCTACGCCGGCTACCGCTACCTGCACAACTCGAACGGCAACGTCGACACGCCCAACCGCGGCTGGGAATCGCACGTGGGCGTGGCGGGGCTCTCCTACTACTTCCGCTGACGTGAAGGGGTGTCGTCCATGAGCCTGCCGATCGCCGAGATCCTCCTCGCGGGTCCGCGCGGCTTCTGCGCCGGCGTGGAGCGCGCGATCGACATCGTCGAGCTGGCGCTCAGCGTCTGCCAGCCGCCCGTCTATGTGCGCAAGGAGATCGTCCACAACCGCTACGTCGTCGAGGCGCTGCGGGCCAAGGGCGCGATCTTCGTGGACGAGCTCACCGAGGTGCCGGACGACGCGACCGTCATCTTCAGCGCGCACGGGATTTCCCCGGAGGTGCGCGTCGAGGCCACGCGCCGCGGGCTCCGCGTGATCGACGCGACCTGCCCGCTGGTGACGAAGGTGCACCTCGAGGCCATCCGCTACGCGCGCGAGAACTACTCGATCGTGCTGATCGGCCACGCCGATCACGACGAGGTCATCGGCACGCTCGGCGAGGCGCCGGACCGGATCCACGTGATCGCGGGGGCCGAGGAGGTCGAGAGGCTCCGGGTCCCCGACCCCGAGAAGATCGCCTACCTGACCCAGACGACGCTCTCGGTGGACGACACCCGGGACGTCATCGACGCCCTCCGGCGGAGGTTCCCGAGGATCGTCGGACCCTCGCGCGACGACATCTGCTACGCGACGCAGAACCGGCAGGCGGCCGTCAAGCGGCTCGCGAGCGACGTGGAGGTGCTGCTCATCATCGGAGCCGCGAACAGCTCGAACGCCAACCGCCTCGTCGAGGTGGCGCAGATGGCCGGCACGCGCGCCTACCTCATCAACGACGTGCGCGACATCCGGCCGGAGTGGCTGGCCGGCGCGCGCCGCGTCGGCGTGACGGCGGGGGCGTCGACGCCCGAGGTGCTCGTGAGCCAGACGGTCGAGGCGCTCGCCGGTCGCGGCGTCGCCGTCCGGGAGGTGCACGTCGTGGAGGAGGACGTCCGCTTCGCGCTGCCGCAGGAGCTCGACGAGATTGCGGGCGAGCGGGGCGTGCCGCTGCCCTCACGCACCGCGATGCACCAATCCCTCTGATTACGTGGCGCGCGGCCGCGCGCCGCCGCCGCCCGCCGAACGGGGAAAGCGGCCCGCCCGTGTCCCCGTCGTCCTGCTCAAGGAGACATGACCGTATGCGACTCTGCACGTACCGGAAACGCGCGTCGCGGCCGCACGTGGGCGCCCACGAAGGCGACGTGATCCTGGACCTCGCCGCGCTCGCGACGGACCTCGCGCGGGAGCGGGAGGCCGTGCGCCACGGGCGCGGCGGGTTCCCGCGGACGATGCTCGAGCTGATCGCGGGCGGCGCCGCCGCACTCGCCACCGCGCGCGAGGCGCGGGCGCACGGGCTCGCGCTGTGGAAGCGCGACGGCGTCGACGGCCTCGTGGAGCGGAAGCTCGGCATCCCCGCCGCGCGCGCGCGGCTCGAGGCGCCGATCCCGCGCCCGGCGCGCAACGTCTTCTGCCTCGGGCGCAACTACAGGGAGCACGCCGCCGAGCGCGGCGCCGAGGCGCCGCCGCACCCCGTGTACTTCACGAAGGCGCCCGAGTGCGTGCTGGCCCCGGGGGGCCGGATCGTGCACCACGCCTGCACGCGGGAGCTCGACTACGAGGTGGAGCTGGCGGCGGTCCTCGGCACCCCGGGCCGCGACGTCCCTCGCACCGACGCGCTCCGGCACGTGTTCGGCTACACGATCGTCAACGACGTGACCGCGCGCGATCTCCAGAAGCGCCACGGCCAGTGGTTCAAGGGCAAGTCGCTCGACACCTTCTGCCCGATGGGCCCCGTGCTCGTCACCGCCGACGAGATCCCCGATCCCCAGACGCTCGCGGTGGCGCTCCGCGTGAACGGCGAGACGCGCCAGTCGAGCCACACCTCGAAGATGATCTTCCCCGTGGACGAGTGCGTCAGCGTGCTCTCGCAGGGCTTCACGCTGCTCCCCGGCGACGTGCTCGCAACGGGGACGCCCGAGGGCGTCGGCGCGGCGCTCGGCCGATTCCTGAAGGCCGGGGACCGGCTCGAGGCCGAGGTCGAGCGGATCGGCGTGCTCGCCAACCGCGTCGTCGCGCCGTGAGAGCCCGATGAGCTTCGTCAGCCACGTCGAGTGCACCGTCTGCGGTCACCGCCACGACCCCAAGCGCCTGCTCACGGTCTGCGAGCGGTGCGGCCAGATGCTCGCCGTGCGGTACGACCTCGCGCGCGTGCGGGCGAGCGTCACGAAGGACGCGCTGCGCGCGCGCCCGCCCGGGATGTACCGCTTCCGCGAGCTGACGCCGCTCGACGACGGCGAGACGCCGGTGACGCTCGGCGAGGGAGGCACGCCGCTGCTCGCGCTCCCGCGCCTGGCCGCGCACCTGGGGATGACGACGCTCTGGGCGAAGGACGAGGGCCAGAACCCGACGGGCTCGTTCAAGGCGCGCGGGCTCGGGATGGCGGTCACGCGCTCGCGGACGCTCGGGGCGCGGGGCTTCGTGATCCCCTCGGCGGGGAACGCCGGCGGCGCGGCCGCGGCGTACGCGGCGCGCTGCGGGCTGCCGGTGGCGGTGATCGTGCCCCGGTCGACGCCGGCGGCGAACATCGCCGAGGCGCTGCTCGCGGGCGCCCACGTGTTCACGCTCGAGGGCTCGATCGCGACGGCGGGGCGGGTCGTCGCGAAGGCGGCGCCCGCGCTCGGCTGGTTCGACCTCTCCACGCTCAAGGAGCCGTACCGCCTCGAGGGCAAGAAGACGATCGGCCTCGAGCTGGCCGCCGAGCTCGGCTGGCGCATGCCCGACGTGCTGCTCTACCCGACGGGCGGCGGCACGGGCCTCGTCGGGATCCCGAAAGGCTACGAGGAGCTCCGGGCGCTCGGCTGGGTCGCCGGCGCGCTCCCGCGCTTCTACGCCGTCCAGGCGGAGGGCTGCGCGCCGGTCGTGAGGGCCTTCGCCGAGGGCGCCGAGACGACGGCGGCGTGGGAGAACCCGACGACCCACGCCGCCGGCCTGCGCGTGCCGTCGCCCTTCGCCGGCCGCCAGATGCTGCGCGTGCTGCGCGAGACCGGCGGCGGCGCGGTCGCGGTGAGCGAAGACGCGATCCGCGAGGCGCAGCGCCTCGTCGCGCGTGTCGAGGGGATCTGGACGGCGCCGGAGTCGGCGGCGCTGGTCGCGGCGCTCGAGGACCTCCTCGCCCGCGGCGCGGTCGCGCGCGACGCGGAGGTCGTGCTCGTCTTCACGGGCGCCGGCCTGAAGTACGAGCCCCCGCCGCTCGCCGCGCCGACGGACCTCGCCGGCACGGACGAGGAGATCCTGGCGCGGGTGCGCCGCGCCGTCGGGGCTTAACGCCTCCGGCATTCGGTGGTAGCATCGGCCCCACCGCATCGCCCGTCCCAGGAGGCCGGTCAATGACGATCGAGATCGGAAAGATCCGGAACGTCGGCGTCGTCGGACACGGCGGCGTCGGCAAGACGTCCCTCGTCGAGGCCCTCCTCTTCACCGCCGGCGCCGTGACGCGCCTGGGAAAGGTGGACGACGGCTCGACCACCACCGACTTCGACCCGGACGAGATCAAGCGCAAGATCTCGATCAACACCTCGGTGGCGTACTGCGACTGGAAGGGACACCGGATCAACCTCGTGGACACGCCCGGCTACGGTGATTTCATCGCCGACGCGCGGGCGGGCCTCCGGGTGGTGGAGACCGCGGTCGTGGTCGTGGACGCCGTCGCGGGCGTCCAGGTGCAGACCGAGAAGGTCTGGAAGTTCGCCAGCGAGTTCGAGCTGCCACGGGTGGTCGTCGTCAACCGTCTCGACCGCGAGCGCGCCGACTTCTACCGCACGCTCGACTCGATCGGTCGCCGCCTCAAGGGGCGCGTCGTGCCGCTGCAGATTCCGATCGGCGAGGAGAGCGGCTTCAAGGGCTACGTGGACCTCGGCAGGATGCGGGCCGTCGTCTACGCCGACGGCAAGGCGAGCGAGGCCGACATCCCGGGCGACGTCAGCGACCGCGCCAAGGAGTACCGCGAGAAGCTCGTCGAGGCGGCCGCCGAGACCGACGACGAGCTGCTCAGCCGCTACCTCGAGGAGGGCTCGCTCGGGGAGCCCGAGATGCTCCGGGCGCTCCGGGCGGGCATCGCGGACGGCAGGATCGTCCCCGTGCTCTGCGTCGCGGCGTCGCGGAACCTCGGCACGACGGCGCTCCTCGACCTGATCGTCCACGAGTTCCCGTCGCCGGCCGACCGGGGCGCGGTGGCGGGCACCGACGTCAAGGCCAAGCAGGCCGGCACGCGCCCGCCGGATCCCCAGGCGCCGGTCACCGCGCTCGTGTTCAAGACGCTCTCGGACCCGCACATGGGCAAGCTGTCGATCTTCCGCGTGCTGAGCGGCACGCTCAAGGCGGACTCGACGCTCCTGAACCCGGGCCGCGGGGTGAAGGAGCGGATGGGGCACGTGTCCTGGCTCATGGGCAAGACGCAGAAGAACGTCGAGGCGCTCGGGCCCGGCGAGATCGGCGTCGCGCAGAAGCTCAAGGAGACGCTCACCGGCGACACGCTCTGCGACGAGGCGCAGCCGTTCGAGCTGCCGCGCATCGTGTTCCCGGAGCCCGCGATCTCCTTCGCGATCCAGCCGAAGACACGCGGCGACGAGGACAAGATCTCCAGCGCGCTCGCCCGCGTCGCGGAGGAGGACCCGACGATCCACTACCACTACGAGCCGGAGACGAAGCAGCTTCTCGTCTCGGGCGTCGGCAGCCTCCACGTGGAGATGGTCGTGGAGCGCATGAAGCGCAAGTACAACGTGGACGTGAACCTGCTGCCGCCGCGGATCCCGTACAAGGAGACCGTCAAGGGGCGCGCCGAGGGGCAGGGCAAGTACAAGAAGCAGACGGGCGGGCGTGGCCAGTACGGCGACACCTGGCTCCGCGTCGAGCCGCTGGCGCGCGGCGGCGGCTTCGAGTTCGTGGACGACATCTTCGGCGGCGCCATCCCGCGCAACTTCGTCCCGTCGGTCGAGAAGGGCGTGCGCGACTGCATGAAGAAGGGCATCCTGGCCGGCTACCCGATCGTGGACACGAAGGTGACGCTCTACGACGGCTCCTACCACGACGTGGACTCCTCCGACATGGCGTTCCAGATCGCCGCGTCCATGGGCCTGCAGAAGGTGTTCGTGGACGCCCACCCGATCCTGCTGGAGCCGATCATGACCGTCGAGGTGACGACGCCGTCCGACCACGCCGGCGACGTGATCGGCGACATGAACTCCCGGCGCGGCCGCATCCTCGGCATGGAGCCGGCGGGGGAGACCGCGGTGGTGCGCGCGGCGGTGCCGATGGCCGAGATGCTGACGTACGAGTCCACCCTGCGCTCGATGACCGGCGGCCGCGGCGGCTACGCCATGGAGTTTTCCCACTACGAGGAGGTGCCCGCCTTCATCGCCGAGAAGATCGTCAAGGAGGCGAAGGCGGACCGCGAGCGCGCCGAGAAGCACTGAGCGGCGGCGATGGAGCGCTCGGCGGCGAACGGCGTGGTGCGGTTCCCGGTCCGGCGCGCCCCGTGAGAGCCCTCGCGGCGCGGCACGCTGCGCGCCTCCGGCGCCCGTGGCCCGTGCTCACGTCGGCGCTGCTGGTCGCGACCGTGAACGTGTTCCTCTTCGCCTTCGACCGGCCGTGGACGGCCTCCGACGGGATGCGCAACTGGGGCGACTGGACGCTCGTGGGCCTGGGGCTCGTCGAGCGTCCCGACCTGCTCGCGCCCTGGCTCTACTCGGGCTCGCTGCTGAACCTCGGCGTCCTCGCCGGCGGCGGCGCCGCCGCGCTCCTGGCGGGCGAGTTCGCCGTCCGCGTGCCGCCGCGCGGCGAGCTGGCGAAGGGCGCGGCCGGCGGGCTCCTCCTGGGCGTGGGCGCGATGCTCGCGCTCGGCTGCAACATCGGCGGCTTCCTGAGCGCCACGAGCGCGCTCTCGCTCGCCGGCCTCGCCATGATGCTCGGGCTCGCGGCCGGCGCGTTCCTCGGGCTCCGGTATCTCCTCTGGGAGATGGAGCACCGGCCCGCGTGGTCGCGCGGGGCGGCCCGGGTCCTCGGCGCCGCCGCGACCGACCGCCCGAGCCGCCAGCCGCTCGCCGGGGGACTTCTCCTCCTCCTCCTCCTGGCGCTGGCCTTCGCCTACGGGCGCGCCGGCTATGCGCCGCAGGGGGTCTTCCTCCTGTTCGGCGTCGCCTTCGGCGTGATCTTCCAGCGCTCGCGCTTCTGCCTGGTGCGCGCCTTCCGCGAGCCCTTCCTGACGGGTGACGGCGCGCACACGCGCGCGGCGGCCCTCACGGTGGTCGTGAGCATGCTCGGGTTCACGATCCTCAAGTTCACCGACCTCAAGGACCGGGGCGAGTGGGTGTTCGCCTCCGCGGGCCTCGGGGCCCTCGCCGGCGGGCTCGTCTTCGGCGTGGGCATGACCCTCGCCGGCGGGTGCGGCGCGGGCTCGATCTGGCGCGCCGGCGAGGGGCAGGTGAAGCTCTGGGCCGCCGTGGCCTGCTTCGCCCTCGGCGCCTCGCTCACGCGCCTCGTCCTGGTCCGCACGGGCTTCCAGCGGAAGCTCGGCGTCGCGGTGTTCCTGCCGGCGCTCGTCGGCTGGAGCGGCGCCATCCTGCTCGTCGTCCTCGTCATGGCGGCGTGGGCGGCGTTCGCGACCTGGAACGAGGAGTCGCGCCGGTTCGGCGCGCTCTGAGGCGGGTGTACCATACGGGATCGTCCCGCGCGGTGCGGGCGGGAGGGTCATCATGACGGTCGTGTCACGGCGAGCGTTTCTCAGGACCTCGGGGCTCGGCCTCGGGCTCGGTGTCCTCGGCGGCTGCGCCCCCGCGGTGCGGGGGGACTTCCTCCCGCGGCGCGGCCCGCGCGTCGTCGTGGTCGGCGGCGGCTGGGGCGGCGCGACCGCGGCCAAGTACGTGAAGCTCGGCGACCCGGGGATCGAGGTCATCCTGCTCGAGCCCAACCGGCGCTTCGTGTCCTGCCCGATGTCGAACCTCGTGCTGAGCGGCGTCCGGACGCTCGAGAGCCTCACCCGGGGCTACGGCGGCCTGCGCGCGCACGGCGTGCGGATCCTGCACCGGGAGGCCTCCGCGATCGAGCCCGACCGGAAGCGCGTCCGGGTGGACGAGGGCTACCTCGAGTACGACCGGCTCGTCGTCGCCCCGGGCATCGAGTTCCAGACGGAGCAGGTCGAGGGGCTCGCGGCGGCGGGCGACCGGGTCCTGCACGCGTGGAAGGCGGGGCCCCAGACGGTCGCGCTCGCCCGGGAGCTCCAGGCGGTGCGTGACGGCGGCGTGGTCGTGCTCTCGATCCCGCCGCCCGCGTTCCGCTGTCCCCCGGGACCGTACGAGCGCGCGTGCCAGGTCGCCTGGTACCTCAAGCGGCAGAAGCCCCGGGCGAAGCTGATCGTGCTCGACGCGAGCCCGAACATCATCTCGAAGACCGGCCTCTTCCGCGCCGCGTGGCGGGCGTACCCGAACCTCGAGTACCGCCCCTCGAACCGGGTCGTGCGCGTGGACCCCGACGCGCGCGAGGTCACGACGGACTTCGGCGACCGGCTCCGCTACGACGTGGTCAACCTGATCCCGCCGCAGCGCGCGGGCACGATCGCGGTCCGGGCCGACCTGGTCGGCGCCGACGGCCGCTGGTGCGAGGTGAACCACGTGACCTACGAGTCGGTCAAGCACGCCGGGATCCACGTCGTCGGCGACTCGACGATCGGGCTGCCGGTGCCCAAGTCGGGGACGATGGCGAACGCGATGGGCAAGATCTGCGCGCACCAGGTCGTCCGGCTGCTCGCCGGGCGGCCACCCGAGCCCATGGCGCCGGTCAACGTCTGCTACAGCTGGGTCAACGACGTCGAGGCGATGGCGGTGATCAACGCCTACCGGATCCAGAACGGGAAGGTCGTCCAGGTCGAGCAGAAGCTCACGCCGGGCCAGTCGGCCGCCTCGGGCCGGAACGCGCTGGCGTGGGCCCGGTCGATCTGGGACGACGTCCTCGCCTAGCCGCGATGCGGGAGGAGCGCGTCATGACGAGTTCCCACCGAGCCCTCGCCGGTCCGGCCGCCTGCGTCCTGGGCCTCGTCGCGGTCCTGGGCCTCGTCGCGCCGGCCGCCACGCCGGCCGGGCCGCGCGACCCCGGCTACACGAAGGTCTTCGCGTGCAGCGCGTGTCACGGCCGGGACGGCGCGAGCCGCTCGGACACGGTGCCCGTGCTCGCGGGCATGCCGGCCTGGTACCTCAAGAAGGCGATCGAGGACTACGCCGCCGGCCGGCGCCCCGCCGCGGAGATGGAGCCCTACGCGAAGATGGTCCTCGGCCTCGGCGTGGACGACGTCGCCGCCTACTTCGCGGCGCGGCCGAAGGCGCCGACGCCGATCGCGCCCGACCCGGCCGCCGTCGAGCGTGGGGGGACGGCGGCGCAGCCGTGCGTCGCCTGCCACGGCGCCGAGGGCAAGGGCGATCGGAGCAAGGGCGCGCCCGACCTGACGGGCCAGCCGCCCGGCTACCTCCTGAACCAGATGCTGCTGTTCAAGGCCGACACGCGAAGCCCCGGCGACCCGGCCCTCACCGCGCAGAAGGCGCTCCTCAAGGCGATCCCCGACCCGCAGCTCGCCGACATTGCGGCCTGGTGGGCGAGCCGGAGGTAGCGCGGCTGGGGCCCCCGGTGACGCTCGCGTTCGCCCTCACGCTGCTGGCGCTCGGCCTGCTGGGCGCGTTCGTCGCCGGGCTCCTCGGCGTGGGCGGCGCGATCGTGATGATCCCGCTCCTGCTCTACGTGCCGCCGGCGCTCGGCGCGGGCCGGCTCGACGTGAAGGCCGTCGCCGGCGTGACGATGACGCAGGTCCTGGTCGCGGCGGTCTCGGGCATGCTCGCCCACCGGCGCCGGCACGCGGTCAGCGCGCGCCTGGCCTGGATCGGGGGCGTCGCGATGGCGGCGGGGTCGCTCGTCGGGGCGCTCGCCTCGAAGTGGGCGGACGAGCGCGCGCTGCTGGGCGTGTTCGCCCTGATGGTGAGCGCCGCGGCGGTGCTGATCGTGGCGCCGGGGCGGCGGGACGACGCCGAGGCGGACGCGGCGCGGGTCGCGTTCAGCCCCGTGCGCGCCGCCACGGTCGCCTCCGGCGTCGGCGTCGCCGCCGGGCTCGTGGGCGCCGGCGGGGCGTTCCTGCTCGTCCCGCTGCTGCTCGCCGTCGTGGGCATCCCGATCCGCGTCACGATCGGCAGCTCGCTGGCGATCACCGCGCTCGGGGCGGTCGCCGGCTTCCTGGGCAAGCTCGTGACGGGCCAGATCCCCTGGGCGCCGACGCTCGCGGTCGTCGCGGGCGCGGTCCCGGGCGCGCAGCTCGGCGCGCTCGTGAGCCGGCGCCTGCCGCCGCGCGCCCTCCGGCTCGTGCTGCTCGCGTTCGTCGTGCTGACGGCGCTCAGGGTCTGGGCCGACCTGCTGTCGAGCGTCGGCCTGCGGGGGAACTGAGCGCGCCGGGGGCGCGATCGCCCGGCGTCCCGGGGCCTCGCCGGGTTGACCCCCGCGGCCGAGGCATATACCCTCTCCGGTCGACATATCGGACTGTCTCGGCTCGGGCGACGTCGCAGGAGGGCTTCATGACGGAGATCTCGCGTCGCGCGCTGCTGGAGCGGCTCGGCGTGCTCGGCGTCGCCGCGATCGCCGGCGGGTTCATCCCCGGGACCCCGGCAGGCGCCGCGGCCCAGCCGCTCGGACTGCACGAGAAGGTCGATGACGCGATCGCACGCCTCTTCGGCGGCCGCCCGATGAAGGACGGCCGCGGCACGGTCACGCTGCAGGTCCCGCTGATCGCCGAGAACGGCGCGGTGGTGCCCGTGTCGGTCGGCGCCGACCTGCCGATGGCGCCCACGAGCTGGGTCCGGCACGTCTACATCGTGGCCGACCGGAACCGGATCCCCGTGGTCACGCGCGTCACGCTCGCGCCGGAGGCGGGCCGCGCGTTCGTGGGGGCGAACATCCGGCTGGGCGAGACCGGCGACGTGCGCGCGATCGTCGAGCAGAGCGACGGCACGCTCTGGCAGGTCAGGCGCGAGGTCAGGGTCACCGTCAGCGGCTGCGGCGGCTAGGGCATGGCGGAGATCGGCAAGGTCCGGATCCGCGTCCCGTCGAGCATCAAGGCGGGGGACGTCATCCAGGTGCGCACGCTCGTGATCCACCCGATGGAGCGCGTCGAGCGCGACCCGCAGGGCCGGATCGTCCGGAAGCGCTACAACTACGTCAACCGGGTCGTGGTCACGTACCTGGGTCGCACCGTGGCGACGTTCGAGACGACCCAGAGCGTGAGCGAGAACCCCTTCTTCTCGTTCACGCTCCGGGCGACCGCGCCGGGGCGGGTCCGCGTCCAGTTCTTCGACACGCGAGGCGGCGTCTGGGAGGGCACGGCCGACATCACGTTCTCGTGAGGGGGCGGCGACGCGGCGCCGTCGTCCTGCGCGGCCTGGCCCTCGGCGCGGCCCTCCTGGCGGCGGCCGTCGCGTCCGCCGAGGACGGGCAGGGCGCGCGGCGCCCGGGCGCCGACGAGTGGGCGGCGCTCGTCGCCGGCCTCGGGCGCTGGGTCGACGCGCACGCCGACCGGGCGCACGGCGGCTTCGGCGCGGGGCCGAGGCTGCCGCACCCGCAGCTGCTCCTCGCGCTGCTCGAGCGCCGGGAGATCCTCGACGACGCGCGCCGCCGGGCGCACCTGGGGCGCACGCTCGACGCGATCCTCGCGGCCCTCGACGACCCCGTGGACGGCGGCTTCTTCCGCGCCGCCGCGACGCGGGACTGGCGGGAGCCCGACACGGAGAAGCCGCTCGCGACCAATGTCGCGCTCGCCCGCGTCTTCCAGCGGGCCGCGAAGGTCTTCGGCGAGCCGCGCTACGCGAAGGCCGTGGACAGGACCGTCGCCTGGATCCTGCGCCGGCTCTACGACCCGCTCGAGGGCGGCTTCCACGACGCGCAGCGCGCCGATCCCGCGTACTACCGCCTGCCGCCCGGGGAGCGGCGCGCGGCGCGGAAGCCCGAGCTCAGCGTCGACAAGCCGACGGCGGCGAACGGCGAGGCGATCGTGACCTTCCTCGCGCTCGGCCGCGCCGCCGGCCGGCGGGACCTGCTGCGCGCCGCCCGGCTGTCCCTCGAGTTCGCGCAGCGCCACCTCCTCGGCCCGCGCGGCGTCTTCGACGTCTACCGGGTCGCGGCGATCCGCGCGGAGGGGCGCGGCGGGCTCGACGCCAACGCCTGGATGGCGCGCGCCTTCCTCGAGGCCCACACGATCTACCGGCGCCAGTCCTCCCGCGACCTCGCCGAGGCGATCCTCGACCACGTGCTGGCGGAGCGCCTGGGCGCCGCGCCGACGCTCGGGGACGCCGGCCTGGTCGCCGAGGCCCTCCTGGCCGCGGCACGCCTGCCCGACGGGCGCCGCGCCTACCGCGACGCGGCCGAGCGCGTGCTCGCCGACGCGGGCGGGCGCCTCCGGGACCTCCTGGTGGACGGTCGCGGCGACTCGCCCGGCGCGGTGGCGGATGCGGCCCCCGCCCTCGGCGCCTGGCGCCGCCTGCGCGGCGACCGCTAGCCGGGAGTCCGCCCGAGAGGCGACGCCGGGGAGGGGTCGCTCGACCACGCGGCACGCGCCCGCATCACCGCTTGGCGGCTGGGCTCCATCCGGACGCGTGAGGCCCGCATTGGCGCCTGGAGGGAACGGGTTCTCGTCGACCCCTCCCCGGCGCCGCCTCTCGGGTGACCCACCGATCCCGCCGTCGCCCGACAGGGCTAGCGGCGGCGGCGCGGCGGGCTGCCGGCGTCGGAGAGCGCCGAGCGCAGCGCGGCGAGCAGGGCGCGCGCCTCGGCGCTGAGCGGCCGCTGGCGTGGGTGGATCATGTCGAGGCTCCGGCTGAGCGGCTCGGCGTCGGCGATCTCGATCGCGACGAGCGAGCGGCGCCTGAGCTCGCGCCCCACCGCCAGGTGCGGGAGGAAGGCGAGCCCCATCCCGCGCTCGACCATGCGCTTGGCCGTCTCGATCGTCTCGACCTCGAGGGCGACGTTGGGGACGAGGGCCGCGCGGCGGAACAGCCCGTGCGTGAGCGTCCAGTCGCTCGAGCCGCGATCGAAGAAGATCAGCGGACGGTCGGCGATCTCCTCGAGCCGCGCCCGGCGGCTGCGCGCCGCGGAGGGCCGCCCGACGAGGATCAGCGGGTCATCGCGCAGGCTCACGGTCTCGACCGCGGGGTGGTGGAGCGAGCGCGCGAGGCCGAGCTCGGCCTCGCCGCGCACCACCATCTCGAGGACCTCCTTGGAGTGGCCGGAGCGGACCGTGATCATCACCTTGGGGTGCGCCGCCTGGAAGCGCTGGAGCACGTCGGGCAGCAGGTAGGTGCAGATCGAGAGCACCGCCGCGATCTGGAGCGCGCCGCCGCTCGCCGGGCGGAGGTCGTGGACCGCCTGGCGCGCCAGGGCCACCGCGCGCAGGAGCTGCTCGGCGTGGGGCCGGAGGGCGCGGCCGGCGGCGGAGAGCGCGGGGCCGCCGCGCCCGCGCTCGAAGAGGGGCACGCCGAGGGAGTCCTCGAGCGTCTTGATCCGCGCGCTGACGGCGGGCTGCGTGATCCGGAGCGCGTCCGCGGCCCGGCGGAAGCCGCCGAACGTGCCGACCGCCAGGAAGGCCTCGATCTGCGGAATCTCCACGCTGATCAATATCTCTTATCTCTTTCATAAAAACAATCACGTTGCTTTGCACCCGGCACGGCGGGCAGACTGCGAGACAGGGAGGGACGCGATGCCCACGAGCTGCGAGTGCGGGATGACGATCGAGCAGCCGGCGACCCGGCTGACGCCTTGCCACGAGTGCGGGACCCTGCGCTGCCGGTCCTGCGCCATCGAGATGGATACCATCACCTACTGCCGCTGGTGCGCGATCTCGCTCGCGCCCGCGCCCAGCGCCTGAGCACCGAGCCGAGAGGAGGAGGGCGAATCGTGGAGAGCCAGGGCAAGAGGTTCCGCCAGCGACTCAAGACCGAGCCGTTCCTGTTCACCGGCGGTGTCTACTCGCCGCTGGACGCGCAGATCGCCGAGCGGGTGGGCCTGACGTCCGTCTACCTGAGCGGCTACTCGATGGCGCTGGCCAACGGCTGGCCGGACATGGGCTTCCTGACCCAGACCGAGGTCACCCGGACCGCCCACATGGTCGCGAGCGCCGTGTCGATCCCGGTCATCGCCGACGCCGACGACGGCTACGGCAACGCGCTCTCCACGATCCGGACGGTGCAGGAGTACGTCAAGACGGGCGTGGCCGGCATCCACCTCGAGGACCAGCGCTTCCCGAAGCGCTGCGGCCACATCGCGGGCAAGACGATCGTGCCGCTCGAGGAGGCGGTGGGCAAGTACCGGGCCGCGATCGACACGCGGAACCGGCTCGACCCCGACTTCGTGATCATCGCGCGCACGGACGCCTACGGCGCCGTCGGCGGGAGCCTGGAGGAAGCGGTCCGGCGCGGGCGCGCCTACGCGGACGCCGGCGTGGACCTCGTCTGGTGCGAGCTGTCGAGCGCGGCGCGCGAGCCGGCGATCGCCTTCGCCCGCGCGATGCGGGAGAGCCATCCGGGCCTGCCGCTCGCGTTCAACTACTCGTCCTCGTTCCGCTGGCACGCGGACCCGGCCCCGCTCACGTTCGAGGAGCTGGGCGCGCTGGGCTACCGCTACATCTTCATCACCCTCTTCGCGGCGCACGCGGGCACGTTCGCGGTGTGGAACGCGATGGAGGAGCTGGTGCGCGACCGCGAGCAGGCGCAGTGGCGGCTCGAGAAGACGAAGGTCGGCCACCCGACCGAGAGCCACCACGTGATGGCGCGCGTCGCGCACTTCCAGGAGCTCGAGCGGCGCTACGTGCCGGGCACCGCGGAGCGGATCCGGGCGTCGGCCGGCTACGACGACCACCGCCCGCACTAGCGGCCGGCGGCCGCCGTGCGCCGGGGTAAGATAGGGCCGCCGTGCGACCCGCCGTGGCCCTGTCGCTCTCCGCCGCCGCCCGCGCGCTCCTCCCGGGCGTTCCGGCGGCGCCGCCCGTCCCCGTCCGGTGATCGAGATCCTCGAGACCGACGTCCTCGTCCTCGGCGCGGGCGGCGCCGGCCTCTGCGCGGCGCTCCACGCCGCCGACGCCTCGCCCCGGCTCGCCGTCACGGTCGTCGTCAAGGGCCTGCTGGGCCGCGCCGGCTGCACGCGCATGGTGCAGGGCGGCTACAACGCGGTGCTGACCCCGCCCGACTCCCTCGAGGCGCACCTCGGCGACACGCTCGCGGGCGGCGGGTGGATCAACGACCAGGAGCTCGCGTGGACGCTCGTCCGGGAGGCGCCCGGGCGCGTGCTCGAGCTCGAGGCGCGCTACGGCTGCCTCTTCGACCGCCGCCCCGACGGGCGCATCCACCAGAAGCCCTTCGCCGGCCAGACGCACGACCGGACGGTCCACAAGGGCGACCTCACGGGCATCGAGATCATGAACCGGCTCGCGGAGCAGGTCCTCGCGCGCGGCAACATCCGCGGCCTCGAGGAGTGCCGCGCGGTCGAGCTCGCGCGCGACGCGGACGGGCGCGCGGCGGGCGCGCTCGTGCTCGATGTCCGCACGGGCCGGTTTCTCGCCGTGCGCGCGCGCGCCACGCTGCTCGCGATGGGCGGCGGCCCGACGATGTACAAGGTCGTCGCGTGCTCGGCGGACAAGGCGGCCGACGGCATCGCGCTCGCGTACCGGGCGGGGCTGCCCCTGCGCGACATGGAGATGATCCAGTTCCACCCGACGGGCCTCGTCGTTCCCGGCTCGCTGATGACCGGGGCCCTCCTCGAGGAGGGCCTGCGGGGCGCGGGCGGGCGGCTCCTGAACGGGCGGGGCGAGCGCTTCATGGCGCGCTACGACCCCGAGCGCCTGGAGCGCTCGACCCGCGACCTCGTCGCGCGCGCCTCGTTCACCGAGATCCTGGAGGGGCGCGGCACCCCGAACGGCGGCGTCTGGATCGACGTCTCGCACCTGGGCGCCGCGGCGGTCGAGCGGAGCTTCCGCGGGATGGTCAAGCGCTGCCGCGACTTCGGCCGCGACCTGGCCCGCGAGCCCGTGGAGGTCGCGCCGACCACGCACTTCATGATGGGCGGCGTCGTCGTGGACGCCCGGTGCCGCACCGCGATCGAAGGCCTCTTCGCCGCCGGCGAGGACACCGGCGGCGTGCACGGCGCGAACCGGCTCGGCGGCAACGGCGTGGCGGAGTCGACCGTGTTCGGCGGCATCGCGGGCGACGTGATGGCGGAGTTCGTCGCGGGGCGCGCGGCGCCGCCCCTGGAGGCGGCCGCCCTCGGGGCCGCGGCGCGTGAGCTCGCGGCCCCCCTGGGCCGCCCGCGCGCGGCCGCCGACCTCTACGCGCTCGTGCGCGAGCTGCGCGAGCTGATGTGGGACCGCGCCGGGCTCGTGCGCGACGGGGCCGGGCTCGCCGCGGCGGCCCGGGACGTCGAGCGCCTGGCGGCGCTCGGCGCGACGCTCGGCGTCCCGGGCGGGCCGGCCTTCAGCGTCGCGTGGCAGGACTGGCTCAATTTCCGCAGCCAGACGACCGCCGCCCGCCTTATCATTGCGAGCGCCCTGGCCCGGCGCGAGAGCCGGGGGGCGCACTACCGGACGGACTTCCCCGCTCCCGCGCGGGGACCGCTCTACAGCGTGCGCGTGCGGGCGGGGGACGGGGGACCGGTCGTGTGGACGGAGCCCGTGGCGCTGACCCGCGCGCGGCCGCCCGACGCGCCGGCCGCGCCCGTCGCGGCGGGGCGCGGCGAGTGAGGTGGGCGCCCGGCGCGGATCCGTCGGGCTCAGGGAGAACGGAGGACGACATGCGGACGGGGGGCCGACCGATCTGGGGGCTCGTCGCCGTCGTCGTGGGCGCGGCGGCGCTGGCGGGCGCGACGACGATGGCCGCGGCGCAGGGCGACTGCCCGCGGGGCGCGCTCGACAAGCGGTTCTGCGACCGGGACGGCGACCTCGTGGCCGACCCGCCGGCCGACCCCGCGCGGCTCGTGGACCCCTCGACGCTCGTCTTCGCCTACACGCCGGTCGAGGACCCCGAGGTGTATCGCTCGGTGTGGGACGGCTTCATCCAGCACATGAGCCGGGTGACGGGCAAGAAGGTCGTGTTCTTCGCCGTGCAGTCGAACGCCGCCCAGATCGAGGCGATGCGGGCCGGGCGGCTTCACGTCGCCGGCTTCAACACGGGCGCGAACCCCCTCGCCGTCAACTGCGCCGGCTTCGTGCCGTTCACGATGATGGCGGCGAAGGACGGCTCGTACGGCTACGAGATGGAGATCATCACGCACGTGGACTCGGGCATCACCAAGCCGGCGGACCTCAAGGGCCGTACGCTCGCGTTCACCGCGCCCACGTCGAACTCGGGCTTCAAGGCCCCGTCGGCGCTCCTCAAGGCGGAGTTCGGCCTCGTCGCCGAACGGGACTACAAGGCCGCGTTCTCGGGCAAGCACGACAACTCGATCCTGGGCGTCGTCAACAAGGACTACGACGCCGGGGCGATCGCGAACTCCGTGCTCACGCGGATGCTCGCCCGCAAGGTGGTGAACGCCGCGAAGTTCCGCTCGATCTACAAGTCGCAGACCTTCCCGACCAGCGGCTACGGCTACGCCTACAACCTGAAGCCCGCGCTCGCCGCCAAGGTGAAGGAGGCGTTCTTCACCTTCCCGTGGGAGGGCTCGAAGCTGAAGGCCGAGTTCAAGAAGGAGGACCGCTTCGTCCCGATCACCTACCAGCGGCACTGGGAGGTCATCCGCAAGATCGACGCGGCCAGCAACGTGAGCTACGCCTGCAAGTAGGCGGGTCCGGACCCGCGCGGATGCTCTGCGTCGAGCGGCTGGTCAAGCAGTATCCGACGGGGGACACGGCCCTGCGCGGCGTGGCCCTCGAGGTGCCCGCGGGGCAGGTGCTGGCGCTCATCGGCCCGTCGGGGGCCGGCAAGAGCACCCTCATCCGCTGCGTGAACCGCCTCGTCGAGCCGACCGCGGGGCGCGTCGTGCTCGAGGGCGAGGACGTCACCGCGCTCGGCCCGGCTGCGCTCCGGCGCGCCCGCCGCCGGATGGGCATGATCTTCCAGGAGTTCGCGCTCGTCGAGCGGCTCAGCGTGATGGAGAACGTGCTCTCCGGCCGCCTGGGCTATGTCGGCTTCTGGCGGAGCTGGTTCCGTCGCTTCCCGCCCGCGGACGTCGAGGAGGCGTTCCGGCTGCTGGACCGCGTCGAGCTGACGGAGTGTTGCGACAAGCGCGCCGACGCGCTCTCGGGCGGCCAGCGCCAGCGCGTCGGCATCGCGCGGGCGCTGCTGCAGAACCCGCGGATCCTGCTCGTGGACGAGCCGACCGCGAGCCTCGACCCCAAGACGTCGCGCCAGATCATGCGGCTCATCTGCGAGCTGTGCCGCGAGCGGAAGCTCGCGGCGCTCATCAACATGCACGACGTCGGCCTCGCGCGCCTGTTCGTCGAGCGCATCGTCGGCCTCCGGCAGGGCACGATCGTCTACGACGGGTCCCCCGACGGCCTCACCCCCGAGGTGCTCACGACGATCTACGGCGAGGAGGACTGGGCCGAGCGGCGGCGCGGCCCGGGGGGCGAGGAGGAGGAGCCGGAGGTGGACGAGCAGCGACTCGCGGGGCTCACGTGACGGGCGTCGCGGCGGCCGCCCGCCGCTGGACGGCGCCCCCGCTGATCGCGGATCCCTGGCTGCGCCGGGGCCTGGCGCTCGGCGCTGCGGTCTACCTGGCGCTCGCGCTCGGCACGCTCAGCGTGAGCTGGCGGCGCGTGTGGGAGGGACTCGACCGCGGCGCCGCGTTCCTCGTCGGCTTTGCCCGGCCCGACTTCGTCTCGCGCTGGGTCGAGATCAGCGAGGGCATCCTCGAGAGCCTGGTGATGACGGTCGTCGCGACGGCGATCGGCATCCTGCTCTCGATCCCGGTCGGCCTCGGCGCCGCGCGCAACCTCGCGCCGCGGCCCGTGTACCTCCTGTGCCGGGGTCTGGTGGCCGCGTCGCGCACGCTCCAGGAGGTGATCGTCGCGATCCTGTTCGTGGCGATGTTCGGCTTCGGACCGCTCGCCGGCGTGCTGACGCTCTCGTTCGCGACGATCGGCTTCCTCGCCAAGCTCCTCGCCGAGGACATCGAGGACACCGACCCCGCGCCCGCCGAGGCGATCCGCGCGACGGGCGCCTCGTGGCTGCAGCTCCTGAACTACGGCATCCAGCCCCAGGTGATGCCGCGCCTCATCGGGCTCTCGCTCTACCGGCTCGACATCAACTTCCGCGAGTCGGCGGTGATCGGCATCGTGGGAGCGGGGGGCGTCGGCGCGACGCTGAACACCGCGTTCGACCGCTACGAGTACGCGACGGCGGCGGCAATCTTGATGACGATCATCGCGATCGTGATGGCGGCCGAGTACGCCTCCGGCCTGATCCGGCGCCGGGTGCAGTGATGCCGGTGCGGCACGCCGCGGGCGTCCGGGTCTGGCAGCGCCGCGCGCGCCGGCGGCAGCTCCTGGTGTGGCTCGGCTGGCTCGCGGGCACGCTGCTCATCGTCGCCTCCTGGCAGGGGATCGCGGCGAACACCATGTGGAACTTCGTCTGGGACGCCCCGGCGCAGGGCGCGGACCTGCTCGCGCGCATGGTGCCGCCGCGCTGGGCGTACACGGGGAGGCTCTGGCGGCCGCTCTGGGACACGATCAACATCGCGACGCTCGGCACGCTCGCCGCGCTCGTGCCGGCCGTGCCCATCGCCTTGCTCGCCGCGCGGAACACCACGCCGAGCGCGGTGCTGGTCCGGCCGGCGGCGCTCCTGCTCATCGTGTCCTCGCGCTCGATCAACTCGCTGATCTGGGCGCTGCTGCTCGTGTCGATCATCGGGCCGGGCGTCCTCGCCGGCATCGTCGCGATCGCGCTCCGCTCGATCGGCTTCGTCGCGAAGCTCCTCTACGAGGCGATCGAGGAGATCGACCGCGCCCCCGTCGAGGCGATCACGGCGACCGGTGCGGGCCGGGCGCAGGTGGTGACCTTCGGCATCGCGCCCCAGGTGCTGCCCGCGTTCGCCGGTATCTCGGTCTTCCGCTGGGACATCAACATCCGCGAGTCCACCGTGCTCGGGCTGGTCGGGGCGGGCGGGATCGGGCTCGAGCTGCAGTCGTCGGTCAACGTGCTCGCGTGGCCGCAGGTGACGATGATCTTCATCCTGATCCTCGCGACCGTGGTGGTGAGCGAGGCCATCTCGGCACGCGTGCGGCACGCGATCATCTGAGGGAGGACAGGATGAACCCCACCCCGGACCGACTGATCCTGGCCGGCGCGCGGCTGTTCGACGGCAGCGGCTTCGAGCCCGTCGTCGAGCGCGCGGTCGTGGTGGAGCGCGGCCGGATCGGCGCCCTGATCCCCGAGGGGCGGCACCCGGCCGAGGCGACGGTCCTGCGGCTCGACGGGCTCACGCTGCTGCCGGGGCTCATCAACTGCCACATCCACCTCTGCCTCGGCGCCGAGGCGGACCCGGTGCGCGCGCTCGCCGAGGAGCCGCCGGCGGCCACCGCGATCAAGGCGGTGGTGCGCGCGCGGCAGACCGTCGCCGCGGGGGTCACGACCGTCCGCGACCTCGGGGGGCGTGACGGCGTCGCGCTGGCGGTCCGCGACGCCGTGCGCGCCGGGCTCGTCCCGGGGCCGCGGGTGCTCGCCGCGGCGCAGGGCATCTGCATGACCGGCGGGCACGGCTGGCGCTTCGCCCGCGAGGCGGACGGGCCCGACGAGGTGCGGCGCGCCGTGCGCGAGCAGCTCAAGGCCGGCGCCGACGTCATCAAGCTCCTCGCCACCGGCGGCGTGCTGACGCCGGGCGTGGAGCCGGGCTCCCCGCAGCTCACGCCCGAGGAGATCCGCGCGGCGATCGACGAGGCGCGGAAGGCGGGGCGCCGGACCGCGGCGCACGCGCAGGCCGAGGCCGGGATCGCCGCGTGCGTGGACGCCGGCATCACGACGATCGAGCACGGCATCTTCCTCAGCGAGCCGATCGCGGCGAGGATGGCGCGGGAGGGCATCGCGCTGGTCGCGACGCTCGTCGCCCCGCAGGCGATCGTCGCCGGCGGGATCGCCGCGGGCATCCCCGAGTTCGCGGTGCGGAAGTCCGAGGCGGTGCGCGCGCGGCACCTGGAGAGCTTCCAGCTCGCGCTCCGGCTCGGCGTCCCGATCGCCGCCGGCACCGACGCGGGCACGCCGCTCAACCCGCACGGCTCGATCGTGCCCGAGCTCGAGCTGATGGTCCAGGCGGGCATGACCCCGCTGGCGGCGATCAGCGCGGCGACGTCGGTGGCCGCGCGCGTCCTCGGGCTCGAGGCGGAGACGGGGCGCATCGCGCCCGGGCTCGCCGCCGACCTGATCGCCGTCGCCGGCAACCCGGGGGAGCGGATCGGCACGCTCGCCGACGTGCGCCTGGTCCTCGCCGGAGGGCGGATCGTGCTGAACCGGCTCGGAGCGGCGCGGTGAGCCGCGTGCTGCGCCGCGGCTGGACGAGCGCCGAGGGCTGGCGCGACACGAGGCTCGGCATGTGGGCGTGGCTCCTCCAGCGCGCCGCGGCGGTTGCGCTGCTGGTCGTGATCGCGCTCCACCTCGCCAACCCGTTCCGGCGGACGGTCCAGGCGACGCTCCTCGGGCTGGCGCTCCTGCACGCGCTGCTCGGGGTGCGCTCGCTCCTGCTCGACGTCGGCCTGCCGCTCCGCTGGCACCGGGCGCTCTTCGTCCTGGCGCTCGGGCTCGGGGCGGCGCTCTTCGTCCTGGTCTGGGCCTGGCGCTGGTACTAGTGCGAATCGCCGATGCCGGCGGCCCGGGTCCGGACGTAGGCTAGCGGCGATGCTCCGCATCGCGAACTGCTCGGGCTTCTACGGCGACCGCCTCGCCGCGGCGCGCGAGATGGTCGAGGGCGGGCCGATCGACGTCCTGACGGGCGACTACCTGGCCGAGCTCACGATGGCGATCCTCTGGCGCGCGCGCCAGAAGCGGCCCGAGGCCGGGTACGCGACGACGTTCCTCACGCAGATGGAGCAGGTCCTCGGCCGGTGCCTCGAGCGCGGGATCCGCGTGGTCGTGAACGCGGGCGGCCTCAACCCGAAGGGGTGTGCCGAGGCGCTCGCCGCCGTCGCGCAGAGGCTCGGCCTCGCGCCCCGCGTCGCCTACGTCACCGGCGACGACGTGCTCGATCGCCTGGAGGCCTGGCAGGCGCAGGGCCACGCCCTCGCCCACCTCGACCGGGGGATCCCGCTCGCCCAGCTCGGGGCGCCCGTCCTCACGGCCAACGCCTACCTGGGCGGCTGGGGGATCGCCGAGGCGCTCCGGCGCGGCGCCGACGTCGTGATCACCGGCCGCGTGACCGACGCCTCGCTCGTCGTCGGCCCCGCCGCGTGGCGCTTCGGCTGGCGGCGCGACGACTGGGACCGTCTGGCCTCGGCCGTCGTCGCCGGGCACATCCTCGAGTGCGGCGCCCAGTGCACGGGCGGCAACTACGCCTTCTTCCAGGAGGTGCCGACCTACACGGCGATCGGCTTCCCGCTCGCCGAGCTAGAGGAGGACGGCACGTTCGTCGTCACCAAGCACCCGGGCACGGGCGGTCTCGTCTCGGTCGGCACGATCACCGCCCAGCTCCTCTACGAGATCGACGCGCCCCGGTACGCGAACCCCGACGCGACCGCGCGCTTCGACACGATCCGCCTCGAACCCGCGGGCCCCGACCGGGTGCGCGTCTCGGGCGTCCGCGGCGAGCCGCCGCCGGCCACGACCAAGCTCTGCCTCAACTACCTGGGCGGCTACCGGAACGGCGTGACCTTCGTGCTCGCGGGGCTCGACGTCGTCGGCAAGGCCAAGCTGATCGAGGACACGTTCTGGCCGGCCGTGGGCGGGCGCGAGCGCTTCGCCGAGACGGCCGTGAGCCTCGTGCGCTCCGAGCGCGAGGACCCGGAGACGAACGAGGCGGCGTTCGCCTCCCTCAAGCTCACGGTGAAGGACCCGGACCCGAAGAAGGTCGGGCGCGCGTTCAGCAACAAGGCGATCGAGATGGCGCTCGCCCACTACCCGGGCTTCCACCTGACGGCGCCGCCCCAGGAGGAGTCGCCGTACGCCGTCTACTGGCCGGCGCTCGTCCCCGCGGAGCTGGTCGAGCAGGTGGTGCACCTCGAGGGCGAGGCGGTTCCGGTCGCGCCGGTGCTCCCGCCCGCCGCGTGGGCCGGCGTGGACGTGCCCGCGCTCGCGCTCCCGCCCGTGCCCGCGGGTCCGACGGCGCGCGCGCCGCTCGGGCGGCTCTTCGGCGCGCGCTCGGGCGACAAGGGGGGCAACGCGAACCTCGGCGTCTGGGCGCGGCGCCCGGACGCCTACGCGTGGCTGGTGGCCGCGGTCACGCCCGAGCGCCTGCGGCAGCTCCTGCCCGAGTGCCGGGGCCTCGCCGTCGAGCGCCACCTGCTGCCGAACCTCCTCGCCGTGAACTTCGTGCTCCGGGGCCTGCTCGGCGACGGGGTGTCGTCCTCGACGCGGAGCGACCCGCAGGCGAAGTCGCTCGGCGAGTACTTCCGCGCGCGCTGGACGGAGATCCCGCAGGCCCTGCTGTCCTGACCTCGACGCCTCCCGCTACTCCGCCCGGGTGCCGGGCTGCATCAGGACCCGGTGCGGGTCGAGCACGTCGCGCAGGCCGTCGCCGAAGAGGTTGATCCCGAGGGTGGTGACGAAGATCGCCGCGCCCGGGAAGGCGGCGAGCCACCAGTGGGTGAGCATGTAGACGCGCCCCTCGCCGAGCATCGCGCCCCAGGAGGGCGTCGGCGGCTGGATGCCGAGCCCGAGGAAGGACAGGAACGACTCGAGGATGATCATGCGCGCGACCTCGAGGCTCGCCATGACGATGATCGTGTTGACTAGGTTCGGCAGCACGTGGGCCCGTAAGATGCGTCCGCTGCCGAGGCCGAGCGCCCGCGCGGCCAGGACGAACTCGCGCTCGCGGAACTTGAGCGTCTCGGCCCGCACGACGCGTGTGTAGATCGGCCAGCCCGTGAGCCCGAGCACCACGATCATGTTGCCGAAGCCCGGGCCGAGCGCCGCGACCGCGGCGAGCGCGAGCAGCAGGAAGGGGAAGGCGAGCATCACGTCCACGAGGTTACTGATCAGCGTGTCCGCCGCGCCGCGGAAGAAGCCGGCGAGGAGGCCCATGAGCACGCCGAGGACCATCGAGAAGGCCACGGCGAGGGCGCCCGCACTGATCGACACGCGCGCGCCGTAGATGATGCGCGAGAGAGTGTCGCGCCCGAGCGGGTCGGTGCCCAGCGCGTGCTGCCAGGTGCCGCCCGCGCTCCAGACCGGCGGCAGCAGGCGGTCGCCGATGGCCTGGCGGTAGGGGTCGCGCGGCGCGAGCAGCGGCGCGGCGAGCGCGGAGAGGACGGCCACGCCGACGATCGCCGCGCCGACGGCCAGGAAGCGGAGGCGTCGGAGCCGGGGCCGCATCACTCGCGAACGATCGTGGCGTGTGCCGGGCAGGGCCTGTCGCAGGGCACGGCCCCCACGGGTCCGGCTCCGCCACCCACTCGCCCGAACGCCGCGCTGCGCGCGGCGGACGGGACGAGGGGGTCCCACTCCGCACGGCCCCGTGGGAGCCATACCCTGCGCCACCCGCCCGGCCGCGCCGACGCCGTTCGCGAGTGATGCGGCCTAGGCATGGCCCTCGTCGAGGCGGATGCGCGGGTCGAGCCACGTCACCGCGAGGTCGGCCAGGAGGTTGGCGAGCACGATCAGGAACGCGAGCAGCACCACCGCGCCCTGGACGACCGGGTAGTCGTAGGTGTTGATCGCCTTCACGGCGAGCGAGGCGACGCCGGGCCACGCGAAGACCGTCTCCGTGACGACGGCGCCCCCGAGCAGGCGCCCGAACTGCACGCCGAGGATCGTCACGATCGGGATCGCCGCGTTCCGGAGGGCATGCTTGAAGAGCAGGATGCGCTCGCCGACGCCCTTGGCCCGCGCGGTGCGGATGTAGTCCTGCGTGAGGACGTCGAGCATGCCGGAGCGCGTGAGCCGCATCGTGAGCGGCGCCAGGTACGCGCCGAGCGTGAAGGCCGGAAGCACGAGGTGGGCGAGGGTGCCGCGGCCGGAGGCGGGCAGGACCCGGAGCTGCACGGCGAAGACGATGATGAGCATGATGCCGAGCCAGAAGATCGGCATCGCCTGGCCCGTGACGGCGCCGACCGTGCAGAGGCGGTCGACCACCGAGCCGCGGCGGATCGCGGAGACGACGCCGAGGGGGATCGCGATCAGGAGCCCCACCGCCATGCCCGCGAACGTCAGCTCGAGCGTGGCCGGCATCCGCTCGAGGATCAGCGCGAGGGCCGATTCCTGGGTGAAGAGGGAGTCGCCGAAGTCGCCCCGGACGGCGTCGCGCAGGAACACGGCGTACTGCACCCAGAGCGGCCGGTCCAGGCCGAGCTTCTCCTTGAGCAGCCGGACGTCCGCGTCCGACGCGCTCTGGGGCACGAGGAGCAGCACCGGGTCGCCGACCACGTGCAGCAGCGTGAACGTGATCAGCGAGATGCCCAGGCAGACGAACACCGCCCGGACGAGCCGGTGCACGACGAACGTCCACATCGGGCGCTACGCCGTCCGGGCGGCTACTTCCACGTGGCCGAGTACACGCGCATGATCTCGTCGCTCGAGGCCTCGTAGTTGAGCTTGTTCGAGACCGCCTCGATCGTGAACTGCGCGTACATCGGCACCCAGTAGGCCTGGTCCACGATGAACCGCTGGAAGCGCGAGTACAGCTCCTGGCGCTGCCTGGGGTCCACCGTGGCGCGGCCGTCGTCGAGCCACTGGTCCATCTCCCTGGACGTGTTGTACGCGTAGGGCTGGCCGGTGTGGAAGTGGATGTAGTAGATCGCGTCGGTGTCGAAGACCGAGTTGTAGCCCCAGGACGCGAGCGTCATGCCGTCGAGCTTCGAGCCGCGGAAGTTCGCGAGGTACTGCCCGACGTCGGCGAAGTGGCGTGGCTTGACCCGGACGCCGACCTGGCCGAGGTAGCCCATGATCGCCTGCGCGACCTGGTCCACGTTCACGATCGAGCCCGCGTAGGTGTTGAGCGTCAGCTCGAGCCCGTTCGGGTAGCCCGCCTCGGCGAGGAGCTTCAGGGCCTGCGCGAGGTCGTACGCGTAGGGCTTCACCGCCGGGTCGTAGCCGAACACCATCGGGTTGTCGCCCGTGGCCGTGCGCACGGCCTTGCCCCCGAGCACCTTCTGCATGATCTCGTCCACGTTGACCGCGTGGTTGATCGCACGGCGGACGCGCACGTCGGTGAGCGGCGTCTTGCCCGCCCGGCCGTCGCCGTCGAGCTGGAGATAGACGACGCGCAGGATCTTCGTCGCGGTGACGCGCGCGGTGCCCGAGCGCTCGATGGCCGGGATCTGGTCGGGCGGGACCGCCCGGATGATGTCCACGCCGCCCGAGAGCAGCTCGGCGATCTGGGTGGCGGTCTCCGGGATCACGCGGAAGGTGAGCGTCTTGATCGCGGGCGCGCCCTTCCAGTACTGCTCGTTCGCCTCGAGCACCGTCCGCTCGCCCTTGCGCCACTCGACGAACTTGAACGGGCCGGTCCCGACCGGATTCTTCGCGAAGGCGGCGTCGCCCTTCTCCTTGATGTACCGGGGCGGCACCATCCCGAAGTTGCCGAACGTGAGGATCTCCTGGATCAGCGGGTAGGGCTTCTGCGTCACGATGCGGACCGTGGACTCGTCCACGACGTCCACCGACTTGATCCAGGTGAAGTTGCCGCGGATCGGCGACTTCTGGTCGGGGTTGAGCACGCGCTCGAAGGAGAATTTGACGCTCTCGGCGTTGAACGGCTCGCCGTTGTGGAACCTGACGCCCTTCCGGAGGCGGAGCTCCCACGTGAGCGGGTTGACGCTCTTCACGGACTCGGCCAGATGCGGCGCCGGCTTCCAGGTCTTCGTGTCGCGCGTCAGGAGCGTGTCGAAGACGTGCTGGTTGATGATGATCCCCATGCGCGCCGTGTGCATGTGCGGGTCCTGCGTCGGCGTGTCCGAGGCGATCGCCACGGTGACGCGCCCCCGGGGGGCGGCGTCGGCGGGCGCGGCGCCGGTGAGCACGGCGAGCGCGAGTGCGAGCACGACAACGATCGACCTCATGGTGTCCTCCTAGTGGGGCCGCGACGAGACGATGCGGGCGAAGAGGGCCGTCTGGCCGTAGAAGTGGCGCAGCACGTAATGCTCGTTGACGTCGTGCTGCCGGTTGTCCGCGTTCGCGGCCGGGAGCCACAGCGCGGGGATCCCGAGCACGTCCGTGAAGACGTGGAGCGGGAGCGTCCCGCCGAGGATCGGCAGCGCCACGGGCTCGGCGTCCGCCTGCTCCTCGAGCAGGCGCAGGAGCCAACCGAACTCCGGCCGCGCCGGCGAGGTGTAGCTCGCGGGCTGGCCCTCCAGCGTGACGCGGAACGCGATGCCCGGCGTCCGGCCCTGGTGGGCGGCGACCGTGCGCTCGACGAGCTCGCGCACGGCGGCGAGCGGCGTGTCGGGGGTGAGGCGGATGTCGAGGCGCGCGTGGGCCGAGCGCGGGATGATCGTGCGGCGCAGCATCGGCGAGGCGCCCTCGGTCATCAGGTGGTTGACGTTCACGGTGGGCCGGAGGTACGGCGTGAAGACCGCGCGGCCCTCCCACTTCGCGAACACCGCCGCCGCCTCGCGCCGGAACGCCGTGTGCGCCTCGGCGTAGGCGGCCACGCCGTCCTCGAGGTCCGCGATGAGCCGCGCGAGCGGCCGCACGGGGTTCGGCACGATGTTGCCGTAGTTGCCGGAGTGGAGCGACGCAGGCTGCCCGTTCTCGGCGACGAGGTCCACCATGAGGAGTCCGCGCACGCCCATGACGAGCGTGGGCTGGTCCCCGGCCTTCGGGCCGTCGGAGCCGATCAGCACGTCGGCGGCGAGGCGCGCGCGGTGCGCGCGCGCGATCGCCTCGAGGTGGGGGCTCCCGTGCTCCTCCTCGCCGTCCAGCACGATGCGCACGCGCCACGCGAGCGCGCCCGCGCGCGCGGCGTCGAGCGCGCCGAGGACGTTGGCCAGGTGCTGGCCCTTGTTGTCAGCGCCCCCCCGGGCCACGACGACCACGTCGTCGAGCCGCGCCGCGTCGACCCCGCGGGGCTCGACGCGGCGGCCGGCGAGGAAGTACGTCGGCTCAAACGGTTTGCACTCGACGCCCTCCCAGCGCCAGCGCGCGGGGTCGCCCGTGGGCTGGACGTCGTAGTGGCCGTAGAGCAGGAGCGTCGGCGCGCCGGCGGGGCCCGGGATCTCGCCCCAGAGCGCCGGCGTCCCGGCGCCGTCGGCGGGCGCGAGCGGCTCGAGCGGCAGGCCCAGGCCGCCCCAGAAGGCGCGCACCGCGTCCAGCATCTCGCGCGTCACCTGCCGGCTGATGGTCGCGATGCGCAGGTAACGGTCCAGCAACTCGAGCCGGTCGTGCCGCCGCGACATGGGAGTGACGGTAGTATAGCGCCGATGACCAGGACGCTCCGGGTGTTCCGCTGGTCCCCCGGCGAGGCCGAGCGCACCCGCGAGTACCGCGTCGAGGCCGCCCGCGACACGACCGTGCTCGACGCGCTGGTGGAGGTCCAGCGCAGCCAGGACCCGACGCTCGCCTTCCGCTACGCCTGCCGCGTGGGCATGTGCGGCTCGTGCGCGGTGGTCGTGAACGGCCGCGAGCGCTGGGCGTGCCGCACGCGCCTCGGCGACCTCGGCGCCGGCGCCGTGCGCGTGCGCCCCCTCTACCACTTCCCGCTGCTGCGCGACCTCGTCGTGGACCTCGGGCCCCACGCCGAGCGCCTGCGGCGCGCGCTCGGCGCGTTCACGCCGCGCGCCGGCGCCGAGCCCTACGCGCGCATCGCGGGCGACTCGCGCGAGCGGGCGGCGATCGACGAGGCCATCGAGTGCATCGGCTGCGGCATGTGCGTGTCGGCCTGCACGCTCGTCGCCCCGAACCCGCGCTTCCCGGGGCCCGCCGCGCTCAACCGCGCGCTGACGCTCCAGCTCGACTCGCGCGACGGCGCCGGCGCCGCGCGCTGGGGCGTCCTCCTCGGCGAGGACGCGCTGGCCCGCTGCCACGGCCAGGGCACCTGCACCGAGGTGTGCCCGATGGGGCTCCAGCCGACGGCCTCCATCATTCGTCTCAGGTGGTTAGGCCTTTCACGACTGCTCCGTTGGACCGGTTGACGCCCCGCGGCGCCGGGCGTTAGAGTGAATCGTCACGTCGCTTCGCCTCCTCCCGGGCACGGGGGAGGCGAACGTCTGTTCGGGACAGGAGACGCCATGAGCGCGGTCGCAGCCCTCTGGAGCACCTCGATCGGCAAGAAAGCGGTGATGGCGGTCACCGGCATCGTCCTGGTCGGGTTCGTCATCCTCCACCTGGC
>Ga0209211_10002879_pt1 | contig 28890 bp, 28 predicted proteins | sample RifGroA2_FD_183992 | JGI IMG/M metagenome (GOLD analysis project Ga0209211, IMG submission 183992) | Groundwater microbial communities from Rifle, Colorado, USA - Groundwater A2 (SPAdes) (version 2) | ecosystem: Environmental > Aquatic > Deep subsurface > Groundwater | place: Rifle, Colorado...
TTGCGTGGCGCGACCGGATGATCGGCATGTACCGGCAGTGGGGTGACGCCCGCGGCATGCGTGTGCAGCAACGGGATCCGGATCCGCTGTCGGGCGCCGTGCGACTGGAGGTTTCCGGCTTTGCCGCCTTTCAACTGCTGCGCCACGAACAGGGTATGCACGTGCTCGAGTCGCATGTTGGCGACAGCGACGTGCGGCACAGCGTGCGCGTCTTCGTAAGCCCGGACCCGGCGCCAGCCGCTACCGCGACACCCGCCGAAACGGAAACGCGCATCTGCCGCCGTTACGACGACGGTCCCGCGCCGCTGGTGCGCGACAACGTCCGCGGCTGGCGCAGCGGTCGCCTCGACCGCGTGCTGGCGGGCGACTTCGACTTGATGGGCGGCGAATAATCGGGCCGTGCGGCGATGTGCACAAAGCTTAATGCCTTGTAACCACGGGCACCCCCGCGCGCCGCGACGTTCTTGTTCAGGAGCAAACTGGCCCGGCAATCCCAATGGCAAGGACATCGCCGCTTTCCTCAGCAGCGCCAATCCCAGTTGGGCGCAGAAAGACCTGGAGGCGATGCTGCAGAAGCATCTGGACCTGACCACCGGCGAGGTGGTGGGCAGGCTCAACAAGGATTGGATCGCCGACATCAAGGCCTACGACGAAGGCCATGCGCACATGCTGATGTTCGCAGATGCGCTGACCGACGGAATCGCCAAGCAGTTCCCGGACAAGTTCAAATAGGCAAGGAATTCGTCGCCATCCAGCCGGTCGACGCAGCGCACTCTGAAACCGGGAGTTAACGGGACTTTAGCCTCCGGCGACCGCCGAACAGCGTTGGTTCAGGGCCGCCAGCAACTGGTCGTTCGCCTGGCGGAGGGCCGAGGAGAACGCCGACAATGTCTCGCCCGTACTGCTGTTCCAATTCATCTTGGTCGGCTGCGCACGCACGATAAATGGCTCGCCGCCATCCAGGACAACCTCGTAGACCACGACTGGATTCTTGGTCATGTGGTTCTGGCTCATGTACATGTGCTTCAGCTTGACCACGACGTCGCGACCCTGTGCCGCAGTCGCAGGCAGGAGCCCGGCCTTGAGAAGTTGCTGCTGGACCATCAGCGGCGCATCGTCCAGAACGACCTGATTCCAGCCAAGGCCGCCCGACTGATTGGTGGTGCTGCGCGCATCGACCACCTGCTTCAATCGGAGCGGGCAGCGGATTTGCGTTATCCGCTGCTTGCCGACCAGTTGACCCTCGTTGATCGTTACTCGTTTTACGTTGCCCTCGCAGCCGGCCAGCAGGCCAGCTGCGAACAGGCAGAGCACGAATCCAGGGTTCATTGTGACGAGTCCGCGTCGGTTGCGGGCGTGGCGGAGTCTGCCGCTGCCGAAGCTGCCACCGGCGAAGCTGTACCGGCGGCCTTGGTCAGGCCATCCACCGGGTAATAACCTGTGATTCCGAGCACGCCCCATTCGCGCAGCCATATCCAGTCGGGAGTTTCGCGCAGGCTCCAACCCCAATACGGCTTGCCCTTGAGCAGCGTGTTCTTTGCCTTTGCCTTGGTCTTGGTTTTGGCTGCCTGACGTCCTTCCGCCGAGAACTCGTAAACCATCATGTCGACCACCTGGGTGATGCCCTGATCGAGCAGTCCGTGCATTTCCTGGCGCCCCAAGTCGATCCAGCGCTGCGCATCCTCGGTCGCGTAGCTGCCATCAAGCTTCGTCAACGGAAACTGGAACGAATACCAGCTCATGACGAGATTCTTCTCCTTCATCTTGCCGTTCGGCTTGAATTTCCGGTTGACGAATCTGGCGTTCAGGCTGACCTTCAGCACTTCAAAATTGTTGGTGATCGAATAGCGCGGCGTGATGATCAAGACACCATCTGCAGCGAGCTTGCCGGCTTTGGTCGCCGAGTAGGCATCCCAGGGAGTCGCCATGAAAGTGAATTGAGGATTCGGCGAGATGCCTTCCGACGCGAGCTTGGCCCTAAGCTGCCGCTCGAAGTTGTCGTTGAATCGATAGTCGACGAGCACGTTGCGAATTTCCGCCACCCGCTTTTCGGCGTTGGCGACCTGTCCGGCGGTGATCGTCGCGCCGATCAAGGCGCCGAGCAATCCGAACTGCGCGCCGACGCTACTGGCGGTGGCGGGCACGTCAACGCCCAACTCCTGCTGGTTCAAGATCACTTCCACTTGCAGATCTTGCGCAAGCGGCATGGGCGTTTCATATTTTTTTGCGGGCGCGGCGGCACTGACGCTCAGCAGAGCGACAAGCAAGATCAAACGGACGTTCATGAATTCCCCTGATTGTTTTTTGTTCGGGCCGAAATGCGGGTGCGGAACACCGCAACACCCCTCGGCCAGGCGCAAGTCTGGCAGGCTTCCAAAGTACCGCCTAGGTACGTTCCAACTAGGTCCGGGCGGATTCTGTGCACTAGCGCAAGGATCGCTGCGGGAATCAGCGCTTCCCCGGGGCGGTGAAGCTGAACACGCGCGCGGCGAACCTGCTTATGTCATGAATACTACAATGCCGATGGTTATCACCTGGATGCATCGCAAGGCGGAGAATCCGTGCCCCTGACCACGCGCTCGCGAACTGCCGCCGCCTGCTATCTCGCGCTCGACCAGGGCGGCAGCGCCAGCCGCGCGCTGGTGTTTGATGGCGCCGGAACCCAACTGGCCTCATCGCGCGTGGCAGTGCCCGATCGACGCCCGCAGCCAGGATGGGTGGAACAGGACCCGGAGGCCGTCGTCGCCTCGCTGCGGCAAGTGGCCGAGGCCGCCTTGGCGCAACTGGAACCTGGGCAACGCGCGCGCTTGCGGACTTGCGGCCTGAGCTGCCAGCGTTCCAGCCTGGTGTGCTGGGATCGCCGTGACGGCGCCGCGCTGTCGCCGATCCTCAGCTGGCAGGACACGCGCGCAGCGCAATGGCTGGCGGCGCAGTCGCTGGATGCCGAAGCGATGCATCGCTGGACCGGCCTGTTCCCCAACGCCCATTACGGCCTGAGCAAGATTCGCTGGTGCCTGGACAATCTCGATCCGGTGCAGCGGGCGGCACGCGAGGGCCGCCTGATGATCGGACCGTTGTCGGCGTTCCTGGCGCACCGGCTGCTGCAATCGCGGCCCTGCCTGGTCGATCCCGCCACGGCATCGCGCACCTTGCTGTTCGATCTGTCGCGCGGCGATTGGCAGCAGGAATTGCTCGACCGGTTCGGCATCCAACGGGAGTGGCTGCCCACGATTGTTCGCAGCGACGCCGATTTCGGAGAGCTGTGTCTGTCGTCGCAGAACCTTGCCCTGTCGCTGCTCAGTGGCGACCAATCCACGGCGGCGTTCGCGTTCGGCGAACCGCAGCCCGAAGCGGTCTACGTCAACGTCGGCACCGGCGCCTTCGCCTATCGGCTGGCGGCGCAACTGCCGGCGCAGTCGCGGCTATTGCGCAGCGTGATCCACTGGTCGCAGGCGCCGCAATTCGCCATCGAGGGCACCGTCAATGGGGCCGGCGCGGCCCTGTCGTGGTTCGGCGAAAACCACGGCGTTGCCGATGTCGCGGCGTCGCTCGAGCAACACTGGCGGGACGAGGTGCAAGCCGACGTACTGTTCCTGAACGGCATCGGCGGCCTCGGCTCACCCGATTGGCGGGCGACGTTCGCTTCCCGCTTCGTGGGCGAAGCCGGCACGGAACAAAAGCTGGTGGCGGTCGCGGAAAGCATCCTGTTCCTCATCCAGCGCAACCTGGACTTGCTGCAGGAAATCGACGCCCCCTGCCAGTACGTCCTGATCAGCGGCGGCGTGTCGCGCTCGGATCGTTTCTGTCAGCTGCTCAGCGATCTCTGCGGCCTGCCGGTACGGCGTCCTGGGCAATGCGAGGCCTCGGCGCGCGGCGCGGCCTTTCTTCTCGCCGGCCGGCCGCCGGCATGGACACGGCTGCCCGAGCAGCGTTTCGATCCGCACGATAACCCCAAGCTGCACGCGCGCTATCGCCGCTGGCGCGAGTACCTGCAGGCGGCGCTGCTCGAGCGGAATTGAGCATGTCCACACTGGTCTGCGGCCGGACCTTAACGCGTGCTGCACGGAATCGCGTCCGACCCGATCCCATGACATTTGTACCTTGTCGGCGCCGCGCACGCGACGCATAGTCGGCCCGTATTTTGCCGCGCCGGCAAGCCAGCCGGCATCACCCGTGAGGCTCCATGACTACCGCTGCCATCCTGATCGTCGACGACGAACTCACCCATCGCGAAGTGCTCGAGGACGTCCTGCGGCCTCAGGGTTACATCACGGTGAGTGTGGGCAACGGAAAGCAGGCTTTGTCCGCGGTTTCGGACTGGACGCCGGACCTGATCCTGCTCGACATCACGATGCCGGGCATGGACGGATTCGAAGTGGCCAGCGTGCTGAAAGCCAATCCAGCCACGGCCGGTATTCCGATCATCATAGTGACCGCGCACGTCGGCCGCGGCTCGCGCCTGGTGGGATTGGAAGCGGGCGCCGAGGACTACCTGACCAAGCCCGTCGATGCCGCCGAGCTTTCGCTGAAAGTGCGCAACCTGTTGCGGCTAAAGGCGAGCTCGGCTGCGGCGATGGCGCGTTGATCAATCGCCATCGGTGAGCGGCAGCGTAGCGGTATCGGCGATGGCCTCACGCACTCCCAGGGACTGGCGCAGTTTCGCAACCACGTCCTGCCCGGTGTGCCGGTAGCCGGTCAGCTTGCCGCCGTACAGGCTGAGCAAGCGCGGGTGGGCCGGGTCGACATGAAACACACAATCGCGTGGCCGCATGAACGCCCGGCCGTCGCCGCGCGGCAGCACGCGCACGCCAGCGAACTCGGCGACGACTCGCGGTTGCAGGCCGGGAAAGTAGTGGCGCAGGACCGCGAGCAGATAATCGCGATCGGTTGCCGACACGGCGGCCGCGCCGGGTTCGCCTTCGAACGGACATTCGGTCGTGCCAAGCAAGGTCTTGCCCTGCCATGGCAGCGCAAATATCACGCGCTGGTCGGTGGGCGATTCCAGGTAGAGCGCGTCGGGATGTAGCGCTGGCTCGATCACCAGATGACTACCGAGGATGCGGTCGATGTCGCGCTGGCTTGCGGCCGGCCTGATTCGCGTCAGAACCTCGTTCACCCACGGGCCGCCGGCGTTGACCAGATAATTGCAGCGCAGCTCGCGATCGCCATCTCGGGTTCGAAGTTGCAGGCGATAACCCTGATCGATGCGCTCGGCGCCCAACAATTCCGCCGGACACAGGGCATCGACGCCCAGATCCTGCGCCGACTGCAACACCGCGCGAGTCAGCCGGGCGTCGTCGGTCTGTGCATCCCAGTAGTGGAACACCGTTTGCAGCCCTTCCAGCTGCAGTCCGCAAGCGCGCAACGCATCGGGCAATCGGGCTGGTGAATAGCGGCCGAAGCGCGCGAGCCGCGTCCAGCCAGCCAGCAGCGCATACAGGCTCAGGCCCGCGGCGAGCTGCCACGGTCGCCGCCGGGTCGAGGCGTAGACGGGAACCAGGAACCGCAGCGGTTTGACCAGTTGCGGCGCGATGCGCAGCAGGATGGCGCGCTCGCGCAGGCTCTCGCGCACCAGCGACAGCTGCGCTGTTTCCAGATAGCGCAGGCCGCCGTGGATCAACTTGCTGGATCTGCTGGAGGTGCCGGCCGCCCAGCCGGCTTTCTCGACAATGACGCACCGGTAGCCGGCGGCGGCGCAGGCCTGGGCCGCACCGACGCCAAGAATGCCGCCGCCGACGATCGCGACCTCGAAATCAGCGCGCATGGCCGCGCTCCGCAGCTTGTGCGACAGTGGCAATCAAGGTGTCCGGCACGCCCATTGGCGTGAAGTTACCATTTGCCGGACCGGCCGTATCGCGACGCGCAGTTCGCCGCTTTCCAGCGCAGGCCGGAAGCTGCGGAGGCTCCCGGCCTGTATTCGCAGACTGTGCGCTAGTGGTTGCGCCTCAACATCGAGTCACGGGCTTTTTCCGCGCGCGCGGCGCCGATGGCAGTCTCCACCTGCCTGACTTCCTCGGGCGGCGGCAGCACCGCGGCAAAGCCGAGCGATTGCAACCACAGCTCACGGCGCCAACCGACAGTGTGGTACAGGTGATGGTCTTCGTCTTCTTCGACCGACTCATGCGCGGCCTTGAGAATCTTCGCCTCCTCACCCGTGCCATGCACGGCGACGTGGCCGATAAGCTCCCAATTGGCGTGGTCCTTGGTCTCGGCGAGCACGATGCACTCGCACGCCACCAGTTCGGCGGCGTTCCTGTCGCCTGTTTCCAGCGCCATTTCCATCGCCCGGACCAGCGACTTGCCGATATACGCGACCACCTCCCGGCCCGGCGTCATCGCGTCTGCATCCAGACCGAGCGATTCGAGCACATTGGAGGCAACGAGCACGTGCGCGCGCGTTTGTTCCAGGTAATCCGACCATTCCTTGCGCAGGTCTTCGTTCTGCGCGCACATCAGCGCGGTTTCGTAAATGCGAACGCCGCCGAGTTCAGTTTCCAGTGCCTGGTACAGCAACTCGTGAACCTGGGCCTGATCGTACTTTGACTTTTTCATGGTGCACCTTCCGGGGGGCGAGAGATGAATCGTCACGCTACCCCGGTGATAAAAAACCGGTGCTGAATATTGCTGTTCAGCTAACTTATAATGGCCTCAACCACTTCAAGCAAGCAGGACAACCATGCCCACGCTACCGAAATGCCCAAGCTGCGCCTCCGAGTACACGTATGAAGACAAGGACATGTACGTGTGTCCTGAGTGTGCGCATGAGTGGCCCAAGGTCTCTGCGGCGGACAGCGATGATTCCAAACGCATTGTTCGCGATGCGCACGGGAACGAACTCAACGACGGCGACAGCGTCACGGTGATCAAGGACCTGAAGGTCAAGGGCACTTCGTCGGTGGTAAAGGTCGGCACCAAGGTGCGCAACATCCGCCTGGTGGAAGGCGACCACGACATCGACTGCAAGATCGAAGGCATCGGCGCCATGCAGTTGAAATCGGAGTTCGTGAAGAAGGCGTAAGCGCCTGCTCCTGATTCAACCGTGTTCGCCGCGCAGCTCGACAAGAAGATCTGCCAGCGAAACGATGGCAACAGGAAATTCACCCACGAGCGAAAGCAGGTCCTTGTCGCCACTGGCCAGCCTGTCGGCCCGACCGGCGATCGCCAAATGCAGGAAAGGAACGTCGAAGGCGTCACGACAACGCGGAACGAACGGTGGCGGCGACGGAATCTGCACGGTTCGTGCATAGGGCAGATAGTCGGCCAGCAGCTCGTGTTGGTCGTCCGGCGAAAGCCTGAATTTGGGATAGGTCAGCACCCGGATCAGCTCTTGCACGGTGGCGGTACTGACCAGCGGCAGGCACGCGCCTCGTTGCCAGGAATGACGCAGCTCCACCGCAGCTCCGGAGCGAAATACCAGCGCTGACAGCACCAGATTGGTGTCGAGCACCACCCGCAGCGGCGCAGCTGGCCGACGGTGCCGCGGCACAGGACTCACGGCTTGCGCTTGACGGACTTGCGAATGGGCTTCCTGGCCGGCTTCTTTGCCGCATAGGCTGCTTTGGGCTCGGCCACGCGCGCGCGCGCCCACGTCACCGCCGCGGCGAGATCGGCCTCGCCCAAGGCCAGCTGCGCCAGCTTGGCGCGCACGGCATCGCCCCGCTGGATGCGCACGGGTGTCAGGATGATCACGCCATCGCGTGCTTCAACTTCGAAATAGTCAGTCGTCCCGACCGCCTCGATGGCCGCTTTGGGTAGCGTGAGCTGGTTCTTGGCGGTAAGTTTGGCAAGCATGGCAATGTCGGAAAGTAAGGATTCCTTACTTTACGCCTGGCCCGGCCAAATGCAAGTTGCCGCGTCAGCCCGTTTGGCCGACCTGCCGATCCAGTAGCGCCTGCGCCTGTTCCAGGCTCAATGGGCGATGCAGCAAATACCCTTGCAGGCTCTCGCAACCCAGGCGCAGCAACAATTCACGCTGCGCCTCGGTCTCCACGCCCTCGGCCACCACGGACAGGCCCAGGTTATGCGCCAGCGCGATGATGGTGCGGATGATCGGCGCCTCTTCCTGCCCTTCGCCGGGCACCATGCCGATTTCGCGGACAAAGCTCCGGTCGATCTTCAAGGTGGTGATCGGCAACTGGTGCAGGTAGCTCAGCGACGAATAGCCGGTTCCGAAATCATCGATGGCGACACCGACGCCGAGCGCCCGCAACTCGAACAGGTTGGCGGAAGTTTCTTTCACGCTCTGCAACAGCAGGCTTTCGGTGATTTCCAGTTCCAGCGCCTCCGGCGCCAGCTGCGTGTCGCGCAAGGCGCGGCGCACCGTATCCACCCAGTCCGGCCGGTTGAACTGCGCGGCGGATACATTCACCGACATGCGCAGCGAGGAATGTCCCGCCTTGCGCCAGGCTGCCGCCTGCGCACACGCCTTGCGCAGGGCCCATTCGCCCATCGGGATGATCAGGCCGCTGTCTTCAGCCAGGGGGATGAAGCGTGTCGGCGACACCGCGCCCCTGTCTGGATGTTGCCAGCGCATCAAGGCCTCGAAGGCGAGGATTTCCCCTTGCGGACCGCATTGCGGCTGGTAGGCCAGGCTCAACTGGTTGAGTTGCATGGCATGTCGCAACTGCCCTTCCAGCTCCATGCGTTCGCGCGCCAGGGTATTCATTTCGGCGGCGAACCACTGGAAGTTGTCGCGGCCCATGTCCTTGGCGCGGTACATCGCCACGTCGGCATTGACCATCAGCGTCTCGCCATCGACGCCGTCGTCCGGATAAATGCTGATGCCCAGGGACATGCTGACGAATAGCTCGCGTCCTTCCACCACGAACGGCAAGCGCATCGCTTCGATCATCTTCTTGGCGGCGCGCATGGCATCGCCCGCGTCGCCGAGTTCGGTCAGCACCACCGTGAACTCGTCGCCGCCCAGGCGCGCCAGCGTGTCGCTGCGCCGGACGCAGCCTTCAAGCCGGGTGGCGGTCTTGCGAAGCAACTCATCGCCCGACGAGTGGCCCAGGGTGTCGTTGATGTGCTTGAACCGGTCCAGGTCCATGTAGATGACGGCGACCTGTTGGCCGTGGCGCTTTGCCAGCGCCAGCGCCTGGCTCAGCCGGTCCTGGAACAACAGCCGGTTCGGCAATCCGGTCAGCGCATCGTGCTGCGCCTGATGCGACAGCTTGTCGGTCAACTCGCGGTGATCGATGGCGACGGCCGCCAGCCGGCACACCGATGCCAGCAACTGGCGATCGGCCTCGCTGGCCGCGCGGGGCGACGGGCCGATCAGGCTCAGCGTGCCGAGCACGCCACCGGACGCCGACAGAATCGGTACCGACCAGAAGGACTGAATCTGGTAGCGGTCGCACAAGTCGCGCAGTTTGCGCCAGCCCGGATCGGCAGCGGTATCGGCGACCATCGTCGGCGCGCCGGCAAGCGCCGCCAAGCCGAAAAATCCATTGCCGTCCGCGACCGGCAGGGCCTCGATATCGGTCAGGAACTCCGCCGGAAACGACGGACAGGCAGCCGCCGTCAGTCGACCGTTGCGCACCAGCAGCAGGCAGGCGCGCAGCTCCGGTCGCTGGTGTTCGAGGGTGTCGGCTACGCGCAACAGGATGCCCGGGAGCGGTTCGTCCTGCGCCACCTGTTCGAGGATTCGCCCGCGATCGTGCTCCAGCAATTCGCCGCGCTTGCGCACGGTGATGTCCAGGCACGCGCCGGCCATGCCGGTCACGCTGCCGTTTGCGTCGACCAGCACTTCGGCCTGGTCGAAGATCGTCCTGACCTCGCCATCGGGTCTGCGAATGCGCGTCTCGTGGCTGAATGGTTTCCCGTCTTCGAACGCGCGCGCTACCAGCGCGGAAACTCCCGCCCGCTCCTCCTCGTGCACGCGGTCCAGGAAATCTTCGAACGTGGGCGCGTGCACGGCAGGGTCGACGCCGTAGATGCGGCACAGCTCATCCGACCAGGTCACAGTATTGGTGCCCAGATCCCAGTTCCAACTTCCGAGGTGGGCGAGTCGCTGCGCCTCCTCCAGCCTGGATTCGCTCTGGCGCAGCGCTTCCACGACTTCCCGGTGGCTGGTGAAATCGATCAGGGTGCCCTGGAGAACTTCTTCGCCGCCGGGTACCTCGTGAATGAGATTGACCGTCTCCATGCCCCACAGCTCGCTGCTGTCCTTGCGCTTGAGGCGAATCACGGCATTGTTCACCGAGCCCCGTTCGACGATCTCGGTCACGTAGCGCTGGCGGTCCTCGGCGCTGAAGTACAGTTCAGCGGCGTTGGTTGCCAGCACCTCTTCGCGCGTTGCGTAGCCAAGCATCGTGGCAAATGCCCGGTTGCACTCGAGGATCCGGCCGCCGGGCAGCGAACGGAAGACGCCCACCAGGTTTTGCTCGAACAACAGGCGGAAGCGCGTCTCGGAAGCGACGATGGCGACTTCCGTCTGCTTGCGCTCGATCGCGGCGGCGACCTGGCCGGAGACGAATTCAAGCAGTGTCTTGTCCTTTTCGTCATAGCGGACGTCGCCGCCATAGCTCTGCACGACCAGCGCGCCGATCGTGCCGGATTGGGTCTTGAGCGGAACGCCCAGCCAGTCCAGCGAAGGCGCGCCAACGATGACCTCTTCCTTGTGAATGCCTTCGTTCGGCGTTTCGGGCGTGAACAGCAAGGCCTGGCCCAAGCGGATCACGCGCCCGGAAAGCGTTCCGTCATCGAGCTTGTGCGCGGCGGGTGGCGCGTCGAACTCGTCCACGTGATAAGGGAAGGTCAATTCGTCCTTCGCCTTGTCGTACAGGGCGACGAAAAAATTCCGGGCCGGAAGCAGCTCGCCGACGATCTCGTGGATCTTGCGAAACAGTTCCGACAAGGTCGCCTCGGATTGCGCCGCCTGCGAGATCCGGTACAGCGCGGCCTGGGTCTGCGCGTCGCGCTTGCGCTGGGTGATGTCCTGCGCCACATAGGAGAAGCGCGGCCGCCCGGTCGGGCCGACGCCGATGTAGGCAAGCGTCACCTCCCACCAGGCATCGCTGCCGGCAATGCCGCTGAGTTGTTCGAACGTCACCGGCCGGTGCGTTTGCAGCGCCTCCAGGTATTGCGCGAGCCAGACGCCCTTGCCGGGGCCGGCGAGTCCCAGTTCGCTGATCCGCTTGCCCTGCACCTGTTCGACCGTCATGCCCAGCGCCATGGCCGCGGCCGGATTGACCGTGACCAGGAGCATGTCCTGGTCCGCCGTCATCTCGCTGATACCCATCTGGAAGGGAGCGCGCTCGAAGAACAACCTCAGGGCAGCGCTCCCTGGTCGCGAGACATCGTCAGGAAGGCTATCGCCGCTCATCGGGCAATGCTCGGGGGGTGGGCGAGCTCATCTGCTTGGACACGACACGGCTCCAGCCTGGCCAGTTACCAATGTACTGCACAAATGGCCTGCAGCCGCGATGCGACTCAGGCCAATCGCTGAACCGACCATAGCAGGATGTCCGCCCGGTCCACATAGCCCAGACGTTCATACAGTGACTTGGCGCGCAGGTTTTCGTGGCTGACATGCAGAAACGGGAGGCGGCCGGACGCCGTCGGCCCAGATTGCGATGGGCGCCGGGCGTTCGTCAATCGGAGCCAGCGGCTGCTGCGCAAGAATCGGATAGTCCGCGCCGCCGTCGCAATCGATACTGGGCGCACCTCACGCGGAACGCGGCCCATGCTGACCTTGTTCGACTATCTGCCCTCGCAAAACGCCTGGAAAGTGCGCCTGCTGCTCAACCACCTCGGCATGCCGTATCAGTCGGTGCCGGTGAGCATTTTCGAAGGAGAGGGCCGCACGCTGGCGCAACGCGGCGTCAATCCGACCGGCAAGGTGCCGGCGATACGGCTCGACGACGGCCGTGTCCTGGCCGAATCCAACGCGATCCTCGCCTATCTCGCCGACGGCACCCGGTACCTGCCGAGCGAGCCGTTCGCGCGCGCAAAAGTGCATCAGTGGCTGTCCTTCGAACAGGAACAGGTCGAGATGACGATCGGCTCGCTGCGCTACTGGACGCTGACCGGCAAGCTCGCCCAGCGCTCCGGGGAGGCGGTCGCAGGCAAGCGCAGCGCCGCGTTGCGCACGCTCGGCATTCTGGAGGCGGAATTGACGACGCGTCCGTTCATTGCCGGTGACGCCTATACGATTGCCGACATGGCCATCTTCGCCTACGCCAGCCGCGCCGAGGAGGCCGGCTTGTCGCTGGCGGAGTTGCCGCAGTTTCGCGCCTGGATCGCCCGCGTGCAGGCGCAGCCCGGATTCCTGGCGACCATGCATCCCTATTCGATCGATCCGCATTCAATCAAGGAATTGGCGTGAAGCAAACCCGGCCAGGCATTGCACCGCCGGCAGCGAATGCAAGACGTAGGCATCCTCGCCGCGCAACGGTGCGTCGTTTACGGTTGCGGCGGAGCGCGCTTGGGCGAGTGACTCTTGACATCGCCGCGCCGGATTCGGACGAAGTCTTCCAGTTGCCGACGCAGCGCGTCGAAGGCGTCGCGCACGGCGACGTAGGGATCCTCGTGGCTGCGGTCCGGATCGGCTGTGCTTCCGGCCTCGAATTCGCCGCCGGGCAGTGTGGCGCGCACGTGGACGAGATAGCGATTGCCCTGGCGGTGCCGACCTTCGCTGTTCCGCACCGTCACGTGGCAGGCAAGCAGGCGCGGCGCAAAATGTTCCAGGCGCTTGGCATGCTGCTCGATGTCGGCTTGCAATGCCTGTGACGACGGCAGCCCCTCAAAGGTGACGGAGACTTGCATGGCCATGATCCTCGGCTGTAGAGGCTCCAAGCTTAGGCGGCCGATCTACGCGGGATATGACCCAGATCAATTTGCGGCATCCGCAATTGCCCAGGTCTCTGAGGAGCTTGAGATTTTGCTCCGCCAGCGAGCCACTTCAGATGCCCATGCTTCGCGTTGATCTTCCGCGTCAGCAACCACATCGGCGCTTCAACCCTTCGCGTCAATCCAGCGTATCTCCGGTTCCTTGCGCGGAACCGGCGGTACCGCGTGCTTCGGGTGGCCGACGATAATTGGTGCAACGGGCACCCACGACTCGGGCAGGCCGAGCAAGTGCTTGCCTGCCGGCGTCTTGAGGAAGTCCTGGGCAAAGCCGATCCAGCAGCTGCCCAACCCCGACGCGCACGCGGCGAGCATCAGGTTCTCCGCAGCCAGTGCGCAGTCCTCGACGATCCACGGACCGGCCACGGCCGCTGAAATCAGGATCAGCACCGGCGCGTGGTAGAAGATATGGAAATCGGGGTCGCCGAGCATGGAATGAAAGCGGTCTGGGTACGAACCAGCCGGCGTCGAGGCGAGCATGTGCCGCTTTGAATCGTTCGACAACTGGTCCAGCAGCTGCTGATCGCGCACGACCGTGAACGTCCACGGCTGCTGATTAACCGCGCTTGGCGCCTGGATGGCAGCCGTGATCAACTGACGAATTCCTTGCTCGTCGACCGCGTCCGCCGTGTACTCGCGCACCGCGCGACGGCGGGCAATTGCTTCATTCAGTTCCATGGCGAAGCTCCCTCGGCAGGTATCCGTTACTGATTAGCGCCCTCGCAGCGGAGCGTGTGTTGATCTTGCTCAAATCATTGGCCCGGAAACGATTACCGACCTGAGTTGCGCGGGTCCGGCACGCGTGTAGATTTGCCGATGCCGATCGTGCCGAGATCATCAGTGCGGCGGCGAACTGCTCTTTCTGGCCTTTACCCAGCTCAATTCCTACTTCGCCTTTGCGCCACCGAGGTTGCGGCCAAGGAAATCGAGCAGCTTGGCGTAGTACGCGCGCCGATTCGCTTCGGCGTAGAAGCCGTGGCCCTCGGTCTGCACGTAAAGGGTCTCGGGCGCATTGCCCGCCGCCTTCAGCGCTTTCTCCAGGCGCTTGCTGTGCTCGATCGGCGCCCGCCGGTCCTTGCCGCCGGCAGCCAGGAACACCGGTTGCGTGATCTTGTCCGCCAGCTTCACCGGCGAAACCGCGGCGAGCGTTTCCGGCGAGCCGAGCCATTCGTTGGCCCAGGTCTTCAGGTAGGCCGCGCGACGCGCGTCGTCGCGGTACATCATCGCCAGGTCGTACACGCCGACGTAGCCAGCGCCGCAGCGGTACAGCGCCGGTTCGCGCGCCAGCCCCATCATCGCCGCGTAGGCACCGTAGCTGGCGCCGTACAAGCAGATGCGCTTCGGATCGGCGATGCCCTGCGTGATCGCCCAGCGCGTGGCATCGGTGACGTCATCCTGCATGCGGCCGCCCCACTGCTGGGCGCCGGCGTGCAGAAAGCTGCGGCCGTAGTTGCCCGACCCACGGAAATTGACGCGCAAGACCGCGTAGCCGGCCTCCGCGAGCAGCTGCGCCTCGCCGTTGAAATCCCAGGTGTCGGCGATGCCGAACGGCCCGCCATGCGGAATCACCACCATGGGCAGCCCCGATGGCGCGCCCTTCGGAAGCGTCAGGAAGCCGTGCAGGCGAAGCCCGTCGCGCGCGGTGATGTCCACGCTCTGGCTGGACGCCATCTTTGCGGGATCGATCCACAAGCGCCGGCTGAACACCCCGCTGGCCGTGTTCGTCCTGGTGTCGAAAAGGTAGAAGTCGCCCGGATTGGTGTCGCTGGAAACCATCACCAGGGCGAGCGCGCCGTCGCGTGTGCTCGATGTGACTAACACGCTGTTGCCCGGAAACGCCGCCTCCAGCTTGCGCTGCAGCGCCGCGTCTGGACCCTTGTCGTCGAAGAACGCGCTGTAGCGGCGATCCGCCACGAAGTTCGCACCCACCGGGGTGAGGCCGTCGGTGGCAAACAGCGCGAAGTCGGGATCGACGCGTTTGTCGCGCAACACTTGCGTGCGTTTGTCGGTGCCCGGCTCGAAGGCGACGATCGCGTCCGGACCGGCGTCCTGCTGCACTTGCAGGAACGCCGTCTTGCCGTCGGCCGAGAAGCCGAGCGGCCACTCGAGCCGCTGGCTGCTGCGTTCGTCGTTGACCACGCGCCAGTCGGACGCATCGCTGTCGCGGTAGAGAAGACGACTGAAGTTGTCGCGGTCCTTGCCCTCGGCAAAGCGCACCGCGCCGTTGCCGTCGGTGGCGAAACTCGCCCGCTGCAGCGGCGCGGTCGCCACCTCGGTCAGCCGGCCGTTGTCGACATTCATCCGCTCGACCCGGGTAATCGGATTCACTGAGTAGTTGCTGATCGCGACCAGGACGTTCTGTGGATCCGTCGGTAGCGTGTCGATCAGCTCGGCAAACTGGTAGGTGCTGCCCGAGATATCAATTACGTACGCATCGCTCTTGCGATCGTCCCGGGTCGCGCCGATCAGCAACTTGGGATCGCTGCCGTCGGCATTCACACCATGCAGCTCGCCGGTCTGGAGCGGTTGCTCGAGCGCGCCGTACTTCTCGGCCATCGCCACCACGACGCGATGGTCGTTCACCCACCAGAAATCGGCGATCTGCGAGTTCTCACGACCGGCGGCCTTGCCGGTGACCTTGCCATCGGCGCGCCGCTGGATCAGCAGCACCTGGCGATCGGGCAAGTTCAGCGTGAGCGCGTAATATTCGCCGGTGGGCGAAATCTTCACCTCACCATAAGTGTCGGGCTTGAGATAGCGGTCGAGGTCGACTTGCGCACTGGCGCATGCCATCCAGCACAGCGCCAGGCTGGCGGCTGTCCAGTTGTGGAATTTCATCGGTGTTTCCCCTTTGGTTTCAGCGATCAAGCATCGAATCCCGGCTAATCGACGCGCGGGCCCGGCCACTCAGCACGAGCAGACGGATCCTCGATCGTCATGTTTGCACCCTCAGTTGCGCGCACGGGAACCGACTCGGGGTTGAAATCCTCGAGGCAAAGCGCATTGATGCCGAAGTGGTCCGGCGCCGCTCGTTTCCGGTGAAACAGGTAGATTCCGCAACGTCGGCAAAAGTAGTGCTTCGCTCGGCGCGTGTTCCATTCGTAAAGCGTCAACATCTCCTGCCCATCGATGACGGTCAACGCCAGCTCGGGAACCTTGAGCATCACGGCATTCCGCATCGAACAAAGCGAACAGTCGCACGTAGTCAGTTCGTCGATAATTGCGTCCACGCGAAAGCGAACCGCTCCACAGTGGCACGAACCCATAAACATGCTCAGACCTCCACCTCGCCTTCTAGATAGAAGACACAGCTGCCTTCCAACTCGACGCGATCGCCGGCTAACCGGCAAATGATTTCTCCTCCTCGCCGCGAGGCCTGGAACGCGCGAAACTCGGTCTTGCCCAATCGCTTCGCCCAGTAGGGCGCCAAGCCGCAATGCGCACCGCCAGTCACCGGATCTTCGGGAATGCCTTTGGCAGGAGCGAAGTAGCGGCTGACGAAGTCGTAGTCGCCGTCGCCTGCCGCGGTCACGACCACGCCGCTACGATCCAGTTGGGCAAGGGCTGCGATATTCGGAGCCAGTTCGCGCACAGCCTGGGCGCTTTCCAGCAACACCATGTAATTGGCGGCGGCTGTCAACACCTCCACAGGCGCGAGCCCAAGCGCTTCCGCCAAGCCCAAAGGTGCAACGACGGGCTCGCTCGGCCTGGCGGGAAAATCCATCACGTAACCGCCATTCGCGCGCTTCACGGTCAAAGGTCCGCTTGCCGAATGGAAGACCACGCTGCTGCGCCCCGGCTCCAGCCGCTCCATGACCACGGCAGCACTGGCCAACGTGGCGTGTCCGCACAGCGGCACCTCGGTGATTGGAGTGAACCAACGCAGGCGGTAATCGCCGCCATCAGGCACAAGAAAAGCCGTCTCCGCCAAGTTGTTTTCGGCGGCGATAGCTTGGAGCACGTGGTCATCCAGAAACGCGCTCATCGGAACCACTGCGGCAGGATTTCCGGAAAACCGTCGAGTGGTAAATGCGTCGATCTGGAATATCGGCAAGCGAATAGTAAGCTGGGGTTCCATTGGTGCCATTCTAGCCGACCGCAGGCATTGGCATTTGAGCGGCGGAGAGTTCGCTGCTGACGGGCGACTTCACCCCCACCACACAGCCCGCTCCGCGGCGCCACACGCAAGATCGCGATGATGGCCCGGACTTCCTACCGGAGCCACCCACGGATGCAAAGTTCTTGCGCGCCTTTAACCGCCGATGTCGTGATCGTGGGCGCCAGTTTCGGCGGGGCCGCCTGCGCACTGGCGGCGGCGCGTCGCGGATTGCGCGTGTGCGTGCTTGAACGCAAGCGCGACCCGGGCGAAAAGTTGCGCACCACCGGCATCCTCGTGAAGGAGGCCGCCGAGAACGCGCTGCTCCAGCAAATTCCAACGTCCATGACCCGCCGCATCGAACAGGTTCATTTGTACTCTCCGAGCCTGAAGCAGTTGGCCCTTGCCGCGCCCGGCTATTTCTTCCTCACCACCGACACGCCCGCGGTCATGCGCTGGCTTGCCTGGCAAATGCGCGCACACGGCGTGGACCTGCGACTGGGCAGCGCGTTTACCGACTGCGAGCGCAGGACGAACGGCTGGCAAGTGGCTGGTGTTGGCAACACGCTCTACCTAGTCGGTGCGGACGGCGCACGTTCGCGCGTTGCCCGGCGCTGCGGGCTGGGCGAGGTTCGCGAGTTCCTCTACGGCATCGAGTACGAGTTCCCCGGCGCGCGCCTGGCCAATGCCGACGCACTGCATTGCTTCGTCAGCAAGCGCTTCGCGCCGGGTTACATCGGCTGGTTGGCGCAGAACCCGAACGGAATCCAGGCCGGGCTCGCGATGCGCCACGATCCCGCGAAAGCCCGCGTTCCCGACATCGATGGCTTCCTGTTGCACTCGGGCCAGGCAGGCGGCCTGCCGCGACTGCTCAGGCCCGGCCGCACCCGGGCGGGCCTGATCCCGTGCGGCGGCCCCGTGGCCAACCTGGCGCGTGACCGCGCCATCCTCACCGGCGATGCCGCTGGAATTGTTTCCCCAGTGACCGGAGGCGGCATCCATGCCGCCTGGGAACACGGCTGGACCGTGGGCAACGCCATCGCCGATCACCTGCGCGAAGGCGGCCCGCCGCCGGAACGCATCGCCCACGAGGCCGCGCCGCAATTTCGCGTCAAGCGCGCCCTGCGCTGGGCCTTCGATCACCTGCAGTTCGACTGGCCCTTCGACTTGCTGCTGCACTCGGCGCCGCTCCGCATGGCGGCGGAGCAGATGTATTTCCGCGCGCGCAAGTGTTGAGCTCTTGGCGGCAACGAGGATTTCGCCTTCGTGCCGATGCTTAAAGGTAAGCTGTGCATCGAGCAGCACCACAGGAGCAGGAACGTGCTTGGCGCCAACAAATACTTGGGAACGATTGTGTTGTCCATGCTCGTGTTTTCATCGGCGTTCGCTGCCGGGAAAAGCACCGTGATCGTCGACGACCCTGCCTACACCCATGCTCAGCAGCTGGTGGAGATCGAACCCGGGCGGAGGCTCAACCTCTACTGCACCGGGAAGGGATCGCCTGCAGTCATATTCGATTCTGGCGTGACCGGTGAGACCGTGGGATGGGCGCTGGTGCAGCCGGAAATCGCGAAGCATACGCGCGCGTGTTCCTATGATCGGGCCGGCACTGGTTTCAGCGATCCCGGCACGCGAACGGGAACGAGCGCGAATATTGTTGACGATCTGCACCGATTGTTGAAAGCGGCAGCCATCGAGCCCCCATACATCCTCGTGGGTCATTCGTACGGCGGCATGAATGTCAGACTATACAAGGACCACTATCCATCCGAAGTCGTCGGCATGGTGCTGGTTGATCCTTCGCATGAAGATTGGTCTGAAAGGGCCTGGAAATTGGGTGTCCATCAGCGTCCGCGCGAGCAGCGCCATACAGATTTTGAGCCGATGTGGCAGGGCGAACGTGAATGCGTACGTGCAGCGGCGGTGGGCTTCGTCAAGGGATCTGAGCTATATGAGCAATGCATTTATGAGCCCGACCCCCGCTTCAGTGATGCGATCAACGCCGCCTATTTGAAAACCCATTTGTCCTATGGCTATCACCAAGCCGTATTGACCGAAGACCAAAGCCTCCATTTCGCCAGTTCCGATCAGCTGCGTGCGGCGCGGATCTGGTACGGCGACATGCCCTTGATCGTCCTTGCTGCAGGTGATCGACCCAAGCGTCGCGCGGACGAATCACAGGCACACCGCGACGCGATCAATCGGTTGTGGTTCGTGCTTTTCGACGAGCTTGCCGCGCTATCGACCCGCGGTGTCAATCGCGTTGTTCCCAACACCGGTCACGACATCCCGATGACCCAGCCCGGGGCGATCAACAGCGCAATCCTGGAAGTCATGGATCAGGCATCGAAACCCAAGTGAAAGCGCCGGTCATGAGTGAGCGCTCACTCCCCCACCAGCAGCCACCGCAATACCTTCGCCTGCAAATCATCCGATTGCACTTTTGAAAGTCCAGCTCCGAGGCCGTGACTCATGCCCGGAATTTCCAGGTACTGGAAAGACGGGCCGTCGGCGGTGGACAGCAGTTTGGCAAGCGCCCGTGCGGAGCTGACCGGAACTGAGTGATCCTCAGCACCGTGTATCAGCAGTAAGGGCGCAGAGAGGTCATGCAGAACATTGGCCTCTACCGAGTCAATTCGTGAGACCCAAGCCTTGTAGGTGTTGGAATCGCCATTCCACGTCTGTGCACTCGTTGGATTCGCGCGCATTTCATCGAATTGAGCCCGGACTTTCGCGATGCAATCCGCTTGGTCGCCAGTCCTAACGGAGTTGCACATGTGAAAGTCTTCGAATTCCTGTGCCATGGGAACGCCTCCGCCAAATCCGCCAAGCACGACTCTGGTCGTCTCAGGTGAAAACGCAGCCACACGTGCGCCGATTCGACCTCCGTCCGAAAAGCCCCACACGAGCAACTGGCCATTCCACCAAGGCGCCCGACGCCTGAGATACTGAATCGCGCGAAGGTGGTCCATTACGCGCTCATCGATCGAGTAGCGCTTCTTAAACTCGTCGGAGCATCGAAAGTCTGGACCTATGTTGATTGAGCCGTCCTCAGACCGTGGAGGTATTGTTGGATCCGGCGTTTCAACAATCACTAGCGCGTATGGAATAGCCCCCGACGTAGCGGGCGAGAGCTTGGCGATCTGCTCACTCGCGTTCGTTGGCATGCAAATGGAACCGCCGATCGCCAGTATGATGGGCATCTTCGTTGCAACTGAAGGTTTGACAACGTCGACAGTTAAATGGCTTCCATCGATGCGAGGAATGGAAATCGAGTTGTTCTCGACGCCTGTTGCTGCCTGAACTGCAGCAATGGAAAGCTGCGCCGTGAGCGCAAACGCAATAGTTGCTGCAAATCGGCCTCGCGCTCGTGGCATGGTTTACTCCTTGAAGAATGCGTTTTGGCTTGTAAACAACAGTCGAGTTTACCAATCCGCGGAGACTATTGAACGTCCTCGCCAGCAGATGGGCTCGTCACTTGGGATGAGATGAGACTCTTGTTGGGCGTCTGCTTTCGGCCATTAGCGGACGGTGGACTGCAGTCGCGCAAGCGCGGCTGCCAGCTCGGCTGTGGACCGGAATCTGAAATCCCCGCTTGACCGTATTTAACCATCGGGTTAACTTGAAGCTATGTCCCAAGCCGAACGCCTCGACGCCGCTTTCGCTGCCCTTGCCGATCCCACACGCCGGGCAATCGTCGCCCGTCTCGCAAGCGGTGATGCAACGGTGCTGGAGCTGGCGGCGCCGTTCGCCATCAGTCTCCCAGCGATCTCCAAGCACCTGAAGGTGCTTGAACGCAGCGGGCTGGTCGCCCGTAGCCGAGACGCCCAACGTCGGCCCTGTTCCTTACGGGTCGAAGCCCTGGCGGAGATCTCGGCCTGGGCCGAGCACACACGCGGCGCTTGGGAGATGCGTTTGGATCGGCTCGCGGACCACCTCCGCGATCTTCAGACGCCTGAAATCGCACCCAATGCTCGAAAAAGGAGGGATCGCAATGGCAGAACATAGCCCCGAAATCTCAATGCTGATTGAACGCGAGATCGTCCTGTCGCGCGTGATCGACGCGCCGCGCGAACTCGTTTTCAAGGCCTGGACCGACCCAGAACACATCACGAAATGGTTTGGCCCGAAGGATTTCTACTGCACCACGCACGAAATCGACCTGCGGCCCGGCGGCAAATGGCGGTTCGACATGCGTGCGCCCGACGGCACCGTGTATCCGAACCTTATCGAATTTGTCGATGTCAGGGAGCCCGAGTTGTTGGTGTTCGATCACGGCTCCGGCAAGGACAACGATACCGATCGCTTCCGCGTCACCATCACCCTAGACAGCCAGAGCGACGGCAAGACGGTGATCACGCTGCGCCAGCTGCATCCCAGCAAAGCTCGGCGCAACGCCGCGATCGGCTTCGGTGCGGTGGAATACGGTTACCAGACCCTCGACAAGCTGGCCGCGCACGTGCAGAGCATGTGAGCTGGCGAGTCGCTTCGCGACGGGGCTTGCCTCAGTTCCCAGGCCGAGATCCGAAAACACAGGTGGAGAATCATGAGCAAAGTATTCGTGAATATTGCACTCAGCCTCGATGGCTACATGGCCCCGGAAGGGATGACCGTCGAGAATTGGAACCATCCTGGCTGGGGCGTCAAGTGGGGTGCGCTGATGGCTTGGATCCTCAATCAACAGTACTTTCGCGAACTCCTCAAGTTCGGGCCAGGAGGAGAGACCGGGCCGGTGAACGACATGGTTCGCTACACCTTCGAACGCACCGGCGCCAACATCATGGGCAAACGGATGTTCGCTCAAGGCGAGCTCTCCTGGCCCGAGGAGGCTCCGTTTCACACGCCGGTGTTCGTTCTTACCCACGAGAGGCGCGAGCCTTGGGTTCGACCGGGAGGGACGACGTTCTACTTCATCAACGACGGTCCGGAAAGCGCTCTCGAGCAGGCCAAGGCGTCTGCGGGCGTCCGCGATATCCGCATCTCTGGCGGCGCGGATGTGATCCAGCATTACTTGAACCTGGGTGTCGTCGACGAGCTGGAGATCGCCTTGGCATCCGTGTTGTTCTGCGGCGGGCGGCGTCTCTTCGAAAATCTGCGCGAGCCCGGCCCACATTTTCGCATCGACAGTGTTATTGCTGGTCCAGCCGCCACGCACTTGCGCTACATACGTAATTGAGGGTGGCCAGACTGGCTGCAGCGAACGCTCCGCTGCGCGGTCCAGCGCTGGACCGCACCGTTGGACGACGATGTCCGCTTTGGGTCGGAAGCGGACATCAGTGAGGACTCGCGCAACTTGCAGGCTCCACTGGCCCCACCGGAGTTAAGGCAAGTGTCGCCGAGCACTTGCGATAGACTCAATTTTGCGGATTGTTTCGAGGACCAAGCCCAATGGCGCAGCGGCCCAAGCAAAATTTGCGATCACCTCCGGGTCCTGGCTTTGCCGCCAGCTACCCGCTTTTCCCAGCGGTGGCGCAAATCGATAAAACCATCGGGAAGACGGGTCAGTTTATTCTTGTCAATGAACTTGCCATTCGAGAGTTAGACCTACAGGCACAGAATTCCAGCGCTGGGATTGAGGCGCATATGAAGTCGGTTGCTACCCGGCACAGTATCAACGTATCGCTTAGCGAGTTTACCGAGGTATCAAGGGAGCTTCCGCGCTGGTACACCGTGCTCGTGTTCACCGCCGTCGACAGAATATTTCGCCAGCTGATAAAGGATGTTCGCAAATACAAGCAGCTGTCCTCATGGACCACCCATGGCATCAAACGCCACCTCAGCGCGCTCGAGCAATTGGCGGCAAATCAGCCCTCAGGGCAGAAGCGGTTGGATACATACGTCGAATTTGAGGTTCTGCAGTTTTACCGCTTGCTCAGAAATGAGATTGTCCATCCTCCCCGCGGCAGCAATCGCCCGGCGGTTGCAGCTCACGAGGCATTGACCGACACGACGTTGGCCTACCTGAAGTCAAACTACCAAACCCGTGGCGCTCCGAATCTCCCGAGCGGGATAACGTTTGACGATTTTTTTCTTCATGCGCGTGCAGCACGTGAATTTGCGATGGTTATTAGCGATGCGTATCAACTCACAGTTGACGAAATTCTTCACATCGACGGAGCAAGTGCAGCGCTGGTGCGGAAGGCCAGAAACGCCGGCGGCGGACGGGAACAGGACTTTCGGAACTTCTTTTACGACCACTACTTTAAGCGGTACCAGCGATGGAATGACGCGGCTGCGATTGCGCACGCGAACAGTTTTTCGGATCAGGCGCTCCGGGTGCTCCGATAGGTACACAGCGGCAGTAGTGCGCAAGTAGCGTTGCCCAGTCAGCCGCTGGCACGCCGCGCCAAGTCCGCTTCCGGCCAGAAGCGGTCCTTCGATTGCGCATTCGCGCGCCAACCCTGCTGGCGCTCAAGTGTGGCGTAGGCGCGGACGTACTCGGGTGCGCGGGCGGAGTCGTACTCACTCGTGAATTCGTCTGCGGACCGCGGGCGGAAACCTTGTTACTGCGTTGGCCCCGCTGGCTTCGGACACGGATCCTCGAAATCCACCGGCACGATGATGTCGCCACCGACCGGCTCGCCCTCGGCTTTGCCCGGATTAAAGCGCCAATGCCGCGCGGCATCCACGGCGGCGCGATCGAGGTCGCGGTTGCCCGACGACTTGTCGACCGCCACGTTCAGCACGTAACCCTGGGCATTGATGCTGACGCGCAGGCGTACCGCGCCGGAAGCGCAAGCCTTCAGTGCAGCTTCTGGATACACCGGCGGGAAATTCGCGCGGCCGCCGGGGCCCTCGGACGGCGCGTAGTCGGCGCTGGCAGTGGTGGCCGGCGGGGGAGCGAGGGTCGCCAACGGGATCCCCGCGGCGGCGGCCTGCGCCTGCGCATCCGGCTTCTCAAAGCTGCGGAACAAAACCATCGTTGACGGCGCGCCGGGCCGGTCGATGGCGAGCAGCGTCAGGCGGAGGCCGAACGGGTCGCCCGGCTTGGCCAAGTGCAGATCGCGCACGATGCGGCCGCCGGGCGGCAGCGGGCGGCCGTCCTGCGCCTCGGCAATGCCCATCTCATTGAAGACATGGGCGAGGAAGTCCTCGAGCACGGTGGTCGTCGCCGAAACGTCGGCCGCGCTGATATCCAGCATGCAAACCGAGTCGCTGAAACCAACGCGCGCGCGGACTCCGTTGATCTGCAGGTCAAAGTGCCGGCCCGGCGGCGAACCCGGCGGCGGCGTGGCAGTGATCGGCGTGCCGCCGCGCGCCTTGACAGCCGAATCTTCCGCGGCGGCGTTCGGCGCCATCAGGCAGAGGTCGGCGAAGGCGACGATGACTTCGCGCGGTTCGGCGATGCGTGCGCTCATGTCGAGCGAAGGCGTGGACCCGACGGCCGCGGACAGCGTGGGCGCGAGTAGGAGAAGTGAGCCCAAGAGCAGGAAGGGTCGGTTCATTGGCGGATTATAGCTGCCGGTTACCGCTCAACATTGCGCAAGAAGCTGAGCGTCAGCGGGACGCCACCTTTGACTGGATGGGATCGACTGGAGACGGAGGTCCGTTTTGGGTCGGAAGCAGCCTTGCGCCTGGGCGAGATACGCGCCTACATTGTCAAATTATACGCAACGCATAAATTATGCGACGCGCATAAAAGTGCATAAAAGCCATTTGGTCGGCCTGCATTGGTTCGAAAGCGATCACGCGCAGCCTTGCCGACGAGCAACTCGATAATGTCCGCTTCCGGCCACAAGCGGACGCCCGCGAACCCCTGAATTGGGTTGGCGGCGGTCATTGCACTATCGCTATGATGGCGAGAAATGCAAAGACCGCATTCCGCATGCTGCCTTGGATGACCAGCCAACCGTTATGATCGCGACATCGAAACATTGCGGCCACACAGCAATCGCTAGGAACTTAAATGACCTGTCGCAACTACACGATGCTGCTTATTGCAGCTACTGCAGGGTTCGCACATGCCGCGGAAAGACTGCCCGCGGGCGTTTGGCTGCCGCCAACAACTGTCGAACTTGACATTGATGCGACCGGAAAGCCCTCAAACCTCCACTGTCCATCGACAGTTCAACCGGAGATCTGCACCGTACTGATCACGGCAGCCGCCAAGTGGAAGTACGCTCCGGGGATGCGGGACGGCAGCGCGACTGCAATGGCTGCCCAGATCGTATTGACGCTTCGAGCCAACAAGATCGACGACGCTTACGTATTGCACGCCACCGACGCGAAAATGTCGTCCAGGCTCGATGCTACGCCTGGATCGCCCTCCATTCGTCAGTCCTCCCTGTCACCCCCACATTACCCGTCGAGCGAGCTCAGGCGTGGACGGGTAGCTGAAGCCTACGTGGTTCTTGAACTGTGGTTTCAACCTGGGATCGCCCCCCCGAAGGCGGGCAAGATCTGGTTAAACGGTGCGCCAGCAGACTCCAAGAATCACTTCGTCGTCGCAGCTCTGGATACTATAAAGAAATGGCGTGTCAACTCCGGCGATGGCTCGATGCTTTCGGATTGCTTCTCCATGCGATTCAACAGTCCAGCACAGCAGGTCCCTGATGACGACAGCCCGTGCAAACCAACCTATCGGGACGGTTTTTTGCCGCCGCAACTTCTGACAAAACCGGAAGAAATGGTGCTCTAGACAAGCCTCAGCTAGCCGTCACTTGGGCAAAGCACATATGCGTCGCACTCTAGCTGTCGTAGCTATCGTTTTACTACTCGGGATTGTGGCCTCGGAAGTAGTCGGAGAAGCTGGTCACACTGGCGTTGGCGAAGTCCGCTATCGGCCAGAAGCGGACGTTAGCCGACGCTGTTACGCCTTCGGGAAGTCCGCCATCAGCCGACAGCTCACTCCAGGGACCCTCCCAGAAGAGGGTCAGGCTGCATCGCTTGGCACGAGGGAAAATATGTGAGCTGGGGAGGGAGCGCCGTTGATAACGAGGCGGTTCCGCGCGACACATTCGTGTCTCGCGCCAGCCCTTTTGGCCACTCTCATGCTTGCAGTATTTCCCTCCGCCACCACGATTTCCGCGCGGGTCAGCTTGAGCGACTCAAATGCAAACCTGCTCAGCATTCGGACCGCAGCAGTCGCAGCGCCTTGGCGTTGCCTGGACTCCCGAATCCAATAACCAATGTTGCACATCTGGTCGTTTCGGATGATTTGATTGGCGCCTGCGCCTCCAACAAACTCCGCAGTCAGTTCCGTAAAGATCCCAAACTCGTGCGCGGAATCGTTTTCGAACGCCTTCGAACAGTTGGCGAACCATTCAAGCGCATCTTGAGAGGAGTATGTCGGCTTGGCCCAAGTCATCCACTTGCCTACGGTTGACTGAGATTCGAGGATCGCGGCCACAAAAGGCTCCGCGTCTGCAACTTCGAATGGCCTAAGTATGTAACCGGAGTCGCGCAGCGGAATCACTGGTTGGACCTAACGATAATAAGCAGCCGCACGGGGCCGTTAGTGGACGTGCCTGTCTGCAAGCATAGCAGGAGACTTCCGCAACCTGGCGCGGGGATTGCGCTCGCAGCTTCGCTGAGCATGTTTGCCCCTTGGGTCGGGAGCGGGCATCGCCACAGCCAGCCCGAGGCGTGCCATCCTACTCACCCCTGTGGCCGCTGTCAGCGAATTGAGCAATGGCGCAAATCTGCGTGATTTTCGACTTGGACGGCACCCTCGTCGACAGCGAGTCGCAGTCGAACCAAGCCTTCCTGGATCTGCTTCCAGAACTCGGTGCATCCGTCGAATCACTGATCCAGCGCTATCGAGGCATGCGGCTCGCTCCGGTGCTTGTCGACCTGGAGGGCAGGATTGGCCGAAAGCTTCCAGAGTCATTCCAGGACGATTATCGAAGGCGTGTTGCCGAGTTATTCGAAGAGCGCCTGGAGGCGACGCCGGGGGCGAAGCACATGCTCGAAGTGCTTTCGCACCCATACTGCATTGCGTCGGCCGGTCCGCCCGAGAAGATCCGCCACTCGTTGAAGTTGAGCGGGCTGGCCCCTTTTTTTGGCGATCGTGTCTTCAGTTCGTATGTCGTTTGGTCGTGGAAGCCCGACCCTGGTCTCTTCCTCCACGCCGCACGCTCGCTAGGGTTCGCTCCGGGGCAATGCATAGTTGTCGAGGACAGCGATCCAGGGCTGATCGCCGCAAACGCCGCGGGAATGCGGGCGCTTCACTATTCCCCGAGCGGAGTCGCGTCTGAGGTCGAGTGTCACGGCCGAATCGCCCACCTTCTCGAGGTTCCCAGGCTAATCAACAGCCTTCGGGACGATGCCTAGCGCGGCAAGTCCCAGTACTCCACTTTCCGGTATCGGCCGGGCGCGCCCGTCGGTAGCAGCACCGGCCAGTGTCCGCTTGGGTCGGAAGCAGTCACGCGCAACTCTGCCAACGATCAACTCGATAATGTCCGCCTTCGGCCAATAGCCGACAACCGATCGATCGAGTGAGCGCATATGCCCGGTACGCGGCTTTACCTCCAGCCCTATTTCTTGGTTCCCGCCTCGCTAGTCAAATACACCGCGAACGTACCAAGCCAGTGGCCGCCTTCGTAGTGTTCTCCGGTGACGGCCGGCAGCGCGGTCGCGCGATGGTTCGCCGCGGCAGCGAGCAACGCCGACACGCGCTTGTCCGTCGGCATCAAGCCGTGGGCGATTCCTTCCAGCATCCACGCACGGCTCAGGTTGAGTCCGTCGATGTGTGCGAGCTTCGGGTCGGTGCGGTCGGTCACCACGCCGGGAACCAGCCACTGCGCGTTGCCCTTCGACGGCACTTGCGGCAGGAACGACTTGAGCCATTTCGCGAAGTCGGCAGGCGCGAGCACGCGGCGCATGAAATCCGCTTCGGCCAGGCACAGGGACAGGAAGTCCTGTCCCGAGGGCTCGTAGCCGAGCGGGCAATCGCGATCGCTGCGATAGAACCGCGCCGCAGCATCTTCGAGCAGCGTGGTCATCCCGGAATCGTTAGCGATCCGCGCCCAATCCCAGATCAGACCGAAGGCGAACGCCGTCTGGTCGTGCTCGCCGACGCGGATGGGGTAGTGCAGCTTCGGCAGCCAATCCTTGAGCTTGGACGCCGCCAACGATTCGAGCGGCGCCAACGCGGTCGCCCACTGCTGTGCCTGGGGATCGTCCCAGCTGCGCAATTCCGCGGACAGCTGCAGCAGCCACGCAAGCCCGTACGGACGCTCGAACGAGGCGCGCTTTTCGTTCCCGAGGTAAAGGACCTCCTCGGCGATGTTATGCGGCGTCAGGCTCATCGCAAGTGCGGCGCGGGCATCCTTCGCGAACGACGCATTCGGGAATCGGCGCAACAGACGCACAAGCAGCCAGTGCCCATGTACGGCGGAATGCCAGTCGTAGCAACCGAAGAACGCCGGAGTAAGCGCTCGCGGCGGACGGACGTCGCCATCGCCCTGCATCACGTGGGAGATCTTGTTGGGATACTCCTGATGCAGGCAGGCGAGCGCGAGTTGCGCGAAGCGGGTCGCGGCCGCCTCGTCGAGCGCCTCGGGAGACACCGCTGCGCCTGCGGGTTGCGCCGCCAAGGGCGCATCGTGCAGGAACAGGCCCACGCAAAGCACACCGGTCGACAGCCATCGGCGCATGTTGATTACTCCTGGTTCTGCAAGCGTTTCCACGCGAACGACACGAGCTTATCCGTGCCGGCCCGGTCCAACAAGCCGACGCAACCGTGATCGCCAGGGTGAACTGTCGCATCGGATCGAGGGAGGACTCTCCGGCAACGACGTGCCGGGCGCGTCCGCTTTCGGCCATTAGCGGTCATTCGAGAACACCTGAACTCGGTCGCCCGCCGCCAGCACGGTGGCAAATCACTAACCGACCCCGGTCATCGAGTTGAATGAGTAAAAAGGAGACTTCTCGCCCTTGCGGACAACCGCTCGGTCTTTGAGGACCATGATGGTTTTCCAACCATCGGTAACTTCGGAGGAGAA
>Ga0209211_10002880_pt1 | contig 28890 bp, 20 predicted proteins | sample RifGroA2_FD_183992 | JGI IMG/M metagenome (GOLD analysis project Ga0209211, IMG submission 183992) | Groundwater microbial communities from Rifle, Colorado, USA - Groundwater A2 (SPAdes) (version 2) | ecosystem: Environmental > Aquatic > Deep subsurface > Groundwater | place: Rifle, Colorado...
TAGCATCGTCCATTCGAGAGAACTTCTTCGAGGCTGTTGTCGCCGATGGGGTGTCCTGTTGCGATTACCTTGTGTTCTTTGCACCACGATTGAACAGTACCGTAAAAAGTTTCGGCAAGCAGCGTTGTCCATACATCACGGTAGTCGGCCTGGGCTTTTTTAATGTCCGCCGGTCTGAATTTATCCGTAAAATTGCCGTCGTCCTGCAAATAGGTTATCATTATTGACGGAAGATATTGGGCGATGTCATATCCTTTTATTTTTTTAAAGCGTTCCACGAAATCTTCTGTCCAGGGGGTGCAGGTTGATACTTTTGGTTCGTCGTAAAAGAATCCTTTCAGAGTGTTTCCAAAAAACTCCGGCATCGCGCCCCAGTATCTTTGATGAATAAGTTTGACATATTGAGCGATAGCTTCCGGCTTGAGCATATCGACAGACCAAACGTCAAGGTCGTTGCAGACGTAAATATCGCACTGCTTTTCGCTGACAGCAGGGTCTGCAAATTCGCCATGAGAGCGTGTGCTGTGCTGCATACCGGACATATACTCCCAGCCGACAATCGTAATTCTCTTTCTGGTTTCCGTTTTTTTTACGGTTATTTGGTTTTTTGAATTTATGTCAATCGGCTCAAAAGAGTCGTCAATCGGGTTGCCGAATTTGTTGACTGAAAAAATACTTCCTGAAATGGCGCGTGGAGGAATGACAAAATTTGCGGTTTCTCCCGGTTCTACGACAAAATTCAGCAGCGTTTTTAAAGTTTTTGCTCTGTACGTGGGATTTTGGGTCAGTTTTCCGCCTGCCGGGCCGCTGCCGAACAGCCAGTCGTCCCATATCCATATATCAATATCCATTTGCTTTGCGCATTGTAAAATATAACGCACCGCATCGAGCCATTCATCGGACATAAAATCGTAAGGCAGGCATCCCCACGGCATTACCATAACTCCGCCATAGCCGGAATTTTTGAATGAGATGAGCTGGCGTTTTAATTCGTCTTTGTGCAGCGTATCATTCATCGCCCAGACTATAATCGGGCGATAGCTGAAGCTTTTTTTGGCGGGAAATAGTTTTTGAAAATCATATAAACTATTTAGAGTGAATTGTTTCATTTGTATTTGCTCCATTAGTCGGCTGTGCGGCTAAAAGTTTGTTCCAGGGGGAGTCCACTGGTAATCCTTTCCGCGGATTTGCCGGTGCAGATTATCCCAAAGCTCAATATCTTCTTCTTTTTCGAGAGCCAGTTCAAAAGGCTGGCCATCCGGAACAATTTTCAAAATATGACGATAATAACTTTCCGTATCCGGCCACATAAAGCGGTCGTGTACATCAACGCTGCGGCCTATTGACAAAGTAAGATTTCCCGAAGCTAACCTGCAAATTGCGGCAAGGTCATTTTCTTTGATTTGGCCGTTCAGAGCGCGAAAATTCGGGTCGCTTATTGTGCTTTGAATGGTCTTTTCCCAGTTGCCACAGGAATGTGCGCTGAACGCTCCCAATTCCTGGCCAATGCGGCGCAGATATGGAGCTTCAAATGCCTCGTACATTTCAAGTGAGATCAGGCTTCTTACTTCCGAACAGAAATCAAATCCGCCTCGTGCGCATCTAAGATGATGCGAACATAGATATCCGCCGGCGGCATCTCGTATAGCTCTGACCATTTGTATCAATACGTCTGTTATTTTATCCAGCAAATTATGTACGGCTTCAGGTTCGGTATAAAGCCATTCAAGCAGAGTTGTGGTGCCAAGTAAATAATTAGCAGTATCTATAGGGCCGGTCATTACGGGGTTGTGAAAAGGCAAAACTCCGTTTGTTGCGGCACGAGCGTATTGAATATATTCAACCGCTCTGTAATACAGACTTTTTTCAATGGGTAAAACATTTATGTTTTTGATGGTTTCTGGAACTGCCGGCAACGGGTGTATATGAAAATTGCCGCACGGCAGCAATTCCACTTTTGCGTCAAATATATCGCCTATTCCCTGTGATTCGCCGTGGACAAATCCCGGCACGTCGAGCGCATAGCAAAAATCGCCCGGTAACTGCATTTGGGCTGCGTTGCCATACAGATTTTCGGTAAGCCATTCCAGCCATTTTGGCGTCCAGTTTTGGGTGCGGTACGGTTTATCATCGAGTTCGATGCGATACTTGTTTTTCAGCCGCGCTACGCGTTCTGCGCTTGATGCGCAGCTTACCGCTATTTTCCCCGGCCAATGTTTTTGCCAGAGCATATCCCAGACCGGATTAGCGACTGCGGACGACTGTTCATCGACAAAGACAAGGCGGTCGTTTTCGATATGCACACGAGGCAGCGGGTATTGCTTGTTTGCAGACATCGTTTTCATTTTAAGTTTTTTTACGCTTTTTAAGAATTTATAGATGGAGGATATTCATTGCAAAGATAATGATTTCGCGGAACATCTTCATCAATGCGAGGAAAGCGTTCGACTGAATCAAGAAAGCTATTGTCGTTCCAATCATCAGAAACACTGCTGACTTCGCCGCTGACAGAATAGCGAATACCATCGATTTCGATTCCTGTGCCTTCTTCGCCCCAGAACTGATGTATCAGATATGGGGGGATATTAATACTTTGTCCGGGGGTAAGTCTTACAATTGTTCCAGCCGATAATTCCTGTATGACCCCGTCAATTTGCGCGGCAACCTTTCCTTCTGAACATTTGCCTTCCGGCGTAGCCTGGTACAATCGTATCAGGATATTTCCGCCGCCTCTGTTGATAATATCTTCCATTTTTGATTTGTGAAAATGCAGCGGAGGCGATTGATTAGGCGGGTCAAGGATAAATTTCTCGGCATAGACCTGCGTAAAACTATTGTTTTCCCTGCGATAGCCATTTCGAAGAGTAAATAAGGTTCGGCCTAATTTGTCGAATTGATTTTTGCCGAAATCCGTTACATCCCAGCCGAGCATAGCTTTCCTGATGCCATTGGCCTCATCTCCTTTGTTTTTCCAATCTTCCGGCTTCCAATAGGCAAATGGCGGCAGTTTGATGTTTAGCGCTCCGAATACTTTTTTTGCGATTTCTATACTCTTGTTGATTTCATACCTTTTCATTTTCTGTTAACCTTTCTGTCTATAAAAGAGCGTAATGGTTCTTTTGTAAAATTAAATTCTTATTTCACCAATGGCGTTTCATTGTATCTGGCTTCTGTTCACGGTATTATACATTGCTATAATATTTTCAACCGGTATATCCGGCCCGAGAATCTGGCTTCCAGCGAAAATATATCCGCCTTTTTTGGATAACGCGTCTATTATCTGTCTTGAATGCTTTTTGACATCTTCCACGGTTCCATAAGGCAATATCTGCTGCGTATCAATACCGCCGTGAAATACTATTTTGCCGCCGAATTTTTCGGCAAGAGCCTGGGGATTCATTCCTTTGGCGGTTATCTGTATCGGGTCGAGTATATCAACGCCCGCCTCTATGAGCGATGGGATAATACCGGATATTCCGCCGCAGGAGTGCATCATTACTTTTAATCCGAAACCGTGCGCAAGGGCTGTCAGCTTTTTGATATTTTCAAAGAAGAATTTGTGCCACATATCGGGGTTGAGCAGTAATCCATCCTGACTTCCGAAATCGTTTCCAAAAAACCAGATATCTATTTTGCCTTTGAGCTGCGAAAAATATTTTTCATTAAGTTCAAGATACATATCCCTCATTCGGTCAATCAGACATTTGATAAGGTTCGGATTGAGGGCGGTGTTTAGCAGGAAATTTTCAAATCCGCAAAGTCTGTAACTGTCTCCCATAATGCCTGTCCAAAGGCCACCGATGATTACGCGGTTCGCATTTTTTTGACATTCAGCCTGCAAAACGGAAAAATCAAAATCTTTCGCCTTTGGCCAGTTGTGATTTAGAATATCTTTTTCGGTCTGGGCGTTTTTAAGAGGATTTTCAACGGCTTCATCGACAGAAAATTTACTGTCGTAAGCTCCTCTCGTCCAGCGGATGCCCAGCGGGCAGGTTCTTTGTTTGTCAGTAATATCGAGCTTTGCGCCTTTGTAAAAAGGCATAAAGCCCTCGTTTTGCGAAATATCCCTGCCTGGCGAATAAAAGAAATCGCAACCGAGTTTGTCTAAAAGCTGCTGTTCGGTTTCACAGCTAAGATGCTTCCTCAATTTTTTGTCAGTTTCCGGGTGAGCCAAATAATCAACAGGGATTTGGTCTGCCTTTTTAAATTCACAAGCCAGCTTAAATCGTTCTTTAGAAGTCATAATTTATCATCCTATTACATGAACCTGCACTAATCTTATGGCGTAATCACCGGGGTAGCGTTCAAGTTTTGAACCTGGGTCTTCCGTCTCCTTACAGCCGCAGCGTATTGTCACTTTTTTCGGATAGGTAGATATGGGCCCGTGGCCGACCGCAAAATGTACAGAATTTTCAAAAAATGCCAGCGGCATATTGTCATAAAATCCAAGGCTCAATTTTTTGAGAAGATCAAAATCGTCCTTGACGCTGCCGTGGGCAACGTAGTCATAGTTAAACGGTATCCCTGCATTTTTCCACGACTCAACCAAAAATGGTACTTTGGCCAGAATATGTATCCATACGCTTGGATGAATACCATTAAGATTATCAACACGCAGACGCTTTACAGTTTTGTTGTCAACATTGTCAATGCTTTCACCTTCGTCCCACCACTCAACGATATTATAGCCCCTTGCGACACATCCGCTTCCGATAACCGTAACGGCGGCTATGGGTCTGTCTTCGGTTATCGTTATGAAACCCGTGTCGGCTTTGAATTCTATGCCTTTGCAGACATCGATTTCATAAAAATCTCCTACTTCCAGATTCTCGTATATGAAGGGAGTCTGATAAGCGCGGATTTTAGTTGAAAACTCATCGGGCTTTCTGCTGAACGGCTTATACATTTTAAGCTGCTCTTCTGAAAATGTTTTGTAAAGAGGTAAATTCTCAATTGCCATGTAAATACTCCTTAAAAAGTTAATTTTAATGTTTAAAACTCAATTGCACCGTTGCCTGTCCTTTAAAGCCGTGAATACAGATTGTTTCGCGAACAGAATCATACTGTCCGCCTTCTACGGACACTGGTTTTTTCTCCAATGGATGCGGCAGGCGAATTTCAACAGATTCCGGTTTGCGTTTAGGGTCGCAGGTAATTTCTGCTTCGATTATTCCATTTTTCAGATTTGACATAACTGACAATGAAAAATTTCCAAAATGACTGGCAACATTTTTCAGTTCGATTTTTTTGCCGTCTTCAAGCCATATTCTGGGTACGCCGGGCAATAACTTCAGCGTCTGGCCGCGTTCCATATAAAGCATCCATCGGCACTGTAAAAGGAACATTGCCTCTTCAGCCGTCTTGTGAGCGCTTTCGTGGTAAAAATGTTCCCAGAATGAGTATGTTTCCCTGTCGGCCAGGCTTGCAAACGTATTATAATACGCTTTAAGAAATCTTTTTACCTCGCCCCGCATTAAGTGTATCCAAGGATGCGGGCTGTAATACGGCTGACTGAACCCAACATTCCGGTGATGCATCAGCTCGTCCTGATAGTTGAGTATAAATGTTATGGCCTGTTCGTCGGCATCGAATACATCCTGGAAGGCCAGATGTATCGGGCCTAACATATCGTCTCTGCCAGCCATTGTTCCGTGCGTCCACCAGTCTTTGCCATCGGTGAATAAGCATTTAATACCGCGTTGACCGACCCACGGAGCAACAGTCGGCGCCCAGCTTCCATCCCCAAGCGGTACAACGGGACCGCGAGCTAATTCTTCAAAAAAAGCTGTTCGGATATCCTGTTTAAATTCCTTAGCCTCACGAGCCAGATTTTCGGAGTATTTTTTGTCGCTATTAGCCAATAATTTCGCGGCGCTGTTCAATCCGAGATAGGCATAACCATTAAGCATAAAGGTTCGTTCGTGGTCTTGAGGGTCGGCGACTTTGCCGTTGAGCAAACCATAGCCCTTGCCGCGGAGTTCCTCTTTTTTGTTTTCTTTACGCCAGTTAAGATGAAATTCACACGCTTTTATCACGTTAGGCGTTATTCGTTTTACCCAGTCATCATCGTGGGTATAGCGGTAATGTTCATAAAGACACCATAAAATCACACCTGTTTCGAGCATATACCCCTCGAAGTTCTGCATAAGGCCGTTCTCGTGCTGCTTTTCGAGGAAAAATTCCAGACTTCGCCGAGCGATGTCGTGCCATCCCATTGATTCGTAAAAGAGGATATTCCGGGTTGTCTCCGAGCCGAGGCCGCTATATGCGCCATTGCTTGGATTAAGCGTGCCATCAGGCTCCAGACCATACGTTACCAAATCAAGATGCAGCAGTCCGGCGTACATCATTTGCTCTATGCGTTTTTCAGGAAGACTTATTTGCGCGGCTGTCGCGATTTTATTTTTCCAAAACGCTTTACACTGCCGCAGACATTCCTGCATACTTCGTTTTGAAAGCGCCGCCGCTCTGTCCTGCGGAATGGGCTGGTGTGGTAAAAAGAATTCCATTACGCAGCTTTGTCCTGGATTGAGCAAGACGGCGATTTCTTCCTGCCGCATAGGCTTGCCATTCAGCAGCGATACGCCGAATACCAGGTCGGAATCTTTGTACATTCCGAACCCTTTTTCAGCGTCAAAATTATGCGGAAAAGGATTGCAGAATGGGCCAAATGGGGGAGGAGACGCTTTTTTGTCAAGAGGATGCACTGTTTTGAAAAACGCATATCGGCTGATAACATCTGTATTGGTAGCTTTGACCTGGCAGCACAGTACGGTTTCTTCATCTCTGTTTAATTCCGTATCTTTCAGGGCGATGTATTCTTTATCCTGTTCGGGTGTTAAAGATTTGCATGTTGAAAGGCCATCGGAAACTAAAAAGTGCGTTCCTCTTATATTTTCTTCGGTTAATGAGTTCTTTTCGAGAGTTACAAAACTAACCTGTTTGTAATCAATGCCGCCATCAGTTCTTTGAGTATGGAATATCGGCAGCATACCGTCTTCAATGCTTCGTTTGACGTTTTCGGTGCAGCTCCAGCCGCGACCCGCAACAAAGCCATATCGCGGACAGGTATATTCTTTTTCTTCCCAGAAATAACCGTGGCCGGCAAAGCGAGGCTGAAACCAGTCCACATAACCCATCGGCTGTCTGACCCCCGCCTCAAAAATCCTCACATCCCTGCTTATGCCCAGCCATATCGGACTGATTAGCGAGCGAGTATTTGCGGCGGCTTGCTCATAAGATTCTTCCATCTCCGAATCTATCTGTTCGAGACCGGTTTGCAAACCTTTGTTTTGAATGTCATTGCTAATAGCATCAAAACTGCGATTATCATCGGCGGTTGTTACGGCCACATTGTAAGCGGGAATAAGTATCGGTCGGCCTTTCTGCACATCCCTGATAAAAAAGGTGAACGGATTCGATTCAGTGTGGATGTGCGCCATAGTCGGATTAGCACCCGTATCCATATTGTCGGCATTGATAACAAGTTCTATGCTGCCGGGCAGCGACTTTGGACAGGAAAACGTATCATTCTCGAATTTGCCGGGGTTGTCCAAAAAACGACCGCTCAAAAGCGTTCCATTTATAATTTCGATACGCCCTTTTAGCGGCAATGTTTTCCATACGAGCTTTACCATGACTTCCATCGACACAATTCCTTTACAGTTTCTATTAATTTATTTGTGCAACGCTCTGTAGCCGGTTACGCTTTCAATACCACAACGTATAGTGTGTTTTTTTTGTATCCACAGTCTCTTATGCATTGCTGTTTGTTATTAAATTACGTTTGTTATCATAGATAATAACACTTATTTTTTTATAATCAAGCAATTTGGACTGTAATAATCTTACTTATGGGCATTATGAAAATTGGGGCTTATTTCCAAACATTGTGGAAGATAATGCTTAATAAAAGTTCTTCCCCGGCGATAAGACGGCCTGAAAGCCTCGGCCATTCTGCAGCCTGCCTGAAGTCCTCTGAATTGAGCAGGTACTTTGAGAAAAGATTCCATATCATATCCAAACATAGTTTTCATCCACGAATTCTGGCTCTTATGTTGGCCAACCATTTCAACCTTTTTTTCAAAAACACTCGTGATGTCCACATATATTTGAGGTTCAAAATTAACGCCTGCTGGTGTATCCATAAAATACACATGAGGTAATTTGTCGCAAGGCTTACTTTGTGTTTTTATATTCGGCACCATTGCCATGTGGATACACTCATCAACAATCATACCTGATATCGAATGGTCCGGGTTATAATCCTGTGTCCAGTGGCAAAAAACCACATCCGGCTTTGCGATTCGAAATGCTTCAATAAATTTCAAACGGGTTTCATAAGAATCAATAAGAAATTCGTCGTCAAAATCAAGCCAAATCAACTCGGCATTAATAACGGCCGCTCCATTTTGAGCCTCTTTGTAACGGATTTTCGCGATTTCGTCCCTGCCAAGAGTAGATGAGCCGACGTTGCCATTGGTAGCAACGCAGAAGAATAATTTTGCGCCCTGCTGCGAATACGAAGCAGCGGTTCCACCTGCCCATGTTTCTATGTCATCAGGGTGTGCACCTACAAAAAGAACATTCATTTTAATGCTCCTATTTGATTTTTATGCTAATTGCGATATAATCCAATCGAATGAATCGATTTGCGACAGCGGAGAATCATGGTCGCCCAACGGTATCTCTCTGTAATAAAAATTACTCTTGCCGCTAAGTTTTTCCGCCAAAGCTCTGCTTTGGCTGACTGGTATTATCTCGTCGCTTTCCCCGTGGCAAAGAAAAACGGGCATACTTAGCTTGTGGAAATTGGTTAGCGCCGAGTGTTTTTGAAAAAGGCCGGGATTTTGCTTGGTATCGCTGCCATAGGCCGTTTTAATCGCTTCTGATATTTCCTGGATTATGGGATTATCATGTTTGTGTTTAAGACACCACTGATAGTAGGTCGTAATATCGCTTGCCCCTCCAAGCGCTACCACTCCATCTATATCTTCGGGATGTATAATACTATATATTAAGCATCCTGTCGCTCCCATGGAGCCGCTAAACAACAAAATGCGTTCCAGCTTGTATTTCAATCGCAAATAACCAATCAACTCATGCAAATCAGAAACCGCCTTTGGGCACATCCAGGCATTTCCACGAAGATTTGGGCAAAGTATCCCGGTACCGTTTTTTCTGAATTTAGGCAGCCAAAGATTTTTTATGTCATCGCGGCGATATAGCTGGTCAGCTTGCGAGCCATGCCCATGGAGATTAATCGTCCATAAGCCATTTGAACCCGGTTCGAGTAAAGCCCAGTCTTCGTGTCCATCAACTTCGCTTTTGTAGCTTAGTTTGAACAAATCATCAAATGGTTTCAGGTGGTTAACTTTCATTACGTTCCGATTCCTTTTCCGCTAACCTGCGACACGGAAATTAACAGAAAACGCCCGCAAAGTAAAGTATATTTCTATATTGCCGAACACTAAATCATTGTTGCCAGAATACTTTTATCTTGCTTTAACTTCCAATAATTTCGACTATGAAAATAAAAATGGCGACTCAGTTTGGCGCTATATAGTTGTCATTTCCGCCGAGTTTTTTCCATTGTTTGTACACCAGCACCGTAAAAAATGCCGCAATACCCTGGAAAAACAGCATCCAAACCCAGATATAACGATAATAAAAATCGCCTCCGTGATGCAGGTCTTTTAGAAAATCCATTAGTAATCCCACTAAAATTCCGCCCAAAAGCGTTGAAAAAGACCTGATCATCGCATCAGCCGATGCAAATTGACCAAAACGATCTTTTGGCAGCAACTTCATATACATTGGAAACTGGGCGGCTTTAATAATAATTACCGGCGGAAGACTGAGAACGCTAAGGCCGATTACTATTAGCAGTGTTGTATGCGGACTGAAATCATAAAAAAGAAAGACTAATTGCGGCGCTGATAATGGTATTGATAAAAGCATAGCCCACATCATCACTTGCACGGAATGATATCTGTCGGATAGTATTCCGGCGGGATATAAAAGCAATATGCTGATAGCGTACGTTCCTCCCATGATGTAGCCATATTGCTTAAGACTAATCCCCAGCGACAGGTAGAAGAGCATCGAAAATGCTCCGATACAAAAACTTACCATATAGGAGGTGTTCGCAATAAAAAAATACCAATAAAATTTATGCGTAAAACATTCTTTGAAATAGGTGTGGCATGCCGCCAACACCCCGCGTTTTTTTTGAATATTTTCCTGCGGGGGCGGATAGTCTCCTTCCTTAACTTTCCAGCACATCAGCGTTAAAGCTATAAAACACAGTATTCCGATACCCCAAAAAATCTCGTTCATATATGTCTCGGCATACCGCAAAAGGAAAGTATTGTATGTCAAAATTGCGGCTGAACCGGCGATTTGAAAGAGAGCCATAAATCTGGCTAAATACTTCTCTGGGACAACGTCATTAAACAAGTAATAATAGACAGAGCCGAATATCATATGAAAGAACTGAAAAAACACGACCATTATCCCAAGAAAAAGTAGTATGATCGTGTTTGGGGACATTCCAAGCCATCCATTGATAAGCTTGTGCAGGCATCCTCCAATTCCATCGGAAAGTCCGATTAGAATCAAAAAGAATGCCATTGGCAACGACACTAATAAAAAAGGAATTCTCCGACCCCATCGACTGCGATACCGGTCAGACCGAAAACTCACGACAGGGGTTACTATGAGATTCATGATACTGGGAATAGTGCTGGCCAGCAGGCCTAACACCAGGTTAGAAGCGCCAAGATGTTTGATCTTCAAGGGTAAAAGATTCAGTACGGACATCGTAAGGTTATAGCAGAAATCCCCCCACAACAACCAGAAGAACAAAAGGACTAACCCTTTTTTGGTATATTCGAGAGTGCCTGCTCGATACGTAATCCCGGGAGACGATTCCATAGCATTGTTCATAATCTTTTGCGACCTCAAATACTGCCGATACTATAACGACTCCCAAAGGACTGTGTAAATTCCTATTTAGATGCGGGATTTAGCGCCTTTGCCAATTCTGTTTGTGTTTTTGGACCTATGTTAATATTGTTTTCAGCCGCGACTTTTATGAAGTAGTTATAAACATTCTGTATTGATAGGTCGAGCGGCCATTTTATTCCTCTGCACATAGCGGCATCCTGAAGTTCCGCCCAGCGAACTATAAAAGGATACAGAACAGATAATTGCAATGACTGCACTCGGGACAGTAAAACCTTGTCGTCTTTTACGGCTGCTTCAGCGGCTTTTAGACAAGACCATGCTTTGTCAAGTGTTTCTATCGAAAGAAATTTGGCATCAATAGGCGTGCCGGTAGTCCTCATCCAGTCGCCGCTTGCTTTAGCGGCATTGTGCATAACGTCTATGTATCCAAGAACATCTTTGCCCGCCGGGCCATAATAGCCGTTGGCGAAATCTTCAATTAGCTCATGTGCATTGAGGGACGGGTTCCACATTAGTTTGCTTGCTACCCAGGAACGGATAGCCTCTATCTCGTAGCCCATTGATTTGGCAGCAGGATTGGCCCCTGCCTCTATAAAAACGCCTTTAATGCCATTTTCAGCATAAAATTTTATATCAGCAGATAACGAACGTAAATTCGGATGAGGACAAAATTGATTATCAAAATCAATACCATAATCATAAATATAAACGCTTTTTGCTATTTTTAACCATCCAAGCATATCATCGCGGAACTGGAAATTTCTTTCGTGTGAAATAGGAACGCCGCAGGATTTTTCAATTGTGCATAACTTAATGATTACATTGTCGGCGGGTTTGGAGATTACCGGCGGTTTGCGGTACATATGATAAGCCGTCATCTTGACTTTGATATCTGGCATCTCTTTTGCGTAAACCGCTGCAATTTCATTAGTAAATTGTGTAAGCAATTCAGATGGCGGATTCGGCGCAGTCATAATGGCGGCACAGTCGGCGCACTGGCATAAAAAAGGATAGCCGCTGTCGTCGGGAGCGCCAATGCAGGCGTAGCTGGCTGTCGGGTCTTTTTTTGTTTCGGCGATTGTGTCGATAGCATATTGTTTTCGCATTTCCCTGTTGGTCAGACAAAGCGAAGCGTGGTCGGTAGGCGAGGCTGTTCGTTTGCCGTTTATCAGGCTGTACCATTCAGGATGCTGTTCAAAGTATTTTTCCGGCGGCAGAACCGTGTAAAATGAATGGCTGGTCGGCCACCAGTTTAAGCACCCGCCGCGAAGCGGGGCGGAATCGCGGTAAATAGCGCCGGGGGCAAGACCGACGCGTTTGTTGCGAACCGACCAGTTAGGGTCTATTGTGTCTGACGTGTACATATCCCGATATTCAAAAACCGGCACATAACGGATATTCAGATTTTCGATGACAAGCGATGGTTTGCTTGGTATTGTGCTTGAGGTTGATGTCCACCAGCGACAACCTGCGTAATCTTCAAGGAAGGTATAAACTGCATAAAGCGTGCCGCGAGGCTTACCTCCGGCTAAAATTAAATTGTTTCCAATGGTTTTGATAACTATGCCGTCTGTGCCGAGACCGTCTGTAGAAAAATTTGTATCTGCTATTTTCGTCGCATCCGGTCCGACAAATATATTATTTTTTGCTGGAACGGCTTCGTTGACAATTTCAAACTGTGCGCCGGTTATCTTGCCAAGAAAGTTGGCCAACTCCTCTGCTGCGAACTGTTCTGGTTTGTCTGCGTTTTTGTCGATAACAATAACGGCTTCTGCTGTGCCTTTATCGGCGATAGCGATGCCGTAAGCGTTCACGAAAATGTTGCAGAAAAACAAAGAAATTGCCAGTTTTTTCACGATTTTTCCCATTTTTTGCTCCTTTTTTGAATGCGGAATACGAAAATAATTACAAACTATACTGATTTCGATTGATATTATTTATTTTCTTAATCTTTCCAGTCAATCGCTATTCCCATCGAAAATTCTTTTCGGTTCAGCAACAGATTTTCATAAGCTTTCGGCGCATCAGGCCACTTTATCGTATGCGTTATCAGCGAATTAACGTTAAGTTTGCCCCGTCCAATCATCTCCAGCGTTCTTAAAAATCGCTGCCTGGTGTAGCCTGCCGGGTTATGTATGGTAATTTCTTTTGTCGAAAACGGATTAAGGTCGACGCGATTTTCCAGTGGATAAAAGCCGTTTAAAACATAATGACCGTTCCACGCAAGTAAATCAAAAGCAACGGCAGTGTTTTCGTGAATTCCAATCGCCTCTACGACTATCTTTACGCCTTCGGGAGAAATTTTTGCAACTTCTTTTTTTAAATCATTTTTTGCGGTATCCACAACCATATCGCACGAATACTTTCGCGCGTATTCCAGCCGCTCCAAATCACCTTTACCGGCGGTAATTACATAAGCGCCTCTTGCACGCAGTGTTTGCGCGACAAACTGACCAATCAAACCATCTCCTATTACAACAGCTACATCGCCCGGCTCAACTGATGGGCGTGAGCCGCCATTGTAGCCAACTTGTGCGACGACGAGAAATGCAGCATCCTTAAACGATACATTGTCCGGCAGCTTAATCACCGCTTCTTCTGCGTTGACGCTCATAGAACAATGGCCGCCCCAGTTAAAACAGGGGACTTCCTCGAACCGGCTGTTACAGGCAAATGCACGGTCGCCGACTTTCAGCGATTTTACGTCTTTGCCCACAGCCGCGACATAGCCGGCGTGCTGATAACCCGGCACTAATGGGAATTTGTAATAACAGTCTTTGCCGTAATGGAACATTCCGGTCAGACACCATCGTTCTGTGCCGGGGCTGATGGCCGAATACTCCACATCTATCATTACTTCATTGTCTGCCAGTTTGGCCAATGTAAGTTCACGAACGTCTATTTTGCCTTTTTCCGTAAATACAACCGCTTTTGCTTTCATATATTTCGATTACCTTATGTATTTGCTGATAATTTTAATGTCTTTTCGTATAGCTTCATCATTGCCGGCGGGCGTTTCGATAATAAGCCAGTTATCGTAATTTATTTTGTCCAGCGCGGCCATCGCGGAATCTAAATCAAGGCGGCCCTGTCCTAAATGGGAATCGCCTAAATTTTTTGCCGTATCTTTTATGTGTATTGATAAAATGCGTTTGCCGAGCAGTTTAATTTCTTCAGCAGGGTCATAGCCTAAAAAAATCGCGTTACCGACATCGTAATAAACGCCGACATAATCCGATTCGATTACATCGACCATTTTAATCAATTCCGCCGCCGGCAGGGGGGACTCCAACGCAATCGCAACGCCTAAATCACGAGCCGTTGGTTCGGCCTGTCGCAGCAGTTCAAAGAGATTGCTCTTTTTCTGACGCGTGTCGGGATTCGATGCAAAATATGTGCAAAGCAGCATTGCCTTTGCGCCAATCAAGGCCGAAAACGCCAGCGACCGGCGTATAATGCTTATGGCGTTCTTTCGGCCTTCGGTCGTAACTAATGAATCATCGCCGTTGAAAATACTAACGGCCGTCGTCGGCAAAGAGACGCTCATTGCTTTTGCGGTTCGCATAAAAGGCATAATCTCGGCGGACGACCACGATAAGTATTCCGAATCGGGCGAATCTATCATCGGCTCTGCGCCGGCCAGTCCCAATTGTGCCGTTCGCTCTATAAGTTTTATACCGCCGGCTCCGGCAGTGGATTGAGCCGTTCCTATCCTTACATCAATTCCGAGCATTGGTTTATACTCCGAGATTTGCTATGACATTTTTTGTCGATTAAAATTTTCTTTTGGTTTTTGCCATAACAAAGTCGCATATATCCAACGCTTCGTCGATGTCTTTATTGCTGTGTGAATAGTTGACAAAACCTACGTGCCAGTTACTGAAAAACAATCCGTACCTTATACATTCGCCGAAAAAGTAATTGTGTGCGGGATGGGTGCAATTATTTCCCATTTTTGGATCCCACGTGAATCTGAATATAGAAGGCACCGGATCGGCAAAGGCCACCGGCCCATCCATATTATAATCTCTGCAAATTTGATTCAGTCCGTCAATAAGACGCTGGCCTACTCTCCAGAGATGTTCGACGACGTTTTTCTCTTTCAGCTCTTTTAATGTTGCAAGTGCAGCGGTAATTGACAATGCTTCAACGGAAAAAGTTCCGATGGTAGGTGTTTTGGTCATACCTTCCATATACTCGGCTTTGCCGACAACCGCGGCAATTGGATAGCCGTTGCCCAGTCCTTTTGAAAGCGTGGTAATATCAGGCGTAACGCCCAAAAGCTCCTGCGCTCCGCCCAGTGCAGTGCGGAAGCCGCTCTTAATTTCATCGAAAATAACCAATGCGCCATGTTTGTGCGCAACATCAACAATGTTCTGATAATTTTCCTTCGTGAAAGGTTTTGTGTCAACGGGGCAGAGAAATACAGCGGCGAATTTTTCAGTTGTCTTTTTAAATAATTCTTCAAGGCTCTCGGCTGTTCCGTTAAACGGAAGTATCGGCTCCCATGTGCCTTTGTGCACGCCGCAAGAATTGTCCACGCCGTATCCTCGCCGCCACATATCCGTCCAGCCGTGATAGCCGCAATGAGCAATATTAGTTCTGCCGGTAATGTGTCTGGCTAATCTGGCTGCCGCCATTGTCGCCTCCGTGCCCGTTTTGAGAAATCTCACTCGCTCGGCACAGGGGATTAGTTCAATTAGTAATTTGGACAGTTCCAACTGCACAGGATGATTTCCCGATGACTGAAATGAATTATCGATAACGGTTTTAACGGCATTATCGACGCGGTCATAAGCGTAGCCTAATATTATCGGCCCGATACTGCAAAGCAGGTCGATAAATTCATTACCATCCACATCCCACATACGACAGCCTTTGGCTCGTGAGAAGTAGTTCGGAAAATCCGGATACATCGGGCTGCGAGTTCCCTGACTGCCGCCTGGTATTAATTGCTGAGCCTCCTGCCATAGCCGTTTGGATTCGCTGAATGTGTAGGCCTTTCTAACATTGTCGCTCTGTCTGATTTTTACTACTTGCGTAGCGCCATTTTCTGTGCTGACTTTCTGCATTTCAAAATCTCTCAATATTTAACTTATAATTATTATTATGATGGTTTGGCGGTAGATTCTCTGACCACTAATCGCGGCGTAATTAAAATGCTGCGTTTTGGCCGCGGCCGCGGATTTTCTATTCTTTCAATCAAAAGGTCTATTATAGTTTTGCCGACCTCATCCGGCTCCGGACTTACGGTTGTCAGCGGAATAAAATTAGTTCTGCTTAATTCAGAATTATCAAATCCTGTAACAGATAAATCCCGCGGCACTTTCAGTCCAAGTTCGCGAGCTATCTGAACAATGCGGACAGCCCAGCTGTCGCCGAAAGCAACTATTGCGGTAGGGCGATTCAACTGACCAAGCAGATTACGAAGTTTGGGCAAATAATCACTTTCAACCCTTGAATCAGACTGCACATACCAATTTTGTGGGACTTCTATATTGTGCCGCATACAGGCGATATTAAAACCTTCCAGTCTGTCCGGGCCGCATGGGAAATCGTTTCGAAAGTTCTCATTTCCAACATAACCGATGCGGGTATGCCCAAGTTCAATCAGGTGCCGTGTTGCCATATACGCACCCATTCGGTCGTTGACGCTCACAAAATCCTCGTCCACGTTGGGCAGCATCGAATCGAGCATCACCACAGGAATCCCCGCTTCAGTGAACCGCCTGTATGTACCTATTGAATGTGGTTTAGGGCTAATAATTAGTCCTTGAATTCCACTTTTCATAAGGGCTTCGGCATTGCGGCTCTCGATATCGCTGGTTGTGTTCAGAGTCGTTGTGAGCATATATCCGCGGGAAATAGACCGCAAAAACGCTTCACTAAGAATGTCGCCGAAATAATATTCCTTTTCCCAGGACATTGCTCCGAGCAGAGATACCGCTGTTCCGGATGGCTGGGCATAAGTCGGGTTGGTTACAAATGTTCCGTGTCCCTGTCGGCGGGCGATAAGCCGCTCTTCCTGCAGGATTTTGAGAGCCTTTCGAATAGTCCCTCTATTTACGCCAAAAGTACTCGCCAATTCGTGTTCATTGGCGAGCCTTTGCCCTATTTTATAATGGCCGCTGTGAATATCTTTACGCAGCTTTTCCGCTGCCGCAGACGATGGGGTCATCATTGTAAGTCCTTGAGCGTAATTATTAAACATAATTAATGAACCTTTATGAATTAACGGTCAACCTTTAATGTATTTATAACCTATTTAATATTTTTATGCAAGATAATTTTTAATAAGACCGGATTTTAATGTTGTTTTTATATAACTTCTTATTAAAAAGCAAGTTATATCGGTGTTTGTTGCCATCGCAATTAAATTATAACAAAAACAATAAAAAATCTTGACAACGGTGTACAATTAGTGTAGATTGATATTTAATGGCATACAAATATGGTCAAATATGTTATCGACAACTGTAACCTATGGTGATTGCGGTTTGGTATTTTTGAAAAATAAAAAGTAAAAATTGGGTATAATGGTTTGGGTGTGTTGCCTAAGCATAAAATACCCGAAATACTAATTATGTGGAGGTTTAAAAATGAAGATGCAGAAGTTATTAGTGGTTTTAGGTGTTCTGGCGATGGCGGCTGTTCCGGCATCAGCGATGCTGCACACGGTTACTGTGCCATCGGGTTACCAGGTATCTGGTATTGGTAACGATGGTACGACCCCTTTTGATGTGTACTCTTGGGGTTTTGCGGCTTATGACATGGGAGGCAACGGTACGCTTGACTTGCTGTTGGATTTGGGGTCTGTAATTAATGTTGACAAGATCGAGATACAGAACCGTACAAGCACCAGTACAAACACCAGTATTGCCCTGTTAGACATTTATGTTGCAGATGAAACAGCCCCGGGTTTTGTTGCTACAGATATTACCAAGTACACCACTAAGGCGTATGGGAATGACTCATTTTACCCGGCCGTAGCTACTGCAGCAGCATGGAGAGCGGCCGACATAACCGACTCTGCGAAACGTTATTTCCAAATCCATATTACGAACACATGGGCTGCAACTGTAAGCCCTTCTCAGTTCGCTGATATGCGTATCGTTGAAGTTCCAGAACCTGCCACAATGGCGATTTTGGGTCTGGGCGGCTTGCTCGCAATCAGACGTCGCAAAACAGCATAGAAGTTAATTATGAATAGATGCTGTCCCAATAAAAGGACAACTATCCGATATTGGGACAGCGTTTTGAATTCGGCGATTTTTTAATCGCGGATTTATAGCGGTTGACGCTAAAGGATGTTTTTCACAGAAACGATTTTTGAAAGGGACGATGCAATGAGACTCAAATCTCAATGTACCCGATTTAGCAGGCCGATGTGCGGCTTCACTCTCGTGGAGCTGCTGGTCGTAATCTCAATCATAGCTTTGCTCCTTGCCATTCTTATGCCCGCTCTTCAAAAGGCTCGAGAGCAGGGAATGGCGATTGTTTGCCGCTCCAATTTAAAGACATTGGGGCTGTCAGAGAAGCTGTATGCCGCGGCCTACAACGATCGTTTGGTTCCAATGAGGCTCGACCCGCCAAATACTTACGCATATTACTGGGCTGCTGCGCTTTGGTCGCACTACAATAAGGTCAAACTTCCTTCGCCGACTTCTTTGAGAACGGCGCAAATAGAAAAGCCGAGTTTCCTGTATTGTCCTGCCGAGAAAAAAACCAGTTTAGCATCATGGAATTCCGGCCACACATGGGGCGATGTGTTGTTTAGCAACAATAAACCCTGGTTAGCTAATATCTGTTATACCGCCAATTCATCAGGGCAGGGATGGTATCAGGCCGGAGTCGTGGTGGTAGAATGTATGAAATCTTTCAATATCAATCGTCCGTCAGAAACAGTAGCGGCTGCTGATGGGGCGGCCTGTCAGTTTCCCGGAGGTTCGGGTCCCGGCGGGGATATCAACTGGCCGAAAAGATACACCGAGCGACGCTGGTCAAGTAATGCCGATGGTTTAAATCATCCATTTGGCCCTGCCGGCGATGTAGCCGGGGAAGCAATGTGCGTTACCTACAGACATCGCCAGAATCGTGGGCTGAATGTGCTTTTGTGGGACGGCCACGTCAGTTCGGTCGCCGATTCGATTTTTGACAACTATAACACAAATGCAGTTAAGTAATAAATCCGTTAGCTCTGCAATGAGCTAAGCGAGGTAAAGATTGCGCAGTTTACATAATAAATATCTTAATCTTATTGTGCTTGTACTGGCTGTCGTGTTCTCGTTTCAAATTAACATATATGGCGCAGCGGTCGCGGAGTATATGTTTGAAGAGGGCAGCGGAACTGCGGCAGGCGACACAGGCGGCAGCGGCAACAATGCGGCTTTCGCAGGTTCGCCGATTTGGGCAGTCGGTCATACGGCGGAATCTTTATACGCAATTCAATTTACCGGCGATGATTATCTGACTGCGCCGGATTCAGCAAGTTTAGATTCAATGACCTCTGCGTTTTCTATGACGGCGTGGATTAAAACCGACGCAAGCTCAACTACCGATACAATCGTCTGGAAAACAGGTGCGTTTCATATCTGGAAGTCGAATACCAATCTGATGGTTACGCTCGAAGGAGTGTCGACCGTTGCCGACTATGTAATTATAAGCGGGGTAATGGCTAATAACGTATGGCAGCACATAGCGGTTACTTATGATGGACTGTACATAGCCGGATATGTCAACGGTACGCGGCTGCGGCGAGTACGGGTCAACAGCAGTTCGGCGCCTATTTCGACATCGAATCAGCCTTTGCAAATCGGCTGGCACAGCAGCAGTCCGTTTTATCGCGGCCTGCTGGATAACGTAAGACTTTATAATCACAAATTGTCCGACACTGAAGTTGTTACAGATATGAATGATAATGCTGTGTCGATACCGCAGCCGCTTGTCGTTGTACAGGCCGGTGCGGCAAATACGGCGATTGTTATACCAAACAGCGCATCGTGGACAATTCAAAACGCCGCTAATGAACTAAGTAATTATATTTTAAAAGCCAGCGGCGCGGCGGTCGGTGTTTATGCCGAAAGCAGCGCACCGACAGGCTACAGCGGTTTGATTTATATAGGGCCGTGTCAGGCAACGAAAAACGCCGGCATAGAAGGCAATTATCTGGCGGCTAACGCTTATGTAATTCGTTCAGTCGGAAATAATTTATTTATGGCAGGCAGTGATGCGGGCAGCCTGACCGGTACAGGAACAGAATTTGCCGTTTATGCTTTTGAGGATGAGCAGTTGGGCGTTCGGTGGCTTTGGCCGGCAGACAGCGGGTTATATGTTCCACAGAAATCGGATATTGTAATCAATCCTTTAAATCAAATATATATACCGCAATTGCTGCACTCGAGATTACGAACAAACGGCTATATAAATTACTATGAAGGCTGGGCAACGGCCGCTGACAGAGATAATTTTATCGGTTCACAAGACCAATGGATGCTCCATCACAGGCTGGGCAGGGTGACAAGTTTGGAATATCCGCACGCGTATGAGGGGTATTGGGATTTATACCATACCGCTCATCTCGAATATTTTAATTTGCTGCCTGACGGAACTCGTCGCTCCGACCCGTATTACGCCGGCGGCTACAAGACTTATGTTTCGATGAATGTATCCAATGCGGGGCTGCATTCGCAGATAGTTACTAACTGGATAGCCGAAGGCGCTGATGGCACTTCCTGGATAAATGGCTGTGAAAACGATACGCCCGGCAAATGCACCTGTGCTTCTTGTATGGCATGGGATGTTGAGCCTCCGAATTTCCAGTCAGAATATGGTTGTCTGTGGTCACAGAGACTTGCCTACGCAACTAATGCGTTCAATTCAGCCAATGCGGACTGGGCTAATTATCTTGGGCCGGTTTCCGACCGTTATGCGAAGTTCTGGCTTGCTCTGCAGCAGGAAGCAGTATCGCGAGGCTATAGCGATGCTGCGGTAATTGGCTATGCTTATCTCAATTATGCCAAACCGCCTGTGGCAATGCAGAATCAGCTTAATGAGCGGATTAATGTATTGGCAGTTCCCTGGTATCACTATCCGTGGACAAATGCGAGACGGCAGGAACTTCGAGACCAGTGGACAGGCTGGAACGATACGGGAGCATCGCTGTATTTGAGGCCCAACTATACTCTTGAAGGCCATAATTTTCCGCTCTTTTACGCCAAAGCGTTCGGAGAGGATTTCTGCTATGGCTACGAACGCGGAATGAAGGGAACGGATTTTGATGCGCTCAATGGACAATTTGCCACCCAGTCGCCCACGCTATATATGCTTGCTCGAATTCATAATCAGGCCGGGGTTGAAAGCGCAAATCCCATCGGAGATATTACCGGCAACGGCAAAGTGGATTTATACGATTTGTCTGAACTTGCGGGCTATTGGCTAAACAGTAATTGCGCAGCCCCGCAGGAATGCAAAGCGGCAGACCTTGATAACAGCGGAACTATCGACTTTAACGATTTTGCCAAACTGGCAGCCAACTGGCAGACAGAACGGCAAACTATTGTTAATCGGATATTAGATGAGTTTTACGGGGCGTTTGGTCCGGCACAGGCTGCCGTGCGGAATTATTTTGAATATACGGAATGGCTCTTTTCCGATGACCAGGTGCATTTTATCGACCCTGTTACATGGTGGGTCGGAGCAGAAGAGGTCTTTACGCCGGTTGTTATGAATCAGTTGCGAGTGAAAATGAATACCGCTGTTGCCGCTGCTGCCGGTAATGCCGATGCGATGGCTAAAGTAGGATTTTTGGAAAAAGGTTTGACGAATTTAGAGAAGACCTATGCCGCTTCAAAAGCATGGCAAACTTATGGAAACGGCTCTGTACAGTTTAATACAGCGGTTAATGACCTCGATAATTATCGCGCTTCGGTGGAAAGTTACGGCATTTGCAATATGGCCTATTTGTATTTCTGGGAAAATGTTAATTGGACGCGTCCTTAAAATAAGGCAATGAAAAATATGTTAATAAATCTTTTAAATTATTTAATTTATTAAGGAGAAAGATGATGAAATGTAAGAATATTTTGTTTGTGATTTTAGGTGTTCTGGTTTCAATGACTGTTCCGGCATCGGCTATGCTGCACGAGGTTACAGTAACTGCCGGCCAATTATATGGCGTAGGCAATGACAGCAGCACGCCTTTTGATTCCTACTCCTGGGGGTTTGCGGCCTATGATATGGGAGGCGACGGCAAACTTGACCTTGTACTCGACATGGGGGCGGCGGAAAGCGTCGGAATACTCGAAGTGGTTAATGCCGATAGAGCTTCAAATGGCGCTATTGCCCTTTTGGAAATTTATGTTGCATCTACGGAAGGAGGAGTTGGCTTTGATTCGACAAATGTTGCGAATTATGACACTAAAGTGTACGGAGAGGCGGGGCTTGTGCCGGCTGATATTAGCGCTCTTGCCGTCAGAACTGCCGATATAAACGACTGTTCAAAACGTTATTTCCTGCTGCACATTACATCGGCTTACTGGGGAGCGCCGTCTCCCTGCTTTTTCAACGACATTCGCAACAAAAGTTTTGCGGGTTTTCCGGTAACAGCGGGTAGTTTTTTTACGGTTGGCGACGATTCTCCTGTTGGCAACGTATATGTAGATCCTAATTTCTATGCGGTATATGACTCTGGTAATGGCTCGGTTGATATTGTGCTCGATGCGGAGGTAAGCACCTATGTCGGCGCGATTCAGGTGGTCAATCGTATGGGTAACAGCACAAATTACAATATTGCCCTTGCGAATATCTATGTTGCATCTGACGAAGGCGGAAGTTTTAATCCTGCTGATGTTAATTCATACACCGTTAAAGTATTCGGTAACGGCACGTTTTCGCCTGCTAACGGCGATGCAGGAACAGTCCGAACGGCCGACATAAACGATTGTCGGAGACGTTATTTTCTGATTCACATTACAGATACATGGGCGGGATTCCCGGCTATGTTCTCTGATTTGCGTATTACTTCGGGCGGATTCCCAGTATCCGGCGGCAGCATATGTCCCACCAATGATGGCGACATTTTGGAGGATTTGCACGCTCCAAATCCGGATACATTCTCATTTTATGAAATAAATGGCGATGGCGTACTTATGTTTGTACTTGACACACAGTCAGTAAAATATGTCAAAGCACTTAAGCTTATTAATTCTATACAAAATTCGAACTACAATGTCGGCCTGACGGAGATTTTGGTTGCGTCTGATGAAGGAGCTTTAGGGTTTAATCCTATGGCAGCTTCCAGCTATACAGAGAAAGTATATGATGGCGTATTTTTGCCGAATTCAGGTTCGTCTCTGGTGGAAAGAACGGCTGATATAGACGATGTCCATAAACGCTATTTCCTGTTCAAAATTAAATCGTTTGTGTCCGGCGATATCGATCCGGGTGAAAATGCGTTATTCGATGATGTTGATTATGTCGATGACCCGATTACTGACTGTCAGGCTGTTAAAGATTTCGGTTTGACGCTTGCCGGCGACCTTAATCAGGATTGTAAAGTCAGTATGGCTGATATGAGCGTATTTGCGGAACAATGGCTTGGCTGTACAAATCCGTCAGGCATCGGCTGCGTCAAGACATCAGAAAGTATTCCCACTTACGCTATTGTAAAAGTTCCGACTGGTGGGATTGCCGTTAATGGCGACTTGAGCGATTGGCCGAGCGATAGCGAATGGATATGGCTTAACAAGAAGTATTCAGGCGATTCGCCATGGGATGTTACAGAAGCAAAATTCTCGGTTCGATGGAGTGATGTTACCGACAAGATATATTTAGCGGTGGTTGTCAATGACCCTGACCGCACGTTTATTACTTATAACTATGCTGCCGATGAGCTTGAGATTTATAGTCAGGGTTCTGCGGCAGGCGGAATGGGCTGGGGAGCAGGCGGCACAGATTATTATGATGTTGCTCAACAGTATTTTGTCGGCGCTGATGGTTCAGGCGGTCAGTGGACGGCCTGGGCGAACCTCGCACTGGATATTGGCACGGACGCAGAATTTGAGTCTGCTGTTGTCGTAAGTGGTAATGTAATTACCTATGAGGTTGGGATAAAGCAGTTCAACAACTACGGCGGCCTTTCAAGCGGCACAACCGAAATTGCCGCTCTCGAGCCGGGTATTTATGTCGGATTCGATGTAATTGTTGACACCGTTTTCAGCGGCGGCAACAGTATGATTTCGGAGAATCTGTTCACAGGCAAATATAATGATGCAGGCCAGTTCCAGCAATATGAATTGGTGAATACGCTTCCGCAGCAGTATTGCGGCGACTGGGGATACCTCGGCGGCGACTTCGATGAAAATTGCCGAGTCAACTTTGAAGATTTCGCGACCCTTGGATTACAGTGGATGACCTGCAACGACCCGCAGGGCGTAAATTGTATTCAAAATTGGTAGCAGGCAGCAGGTTTTAAAGAATGTAACAACGGTTCAGCAGGGCGGTTTATAAAGCCTTGCTGAACCTATTTTTTGCTTTCAAGAAAATATACATGTCAAATAGAAACATCTGCCGGGGCGCTGAAATTAAATTAGTTGATTTACTTTAGAGATATTGTTTAATTAGACGCGGCCGGCTTGTCCTGGTTTTCGTTTTTAACAGTGCTTAAAGAGGTTCAAATAAGGATTAGATATGGTTTGGATTGACTGGCTGATAGTCGGCGTTTTTCTGGCTTTCATTACATATATGGCGATAACCACCCAAAAATACACCACCAGTGTCGCCGATTTTCTCGCCGCAAATAGATGTGCCGGGCAGTATCTGCTGGGAACAGCCGAGGGCGCAGCGGCAATGGGAGCAATCTCGGTCATTACGATGTTTGAGATATATTATCAGGCAGGCTTCAGCCAAATCTACTGGGATCAGGTGCTTGCCCCGTTGTATCTGTTTCTGAATATCGTCGGCTGGATAATTTATCGATTTCGCCAAACCCGCGCTATGACGTTGGCGCAATTCTTTGAAATGCGATATTCTCGCAGCTTCCGAGTTTTTGCAGGTATTCTTGCCTGGGCATCGGGCGTTCTCAACTTCGCCATTTTCCCAGCCGTCAGCGCAAACTTCTTCATTAATTTCTGCGGTTTGCCGAAGTATCTGTGTCATATCGGCTCTGTCGAAATCAACCTTACTCTTGCCGCGGTGATGTTTTTTCTGCTTATAATATCGCTTTATTTTACATTGCTCGGTGGACAAATCGCGATTCTCGTAACCGATTTCTGGCAGGGTATTTTTGCCGTCTGCGTTTTTTCCGTGATAATTATTTTTCTATGGTTTAAATTTCCATGGAGTCAGGTGCACGAGGCTCTGGCCATAACGTCTGTGCCGGGTCAGTCGTTAGTTGACCCGTTTGACATTGCCGCCAAGAAGGATTTTAATTTCGCATACTTCGCCATTATAGCGTTTTTTAACATCTATCAGCGAATGGCCTGGCAGGGAAATCAGGGGTTCAACTGCTCGGCGATTACTCCGCACGCTGCGCTTATGTCCAAGATAGTAGGCAGTTTTCGCGGGTCGCTGATTTTTATGGGCGTATTATTGCTGCCGTTTGCCGCACTGGTATATATGAATCACCCAGCTTATGCGGATGCGGCCGCCAAAGTTGCCGGCAGCCTCCATCAGATGTTTGCCAGCCAGGAATCTATGCAAAAACAGTTGCTGGTGCCTATGGCAATGAAGCAGTTTATACCTGTCGGTATGAGCGGCGCATTTGTCGCTATGATGCTCTGTTTTTGTATAGCGACGCATAACAGCGCTATGCATTCATGGGGCGTTATATTTATCCAGGATGTGGTTTGTCCACTGCGCAAAATTCATCCCTCGCCCCAACAGCATTTGCGTTATCTGCGGTTATCAATTATCGGCGTTGCCGCTTTTTCGTTTTTCTTCGGGCTGTTATTCTCTTTGAAAGAATACATAGTAATGTATCTTAGTATTACAGGAGCAATCTATCTTGGCGGAGCAGGGGCGGTAATTGTCGGAGGCCTTTACTGGAAGCGTGGGACTGCATCGGCGGCATGGTCGGCGATGATTGTCGGAGCGGCTCTTTCGGTTTTGACTATTATCCTGCGTTCGCTTTGGGGGCATATACCTTTTCTGGTCAGTTGGCTGGGACCTGAATTGCCGTACAATTCTATGATAATGTCGTTTTGGTGCGCTATCGCGGCTGTTATAACGTATGTTGCGGTTTCTTTACTTGGCGGAAAAACCGCCAATATGGATAAACTTCTTCATCGCGGCGAGTATGCCGTCAAAGAAGATAACAAGCCAGACAGCGAAAACGGTTCTGCTGAAATGGGGCGGTTTTGGCCAATGATAGGCGTTACTAATCGTGAATTTACTAAAGTTGACAAAGGACTGTTTTTGGCTATGTGGTTCAATACGACATTTATGATTGTCTCATGCCTGATACTGCTGTTTTTGAGATTAACCGGCTGGATTTCCAAAGAAAACTGGATTGCGTGGTGGGGTTGTTATATAATTTATATGCTTGTCTTTTCATTTGGCGGCGCAGCGTTGTGCAGTGTTTTAGGATTTGTTGATTTGCGAAAGATGTACGGACTATTGGCCAATAAGAGGCGAAATGAGCAGGACGATGGCCGTGTAGGAAGTTGATATGACACCAAGAGAATCCGTGGAAGTGGTATTAAAGGGCGGTCTGGCCGACTACATTCCTTTTACGATATACGAAAACAAGATTCCTCAATGTGCGGCGGAACGCCGGTTGCGAAATCAGGGAGTCTGCATTGTCCAGCGTATTTCTCCGCCCGTATATAAAATAATTATGCCGAATATTAATGTAACCGGCATGAGCTATACGGAAAACGGGAAACATTTAGTAAAAACTCAATACCAAACACCGGTGGGAGTTTTATATACGATAACTGAACCTGCTGGATTTACCTTCTGGACGCATAAACATTTGTTTGGTCGGCCGGAAGATTATAAGCCGCTACTGTATCTTGTTAATGATATGCAGTTTGAATCCAATTACGATGAATTTGCTTACGCGTTAAATGTTGATGGCGGAGATTCTTTTTTTCGCGGCTCTTTAGGCCTCGAACCTATGCAGACGCTGATTTCAGATTATATGTCTTCCGAAACATTTTGTATGGAATGGTTTGACCGTAGAGATGAGGTTCTGAAACTTTATAATGCCCTGGTAAAAAAACGCCGTCAGGTATATTCTCTGTGTGCAGATTCGCCGTGTATGGCGTTTAATTATGGCGGTAATGTTACTCCGGAAATTCTTGGGGCAGAGCGGTTCAAAGATTATTATGTGCCGCACTATAATGAAGCTGCCGATGTTCTTCATAGCAAAGGCAAGCTTATCGGCGTGCATTTTGATGCCAATTGCAAAATGATATCGGAAGCAATCGCACAAACAAAATTAGATTATATTGAAGCCTTCACGCCGTCGCCTGATACTGATATGACGCTTGCCGAGGCGCGTCGGGTATGGCCGGATAAAGTGTTATGGATAAATTTCCCTTCATCGGTGCATTTGGAAAGCGTTGAAACAATTAAGCAGACCACGAGGGATTTACTTGTCCAAATGGGTTCGCCGAAGAAATTTATTATGGGCATTACCGAAGATATTCCTGAAAATCACTGGCGTGAAAATTTGTTGGCTATTTCAGAAACTTTGTTAGAATATAAAATCAAATAACATTACCGTAATATAAAATGAAAAAGCGCAATTTGTCGATGATTGAGTATTTTAACTGTAAGGCCGAGTCTATTCAGCCGAGGTACCGATTTTCCGGCTCGAGCAAAGAGGATTTTATAAAATGGAAGTCCGCTTTGTTGGCGGAATTAAAGCAAATTTTCGGACAGATGCCGCAATCTGTTCCGCTAAATCCTGAAATCGTGTGGGAAATCGAAGAAGACGGCCTTATTAAAAGGCGTGTGATTTTTGATACAGAAGAAGATATGTCGGTTGCGGCATTAATATACATACCAATTGCCACTCGCAGGAAGCCCTGCCCCGCTATTCTATGCAATCACGGGCACGCGTTCAGTCCATTTGGCAAAGATTTGGTAATGGGCGTGCGGAATGACGGTTGTCCTGAATTTGCGTCTGACATAGAAGTATTTAATTGTGACTACGGCCTTCAAATGGCTAAACGCGGCTATGTTACGATGGCTATTGATTACCGCGGTTTTGGCGAGCGAGGCGATGGCGGCGACCCGTATCCTGGCCGCGATAAATGTAATGTTCATTTCATTCGCGGAAATTTGATGGGCAGCAATCTGCTTGCTCTGAATATCTGGGATGCGCAGCGATGTCTCGATTATCTTTGTTCCCTGGATTTTGTGAACGCAGATAAAATCGGCGCTATGGGGCTTAGTTTCGGCGGCACAATGACCACATGGATAACCTTGCTCGATGAACGCATCAAGGCCGCTGACATAATTTGTTATAGCTGCTGTTTCAAAAATTTTGCGGTAGCCGATGGCAATTTCTGCGGTTCACAGTATCTGCCCGGACTATTTGCGATTTGTGACGTACCTGATTTGCACGGCCTGATAGCTCCAAGACCGCTGCTTGTAGAAATAGGAATACACGATAAGTGTTTTAAAGTTGAGGACGCTGCTGAATGCAGCCAAAAGGTAAAAATGATTTATGAGGCGGCAGGCGCGGGGCAAAAGTATGAGGTTGACTTATTTGACGGCGGCCACAAATTTGCCGGCAACAAGGCGTTTGCGTTCTTTGATAAATATCTTGGTTGAATCTTTAATATAAAGGGGTGTTCGCTTATAATAGTGTTTTATTTTAAGTTTTCATCTCTATTTGTCCGATAATTGTTGTGTATTCAGTGTTTTTTTATGGAGACTCTTATGTCCGCAACTCTTATCGAACAGAAAAACGAC
>Ga0209211_10002881_pt1 | contig 28888 bp, 20 predicted proteins | sample RifGroA2_FD_183992 | JGI IMG/M metagenome (GOLD analysis project Ga0209211, IMG submission 183992) | Groundwater microbial communities from Rifle, Colorado, USA - Groundwater A2 (SPAdes) (version 2) | ecosystem: Environmental > Aquatic > Deep subsurface > Groundwater | place: Rifle, Colorado...
CGCCGACGATCTGGTAGGTCACCACGTCGCCGTTGTTGACGTCTTCCAGCACCACCGTCGTGCCGAACACACAGCGCCCATCCGCATTTAGCGTCTTGGGATCGATGATCTGCGCGCTGCCCAGCTTGAATTCCAGCTCGACGATACGGCCCTCGACAAACGACTGGCGTTCCTTGGCGGCTTCATATTCGGCATTCTCCGACAGGTCGCCCTGCGCACGCGCTTCCGAGATTGCGTTGATCACCCAGGGACGTTCCACCGTCTTCAGGTTATGCAGTTCCTGGCGCAACAATTCAGCGCCGACGAGTGTCAATGGGATCTTGCTCATGCTCAAACTTTCTTATCAGTCGTTAGTTGTTAGTCGTTAGCGGTAGGTCGGGCTTTGCCCGACATGGCGGGCAAAGCCCGACCTACTAGCCGGCAACCAGTCTTTTGTGTTGCGTCTGCACATCGTACACCTGCAGATCGGCCAGATGCTGCATGCCGACGCAGGCGGCGCGTGCGCCGGCCAGCGTGGTGTAATAAGTCACGCGACCCTGTAGCGCCGCATGGCGGATCGAATACGAATCGCGCATCGCGGAAGGCTTGCTGTCCACTGTGTTGACGATCAGATTAACCTCGCCGTTCTTGATCATGTCGACGATGTGCGGCCGACCTTCGGCCACTTTGTTCACCACGCTCACCGCGACGCCTGCCGCAGCAATCGTCGCCGCAGTGCCGCGCGTCGCCAGCACGATGAAGCCGAGCTCGACCAGCGAGCGCGCCACTTCGACCGTGCCCGCCTTGTCCGCATCGCGCACGCTGATGAACACCTTGCCGTCCTTCGGCAGCTTCACGCTAGCCGCCAGTTGCGACTTGACGAAGGCTTCGGCGAAGGTCTCGCCGACACCCATCACTTCGCCGGTGGACTTCATCTCGGGGCCGAGGATGGTATCGACGCCGGGGAACTTGATGAACGGGAACACCGCTTCCTTGACCGAGTAATACGGCGGGATAACTTCCCTGGTCACGCCCTGATCTGCCAGCGATTGGCCGGCCATGCAGCGCGCAGCGATCTTCGCCAGTGGCACGCCGGTCGCCTTCGAAACATAAGGCACGGTGCGCGATGCGCGCGGGTTCACTTCCAGCACGTACACCGTCTCGCCTTGAATCGCGAACTGCACGTTCATCAGGCCGACCACGTTGAGCTCCTTGGCCATTGCGACCGTCTGGCGGCGCAGTTCGTCCTGCATCGCGGCGGACAACGAATACGGCGGCAGCGAACAGGCCGAGTCGCCGGAGTGCACACCCGCTTCTTCGATATGCTCCATGATGCCGCCGATGATGACCTGCTTGCCGTCGGACACCGCATCCACGTCCACTTCGATCGCATCGTTCAGGAAGCGGTCGAGCAGGATGGGCATGCGCTCGGGATAGGTCTTGGATAATTCTTCCGCCTCACGCATGTAGCGTTCCAGGTCGGGCTGCGCATGGATGATCTCCATACCGCGACCACCCAGCACGTTGGAAGGACGCATCACCAGCGGGTAGCCAATCTCGGCCGCGCCGGCGACCGCATCGGCCACGTTGCTCGCGGTGCGGTTGGGCGGCTGCTTCAGTTCCAGCTTGCGCAGCATGGTCTGGAAGCGCGCGCGGTCTTCCGCCATGTCGATCATGTCCACCGAAGTGCCGATGATGGGCACGCCGTTCTTTTCCAGTCCATGCGCCAGCTTCAGCGGCGTCTGTCCGCCGTACTGCACGATCACGCCGACCGGCTTCTCGACGGCGACCACTTCCAGCACGTCTTCCAGCGTCAGCGGCTCGAAGTACAGGCGGTCGGAAGTGTCGTAGTCGGTGGAGACCGTCTCCGGATTGCAGTTGACCATGATGGTCTCATAGCCGTCCTCGCGCATCGCCAGCGCGGCATGCACGCAGCAATAGTCGAACTCGATGCCCTGTCCGATGCGGTTCGGACCGCCGCCCAGCACCATGATCTTCTTGTTGCCGGTCGGTTGCGATTCGCACTCTTCCTCGTAGGTCGAGTACATGTAGGCGGTGTTGGTCGAGAACTCGGCGGCGCAGGTGTCGACGCGCTTGAACACCGGACGCACATTCAGTGCGTGGCGGTAGGCGCGCACCGACTCATCATCGATACCCAGCAGTGCAGCCAGACGCGCATCAGCGAAACCGCTGCGCTTCAAGGTGCGCAGATTTTCCGCGCTCAGGCTTTCCAGAGTGTGGCCCAGCAGCGCCTGCTCCTGACGGATGATATCGGCGATCTGCACCAGAAACCACGGATCGATCTTGCTGATATTGAACACATCCTCCACGCTCATGCCGAGACGGAAAGCATCGCCCACCGCCCAGATGCGATCCGGGCCGGGGTTGCTCATTTCGGCGCAGATGGCTTCGCGGTCGCTGTACTTGCTGTCCAGTCCGTTCACGCCGACTTCCAGGCCACGCAGGGCTTTCTGGAACGACTCCTGGAAGGTGCGGCCGATCGCCATCACCTCGCCCACGGACTTCATCTGCGTGGTCAGGCGGTCGTTGGCTTGCGGGAATTTCTCGAATGCGAAACGCGGAATTTTGGTGACGACGTAGTCGATGGTTGGCTCGAACGAAGCGGGCGTTGCGCCGCCGGTGATGTCGTTCTTCAACTCGTCCAGCGTGTAGCCGACAGCCAGCTTGGCGGCGACTTTGGCAATCGGGAAGCCGGTAGCCTTGGAGGCCAACGCAGACGAACGCGACACGCGCGGATTCATCTCGATGACCACCATGCGCCCGTCGTCCGGATTGATGGAGAACTGCACGTTGGAACCGCCGGTCTCCACGCCGATCTCGCGCAGCACGGCCAAGCTGGCGTCGCGCAGGATCTGGTATTCCTTGTCGGTCAGCGTCTGCGCCGGTGCGACGGTGATGGAGTCGCCGGTGTGCACGCCCATCGGATCGAGGTTCTCGATGGAGCAGATGATGATGCAGTTGTCGTTGCGGTCGCGCACGACTTCCATCTCGTACTCTTTCCAGCCGAGCAGCGATTCTTCAATCAGCAACTCCTTGGTTGGCGAAGCCTCCAAACCGCGTTCGCAGATTTCCATGAACTCTTCGCGGTTGTAGGCGATGCCGCCGCCGCTGCCGCCCATCGTGAACGACGGACGGATGATGGTCGGGTAACCCATGGCCTGCTGCACCTGCAGCGCCTCTTCCATCGAATGTGCGATTGCGGAACGCGCCGAAGCCAGCCCGATGCGCGTCATCGCCTGTTTGAACTTCTCGCGGTCTTCCGCCATGTCGATGGCATCGCGCGAAGCGCCTATCATCTCGACGTTGTACTTCTCCAGCACGCCGTGCTTGGCCAGATCGAGCGCGCAGTTCAGCGCGGTCTGTCCGCCCATGGTCGGCAGGATCGCATCCGGCTTCTCCTTGGCGATGATCTTCTCGACCATCTGCCAGGTAATCGGCTCGATGTAAGTCGCGTCCGCCATGTTCGGATCGGTCATGATCGTGGCCGGATTCGAGTTCACCAGGATGACGCGATAGCCCTCTTCGCGCAGCGCCTTGCAAGCCTGTGCGCCGGAGTAGTCGAACTCGCACGCCTGCCCGATAACGATGGGGCCGGCGCCGATGATGAGGATGGATTTAATGTCTGTGCGTTTTGGCATTTTTTTGCGGGAAGGGGGAAGGGATCAGGGGGAAGAGTCAGAGAGCGCGGGCTTTACCCATCTCCCTTCCCTCTTCTCCCTTCTCCAATATCCCTCTTACTTCCTCTTCTCCATCAAATCAATAAATTTATCGAACAATACATCGACATCGTGCGGACCGGGGCTCGCCTCGGGGTGCCCCTGGAAACAGAACGCGGGTTTGTCGGTCAACTCGAAACCTTGCAGCGTGCCGTCGAACAGCGAGACGTGCGTCACGCGCGCATTTGCCGGCAATGTCGCCGCGTCCACCGCGAAGCCGTGGTTCTGGCTGGTGATCATCACGCGCTTGCTCTGCATGTCCTGCACCGGATGGTTCGCGCCGCGGTGACCGAACTTCATCTTGACTGTCGTAGCACCCACCGCCAGACCCATGATCTGATGACCCAGGCAGATGCCATACAGCGGGATGCCCGCATCTATGAATTGCTTCGTGGCCTCGATCGCGTAATCGCATGGCTCCGGATCGCCGGGGCCGTTGGACAGGAACACGCCGTGCGGATTCATCGCCAGCACGTCGGCGGCGGAAGTCTTCGCCGGCACCACGGTGATCTTGCAGCCACGCTCGGCCAGCATGCGCAAAATGTTGCGCTTCACGCCGAAGTCGTAGGCGACCACATGATGCAGGACTGAGGACTGAGTGCTGAGTGCTGAGTGCTGAGTGCTGAGTGCTGAGTGCTGAGTGCTGAGTGCTGAGGTGTCGCCGTAACCGTGGCCGAGTTTCCATTCGGTCTGCGTCCAGTCGTAGGGCTGGTCGCAGGTCACCACTTGTGCCAGGTCCATGCCCGCCATGCTGGGCGCTCCACGCGCGGCAGCCAGCGCCGCTTCCACGTCGTCACCGGTGGCGATGCAGCCGTTCTGCGCACCCTTCTCGCGCAGGATGCGCGTCAGCTTGCGGGTGTCGATCCCGGCGATCGCGACCACGTTATTGGCCTTCAGATAATCGGGCAAAGACTGCGTGCTGCGGAAATTGCTCACCGTCATCGACAGATCGCGAATGATCAGACCGCTGGCAAACACCTGACTGGACTCGACGTCCTCGGTGTTCACACCGACGTTGCCGATATGCGGATAGGTCAGCGTGACGATTTGCTTGCAGTAGGATGGATCGGTGAGGATCTCCTGATAGCCGGTCATCGAGGTGTTGAACACCACTTCGCCGACACTGCTACCGGACGCTCCGATGGCAACGCCTCGAAACACTGTCCCATCGGCTAATACAAGAATGGCAGGGTTCGTTTGCGACACCGGAATACTCCCAAAAATCAGATAACAGCACAGTTGACATAAAGAAGCGGGAGGAACCATGGTTCTCCCGCTCTTTGTTGCCGCGCATTATAGCCGACTGGCGAAGGAGCATCAATGCGCACCGTAAAACCCCGGCAAATCAAGGTTCCGAACGCCGCATACCCCGTTCGGGTGATTGGCGGCTTGCCGCCGGCTGCTAGACTGCCGCGTCCTTTTCCAACTTGAGCGCAACCATGAAGCACAGCTACGACGTAGAAGAAGCCAATTTCGACGAACTGGTAGTCGCCCGCTCCCACGAAGTTCCGGTGCTGCTGGACATCGGCGCCGAATGGTGCAGCCCTTGCCGGGTGCTCGGCCCCATGCTGGAGAAGCTATCCGCCGAATACGGCGGCAAGTTCGAACTGGCCAAGGTAGATGCCGACGAGAACATGAAAATCGCCGGCCGCCACAAGGTCAAAGGTTTCCCCACCGTGATCGCCTACAGCCGCGGACAGGAAACCGACCGTTTCCACAGCGCCCAGCCGTTGCACTTTTTGCGCAGCTTCATCGACAAGCTGATTGCGCAGCATCAGTAGAACCGTCATTCCGGCGCAGCACCCGTAGGGTGGGCACGTTTTTGTGCCCACGCGAACTCTATAAATTCACGCCATGCGTTAAGAGCCCATCCGCGTGGGCACAAAAAACGTGCCCACCCTACATCGCCCCCGCTATGTCGGGCGAAGCCCACCCTACTTCTTGAGCTTCATGAACGCCGCCGCCAGCGCGCGTAAGGCGTACATCGTAGGGCGTCAACACCCGGAGGGTGCAAGAACCTCTGCGAGGTAAGCGCAGCACATTACGCCGCATGGAAAACCTGAAAACATCCGGCGCATTACGCGCTATCGCCTAATGCGCCCTAAGAACTGGAGGGGAAAGGGACGGAGCTGCTCAAGCCAGAGGATGCTTCTTCATGACAGGCTTTCGTCAAGAACTAGGATTGCGAAGAAACGATGGAACATCCCCTGGATCGGCGATACGTCTGGAAAAATCATTCCGCTCTTCCCATTGCCGAATCACCACGCCGTTCTTCACCTCGATACATAACTCGCGTTCATGCGTCGATGAATAACCAATGGCAGGACGGCGAACTATTTTTCCTGTTGGCACCAGCAAAGTCCCGCTGTACCAGTCGGCAAACAAAGACCCATCCCCAATCAGTTCGTAAATGCCCTCAACACGGATCAGATGCAACTTGCCATCGAGGATGGCCCAGCTAGCCAGAAAATTCCTGTGACAGTTCGTAGAAAATACCCACCCGCTCGATTCGGCAGCTTCCTCATCGCTCAACCTCCGAATTCTCGGATGTTCGGCAATTTCCATATCGCAAGCAAGGCTTGCCGGCGTACCTTCAAGGCTCAAGCTATCCTGAATTTGAACGGTCATTTCGTCACATCTCCGGTAACAATTGGACTTGTTTGGTCGGCAAGGCTATCTGCAAAGGAATGGGACACACTGCGCGATTAATCAGACTCGGCGAAATTTCAGGCGGGCGCGCCAATAGTTTGGCCGTTTTCTTTGATGAGCGACCGCGACGATCACGATGGCGTCTATTTCAATTGCGTAGAAAAGATTGTATGCAAAGTGTTGCAACACTTTTTTGCGTATACCCGCCCGCAATGCTTGAGCGGCGAGTGGAAACTCAACCACCTCGCCGGCGGCTTTATGCACAGCGACGATGAACGCCATGCCCACTCCGGCCGCTTCGCTTTCGTAATACCGCGCAGCCTCCCGGAACTCCTCATCCGCCTCGGGCAGAAACTCGATTTTCACGACAATTCGGAAACGGCGCGGCGAAATACGTCATCCGCAGGAATGCCCTGCACACGCCCGGCACGGTAGTCTTCAAGGCGGCGTTCGGCCTCATCCAGCCACAACCTTTCCACTTCGGAAGACGTGGGCTCATCCAGACTCAAAAGCAGCTTGCCCGCCAACAATGCCCTGTCTTCAATATCCAGCGCCATTGTTTCCTTTGCCAATTCTTCGATATTCGGGTGCATGTTTGCTCCTCGTTTGCTCAGTGCAGATGATGCGATTCTAGCATCACGTCGAAGAGCAGGATTAATCGCTAAAACACATTACCGGGGGTGCCGCTGAAAACATTTCCAGCCCTATTCAAGACTCTAATTAGAAATCTAATTGGCAAGTGCTGACGGTCTGAAATCCGGTTAAGGCGGAAGCCCTTCCGCCTTAACCGACTAACCGCAAGCGGCGATACTGAGCCCATCACCTTAAACATAAAGCAGGAGCATTAACAATGAACACATCGAAGCAATTGCCAATTGAGCACCGGAAGGACATGCGCTCCAAGCGCCCAATTCAACTACTGTTGTGCCTGGCCCTGTTCTTAATTCTTGTCGGCTATTCGTCGCCTGCTATTTGAGCGGCCAGCGATAGTAGTACCAGAAGAGGTTTCTATCGTAATCATCGGAACTTCCCCATACATGGTGATCGATCTCGAACGTCAACTGGATGAATCGCTGGTCAGCAGCTTCTATCCTGGCCTTGAGCGCATCAGGCACAGTCAGATTCTGATTTGCGCAACCGTTGATTACGCCATGCAGGCAATAGCGCTCGAATAAATCATGGGTGTATTCCTCCGAGCAATCGAAGCCGGTCTCGAAAAAGCCGACAGACTCTTCCCAGCGCGAGACGGCATTTTCAAGGTTATCCAATGTAGCCTCTGCGGGGTCGCACATCGGCGCTGGTTCTGGTATAGGTGGATGCGGTTGCCAGAGCTTATCTTCCGCAGTCGCCAACCAAGAATCGAACGAGTACGTTTCAATATATCGCTGTCCGTAAAATTTGAAGTCCACACAGGCCTGCCCGCTAGGCGTGATATTCACCACAATCCCATATCCGAAATGCATGTTCATGATGGCAACGTCCGGCTTGAATATTTCGGCCTGTTTCATCAGTAATTTTCGATACGAACACAACGGAGGGGTATTTTTATCTATCTCACTGGCCAGATATAAGTCGTTTATGAGAACAGAACGCCTGTCCTTTCCAAAATCCACCACTGCGATGCCTGAGGCTTCAATGATTCTTTTGAGTATGCCGAATTGGCCTCCCTGCATAGAGGCGAAATACACCTTGTCTCCGGGTTTGAAGCGAATCGCCGCCATACTTTTCCTCATCACCAAAAATTGATACCGATGCTCTCAGTCCCACTCAAGGAAAATTTCGGGCTGCGATGGCTTAACCAATTCTTCAATTTCTGGACAGGGTAAGCCGTTAAGCACCCGCCATAAAGCTTTGACGATGGCGGCAGAAATTTGATCGGCATCGATGAACCCGACAAATTTTTCGATCTGAGTTGCCAAGGGCGAGCCTGATCCATGTGCCCAATTATTTCGAACCCACATGCCAAGCTCGAAATGGGCTTGCCCGCCCGCGCTGCCCTCCGGTTGGGCAGCCCAAGCCTGCAATTCCTCTGCCGGGAATGTCGCTCGAATGATGTCCACCGCATCGTGGAGAGACGAAGGCCTAATGTCATGCTGAGACGAAGTCATTGTTCTGCGTGCTCCAATCTGCGTAAGGCGTTCAGTGTAGGGCGTCAACACCCGGAGGGTGCAAGAACCTCTGTGAGGATAGCGAAGCGCATTGTGCCGCATGGAAAGCTTGAAAATATCCGACGCATTACGGCTATCGCCTAATGCGCCCTACGTCCTTGAAAAAACCATCTGCTTTCCCACTCTCTATGAAGTCAAATACCATTGTTTTTGCTTCATTAAGAGCAGGGTAAGTTTTCTTCCCTTTTACGCCGTTCATGTTGATACGGTAACCACCGATTGCAGGAACAATTTCAATCTCGATATGTTTTTGCTCGATAAGATGCCGCCGCTCCTCCTCAGTCCACCTTGGTGACTTGATAAATCGCGTTAATCGCTCGTCGTATTTTCGTTTATCAGAAGCAATCTTTGTTCCGGTCAAGTCGTCGCAGCAAATAGTTCCGACAGCCATCGGCTCCCAATTCTTGTGCTGGACGAAGAACACATGACGAATAGCTGTGTTGCAGCGATCACAGGCACCGTAAAGCCCGCCTAAATCATCTTCGCCAACGTACTCCCACTCAGAACTTGGACGAATCTCCCCATGCTCTTCAGCATGACACCCCTTGCACAATGTTTCACAAAGCTCAAATGGATATTCCCACGGCGCTTTCCCTGTGAGGTATTTTTTATGATGCACTTGTAAAATTGCACCGCCTTTTCTGGTTTTTCCGCATCTAATGCACGCTCCACCATCTAACTCGATCAATTCCTCCCGGAATTCTACCCAACGATTGCTACGGTATGGATTCTTCATACGTGTAACACCTCCATTGCAGGTTCAACGAACTTTAGTGACGAGCATGCCACATGCTAACGCTCCAAATTCAACGCCAGTAACCGCCGCAAAATTTCCTCGTCTGCCATCTCCGCCGTGTAGTCCTTCCAGCCGTAAGCCTTGGCGACTGCTGCATCAAGCGCTTTGTGGGCGTTGTCCAGCCAAGTGGGGCGGGCGTTGTAGAGGTTGGTCAGGGTGCGTTTCTTCAGGTCGGCCTCGTGTCCGGGTTTGGCGACGGGGCGCAACGGATAACCCGCTTTTTCTTCTTCCGCTGTGCGCACCCAGTCGGACCATTCGGAGGGGTTGAGCCAGTTGTTGCGCAATTCGTTCAGTCTCTGTGCTGCTGAGGATATTTCGGCGGCTGCGGCATTGGCGTAATCGGTCGGTGCGAGGTTGGTGGTCAGTCCTTCAGGGAAAGGAAAAGTCCCGAAGGTCGTGCTCGGTGTATAGCGAGGGTCGTTGCCCGCTCCATGCCAAGTACAAACCGCCAGCGCCCATAGTTCGTGAAAACGCGAATGAAGGATGCCGAAAGCGGTATCGTCAGAACAAGCGATGGCAATCAGTTTTTTGTCTGGCAGAATACGGGCATCCAACCAAACAAAAATTCGGTGCTTGGTCACTTCCGGCGTAGCGATGTACCGCGGCAAGCCTTTGAGCGCGGCACGCATGGCAGGCTGTGGGTCGCCATGCCTCCACCAGTACTTAGCCCGAACAGGGCGTGGATTTAGTATTCGTTCTGGTTTGACGTATTGAGTCACATACTCGAACGGTGCTTCATACAAAGCCGCATCAGGCTCACTGATAGCTGTCCCGAAATCAATAATCCAGCCATCACGCGGACGACGTGCGACATCCAGACCATTCCATGATGGTTTGAGGACATCGCAATTCGGTCTTCCATTTGGATTTGGCAGGTTGAGCCATTGCCGAGCCAATGCGCCCTCAATATCGAATGCCCCAATCTTTTGTGAACCTTGAAAACTTCTTCCTGCATTTTCTTTCAGCGATTTAGCTTTCGTGAGATTCAGTCCTTCGCCAGCCGTCAGGTCAGCATGGATGGCTTCAACGGCTTGCCCATCCAATATCGCCCCCTCTGCATTGCCGAAGCACACTAGCGACACACGCACCGCTGCGCCTTCGTTGATCCAGTCCTCGTCGCTCCACGCATCGAAAATGCGCGATGTCTCGCAGATGCGCGCCAGAACCTGCTGATTCGAGCCGCCACGTATGGAGTTGGTCGTAACCAGCCCGGCGCGTTGGCACTTGCCCGCCTCGATCTGCGCGCGAGCTTTCTCGAACCAGTAAGTCACCAGGTCCGCACCGCCCGGAACGCGGTTGGCATAACAAGCCCGCAGTACCGTTGAATATTCATCCCCCAGCTCGCCGCGCATCTTGGAACCGCCGAGAAATGGCGGGTTACCGACGATAACGTCCGCCTCGGGCCATTGGGTTTCTTCTAACAAATTGATTTTCGCGTTCGTCCCTTCCCCTTCAGGGGGAAGGTTAGGATGGGGGTGGGTTTCGCTCTCTTTATTTCCCCCATCCCCACCCCTGCCCTCCCCTTGAAGGGGAGGGAGCAAAAGCAGCGCATCGCGGTTCTCGATATGGTCTAGCGATTGCAGGATGGGGTTCTTGCGGATGGGGTAGCCGTTCTTGAGCATCCACTGGATTTCGCCGATCCATACGGTGACGCGCGCCAGTTCGGCGGCATAGTGGTTGAGTTCGATGCCGAGCACGTTTGCGGGCGATACTTCGATGCTCACCTGGCGCTGCAATCCCAGCGTTTCCGCTTCGAGGTTGGCGCGGTGTTCGAGGTCTTTCAGCGCGCGCAGGGCGAGGTAGAGGAAGTTGCCGCTGCCGCAGGCGGGGTCGAGTACTTTGAAATTCTTGAGGCGTTCGAGATAGGTGATGAACACGGCTTGCGCATCCCGCTCGGCTTTGTCGCCGCTCTTCTTGCGCTTGGCGATTTTGTCGGCGATGACGGCGCGGACGGCTTCCCATTCTCGGGTCAATGGTTCGACGATGACGGGGTTGATGATGCGCAGGATGGATTGCTGGTCGGTGTAGTGCGCGCCGAGCTGGGAGCGTTTTTTGGGATCGAGCCCGCGCTCGAACAGCGTGCCAAAAATAGAAGGTTCGATGCCGCTCCAGTCGAGCTTGGATGCGTCATGCAAAATTTTGATTTCGGCGATGCCGAGTGGCAGCACTTCGATTTTCTCGAACAGGCCGCCGTTGAACCAGTGAATATCTTCCAGCGCGAAGTCGCCGCCTTTGCGCATGGCGTTGAACAATTCCGCAAAGCGGCTGGAAAGTTTGGCGGGGTCGGTCTGGCTCTTGTCCAGCAGGCGCTCGAACAGTTTTTCCGGCAGCAGTTCGGCATCTTCGGCGAACAGGCAAAACAAACATTGGTTGAGGAAATGCGCCACGGCTTGCGGTGCGTGACCCCGGCTGTTCAGCGATTGCGCGAGCGCGGCGAATTTGCCCGCCGCTTCTTCGGTGATTTGGGCGATGGTGCGCCCCGGATAGAATTTGTCCGGCGAGGTGAACAGCCAGCGCAGTTTGTCGAGGTTGGCGGGTTCGCCGATTTCTTCCAGCGCGATGGTGTACACCTCGCTCGGCGCGTTGGTGAAGTGGGTGTGTATCTGGATGATCTGCGTGTCGCACACCAGCAGCAGCGGCGGGTTGTCCAGCGCCAGCGCGTAGGTCATCAGTTGCTTGAGCGCGGCGTCGAGGTTGCGATCCGGCGCTTTGTATTCGATGGCGAAATAGCCTTTTTTCCATACGTCGGCCCAGCCATGCTTGCTGCCGGTCTTGGCGACGCCGCGTTCGTAGCAATAGGTGTCCGCTGTGGCGGGCGAGGGTGTCGGCATGCCAACCAGAGCGCACAGATCGGCGAAATGCGCCTGGTAACTTTGCCTCTCCGTGAGCGGGCTATCGTGCCATTTCTCGATAAATTGTTGCGGGGTCATGTGTGCGGCCGTTTTTTTCAATCGGCGCATGGTGCTATGGCTGCGGGAAGATGTAAAGCCGCGATTTTGCGTTTACGCCTGCAAGATTGTCCGCATGTCACGGGGAGGCCGATACCGTTTCCTCCGAGGAAGCGCCGCGAAACAGCAAAGCGAATAGCGTCCCACTGACGTGGGGGATTTTTCGATAGGCTGGATTCCGGCCTGCGCCGGAATGACGTTTCTTTTTTCCGCCTACGGAAGCCGCCCTACTTCTTGAGCTTCATGAACGCCGCGGCCAGCGCGCCCTGAGCTTCCGGCTGCGTCGAACGTTGCGGCTCGCGCGGCCTTGCATTCCCCTGAGGTCGCACATCGCGCTGCCCGTTCGCACCACCCGGCTTCGCCCCGCCCTGCGGCGCTTTGTCTTCCAAGCGCATCGTCAGCGCGATGCGTTTGCGCTTCTCGTCCACTTCCAGCACTTTGACTTTGACCACCTGCCCGGCCTTGACCACGCTGTGCGGGTCTTTGACGAAGGTGTTGGACAGCGCGGAGATATGCACCAGTCCGTCCTGATGCACGCCGATGTCGACGAACGCGCCGAACGCGGCGACGTTGGTGACTACGCCTTCGAGGATCATGTCCGGCTTCAGGTCGCGCAGTTCTTCTACGCCTTCGCGGAAGCTCGCGGTCTTGAATTCGGGACGCGGGTCGCGGCCCGGCTTGTCCAGCTCCTTCAGGATGTCGGTGATAGTCGGGATGCCGAACTGCTCGTCCATGTACTTCGCCGGATTCAGCGATTTCAGCAGCGCGCCGTTGCCGATCACCGCCCTGATGTCCTGCTTGATGTCGGCTAGGATGCGCTGCACCAGCGGATAGGACTCGGGGTGCACCGCCGACGCATCGAGCGGATCGTCCGCGCCCATGATGCGCAGGAAGCCTGCCGCCTGTTCGAAGGTCTTGTCGCCCAGTCGCGGCACTTCGCGCAGTTGTTTGCGCGAGGTGAAGCGGCCCTTCAGGTCGCGATAGCTGACGATGGCCTGCGCGACGCTGGCGCTCAAGCCGGAGACGCGCGCCAGCAGCGGCGCGGAAGCCGTGTTCACATCCACGCCGACCGCGTTCACGCAATCCTCGACCACCGCATCCAGCGAGCGCGCCAACTGCGTCTGGCTGACATCGTGCTGGTACTGGCCGACGCCGATGGATTTGGGATCGATCTTCACCAGCTCGGCCAGCGGGTCTTGCAGGCGGCGCGCGATGGACACCGCGCCGCGCAAGCTGACGTCCATGTCGGGCAACTCGCGCGACGCGAACTCTGATGCGGAATACACCGACGCACCCGCCTCGGACACGACGATGCTGGTCAGCTTCAAGTCGGGGTGGCGCTTGATCAGATCACCCGCGAGCTTGTCGGTCTCGCGCGATGCGGTGCCGTTGCCGATGGCGATCAGCGCAACTTTATGTTTCTCGGCGAGCTTCGCCAGTACATGCAGCGAACCTTCCCAGTCGTTGCGCGGCTGGTGCGGATAGATCACCGCGGTGTCCACGACCTTGCCGGTCTCGTCCACGATGGCGACCTTGACGCCGGTGCGCACGCCGGGGTCGAGGCCCATGGTCGCGCGCGGGCCGGCGGGTGCGGCTAACAGCAGGGCTTTCAGATTGCGCGCGAACACGTCGATCGCTTCGGTCTCGGCGTTGGAACGCAACGCCCCCATCAGCTCGGAATCCAGATGCATGAAGGACTTGATGCGCCAAGTCCAGCGCACCGTGTCGGCGAGCCACTTGTCGGCGGGACGATTCTGCTGCGAGATGCCGACGCGGTTCGCGATGCGCAGTTCGCAGGGATTCAGCGGCGCGTTCCACGCCGGCTTTTCCTCTTCGCTATCCAGTCGCAGCTGCACGTTCAGCAGTTCCTCGCGGCGGCCGCGAAACACCGCCAGCGCGCGGTGCGACGGGATCGTGTTGATGGACTCGGAGTAGTCGAAGTAGTCGGCATATTTCTCCGCCGCCGCTTCCTTGCCCTCGACCACCTTGGATTCGACCACGCCGTGATCCTGCAAATATTCGCGCAGGCTTTGCAGCAGCGTCGCATCCTCGGCGAAGCGCTCCATCAATATCTGGCGCGCGCCGTCCAGCGCCGCCTTCGCGTCCGGCACGCCGGGATTGTTGTCGCCCAGATCGTTGGTGAATGCCTCTTTCAGATACTTCGCCGCTTCCTCTTCCGGGTTCAGCGAGGGATTTGCCAGCAGCGCATCGGCCAGCGGCTCCAGCCCGGCCTCAAGTGCGACCTGCGCCTTGGTACGGCGCTTCGGCTTGTACGGCAGATACAAGTCTTCCAGATGAGTCTTGTCCTCGGCATGCATCACCGCATCCAGCAGCTCCGGCGTCATCTTGCCCTGCTCGGTGATAGACGCGACGATGGCCGCGCGGCGGTCTTCCAGTTCGCGCAGGTAGCGCAAACGGTCTTCCAGCATGCGCAACTGGATGTCGTCCAGACCGCCGGTCGCCTCTTTGCGGTAACGCGCGATGAAAGGCACGGTCGCGCCCTCGTCCAGCATCTCGATCGCGGCGGCGATCTGGGCAGGTTTAGCCGCGACCTCGGCGGCGAGTCGTTGTTCTATCGATGGCAGCATGGGAGTGTTCCAGATCTAAGCAAGGCATTCCGCCGAAAACGGAACGCCGGATGAATTACGAAGGGCGCGCATTATGCCGCAATTCAACTTGGAGAGGCAGCAGCGTCTCGCGCCTGCGGTTCGGCGATATACAGGTTGCCGGCCGCATCCACCGCCACGCCCTGAGACATCCCGAGCGCCGCCACGGCGGCGGCTTACACAGGATTCAGCGCGTCTACGCGAAGCAAATTCTATCCTCCGGGATCACGCAAGGTCGTAGCGATCAAGGTTCATCACCTTGTTCCATGCCGCCACAAAGTCATGCACGAACACCTGCTGCGAATCGCTGCAGGCATACACTTCCGCGAGCGCCCGCAACTGGGAGTTCGAACCGAAGACGAGATCGACGATGTTCCCCGTCCACTTGGGTTCGCCCGTCGCCCGAACACGCCCCTCCAGCACATGTTCGGCTGTAGCGGACTTCTGCCACTTCGTCTGCATGTCGAGCAGGTTCACGAAGAAATCATTGGTCAATGTTCCGGGGCGCTTGGTGAATACGCCGTGTTCGGACTGGCCGACGTTCGCATTCAGGGCGCGCAAGCCGCCGATCAGCACCGTCATCTCGGGGGCGGTCAGCGTCAACAACTGCGCTTTGTCCACCAGCAGCTCGGCCGCCGACCCCTCGAGTCCCTTGCGGACGTAATTGCGGAATCCGTCTGCGATCGGCTCCAGTACCGCGAACGAGTTCACATCGGTCTGCTCCTGCGACGCATCCATGCGCCCCGGCGCGAACGGAACCGTCACGTCCTGGCCGCCCTTCTTCGCAGCTGCCTCGACGGCTGCGCAGCCGCCCAGAACGATCAGGTCGGCAAGCGAAACCTTCTTGCCGCCAGACTGGTTGAAGTCCTTCTGAATCGCTTCCAGCTTCTGCAGCACCTTCGCCAGCTGGGCAGGCTGGTTGACTTCCCAATCCTTCTGCGGCGCCAGACGAATGCGGGCGCCGTTCGCACCGCCTCGCTTGTCGGAGCCACGGAACGTGGACGCCGACGCCCATGCGGTCGAAACCAGTTCCGGGACAGACAGGCCTGACGCCAGAATCTTGCCCTTGAGAGAGGCAATGTCCTGCGCATCAATCAATGCATGATTGACTGCAGGGATGGGGTCTTGCCAGAGGAGCTCTTCCGCCGGCACTTCCGGGCCGAGATAGCGCGCGCGAGGACCCATATCGCGGTGCGTCAGCTTGAACCACGCCCGGGCGAACGCGTCCGCTAACTGATCCGGATGCTCGTAGAAGCGCCGCGAAATTTTTTCGTAGACAGGATCGAAGCGCAACGAGAGGTCGGTGGTCAGCATGGCCGGCGCGTGACGCTTGGACGGGTCGTGCGCATCCGGCACGGTACCGGCGCCCGCGCCACCCTTAGTCGTCCACTGGTGCGCACCGGCCGGGCTCTTCGTCAGCTCCCATTCGTAGCCGAACAGGTTCTCGAAAAAGTTGTTGCTCCACTGCGTCGGCGTGCTGCTCCAGGTGACTTCCAGCCCGCTGGATATCGTGTCGCCCCCTTTGCCTGTGCCAAAGCGGCTGTTCCAGCCCAGGCCCTGCTCCTCGATGCCTGCAGCTTCCGGCACCGGGCCCACCAGTGCCGCATCGCCCGCGCCGTGGGTCTTGCCAAAGGAGTGACCGCCGGCGATGAGCGCCACCGTCTCTTCGTCGTTCATCGCCATGCGCGCGAAGGTCTCGCGGATATCTCGCGCCGCAGCGAGCGGATCCGGATTGCCGTTCGGACCTTCCGGGTTCACGTAGATCAATCCCATTTGCACTGCGGCGAGCGGATTTTCAAGGTTCCGGTCGCCGCTGTAGCGCTCGTCTGCCAGCCACTTGCCCTCGGAGCCCCAGTAAATATCTTCTTCCGGTTCCCATACATCCTGACGCCCACCGCCGAAACCGAAGGTCTTGAACCCCATCGATTCCAGCGCGACGTTGCCAGAGAGGATCATCAGGTCGGCCCAGGAGATTTTCCGGCCATACTTCTGCTTGATCGGCCAAAGCAGCCTGCGCGCCTTGTCGAGGTTGACGTTGTCGGGCCAGCTGTTGAGCGGAGCAAAGCGCTGGTTGCCTCTGCCTGCGCCGCCGCGCCCGTCGCCGATGCGGTAGGTGCCGGCGCTGTGCCATGCCATGCGGATGAACAAGGGTCCGTAGTGACCGAAGTCCGCCGGCCACCAGTCCTGCGAGTCGGTCATCAGCGCCAGCATATCCTGCTTCACGGCCTTCAGGTCGAGGCTGTTGAACTCCTTGGCGTAGTTGAACTCCTCGCCCATGGGGTCGGACAGCGAGGAGTGCTGGTGCAACATGTTCACCTTCAGTTGATCGGGCCACCAGTCTGCGTTCGATTGGGATCCAGCGACTGCGCTAGTGCGTGCGTCGCCCGAGTATGGGCACTTAGCTTCGGTTGACATGGTTATCTCCTGTGGTTGTTTGAACCTTAAAAAATCAGTTGTCCGCAGATTACGCAGATTTTCACAGATTAAACAACAAGCTATCTCGATATTCAGACTCACCTTTCAGGCGCGGTACTCATCGGGCATAGGTTCATCAAAATCTGCGTTAATCTGTGTAATCTGCGGATGAAACTCCGGTTTTTTCGTTGAAATAAGCTGCACTGTCTACATGGAGTGCAAGCACCAATCGATCGGTTCCATCCCCCTGCGACGGCGCACTTCATCATTCAGCAGTCTGGAATAATCCCGCAGCGGCTTCAGTCCGTCTTTTGCCATCGCGGCAGCGATGTCGCCGACGCGCAGACCGGGTCCGGCCAACACCAGGTCGGGCGCGAGCTCGAAGAGCGGGATAGCCAGGAAGGGGCGCTCGAAAATATCGGGATCGGGCAGCCGGATATCTCCGTCGTCCATCGACAGATCGCCGTACACGATAAGGTCGAGGTCTATCGTGCGCGGCGCGTATTTGTCTTGTGTCCGTTTGCGTCCCAGCTCGTCTTCGATGGGGCGCAGGATGGCGCGCTTCACCTGCCCGGGTAGCGCATCCGTTTCGATCTCCGCCACGCAGTTGAAATAGGATGGCTGCTCCGGGCGGTCGAGTGCGTCGGTGCAATAGACTGTGGAAACTCCGATGAGATGCGTTTGCTGGGCAAGGTTGCGGATCGCAGCCCGCACGTTGCGCTCGGGTTCGATGTTGGAGCCTATGCCGATAAAGGCGCGCGCCATGGCCTGCTCACCGCGTGCGGCTGATTTCCACCGCCACGCTTCTCGCGAAGCGCAGCGCGTGCGGTTTCTCCACGCACACGTCGACCTGCATCACTCCCCGATAACCCAGGCACAGTTCCGCGACGGCCTCCGCCAGCGCCTCCACCAGAAAGTATTGCGAGCTCTCCACCATGGCGAGGACGCGCTTCTTGAGTGCGCGGTAATCGACGGTGTCCTCGATGCTGTCACTCTTGCCGGCCTTGCTGACGTCGGAGTGAAGAGTCAGGTTGATCACCACGTCCTGCTTCTCGTGGCGTTCCTTTTCGTTGACGCCCAGTATGCAGCGCACGAGCAGGTCGCTAATCCGGATGCGGTCCATATGTTCCTCCTTGTGTTACCCAGCAATTAGCGGATCAGTCCGTGCAACTGCCCGGGCGTCACCGTTACACCCTTGCGTATCAGTTCGCGCGCCGCCTCGACCTTGTCCCACACATTGCACATCATCACGCCCCTGACCTTGCCGTCGCGCAGGTAGTAGACGACGCCGGTGTCGTTCTCTTTCTGCCAGTCGGCGAAGGTCTCCAGCCGTGAATCGACCTCACCGGTCGCCTCGTAGCCGAACTCGAACAGGTCGGAGAAAAAATACGGCTGATGGGTATAGGGCTCATGCGCACCGGCCATGTTGCGCCCCGCCCACTTGCCCTGGGTGAGGGCGTGGTCCCAGTGCTCGATGCGCATCGATTGCCCCAGAATCCGATAAGGGAAGAAGGCATTGTCTCCGGCGGCATAGATGTCCGGGCTGGAGGTCTGGAGGTATTCGTTCACCACGATGCCGTTGCCGGTTTCCAGCCCGCCGCTTTGGGCGAGCGCCAGTTCCGGAACGACACCCACGCCGACGATCACGATGTCCGAGGCTATCGTCTCGCCCTTTGCGGTGCGGGTGACGAATCCATTGCCGCTCTTGCCGAAAGAAACGGGCTGGTCCGTTGCCAGAATCCGGACCCCCTTCTCCCGATAGCGCTGCTGCACCGCTCGCGCCAGATAGTCGGGCAATACCCGGTCGCACAGCAGCTCGCCGGGAAAGATCATGGTGACATCGAGTCTGTTGATGTTGAGCGCGGCGGCCAACTCCGAGCCGATGAAGCCGCCGCCGATCACCACCGCCGACTTTCCCGCCGCGGCTTTTCCCTTGGTGTGCAGGTAATCGTCCAGACCGCGGAAGTAGCAGACACCGTCGAGATCGCCGCCGGGAATATCCAGCCGACGCGGCTTGCATCCTGTCGCCAGCAGCAGTTGGCCGTAGCCGTAGGTCGCGCCGCCGGTGACGACCAGTTTTTTTTCGGCGGGATCGAGCCGAATCGCGGCAATCCCCAGCGCCAGGGTCACGCCATGCGTCTCGTAAAAGGAACGGTCATGAAGAAAGATGTCTTCCACCTGCATCTTGCCGAACCACAGTTTCTTCGACAGCGGCGGACGGTCGTATGGCAAGTGGCTTTCCTCGGCGACCATCAGGATGCTTCCTGTCGCATCCCGCTCGCGTACGCCTTCCACCGCGGAAGCTCCCGCCAACCCGCTGCCCACAATCACGTAGTCGTAATCGGATGTCATGCTGCCTCCCCGTCGCTCGCATAAGACTTTGCCCTCGGGCGCTTTGCGCCACCGGCATATGAACCTTCATCGGCTCCGGCTCGCAACTATCGCGAGTCTGACGGGCTACAGGGATTGAAACACGCCGCTTGCCGGCTCCAAATAAGCATTAGTATGTATTTTGATTTGCGACGCTTCAGCCAGCGCCCGTGGTGAGGATGGTCGCGGGAAGATAGACGGATGCAATAAAAATCGATTCGATATACGCGCTCAAATATGGTGTGCCATGCCCAGCAGCCGCGCATTCAGATGGCGCGCCAGTCCTTCTCCGCCTTGCCGCATGAGCTGGTCGTGATTCCACTTGAACAGGGGCCTTGCAACCGGCGCCAACAGGCTCATCCAGCGCCGGGTGGTGCGCACCTGCCACTCGTAACGCACGATGGTAACGGGGGCATCGTAATAGAAGTGCCAGCGACCGATGCCTTCCACGTCTCCGCTCGCATGGCCTTCGATGACTTTCAGCGGCACAGCCCGGATGATGCGGATGTCGAAAGTCAGTCGATAGGGAAGGCGCCCTTTCCAGGTAAAGCGTCGCAAGCCGCCGATTCCGCCGTCAACGCCCGGGGTGAGCTCTTCCACTTTTTCCACCCCATTCCACCACTCCGGCCAATGCTGGCATTGGGCAATGGCCTCGCATACCAGCGGGAGCGAAGCTTCGATGCGCCATATAGTGACAAAACGGAATTCAGTCATGACTACTGGTCGAAGAATCCATCCGGAAACACCGGGTCGATCAGCAACCCTTCCATCTCGACCTCCTCAATCAAGCGGCCCGCTGCATCGTGGCTGGATATTTTCGCCGGGAAGCCCGTGGCCTGATCCAGCCATAGCTGGTAGCGGTGCACCATTCCCACCGAGAAACCGTCATTGCCCTCGACTGTAACGTGCAACGTTTCCCTGCCGCCGAACTGCTCGATTCCGCCGATCTCCGTTCTCCCTTGTTTCTGCAACGCCAGCACGTTCCGGTAAAGCGCACCCACATCCGAACGGTCGATCCGTTGCCCGGCGCCGCTCTGAATCAGGCGATTTTCCGGACTGAGGGTTAATGCCGGAAAGGTCCGATAGCCGAAAGGCCATAGACGAACCTCGTTGATAATCGGGTCGTAAACGAGCACGGTGCCGTTGTGGGGAGTAACGAATTCCATCCTGATATGACCGGATTTTTTGAAGTAATAGTGCAGGATTTCGTTATGGGCGCCGCCGGACGATTTCACCGTCACCTGATAGGCCGAGACATCGCGGTAACGTTCGAGTGCACTCTGGATCGGGTTCGCGGTATCGGCGAACATAAGCGCTCCCGCGACGAGTGTTTCGAGCATGGCTATTCGACTACCTCAAGGATGCCGGCCATGCCCTTTTCCCGATGGCTTTTGAAGAACAGCAGCCTGTTTTTGCAATAGATAGGATATTTGCCGGTACTCGTAGCAGTAAAGGCGAAGGTCTTGGCCTCGGTTCCCAATACAGTGTCGATCGCGATTCCCGCTTCGGCGCCATCGACAACCAGAGTGTGCGGCACGATCCCCGGTTCCAGATTGGCGGACAACTCCACCGGCACGTTTGCCTTGACGATGATGTGATTGGGCTTGAAGAAGTAACTGCCGCCCAGAATCCGGACTCGCTGCTTGCCATCCGCATCGATCACCGCGCGCAAGGTTTCATCCTGTGCTTCTGGCTGAGCATGACCAAGCAGAGGCAGAATGCCCAACAGGCAAGCAGCAACACAAAACGTGAGCTTTCTTATCACTATGTCACTTTCCACGAAAATTGCGTTCCGAACTTTCCGCTAGCCGGTTTAGTGCAGTCCTTCTGCTTTCAGGGTGGCGACCACGGCGGGGCGCGCTGCCACGCGGTCGAAATAGGCACTTAGCGCAGGCCAGGGCGACAGGTCTATGCCGAAAGAGTGTGTCCATCTCAGCATCGTGAACAAGTAGGCGTCGGCAACCGTGAAGGTGTCGCCCATCAGGTAGTCCTTGCCTTCAAGTGCTGCGGCGGCGAAACCGAAACGCTTGGCGAGTCGCGCCCTGGTGGCGTTTTTCATTTCCTCCGGGGCCAGCGGATTGAATAGCAGCCCGAATCCTTTATGAATTTCGCTTGAGATGTAATTGAGCCATTCCTGCAACCGATAGCGCTCCAGCGTTCCCGACGGCGGCGCCAGATTCATTTCCGGAACCAGGTCGGCGATGTACTGCACGATGGCCGGTCCCTCGGTCAGCAATTCGCCATTATTCATCACCAATGCCGGAACGTAACTTTTGGGATTGATCGTGTCGTAGTCGATGCCGGCTGCCGTTTTCTTGGTTTTGAGGTCCACCTTTTCGGTCTCGAAAGGAAGTCCCGATTCGTGCAGCACAACATGGGGAGAAAAAGAGCATGCGCCCGGGCTGTAATAGAGTTTCATCATTCAGATATCCTTGATCGCAAGATCGCCTCGGCAACTTATTGAGCTTTCCATAATTGAAGACAGGACATCCGTATCTTGTAGGTCGGGTTTTAACCCGACATGTCGGGCTGAAGCCCGACCTACGGCAAACCGCGTGTTGTCACGAATTATGGAAAGGCTAATAACAAGAGCCGGGCCGCATCTCAATAAACAAAACCATGTAGGCGAATCGCCACACCGTCCTCAATTGCGTCTAGTGTTGCGCCAGATTTACTGCGGGCGCCTTTGAGGCAAGCCGAATTGATAGGCAGAATTTCTTCTTTCTCCCCAGGCATCCTCAACGCAAGCACCGCCGTCGGCCATCTACCGGGATTTGGCGAAATCAATCATTCCCTGAAAATCCACCACGACTGCCGGCTCATTGCCCACGACCCAGGCATCATGCCCTGAGGGAAGATTGGAAACGTCGCCGGGCTTGGCCTCCAGTTCGGTTCCGTCATCCATAAGGATCTTCAGAATGCCTGAAACGTGATACTGAAAATGCGGCGCCTCACAGCTTTTAGTCTTGGCTATAGGCTGGACAGACGTCGACCATCGCCAACCCGGCTCGAAGATTGCGCGCCCCACTGTTGCGCCGCCTATCTTGACCAGTTCAAGCCGCCCCTTGGGGAATTCGCGAATCTCATCCGCATTCCCAAAACTCTTGAGTTCCGCCTTTTCCATTTTGCATCTCCTGATAAAGGAACATCAATCTGCCGTTGTCCGCGAACAGCGCGGAAGCACTAGCCCTACCGGCACCGATCCGACTTGCGCGTCGCGCTGACGCTGCGGGTCTTGCCGTCCGGCCCCTTCAGGGTTAAATGATGTCAAAAAATGACAATAACCTTGTGTTTATATATTTTTATCAATGCGTTAAGCAACATCCGTAGGGTGGGCTTTGCCCACCATGTCGGGCAGAGCCCGACCTACATTATGGTTCCGGCTTGTCCGGCTTAGGTCTATAGAAGACCGTCCTATGGGGACGCTATTTGCCGTAAAGCTGTTTGTTCGTCTTGCTGCCCCCTAGCGGCACCGGTCCGACTTGCGCGTCGCGCTGGCGCTGCGGGTCTTGCCGTCCGGCCCTTTCAGGGTCCAGGTGATCCGGTTGCCGTCGAAGTCCACCGTGTAGGTGTTCTTCTGCCGCTTGGGCAGAAAGGTCGTGGTCTGGCCGCGATCCGCGGGCAGCGGCGAGAAGGCGTTGTTCGGCCCTGCCGGGATGGTCACCGCGACCTTGTTGGCGTTGTTGTAACCGAAGCGCGCGGTATAGCTGCCGGGGCCGTTAACCTTCACGCATTCCAGCTTGGGCTCGATGACTTTGCGAGCGGTGGTCGGTGGCGGCGGCGCGGTCACCGTGACGGTGAAGCCCGCCGTGGCGGTGTTGAGCGCGGCGTCGCTCGCGGTGCAGGTGACGGCGGTCATGCCCAGTTGGAAGATGCTGCCCGAGGCCGGAGTGCAGGTCACCGGCACCGGCCCGGAGACCGCGTCGTTGGCGGTGGGCGCGGGCCAGGTGACGGCCAGCGGCACGCTGGAGGTGACCGTGATGTTGGCCGGCATGCCGGTGATCACCGGCGGCGCGGTGTCGACGACAGGCGCGGTCACCGTGACACTGAAGCCCGCCGTGGCGGTGTTGAGCGCGGCGTCGCTCGCGGTACAGGTGACGGCGGTGACGCCCAGCGGGAAGATCGAGCCCGAGGCCGGGACGCAGGTCACCGGCACCGGGCCGGAGACCGCATCGTTGGCGGTGGGCGCGGGCCAGCTGACGGCCAGCGGCACGCTGGAGGTGACCGTGATGTTGGCCGGCATGCCGGAGATCACCGGCGGCGTGGTGTCGACGACCGGTGCGGTCACCGTGACGCTGAAGCCCGCCGTCGCGGTGTTGCCCGACGTGTCCGTGGCGGAGCAACTCACCGGGGTTGTGCCCAGTTGGAAGATGCTGCCCGAGGCTGGGGAACAGGTCACCGGCAGGTTGCCGGAGATGGCGTCGATAGCCGTGGGCGCGGGCCAGCTGACCGCCAGCGGCACGCTGGAGCTCACCGTGAAGTCGGCCGGCACGCCGCTGAGCACTGGCGGGATGGTGTCGGTCGGCGTCACGATCACCACCGCATAGGTGGAGAAGTGCACGATGATGCTCTGGATGCGCACGAACGCGGGCGTGGCCAGGCTGTCCACGGGCAGGGGCACGCCGGTCGCGTCGAGGCGCACGACATGCACGCAGCCGGTGGCGTCGGCAAGCGGCAACAGCGAGGTCGCCGGGTCGCAGACCGTGAACGCCTGATACTGGCTGGCGGGGGCGTCGCCCTTGACGGCGAGGGTAATCGAGTTGGATGCGAGCGCGGCGAGGAACGCGGTCTGGCCGGCGGCGTCGAGCGCGGCGACGTCGATATCGAAGCTAAGCGTTGCCGGCGGGGTGAGCGTGGGGGAGCCGGGGATGGCGAACGCGAACTGGTAGGCGGCGACGGGATCGATTGCCGCCGGACCGCCGCCGGCCATGAGGCCGTTCTCGGGAACGAGTGCAAGCGGGTCGAGGCGGGTGACGGTGAAGCTCACCGGCGTCGTGAAGGTCGCGGCCTGGATCTGCAGGTGCATGACAGCGTCGAGGGTGGTGTTCGTCAGGTCGGTGGCGCCGCCGCCGGTGGTGCCGCTGACGTTGGTGTAGCCGGTGGTGTCGAGGGTGAGATTACCGCCGACCGCACCGTTGCCCATATCGAACGCTCCGCTACCCGTCGTCTCGATCGTCAAGTCACCGCTGACAGTCGTGCTCGCGCCCATGTTGATCGCGGCATCGCCGTTGTTCTGGATGGTAAGACTGCCGCCGATGGTCGTCAGTGCGCCCATGTCGATGGCGGTCGCGGACGTGTTGCCCGTGATCACGAGGCTGCCCGCCGACACGAGCCCGGAGAGGTCGAGGACTCCAGCGGACGCGTTGTCCCCCATGTTGATCGCGCCGCCGACGTTTGTCAGCGTGCTTAGGTCGAGGCTGCCCGCAGACGGGTTGCCGCTGATGTCGAGGCTGCCGCTGACGGTAGTGAGGGAGGCCATGTTGATGGGGTTGGCGGTCGTGTTATTGTCGATCGTGAGGCTGCCGCCAACAGTCGTTAGAGCGCCCATGTCGATCGCGCCTGCGGACGGGTTGCCGCTGATGTCGAGGCTGCCGCTGACGGTAGTAAGTGAGGCCATGCCGATGGGATTGGCGACCGTGTTGTTGTCGATCGTGAGGCTACCGCCAACGGTCGTGAGAGCGCCCATGTCGATCGCGCCAGCGGATTGGTTCCCGCTGATGTCGAGCGACCCGCTGACCGTGCCGAGCAACGGCATGCTGATCACCGTCGCCGCGCTGCCGATGAGGGTGAGATTGCCGCCGATGGTGGTGACGCCGGAGATGATGATCGCGCTCAGGCTCGGATCGTTGCTCAGCGTCAGGTTGCCGCCGACGGTGGTGAGCGCGCCGAGATCGAGGGACGTCATCGCCAGGTTGCCCGAGATGTCGATGCTGCCGCCGGTGCTCTGCAGGGCGCCGAGGTCGACGACGAGGAGCTGATTGTTGCCGGTGACGGTGACATTGAGGCCCACGCTCGTCATGTTCGGGATGACCAGCAGATCGCGCCCCCCCACGTTGATCAGCGCGATGTTGCCCTCGACGGCGAGGAGGGAATCGAGATAGGGCTGCGAAGTCAGCAGCGAGAGAACGACATCTACCGGGGTAGTGCCAAGATTGATGAGAGACTGCACCGGGGTGGCGCTGTTGGTAGTGGTGCCGTCCCCCAGCTGGCCGTAGCCGTTGTCCCCCCAGGCCCATACCGTCCCGTCGTTTTTCAGGGCCAAGTTGTGATCGAGGCCCGCCGAGACGGCGGTCGCCCCGGTCAGCCCCGCTACCTGCACCGGGGTGGCGCTGTCGGTAGTGGTGCCGTCCCCCAGCTCGCCAAAGGAGTTGCGCCCCCAGGCCCAGACCGTCCCGTCGTTTTTCAGGGCCAGGCTGTGATAGTCGTCCGCCGCGACGGCGGTCGCCCCGGTTAGCCCCGCTACCTGCACCGGGGTGGCGCTGTTGGTAGTGGTGCCGTTCCCCAACGGGCCGTAGGCGTTGATCCCCCATGCCCAGACCGTGCCGTCGTTTTTCAGGGCCAGACTGTGCAAGTCGCCGGCCGCGACGGCGGTCGCCCCGGCTAGCCCCGCTACCTGCACCGGGGTGGCGCTGTTGGTAGTGGTACCGTCCCCCAGCTGGCCGTAGAAGTTGTTCCCCCAGGTCCAGACCGTGCCGTCGTTTTTCAGGGCCAAGCTGTGATAGAAGCCCGCCGCGATGGCGTTCGCCCCGGATAGCCCTGCTACCTGCACCGGGGTGGCGCTATTGGTAGTGGTGCCGTCCCCCAGCGAGCCGTAGGCGTTGTTCCCCCAAGCCCAGACCGTGCCGTCGTTTTTCAGGGCCAGGCTGTGATAGTCGTCCGCCGCGACGGCGGTCACCCCAGTTAGCCCCGCTACCTGCACCGGGATGGCGCTGTCGGTAGTGGTGCCGGCCCCCAGCTGGCCGTAGAAGTTGTACCCCCAGGCCCAGACCGTGCCGTCGTTTTTCAGGGCCAGGCTGTGATAGCCGCCCGCCGCGATGGCGGTCACCCCGGTTAGCCCCGCTACCTGCACCGGGATGGCGCTTTCGGTACTGGTGGTGCCGTCACCCAGCTGGCCGTAGGCGTTGTCCCCCCAGGCCCAGACCGTCCCGTCGGTTTTCAGGGCCAAGTTGTGATTGAGGCCCGCCATGATCGGAGGGGTAACAGCCAAGGCAGTGGCGCTCGCCAGCGACGCGACGAGGAAGAGCAGGATAGCGCGAGTTCTTTGCAACATCGTGCCCCAGTCGGGCGTCTGACCCGGAAGATCGCGAATAAGCGCACCGCAGGCAGATCTCAGCCATAGCCTGCTCCAGAACACGGCGATGGACAAGCACGGCAGCATGGGAATTTTCCGGTTCATGATCCTTACCTCCTGTGAGCAAAGCGCAGCTGAAGTATGGGCGAGGATTTTGGTCGGGTATATAAGGCTAATAGCTGCTTTTTCCGGTAGGTCTGTAGGGGCCGGAGGGGGGTATTTAATGTATCCGGTCTTCAGACTGCCAGCCGGCTGGTTCGCATAATCACTTTTGGGCGGCTCGAAAATCGCTGCGTTAAAAATACCGGCTGCGCAGGAAGCATGTCCGATATTCGTATTTTTCACGAAGTGCTGCCTGGCATGTTAGCGCCGATTGAATACTGACCCAGAGTGCTGCCTCGCCCAACTCGAATTTCAACGGCACGAAGGCATGAGGCTTCTTGCCTGCACCAGCACGCCAGTCTCGGATGAAGGCGGTCACTTGACTGTATCCGCCCGCATAGCCATCCGCCTTGATTTGCGCAAACAAATCCTTGGCTGTGCGACGGTTATGTTTGGGGCGATGTGAATCCGCCTTGAGTGCTTGCTCCAGTGCGGCATGGAAGGCGCTGAGCTTGCTCTGTTTCTTGCTTCTGCTGTACCGCGGCGGTGCAGCAACTTTCGGCTCCCTCAACCATCTGCGTATCGTATTGCGCGATAAACCCGTGCGCCTTGCGATCTCGTGAAGCGACATCTTGTCGCGTAAATACATCCGTCGAATCTTGCCCATCATTTCCATAGTGATCACCTTTTATCTCCCGCCCAAAAATCAGGCAGGACAAGTAGTGCACCTGGGTCAATCTTCGATCAGCAGATCACCTCTAATTGGTCAATTTTCGGTCAGCGACAACAACCATACCCTACCGCAGAAAAATACAGCATCGAAATTCGAAATACAGCATCAAGCGAAGTGTTTTCTCGTCGTTGTGTGAGTATCGTAAATGCGAGATCGGCGATCAATATCGGACAGGTGGATATCATCCCCAACCGTCATAACAGGGCGACTCTCATCCTCTTCTCAGCTCCAGCGCAGGAGGTCACTTGACGATAAGGAAGGAGGCAGACATGAAACGTATCCATGACCGGTAAAGGTTCTCGCTATTCTGTTGGCGATCAGTTTCGCCGGTAGTGTGGCAATAGCGGCCGTCATCACGCCGCACTTCACATAATTTATTGCAAGGAGAAATAAAATGAAAACGAAATTGAGTTTTAGCGCAGCATTGATTTCAGTTGCGCTTCTGGGTGGATCAATAGTGCCAGGCGCGGCGTATTCAGGCAATTTGCTCAAAGCCAACGGCGTTAGCACGTCCCAAGATGCCGACGACTATTACAGCACCATCGACCCGAACAACGAGAGGCTGACCCAGGCCGCCTGGAGAGAAGTTAATGGTTTTAATGCCACCGGGAGTAATGGGCCTAATGAAATCGTTGTGGTGGGGGGACACAAAAACGTCTCTGATCTCGGCTTCTGGCGAAGACTTGAGATGGTCATTGACAAGCGTTGGGGAAAAAGGCGGAACGTCGCGTTTACCACCTTCAACTTCGCGACCGAGAGTGATGCGTTCTTGAACCAAAACCCTCTGTCCATCGTGAATATGGAATACTCCCCTGGCCCGAATGGTGACCGTATCACCAAGTTCTACATCTATGGTGCCGATGGTACACGCAAGACCAGTACTCACTTTGATCCTGACCCGGCCACGGCAGAAAACCTGTACTTACCAAACGGTTGTGCTGCCTGCCATGGTGGCGGGGAAGACTTTAGAGCCCATAGTGGTAAGACAGACGGCGGATTCCTTGCGTTTGACTTCAACGTTTTCGAGTACGGCACACTGACATCCCGGGCAGCTAATGAAGCCAATGTGAAGAAGCTTAATCAAGGGGTGCTGA
>Ga0209211_10002882_pt1 | contig 28877 bp, 25 predicted proteins | sample RifGroA2_FD_183992 | JGI IMG/M metagenome (GOLD analysis project Ga0209211, IMG submission 183992) | Groundwater microbial communities from Rifle, Colorado, USA - Groundwater A2 (SPAdes) (version 2) | ecosystem: Environmental > Aquatic > Deep subsurface > Groundwater | place: Rifle, Colorado...
ATCAGACAAATTATGCGTGCCGCGTGGTTGCGCAAACGTCTGATACTGCTCAACCAAATACAATCAATAAAGCGTGGACAGATCGTCTGCAAGATACAAATTTTACCGTGCCTATTGTTGTAGGTTCCAGCAATGCCAAACAAATGCAGTATCCTTATAATATAGATCCACAGCATTTTGGTCTTGCTGATGAACCAAAACCTCAATTGGGATATCCTTTTATGTTTCCTGTGTGTAGATCTAATAATTCACTTTCTCTTCCAAACCCAATCAGTTTTGGATGTGATAAGGATTTTGTTAAGACTAATGAGTTGCCTCAAACTCGACCGTACCAATTTGACAGCGTTGATCTTGGAAAAGATGGGTGCACAGATACAGATTATGCTTGTTTAAATGGTCCAAATTCAAGCCCTGCTGACGATGTAACAAATATATTAAGTAAGGCGGGGAAAAAGTATTGTACTGATTCAATAAACAGTTTACCTACAAACAAAGCTTGCTTTGATGATTTGGTCAAAGGGATAGAATGTGTTAAGGCAGAACCCCAAACTTCAATTTGTGTAGTAAAGAAAGCTTATAAAGAAGATAAAAATTTTGAACTCTTAGAACCTGTGTCTGGATGTAATTCATCTACAGATTGTGTTAAAAACAAGAATGAAGCTTACAAAGTAGATTGTGTTAAAAAAAATGTGTGTTCTGCTTCAACTGTGGAACAATATTTTAGAAAAGGATTTTGGAATGTGGTGTGTGATTCAAGTGTGCCCACCTCATGCGCGGATTACGCAGAAAAACAGATAAAAGCAATGTGCCTAGAAGACACTGTAACTGGATTAAATTATTGCGCGGGCACGCTACCACCTGTAGAAGAGACTACTTCATTTTTAAGCGGTATTAAACGCGTTCAACAGCTTTTTGCCAGCATTATAAAGATATTTGGGTGGAAATCGCCAACAGGTGATGGAAACACAGGGAGTTATGAGCTTGGCCCATGGGAAACAGAAACTTATGGGACACAAGACAATGCGTTTAATCTTGGACAGGAAGGGACACCTCCTCAACTCCGCCCGGTTGACGGCCAGAACAATAACGCGGAAGTGGCAGATGCTGGTGGAAAAGGCATAGACTCAAGACAAGGATTCAGCGTGAATGGTATGTATGGGGTATCAGGCAAGCCTGCCTATCTTATGCAAGAATCTCAACTCCTTGCCATCTTGAGCTTCTATGGCTTTGCGGACAAAAACCACATGCCTCTACGGCGTATTGCCATAGACTGGGGGGATGGTGGAGATAAAGTGGGAAACGGAGAGAATCTACCTGTAAACTATTACAAAAACAAACGGGGAGAATGTAACACTAATGACACGGAACAAGGAAATGGAGGAGGCAGTGAAAGCGCTTGTGTCAGCAAAGACCCGTTTACCTACCAACACATCTACCTGTTTAAAGAAGCTCAACTTGATCCCACCCACTGCGGGCTTATAGGCACCCTGCTTGGGGGAGCTTTCACAGAATTTCAAAAGCAATTCCCCAACGTAGCTCCAAACAAACCTGCTTGTGTTTACACCCCCAAGGTGCAACTCTTGGATAATTGGGGATGGTGCAATGCCACGTTTGATTCTAACGCTGTTCCTGGAGGATGCAAAAATTTGATATATGGAAGAAGGGGGTGTTTTGCGGATAAATGTGACATTAATATAAATAGTCCTCAAGCGTGGAATCTGTTTGGTGGTAAGATAATAGTGTTGCCTTCCAAAGAATAGCGGTTTTGTATAAAAAAAATCAAAGTGGTTGAACTTTGATTGTGGGTTAGAATGGTTGGATGGTTATCTCAGTCTGAAGTCTTACTGCAATAATCATCCTTCAAGTGGCATTTGCCGTAATCATGACAATGGCTCGATTGCGCACAATCCGCGTCGGAAGCCGGCGCGCACGTATACGCATACTCGATGAAGTGGCATTCGCCGTATTTATGACAGAATTCTGACTGCGCACAATCCGCGTCGGAAGCCGGCGCGCAAATAATACCAGACAGTTGGTGGCATTCGCCGTACAAACGACAGTCGTCTGATTGTGCACAGTCGGCGTCGACAGTTGGACTGCACTTTCCATACTTGAAGTGGCATAGGCCGGACCACTTACATTTCAGCGATTGTGCACAATCCGCGTCGGAACCTGCCACGCACTCCTTCGCATCCTTGATGAAGTGGCAATACCCAAATCTCCAGCACGCTACCGTCAGCGTGCAGTCTGCTTCGCAGACAGGAATGCCAGTCAACTCTAGGCAGCCTGCTTCGCAGATAGGATAGCCAATCAACACTTCTTCATTTGTTTTGCAGATGAAGAGTGGTTGCCATTCGCCCATACTGTTCTGATTAGCTGACGTGTCGCACTGCAGACCCTCTGCACAATCCGAATTTTTCGTGCAGTCCCCACAGTGCTGTCCAGCGGGGTTGGGGTTCTGAAACGCGACTTTCGTGTCAGCGCCGGCATCGTTGCCTTTCGCGTTCACCACGGTGGTATCACAGTCGGAGCAAGTGCTGTCTTGCTCTCCACTTGGCTGTCCTGTGAGCGCCTCGCACCCGCTCACCGCGCTTGATGCCAGCACAGCGGCCAGCACCAACGCCACAGTCTCCACTGCACCGACCACCAGAAGATGGTGGTCGTACTTGCCGCTGTGGAAAGCGGCCCAGAACTTTCTTGCCGCCTTTCTGATCATGGCGGCTATGATTAAACGGTACATGTTTCACCTCTTTCCTGCACTCTTACGAGCACAGAAGTTTCAGCAGTGTTGCACTTCAGAGTTGAAGCGTTTCCACCGCTCTGGTTTTGAATTTTCAATGAGCAGTCATTCTTCATTCACCCATTCATCTGTTCACATTTTCAATCTCTTTCAAATCATGCTAATTCCGTAGACGTACCCATTTCCCCTTATTCCACCCTCTCCTACCTCTATTATAACTCTCTATTTAAGCACCTTCAATCCAATTTGTCAAGGTAGTGGCGGGTGTGGTAGGATATAACAGAATTAGTCAAAGAATGTTCGCATGGTTTTAGATTTTAATGAACAATTCAAAAAAGCGCTTCACTTGATGGAGGATACCACCGCCAATGTGTTTGTTACAGGCAGAGCGGGCACGGGCAAGTCCACCTTGCTTACCTATTTTCGCGAGCATACCAAAAAAAAAGTCGCCATTTTGGCACCTACCGGCGTGGCGGCGGTCAATGTGCGCGGGCAGACCATTCATTCGTTTTTTAAATTCAAGCCCAACATCACCCTCAAGCTAGTGCGCAAAAAATTCAATGAAGATAATGAAAAAAATATCTACGCAAAACTTGACGCGATCGTGATAGATGAAATCTCCATGGTGCGCGCGGATCTGCTTGATTGCGTGGACAAGTTTTTGAGGCTCAATGGGCAACATGGCGATCTCCCGTTTGGCGGTATACAAATGATTTTTATAGGGGATTTGTACCAGTTGGCGCCAGTGGTAACCAGCAATGAAAGAGAAATTTTTAGAACGCATTATCGTACGCCGTATTTTTTTGGCGCGCGCGCGTTTGAAACGCTCGCCATGGAAATGGTTGAGCTGGAGACCGTCTATCGGCAAAAAGATGACGCGTTTATTGGCTTGCTCAACGCGGTGCGCAATAACTCAATTACCGAGAGCGGGTTGTCGCTTCTCAACGAGCGCGCGAACCCTTCATTTGAGCCTCCGTCTCATGAATTTTATATTTATCTCACCAGCACTAATGATCAGGCAGACACCATCAATCATCAAAAACTTATGGCACTTGGTGGACGCACGTATGTTTTTGAGGGGGTGAGAGATGGTGAATTTGGCAAAGAATATCTGCCAACCGCGGTGAATTTGGAAATGAAAGAGGGCGCGCAGATTATGATGCTCAACAATGACGCGCGCGGGCGTTGGATTAATGGCACGATTGGAAAAGTTGGGACAATTAAAAAACGCGACAACCAGGAAGAAATTGTTGTCAAACTTGAAAATGGTAAACAAGTTGAGGTGTCCCCGTATCAGTGGGATATTTATAATTTTTCTTTGCGCGGCGGCAAGCTTGAGTCTCATACAGTGGGTTCGTTTACGCAATATCCATTGCGATTGGCGTTTGCGATTACTATTCATAAAAGCCAAGGAAAAACATTTCACAAAGCGGTGATTGATATTGGACGCGGAACGTTTGCGCATGGGCAAATGTACGTGGCACTTTCCAGGTGTTCCACGCTTGAGGGCATGGTGTTAAAAGTGCCCATAAAAAAACACCACATCAGAATGGATTATGAAGTGATGAAATTTATTACAAAATATCAATACACGGTGTCGGAAAAGACACTGAATCGTGATGATAAAATTAAGATGATTGAAACAGCAATCGCGAGCCACAGCTCTTTGCGCATTACTTATTTGAAAGCAAAAGATGAAAAATCACGCCGCGTGATTCAACCACTGGTTTTGGGTGAGATGGAGTATAAAGATCATCCATTTTTGGGGCTTGAGGCATATTGTATGACAAAAAAAGAAAATCGGACTTTTAATGTTGATAGGATTCTGGAGATGGCGGCGGAGGAATAGCAAGGATCTGCGGCCAAAGCGGAAAATTTGTCAGAGGAAAGCGGGTATGGTAAGATGGGAATGTTGTCAAAAAGTTAGAGACTTGAAAGATATGGATCAAGAAACTAAAAAAGAGTTTGAAGAATTAACACTCATCATAAGAGATAGTTTTGGCGCTTTGGAGGAAAAAATGGATGGAGAATTTAAAGCTGTGCGTGCAGAGATGGCCACAAAAGACGACTTGCGTGCACTTGGGACACGCCTTGATGCACGCATAGATGGTGTTGAAGCCAAAATGGCCACAAAAGACGACTTGCGTGCACTTGGGACACGCCTTGATGCACGCATAGATGGTGTTGAAGCCAAAATGGCCACAAAAGACGACTTGCATGATTTGGAGAGAAAAATGGACGTGGGGTTTGCTTCATTGCGGGCTGAACTTGCTGAAATTAAGTCAAAGATTCGCGATTTGGAGGAACGTGTAGAGAAACTTTTTAAGACTGAAACAGAAGATGTGAGTGCATTTTATGGCGATTTGAAGGATTTAAAACGGCGTGTTGAAAAGTTAGAGCGCAACATGCAATTACAAGCCGCATAAACAAAAATTTTTCGTTATATTATAAACAGGCAGAAAGATGCCTGTTTTTAATAAGTTTTTGACGCAGCCATTTACTCTGCGCCCAAGGTGCGGTGAATTTGCAACCCAATGTGCACAACTTGTTCGTGTCCCGCATCTATTTTGTGCTATACTATACACATGCGTAGTTTAAAGGGAATCGCGCTAAAATTAAATGGCCGTATTTTGGCTTTTGTAAATACGGCAATCAGACAGACAAAACCGTGGTGGAAACAGCCACTTATGTTTTTTGTTGTCGCGGTTGGAATTGTTGTTTTTTTGAGCGCCGCGCATCCTGCATATGCGCAAGGAGTAGAAATTCAGGGGTATCTGTATAAATTTATCGCGTGGCTTTTAGAAATTATTGCCGGATTTTTAGGGAGTCTCATTTTGTCAGTCATTGATTTGCTTATAGTGGTATCCGGTTACAACAATTTTATAGACGCGGATGTGGTCAATACGGGCTGGGTGCTAGTGCGTGACGTTGCCAACATGTTTTATATTTTTGTCATGTTGGTTATCGCATTTGGGACAATGCTTAAACTTGAGGCGTACACATGGACCAAACTTTTGCCGCGGCTTATCATTACCGCTGTGGTGGTCAATTTTAGCCGTACTATCATGGGGGTTATCATTGATTTCGCGCAAGTCATTATGATTACGTTTGTCAACGGCTACGCGGCTGCCGCGGGAGGTAATTTTGCGCAAGGATTTAGCTTGGACGCTATGTTCAAAATTAAACAAGGGGCTATAGCTGTCGGCACCAACACGGATTTTAAAATTATAATTGCCTATTTGCTTGCGACCGTTATGCTTGCTATCGCGCTCGTAGTGGTGAGTGTGTTTTTGGCAATACTTTTAGGAAGAATTATCACCATTTGGATTTTGGTTATTCTTTCCCCTATTGCGTTTTTAATGGGAACTTTCCCCAAAGGTCAAGAGTATTACAGTAAATGGTGGAAACAATTTCAAAACGCGGTAATAGTGGGACCGGTATTGGCATTTTTTTTGTGGCTTTCGCTTGCCACCATGAGCGGGGGAAATAGCTGGGGTGCTATTAGCGGTGGAAGCGCACTTGGAGGCAGAGAGCTTGATACAAAAGATCTGCAAATTGGATCCAGTGAAGCTGGAGGCATTGAAAAGGTCGGCAGTTTTGTGGTGTCTATTGCTATGCTTATGATTGGTTTGCAGATGACGCAGGAGCTTGGTGTCATGGGCTCGGGTCTTGCAAGCGGCGCGGCATCGGCAATCAAGAGCACGGCAACCAAGGTGGCGCGCGCCGTGGCGGTGCCTGCGGCTGGGGTGATTGCAACCGGAGGCGTGGGTGCGTTGGGCGTGTGGTCTCTGGCAGGTTCCGCGGCGGTTGGGGGTTTGGCGAATCTTGGCATAGCAGGCGCGGTAAAAGGAACCAAAAAAGTGAAGGAGTATGTGGGTAAGTCAATCGGGACAAGAGTGGGAACAAGAATCATGGAATCTCCTTTGGGTAAGATTCCAGCCTACTTTACAGAAGGCGCGCGCAGGCGTGAAGAAGAATTGAAACGCGCAATGACCGAGGCGCAAGCCAAGGAACGAATGCGTTTTCAGTTTAAACGCGATGGTTTTACTCCGGATTATATGCGTTTGTCAAGACAGCAACGCGCCACTTCGGCTGCAAAAGATTTTGGCACGATATTTGAAGACAATGTATCGGCCGCAACTTTGTGTCTCGACGCGATGGATAAAAAATTCACTAAAGGCGATTTGGGGCATGAAGGTAATGATGTGCATCGTGGTATTGTTCAATCAACCTTTCAAGCAAAGTATGTTGATGATGTGTTTGAACTCAAGACAGAGGAAGCAAAAGAAAAAAGAAAAAGAATATTACATGATGTCGTTGGGTATGAATATGAAGAAGGTGGTGAAACAAAATTCACGAACGACAAAGCGGTTTCGGATGCAAAAGGAGGAAAGCGTTCAGAAGAAGCAGATGATCGCGCACGTATGGTTAAATCAACTGAAAATTATAACAGGTTGATACTTCGAGGTACTGTAGGTGACACAAAAGACGTTGATGACATTTTATTTTTGTCTCCTCAAGAATTTGCAAGTAAAACTGATAAGGATAAGGCTGAAATTGAAAGACGTATAGATGAATGGTCAGCCGCGCCGGAGCGCCAAGACGGGTTGGGATTATTGGCAGATATGAAGGAAACTTCCAAGAAAGATGGACATTATGAAAATATGGGTCTAGGTGCTTTTAATGATAGAATTAAGGGGTATAGAGCGAATATGATTCATGAACAAGCGGCTATTATTAATGGTTCTTTGATTAAAGCAGACCTTGTGGAAAAAGCTAAGGTAAACCCGCATTCATTAATGCAAATGGATGGAGGTAATAACAATAGACCTATGGGCATGTCAACGTTAGGAAAACTTACTCAACCTTCATGGCTTTCCGGTGAAGATGAGACGAGTTTAAGCCGTAATTTTAGAGGACGCACTGCAAATGTTATTTTGGGGAATGGTCCAGCAGAAAATCCATTACAAGACATGAGTGATCCTGACAAAGGTTGGATTCAAGTACACGAAGAATACATAAATGATCCAAAAAATCATGATGATTTGAAAGAATTCCTCGGAGATCCACTTCTCCTTAAAGCTTTATTTGGGAAAGTTTCCGGAACATCGGTCGGTACGGTGGGTGCGAAGATGGATAAATTGAAGATAGTTGTGGGGGGCAAGAGTGCCACCTTGGCGGAGATATTAAGAAATGGTGGTGATTTAAAAGCTTCTTTGAAAGATATGGATGCAGATGATTTGGCTCAAGTTACCTATCAAAGAGATTATGATGAGGATAAGAAGCGAGTTGCAGATGGTAAGATGCGCACGGATGAATTCAGATCTAAATATGCGGCAGGTCCGCCACCTAAATCTGTCAAACCAGCACCACCGTCACCAGCGCCAAAATCGGAAGAATCAGCAGGTGAAGTTGCTGATGAAATAGGAACCTTTACCGGACAGCCGAGAGCGGATTTGGATAATGAGTTACGACCTTTGGTTGATGATTTTAGGGCGGCATTTGACAAACTCGGCGAAGGTGAACTAAAGAAGACGTTGACCAATTTAATTTCTGCACTTAATAAGGCAAAATCAAAGGATGACATAAGTACGATTTTAGAAAAGAAAGCGCACGCTACAGACTCAAGGACAAGTCTCCTTACGCCGCAAGCACGCACCGCAAGTTTATTATTGGAATTAGTGAGAAGAGACAATAAGAAAATTATTGATCTCTTGACCAGTGTTTCCAAAGGCACCAAGCCCAGTGTTTAAATATTTTAAATTAGGAATTGGTTATAACGTGATAAATATCAGGTATGCTTATCAACGAACCCGAACAAATAAATGAGCTGACTTTGGAAGAGTTGGAATCCCATGAGGTATTTAACCAGTTACAGGCATGGGCGGACAGTTTCAAAGAAAATGCTCGGTTTGATTCTGATGCGGTGCAAATGCGCCGCGCATTGGAGGGAAAATTAAAACTGCCGGAAACCAATGAAGACTTGAAAGCACGTTACGCGCCGTTTGTGCTGGTGTTCAAATTCAGCGGATTGCTGGTAGGGAGCGATTATGACCGCGTAGAGCTTATCAAAAATCAGACGGTGGAAGCGATCAAGAATGGCGTTGATGTCAAAAGCTGTCTGGATGATTATTTTATCGCGAGTAATGATCTTTTACTGGATTACGCCGGGCGGCGAAAAATTATACAGGCACTTAGAGAAAATCAAGAATTATTGGGTGGTACGCCGCTAAAAGATTGGTTGTCGCGTTTTGCGGCATCCGGACAAGCGGGGAAAAGAAGCGGGACATTGGAGCGGTTGAATTTTATTAACAACAATCCGGAGACAAAGAGTTTGAAAAAAGATGAAAAAGAGCTTTTGAGGAAGATTTTTGAGTTGCTTGATTTTTTGGAATATCCAAACGAGGAGGAACTGAAAAGCGACTGGGACGTGCTTGTGAAGGGTAAAAATGGAGAGGAGGTAAGAATGAAGATGGCGGATTTTTACGCCATTAAGAGCGGAGTAAGAACACAAGAAGATGCGGTATTTGAACCGGCAGAGGCGCCAAAGGCAAAACCGGTTAAAGAAGTTCCAGCGCCCGTGGCACCCGTTTATGAAAAACCAGAAGAAATTAGTCCGTTAGCCTATATTATAAAAAACAATTTGGCACCCGCGCAGTGTGTTGCATATCTTAAAAAGCAATTTCCCGAACCTGCGGATTTCAAAAAAGTTTTGAAAATTTTGAATGAATTGAATCGCCAAGGGTACTCGCAATTTATGGATATAGTCTATTTTGATGAGATCGATGGGAAATTTCATTGGAATGAGTAATTCGAAACTATGGAGGAAAAAGGTCTATTACAATCTATCAGCGACGATGAAGTGATGGTGCGACAAGCGGATGGTGCCTTTAAGAAGATAAAATTATCAGCGTTGAGCGCGGTGCCTGTTGTACGGAAACAACCTTCGTCTCCGGTTCAAACTCCGCCGCTCGTTGCGCCGGTGTCTTTGCCTGTTCCGCTTCAGCCAAAAAGTGTGCCACCTGTTTTGCCTCCCTCGTCCGTACCAAATGGACCAGCCGCAGATTTTGAAAGCCAAGCGGAGGCGTTGTTGGGGCGTCTTGCCACAGATATCGCTCCAGATTTGAAATCGCGCGTCAAAATGTTGTTGATGTCATACATGAAAGGCATTCGGCAGGAGTACGCGGTTCGTGAGCGCCTTTTACAGTCAGTGGAAAATGGGGGATTGGGCTGGACAGATGGTCGCGCGGATTTGTTTTTAAAACAGATGAAAGCCTTCAGCGGGCAGGTGAGCCAAGAATCCGCACCGCCGCCTGCCAAACCCATTACTTTGTCGCAGGTCAATAAAGTGTCATCAGCATCATCTGACGCAATGAATAAAAAAATTGAACCAAATTTATTGCCCGAGATTGAACCTGAAATGCATGTATCAAAAATGAGTGAAGCTCCGCCGCAACCGCGTGTTGTACCGCAACCAAAACCTGTGAGTCTGCCGCGTGTTGTACCTCCCAAACCGGAACCAAAAAAACAAGAGCCGCTGTCTGTTCCGCCCATATCCCGCACTTCAGATGGAATCCGCGCATCTACTCCGCAGGTGCTCAAAATTGTAGAAGAAAAAGGAGAGAAACCTAGGGTAGTGCAACATACAGACGCAATTGCATCACAAAAACAGCCGCCGCATATTGCCATACCACAGACGCCAAGCGGCAAAGCAGATGTTAAAGATATTGCTTACAAACCGCGTTTGGTGGGCCCCATAGATGAACTTCGTACTCTTACGCTGGTGGATTTTCGCCGATTATCTCGCAATCCGCAGGTAGCGGCTGACAAAATTCACTCAAAAGTTGATTTGCTTGGAGAAGAATCTTTTGAGAAAAAAATAAAAGGGGTATTAGCATGGCGCGCTTGTGAAGTTAATCAGCTCTATAACACGCTTTTGAACGAGAGTCTGACGAGTAAAAAGCCAGTAAAAGAAGTTCTTGCGGCGCGCGTTTCACGCAAAGAACCAACATTAACCACGGAAGAGTTTCAAGCAGTAATGAATCTTAACCGCCAATTGAGGTTTTAATATAAGTGCAGGTTAAGACAAAAGTTTTGCAGGGACTACGAGCCGCGACAGGGTGATCAATGAGAGGCATGGAACTCTCTTGAGTAACATAGCTTACACTGCGTAGTTGCGAGAGAGAGTTCCATGCCTCTCATTGATCTGAGAGACTTTTGCCTAAAACCTGTGAATCCTAACTATGCCCTTAAATCAATTTACTGTTCCACAATTCATTGATGTTGAAGACAAGATTTTCGGCCCCATCACGGCGCGTCAGTTTGTGATTTTGCTCGCGGATGGTATACTATTATTTATATTTTACAAATTATTTGATTTGGTCCTGTTTATTATTTCACTCGCTGTGTTTGGGGGATTTGGGCTGGTGCTCGCGTTTGTAAAAATTAATGGTCAGCCGTTTCATTATTTCCTTTTGAACATAATGCAAACACTTCGCCGCGCTCCGCTTAGAATTTGGCAAAAAGATTTAACCAATGAACATCTCAAATTGGTGATTAGTTTAACAACAGTGCCTGTTGTGGCAACACAGAAGCAAGAAAAGAAAGAATTGCCCCGTTCGAGACTCGCGGATTTATCTTTGGTGGTAAATACCGGAGGTATATATCATCCGGATGATGAATTTTGATTAAAGCATTGTATGGCAACAAAGCATCCTTCACATAGACCATCAACACAACAGCATCTTAATATAAGCGAAATAAGAGATGATGTGGTTATTATGAAAGACGGCACTCTGCGCGCGGTATTTTTGGTATCAAGCATTAATTTTGCGTTGAAGTCAGAAGAAGAGCAAGAGGCGCTTATTTCCGCGTATGTTGGCTTTTTAAATACATTGGAATTTCCGTTGCAGGTGATTATACAATCGCGGCAGTTGAACATTGATAATTATTTGGGACGGCTCAAAGAAGCGGAAAAAGTGCAACCCAATGAGCTTCTGCGGATGCAGATCAATGATTATCGTCAATTTATTTCTGAATTGGTGGATATAGGGCAGATAATGACTAAACAGTTTTACGTTGTTGTGTCTTATGATCCGCTTTCCAATAAACGCAAAGGTTTTTTTTCACGATTTAAAGAATCTTTTGCCGCGGCCGCGTTTGTGCGATTAAAAGAAGAGCGTTTTCAACAGCGCAAAAAAGATTTAATTTCCCGCTCGGACCAAACGATTGGGCAATTGCAAGGCTTGGGTGTGCAAGCGGTTCTGCTTGATACGCAAAGTCTTATAGAGTTGTTTTACATAGTCTATAATCCGGAACTTATGGATACGGAAAAAATGGTTCCGCTTGATCAGTTACAAGTTGAACGTCAATAATAGTATGGCTTTTCAACCAACTTCACTTACCATCAAACCGCAAAAACCTCGCGCTCCAACAGAAAGCGAGAAACTTAAGAAAATAAGCGCTCGATCCGCGGAAGATCGCACCGTGCTTGAAGAAGAGCGTGTTTTTAGGCGCGGTGTGGTGTCCGTGCTGGATTTGATTGCTCCAGCTTCATTTAAGGTTGACCCGGGTTTTGTGCAAATGGGGTCCGTATACGCGCGTACCGTCTTTGTAGTCACCTATCCGCGTTATATAGGAGTAGGGTGGTCCGCGCCCATCATCAATCTCAATTATTCGCTTGATGTATCAATGTTTTTTTATCCCGTAAAATCAGAGATTATTTTAAAACAGCTTAAGAAAAAAGTAGGCGCGTTGGAAGCGCAAATTTTGTCTGACGCGGAAAAAGGCGCCGCGCGTGATCCTTTGCGGGAAACAGCGCTTCGTGATATTGAAAAACTTCGCGATGATTTGACGCAAGGCACCGAACATTTTTTTCAATTCGCGTTTTATGTTACGCTTTATGCCCCAACTATTGAGAAATTGGACAAAATGAGCGAAGATGTTGAAAGTATTTTTGGTTCAAAACTTATTTATACCAAGCGTGTGTTTTTTCAAGCCGAGCAGGGTTTTAATTCTACATTGCCCTTGGGAAATGATGAACTCATGATTACGTTTAACATGAATTCTTCACCTATCGCGTCATCGTTCCCTTTTATCTCTTCAGATCTTACTTCGGACAATGGTATTTTGTACGGAATTAATCGCCACAATAATAGTTTGATTTTATTTGATCGGTTTAGTTTGCAGAACGCGAACATGGTCGTGTTTGCAACCTCGGGCGCGGGTAAATCATTTGCCATAAAGTTGGAAATTTTGCGTTCGCTTATGCTTGGTACTGATGTGATTGTGATTGATCCGGAAATGGAATACAAACATCTTTCAGACGCGGTTGGCGGCACCTATATTAACATTTCATTATCTTCAAAAAACAAGGTGAATCCATTTGATTTGCCGCGGCCGCGCGATGAAAATTATTCCATTGATGACATCATCAGAAATGGCGTCATCACCGTTAAGGGATTAATACGTATTATGCTTGGCGGGCGGCTTACCACGGAAGAAGATTCTCTTATAGACCGCGCGCTTCTGGAAACGTATGCCAAAAAAGATATTGTGCCCGGTGTTAATTTGGCAAATGTTGAAATGCCAATTTTGCAAGATTTTGTGGATATTTTGGAAGGCATGGAAGGAGCTAAAGATTTGGTAACACGGCTTAAAAAATTCACTGAAGGCACATTTGCGGGATTGTTTAACGCGCCAACCAACGTGGATATCAATAATCAACTAGTGATATTCAGTGTGCGCGACTTGGAAGATGAGCTTCGCCCGCTTGCCATATACAGCATTGTGAATTACATTTGGGCGGTGGTGCGTTCAAATTTAAAAAAACGTATTTTGGCGATTGATGAAGCTTGGTGGCTTATGCAAAATGAAGATAGCGCCAAGTTTGTGTTTGCTCTGGTCAAACGATGCCGCAAATATTTTTTGGGCATCACTACCATTACGCAAGATGTCAACGACTTTTTGACCTCGCCTTATGGGCAGGCAATTGTCAACAATTCGGCTTTGCAATTGCTCATGAAACAGTCTCCAGCGGCCATTGACCAGATTGCGAAAACTTTTTTATTGACGCAAAGCGAACGCTATCTCTTGCTTGAAAGCGCGGTGGGCGAGGGCATATTTTTTGCAGGCAACAAGCACGCCGCTATTAAGGTGGTTGCGTCATATACCGAGGATCAACTGATTACTACGGATCCGCAACAGCTTTTGCAGATTGAACAATCAAAACGTGAGTTTGCGGAAAATGCCGCGGCACAGGGTACAGACGCGCAAAGTACGGGTTTTTGATTTTTTTCGCATTTCGTTTTGAGTTTGATATTTTATTACATTAAGAAATAAGGTATACTGCATAATATGGAGCTAAATTTTCGCGCTAAAATTATAATATGGGTTGTTGGCGGTATTTTGATAATTACGCTTATAGCGGGAGGCTTATGGTGGTTTTTGCGCGTACGCAAAAGTGGTATGTCTGGTGCCACGAGCGGACAGAAAGAGGAAACGAAAGTTGTTGTAAAACTGTTGCCGACGCCATCGCTTGAGGAAGCAAAAGATAAAATGCCGCGCGTGAGTGTAAAAGAAATGAAACAACAGACCTCTGTAGCGGTAGTAGTGCGAGAATTTGTAGAACGTTTTGGAAGTTTTTCCCCGGATTCCGACATGGTAAATTTTGACGAGGTCAAACCGCTTGCCACCGCAAGTTTTATCGCATGGATGGAAGGGTACAAAAAGCAAGCACTTGCGGGTTTGCCGACTGACGTTAAGGGGATAACGACTCGCTTTGTTTCATTGAAAACATTAGCGGGGGATGATGCTCATCAATCGCTTGAAGCCGCAACACAGCGGGAAGAAAACACAGGAAGTGCAAAACGAGTGTATTATCAACGCATGCTGGTGAAGTTGGTATTGGAAGATTCCGCGTGGAAGGTTGACGGTGCGTATTGGCAAGCAAAAGAATGACGGGTGCGCGAAGACAGGTAGAAGCTCTAAGAAAAATGTATCGGCGCGTGGCAGAGTCCGCCGCCGATTTATTATTCCCGCTTGCGTGTCTTGGATGCGGCGCAGAGGGAGTGATTGCGTGCACGGCATGCACGGCGCGTGTTTCTTTTGCGCCAGTCTGCGCGTGCCCTCGGTGCGGCAAAGTGAGCAAAGAAGGGCGGTTGTGCGGGTCATGCGCCGGTGTTGTTAGCGTTGAGAGTGTTTTGGGAAGTTTTGATTATCATGTTCCGTTGATTGCCCAATTGATTAAATCATGGAAATATCATGGCATGACCGTGGCAGGAATGGAGATTGAGCTATTGCTAAGTGAGTGGGTGGATCGTGAGCCGTGGGTGCGTGTGTGGGGTGCGAACGCGGTGTTGGTGCCCATACCGCTTCATCGGCGGCGTTTGTGCGAACGCGGATTTAATCAGGCGGAGCGGCTTGCCGATATTTGGGCGAGATTGTTAAATTTGCCTGTTGTTGGTTGTTTGAGGCGCACGCTGTACACAGAAGCGCAAGCAAAACAAGCAAGCTTTGCGCGGCAGAAATTATCTTCTCATATTTTTGCAGTGAAACAAGGTGTTGTGTTGAAGACGTCAAAAGTTATACTTATTGATGATGTGTATACTACCGGCACAACACTTAATTTAGCGGCGCAAACGCTTCGCGCGGCAGGGGTTGCGCAAGTATATGGGCTTGTGTGCGCTCGGGAAACATAAGAGAAGAACACTCCGTGAGCGCACGAATGTTCATCCCTTGATTTTTGTCGGTTTGTGCGATAGTATAAGAGGAGTTTTTGACTGATGAGCGCAATGGGACAAAATATGGAAGGGTGGCCGAGTGGTTAAGGCAAAAGTTTGCTAAACTTTGCTCCCGCAAGGGGGCTCCTGGGTTCGAATCCCAGCCCTTCCGCCAATGTATGGAGAGGTCGCATAGTGGTCTAGTGCGGCGGTCTTGAAAACCGTTGGCCCGCAAGGGTCCGCGAGTTCGAATCTCGCCCTCTCCGCCAATTTTCACTTTTTGTGAAATCGTAAGAAGTTGCCTCGGCGCAAAGTGCCTCGGCATGGTATTTTTCCGCAATTTTGAAGGCATTTTTGAAATCCAAAACCAAAGTGCGGTCGGCAATGCGGAAGTTCGAACCGATTATTGCTCTTTCGCCCAAAAGCATGGATTTTTTCTTCCAAATCCTTTTTGGCGAGAATGAGCTTGTGCTTTTTGGTGGCATATTCCGTTTGCGACAAACTGCCGTCCAGTTGTAAATCAAGCAAACGATCAAGTTTTGTTTCTATCTCCACAAGCTAATCTCTAGACAAAGAAACTTTTTTGATTTCTTCTTTTATTTGAGAAGTGATTACGACTTAAACTCATGATTGATCAAATCATCGTAAGATTTCCCTTTAAGCGAGCTGGTATTTAGTTCGATCACGTCAAGCTCGCGCACACCGTTGCGCGTCCGTGCCCGAATATATCCAGAGCGTTCCTGATTGTCTTCGTTGGTGATCATTACGTGGATAGAATTTTCATCCTGCCGTTTGAGCGATATAACCTTTGTTTTCTTGAGATCGTAAATAAGTTTGTCGGTCCCCGAAAAAGAGCCGCCCGGCATTTGGGTGTAATCAAGATTTTCGCTTCGAGCGATTTTGAAGCCCTGACGTGACACCAACTGGCTCATGGTTAAAGCTTTAAGATGTTCGACAAAATTGCGGTCACGCGCCGGTAAGAACTTAGCCAAGTCGTTTTTAAGTTTCTTGTCCTCAAAATGACCGATGCGATCCATGAGATCTTGAAGCGATGTTTTCATATCGTAAAACGCAGTTTTGCGATTGATCATCTCCCAATCAAGCTCCACCCCTTTTTGAAGCATGAACCAAAGATCGTAGACATCGCGACCCTTTAAGCGATACAAGAACACTCTGATTTTTTCAGCCAAAATTTCCTGCCAATCCATATGCCTGACCACCGGCAAAGGAACAACCGGAAAGTCACTCTCAAGCACAGTCTCTTTGGAAGTCTCCGGCTTCTCTCGAAGTGAAAAGTCGAGATGGATGTTAAGAGGGTGCTTCATGCCTTCCGACTGATAGCTCAAGATGCCGGTGTAGGAATATTTGTTTTCCTCGGTGCGTTTGAGCTTCATGTCCGGAATAATGGCACTCATCTTTTTAACTGTCCCATTTACCAAAGGGTCAAGCTCCTTAGCCGTAAGTTCGGCAGTGAAATCTAAGTCTTCAGAAAAGCGGCCGGACTTAAGAAGCAATCGAATGGCGGTCCCGCCTTTGAAATAGACTTTTTGACTCTGCGCTGTGCTATAGAACACACTCAAGAAAACAACCTGAATGTATTCACGGATAATTGTGAACTCATCGATTGCGAGCCGTTTTGAAAATTCATTGATTTGGTCTTTGGAGATCATAGTTTTAGATTTTTATTGAATCGAAGTAATTCTTAAACGCCTTGTTAGTTATTTTGGAAGCCATCTGTTTGACCTTGTCCTTATCGATTGACTGCAAGTTCAACTCTTCGACTGAAAGAGAACCTCTGCCGAGTGCGACAAAGAACATAGCGTCAACCAATGCCTTTTCGGGGGAGGCAATCAAAAAGTCTCCGGACTTCTGATAGTCGCTGTAGTATTTCTGGTCAAGGTGAACATAAGAAAAGGTTTTGCCACCAGCTTCAATTTTTCGAGCAAGGCCTGTCGTGGCAGAAATAATCTCTTGGGGAGACTGCACCAAGATACCATAAAAGTTGAGGGCCGAATCCAAAGAGACATACGAGGGGCCATATAGCACATTGGCCAATTCAAAATCTGACGGCCGATTGGATGCCAAAACATACCAACCTCTCATGACACGCTCGATCACGCCTTCTTTGGCCAATCGAGTAGCCTGTACATGGCTGTAGTTGGAATCTGCAACCTGTAATATTTTCTGCAGATCAGCAGAGGAAAAGATTTTTTTCCCTGATGCCTGCAATGTTTGTAATGCTTTAACTTGTTTCATAAAGATATAATTAATCCTATGGGAAATGCTTTTGATGACCTCCGCCACCAGTGCCATCGTTCGTGGACATAAGCATCATGAATTTTTTTACCAAAAAGAATTGCTTATATTCGACTTACTTATCATAAGTGTACAGTAAGTCTAATATATATGCAAGGCCTCTTTATCCACTCCCCATTTATGCGAATACTTACTATGAGCCGAATTTCTAAATTAGAAGCAATCAAATTTTGACCCGGGCAAGGTTGTGTATAACTCATTCATCCCGCGGCAAATATGGATCCCTATCGCGTATGTGCTGAAATACTTGACACTGTGTGTGGAACATAACTGACAATATCTTAAAAAAAGAGTATACTGTAAGTATACTCTTTTTTAATAATTTTTTTCTATGTCCAAATCTCAAAAGATCTCGCTTTTTATTTTGCGTATTGTTCTTGGGTGGATGTATTTTTATGCGGGTATTACCAAACTCGCTAACCCAAATTGGTCCGCGGCTTTTTACCTTAAAGATGCGCAGATATTTGCCGGTTTTTACCAATGGCTGATGACTCCGGGCATTTTGCCCATCGTAAATTTTCTGAATGAATGGGGACTCACCCTGCTCGGTGTGGCGCTCATTTTTGGCGTTTTTGTCCGGCTCGGTTCAATCCTTGGCATCGCGCTCATGATTTTGTATTATCTCCCCATTCTCAAATTTCCTTATCCAAACGCACACGCGTTTATTGTTGATGAACACATTATCTACAGCGCAACTTTGGCGGTGCTTGCGGTTTTTAAGGCAGGGCGCGCGTATGGATTGGAAAAATGGTGCACAAAACTCCCTCTTTGTTCAAAATTTCCAAAATTTCGCAATTGGTTGGGGTAAAAGGCGTCTCAAATGTACCAGAGACGAGGCGTGCCGGCAAGGTATGACATTTTAACTTTGCCAGCAGGTAGGACATTTTAACTTTGCCAGCAGGTATGACATTTTAACTTTGCCAGCAGGTATGACATTTTAACTTTGCCAGCAGGTAGGACATTTTAACTTTGCCTTTACAGCGTGACGGCACCTCCGCCCGCCCTCTTGCTTATTTTTCTCACCTGTGCTATCATACTCTCAAGTCCATTGTTACATGTGCTACCATCAAGAGTAAAACTCCCACGGTGCGCGGTCGAGAACAAGGATATAATTACAAGCGGAAGTAAGTTTGCAAAAATTGAAACCGCGCACTAACTTAACGTATGGCATCAACGCTTTACATTGGCAATCTCCCATACAGCGCCACAGGTGATCAGCTTAAGGATTTATTTTCTCAAGCTGGCAACGTGGTATCTGCATCGGTGATTTCCGACAAATTCTCTGGCAGAAGCAAGGGATTTGGTTTTGTTGACATGGCCACCGCCGAGGAGGCACAAGCCGCAATTGAAAAGTTCAACGGCTACTCCATGGAAGGTCGCGCTATCAAGGTCAACGAAGCACGCCCACGCGAAGAGCGCCCTCGAGGCAGCTTTGGCGGAGGCAACAAATTCGGTGGAAGCCGAGGCGGTTATGGTCGCAATGACCAATAATCATTGAGTAAAACTCAAGACTGCAGGCCCTTTACGGGGCCTGCTTTTGCTTTTTATTGAATTTTTAAATATAATGGGACTGTCGCCGAATGCGTCTTATGGAGAGACATACGGATGTTTAGACGCAGTTATGGAATAAATTTTGATTATGAACGAACCAACTCCAAACAAAGATAAACAGCTGAAAATTGTAGTTGATGGATTCTGTGTGGCGCGTTTTCCTATACGCACAAAAATTATCACACAGTCAGATATTTTGGAAGATATTATTACGCAGTACGCAAAACCGCACTTAAAAGCGGGCGATATACTATGCGTAAGCGAGCGAATTGTTGCTATTATACAAGGCCGCGCGTGGCCTATAGATCAAATCAAACCTTCTTTTGTTGCTCGTTTTTTAGTACGGTTTGTCCACAAGTCTCCGTATGGAATTGGGCTTGCGAGTCCTTGGACTATGGAGCTTGCGGTGCGTGAAGCCGGTGTGGCGCGTTTATTGTTTGCGGCACTATGTTCCGCGCTTACCAAGCCATTTGGGGTGCGCGGCGTTTTTTATAAAGTGATTGGCAAAAATATAAATGCAATAGACGGTCCGTGCGATTATACACTGCCCCCGTTTAATCGTTACGCAAAATTAGGACCTCGCGATCCGGACGGGGTTGCCCGCGCACTCAAAGGAATTACCGGTGTGAGTGTGGCAATTATCGACGCGAATGACCTCGGTGTTGCTGTTTTGGGTCGTTCTGATGATTTGTTGAACGTTTCATGGATACAAAATGTTTTTAAAGATAACCCGCTTGGGCAGTCTAAAGAGCAGACGCCAATGGCTATAGTCAGGAAATGTTGAGGTGTGCTATAGTATAGAGAGTAAAATGTATGTATGGCTATTTCAAAAAAACGCTCCACAATCGGTCTACCTGTCAAAAGTTCGCCGTCATCAGACAAATTTTTTACCAGCTTACTTGACCGTGTCAAACAAATCAAAAAAACAGGCACCGACGAGCATGGCGCATGGCAGTTGGGCGCGGATGAAGGGCAATTGGCGGTTGACGTGGCGCAAAATAATAAAGAATTGGTTGTGATGGCAACCATTGCCGGCGCGCGACCGGAAGATATTTCCATCAATATTTTTAATGATTTGCTCACCATTCGCGGTAAACGCAACAGCGAGCAAGAGCTTAAGGATGATGATTATTTTTATAGAGAATGTTTTTGGGGGTCCTTTTCCCGCACCATTGTTTTGCCGGTTGACGTGTTAACGGATTCCGCTCGTGCAACACTCAAAAATGGCGTCCTCACAATACGTATTCCTAAAGAATCTCCGCAGATAAAAGTTCCATTAAAAGTGATTGAAGATTAATATGCCCGACAAAAAAGAAAATCAAACGCGCGTATTTTTTGCAACCATTGACGCGATTGAAGAGCATAAAGCGGTTTTGGAATTAGAAAATAAAGAAATTATGAATATCCCGCTTGCCTATATGCCGGATGAAGCTGAAGAAGGGGAGCGGATAAAAATAACTTGTGAGCGTAACGTGGTAGAAACGGAGGCGCGGGAAACCGACGCAAAAAAATTGTTAAATGATATTTTACACGCAACATAACGTAATCCGTGGTGAGTATGGTAGACCGCGCGGAGCTGATTGATAGGCTCAAACGTTTAAAAAAAATTGTGTGGGGCGCGTTAGCGCTCGTGTTTTTGTTTGGTTTTGCGCTTGGAGGCGTAGTGGCGTTTCTTACAAAAACTCCGGAAGGTACTATTGCGCGCGGCGTCTCTATAGGTCCGTTTGATGTAGGGGGGCTTTCGCCAGATCAAGCGGCTCAATTGCTTTCTACGCAAACAGCCGCAATGGAAGATAGGGGGATAGTTTTTAGATTTGACGATGCCAGCATTGAGCTTGCGAGCTCTATTGATTCTGCCACCAATTCAGAACTTGCTGTTACTATTTTTAAATACGCGCCTGAAAAAGCTTTGGATGCCGCCACTTCATTTGGACACGCAGGGACATGGGGAGTCAAGGCATGGCAACGCATTGCGGCGCGTTTGGTTGGAAAGTCAATTCCTTTGGAGGTCAAGGTTGACAGTGCGCGCGTGCAGGAATTTTTGCGATCTCATTTTGGAAAATTTGAAACACCATTTCAAGAGACATCAATTGACGTCTCTATAGATGGCGCAAAAATACCACATGTCAAGATTAATCCGGGGAAACCAGGTGTTATGTTTGTATATGAAACCGTGACGTCGGTATTTGCGAATCATTTGGCGAAGTTTGATTATAGCCCTACTATTTTAAAGCTTGAAACGGTATCGCCGAAAATTACTCCGCGCCAAGCGCAAGAAGTTACACCGTCAATACTTGCTCTGTTTGAGAGCGGGGATATTACTTTGCGTTACGGCGATTCAACATTCGTCGTCAAGCCATCGGAATACGCCGGATGGTTTGGTATTGCGCTCAACAATGGCAAAGTGATTCCCTTGTTGCGGCAAGAACAGGCACGCGCGACGCTAGCACATTTTATCGCGACATTTGAGCAGCCGGTGCAAGAATCTCGTTTTAAAAAAGAAGGAGATCGTGTGGTGGAATTTCAAACTCCACGGGAGGGGCGTACCATTGATATGCAGGAAACGCTTTTGCGCATTGAGAAGGCGCTTTTTACTCAAAGCGAAAGAAACATTGACGTGGCAACAGTTGTGCAAAAACCAATAATCGACGCATCACATACCGATAATCTTGGCATCAAAGAATTGCTGGGTAAAGCAATGACACGTTTTATGGGAAGTCCCAAGAATCGCCGTACCAATATTGCTGTAGGAGCCGCGAGTCTCAATGGCTTGCTTATAGCTCCGGGTGAAGAATTTTCTGTAGTGAAAGCTCTTGGCACCATAGATAAAACAACAGGGTATCTTCCGGAATTGGTGATCAAAGAAAACAAAACAACCCCTGAATTTGGCGGAGGGTTGTGCCAAGTAAGTACTACCGTGTTTAGAGCTGTGTTGGATGCCGTGTTGCCGGTGACAGAACGCAGTAGCCACGCGTATCGCGTGTCATACTATGAGCCTGCCGGCAAAGATGCCACTATTTATTCTCCTAAACCGGATTTCAAATTTCTTAATGATACCGCTCATTATATTTTGATTCAAACTCGTGTAGAAGGCGACGCGATTACCGTAGAGTTTTGGGGAACAAAAGATGGGCGTACGGCGTGGCAGAGCGATTCACAAATTTACAACATGGTGCCACCACCACCGTCAAAATTAATTGAGACAACCAATATACCGGTTGGCGTCAAAAAGTGTACCGAGAAAGCACATTCAGGGGCTGACGCGATATTTACTTATTCAATTACCTATTCAGATGGGCGAGTCAACAAGCGCCAATTCTTTAGCCGATACAAGCCATGGGGAGAGGTATGTCTTGTGGGTATTGAAAAACAAAAAGATCCCGCGTTTGATGAGCTGAAGGGTCCGTGAGGCGCACGCAGAATGTATTTGAGTTGGATAAAAATCCGCATTCAAGAAGATTTGTCAAAGGAGAGATCGAGTCGCGAGGACCAGATAGGTCCTTCGACAAATCCCCATGCTTGTCGTGAATGCGGATTCCTATCCCTCCCAAAATAGGTTTGCGTTGTTTGTGTAGGTACAGGTAACGTATAACTATACCATAATTAAGCTTGTTTGTCAAGCTTAGTGCCGATGCAAGGAAATAGAAATGGCTTTGTTGAGCCATTTTTTAGTTATAATCAACAAACTCTAGTTCTTGATAATTTTATCTACAATCCCGTATGCTAATGCTTCTTCCGGTGACATAAAGTAATCACGGTCAGAATCTTTCTCCACTTTTTCCACAGGTTGTCCGGTGTGTTTTGAGAGGATGTTATTTAAACGATCTTTCATTTTGAGTATATGCTCCGCTCGAATTTTGATATCAATGGCTTGACCTTCCGCGCCACCCATTACTTGATGAATCATAACTTCTGCGTTGGGTAAGATAAATCGCTTGTCTTTTGCACCCGCTGCCAAAAGAACAGCACCCATGGATGCTGACATGCCAATACAGATGGTTGAGACGTCCGGCTTGATGTATTGCATGGTGTCATAAATTGCCATGCCGGAGGTAACGGATCCGCCCGGGCTGTTGACGTAGATTTTAATGTCTTTGGTATTGTCTTGGCTTTCTAAAAAAAGTAGCTGGGCGATGATAGTGTTTGCCACATGGTCGTCGATGGGCGTGCCAAGAAAAATAATACGGTCCTTAAGAAGACGCGAATAAATATCATAAGCGCGTTCTCCGTAAGATGTTTTTTCAATCACCGTAGGAATCAAAAATTGGGATTGGATTTCGTTTGAATTATTTTTTGTGTCGGTCATAGATATATATGTTAGATGTTTAAAAGTATAGCATATTTTTTAAATTTATACTATGCGCCAGCCGGAAGCAGTCTCTTTTAGGCTTCCTGAAATAGTAAATCCTGCCGCTTTTTTATGCCCGCCACCTCCCAAACTTTTTGCCAACGCGGCGACATCGGTATCGTCTGCTGTGGTGCGGAAACTTCCTTTTATCGTGCCATTTTCTTGTTCTTTAAGCAAGAGAGCAATTTTTGCTTCGCCTATTTTATTGAGAAAGTTCGCGATTCCTTCAATGTCTTTATCAGTGATCCCAAATTCTTTTTGATCTTCCGTGGTTATTACGGTGTAGGCGATTTCGTGTTTTTGATTTTTTGTAAGCCGTGAAAATACTCGTCCCCATAATTTCAGGCTTTTTATGGAGTGATTGCGCAGTGTCCATCCGCGTATCAGATTCAGGTTTGCTCCGGAGCGCAAAAGATCGGCTCCTGTCTGCAGTGCTGAAGCGCTTGTGGCGGGGTTGGAAAAATGATCTGTATCTGTAATGAGTCCTGTCATGAGGCAAGTGGCGATGTGCATATCAAGTGTGATCTGATTTGCCTTGAAAAAACGATAGAGTACTTCTGTGGTGGATGCCGCGTCAGGAATGACTAGATTGTGGTGGCCATAATGCGTATTGGTAAAATGATGGTCAATATTTATGATGGTGGGCTCATAAGGGAGCGCGGCAATCAAATGCGCTACTCCCGCGTACGCAAGATCTCCGGAATCCAATACGACTATAGTATCAAATTGCATGCGATTAAAGAGCGCGTGATCGGTTACAAAATATTCAATGTGTGGCAGGAACCGCATCAATGGGTTAATAGGCGTGGCGCAAAACGCGGTATGCGCTATCTCAATAGTTCGCAGATATTGCATAAGCGCGCACGCCGAAGAGAGCGTATCGCCATCAGGGTTTTTGTGGGAAACGATGAGAATGTGTTTGGCTTGTTTAATCGCGGAATTGATTTTTTGCGCGGTGTGTTGCATAAGAGGAATAGAGCAGTATATGTTACGGTCTGATATTTGTCAAAAAGGAAGGGGTGTGATAAGGTTGAAATATCTCAAGCAACTCTAAAAAGTTGCAGGGTTGCGCGTTTGGGTGCTACAACAAAAAAAGAAGGAGATGCCCCATGTGGAATACTCTTTGGGACGGTTTTTTGAGGGGTTTGCTGGTTTTTATGACGGGGACATTCCTCATCATGACAGTCTGTCTGGTTTTTGTGTTTACAACATTTACTCCTGCCGTGGGGCATGTTGCGGATTACATGAAAGATGGCAGATTGACAATGTTCATTCTTGGCGCGACCGTAGGAATGTTCTTTGTATCTGTGCTCTTTTATTTTGTTTTTTTAGTCTATATGGCTGGTTTCTTAAGCACTGGTGAGAAGGAAAAAAAAGCTCTCGGAATTTCTTTGGGAGAATTCAGCACCATGAAACCAACTCCTCGAGAATTAAGCATCGTCAAAAAAGACGATTAAATCAACCTTCTTCACGATACCCCGCATTAAACCATGCGGTTTTTTTTATTTCTTCTTATGGTTTGTGGTATAATGTATTTCATCTATGTATCTTGAACGCGTTGAAATTCAGGGTTTTAAGTCTTTTGCTCAAAAGACGGTTTTGAAGTTTTTGCTTCCACACGGGCCGCGCAAGGGGATAACAGCTATTGTTGGCCCCAACGGTTCGGGGAAATCAAATGTGGCGGACGCTATCCGCTGGGTTTTGGGAGAGCAGTCAATGAAAGCTTTGCGTGGAAAAAAAGGCGAGGATGTTATTTTTGCCGGTTCAGACAGTCGTGCTCGGCTTGGGTTTGCGGAGGTAATGCTTGTATTGAATAATAGCGACCACGATAATGATATAGAACTTACGGAGATAATTATTGCGCGTCGGCTGTATCGCGATGGAGAAAGCGAATATTTGGTCAACGGACGCACTGCGCGCTTGCAAGATATCACCTTGCTTTTGGCGCGCGCGCATTTTGGGCAGAAATCATATACGGTCATTGGGCAGGGAATGATAGACGCGATTTTGCTTGCGTCTCCCGCGGAGCGCAAAGAATTTTTTGATGAAGCGGCAGGGATAAAAGAATTTCAAATCAAACGCAGTATCGCGGTGCGCAAATTGGTGAGCGTGCGAGAAAATATGTCTCAGGCAGATGGGCTGGTGCGGGAGATTGAGCCGCGCGTGAAATTTTTGGGACGGCAGGTGAAAAAATTGGAGGAGCGCGAGGTTGTGGCGGGTGAATTGCTGGGATTGCAAAAAAAATATTATGGGAAATTGTGGCACGAATTGGGTGCGCATTTGGAAACGGAGCGGGTAGAAGGCGCGCGCATACAAGAAACGCTCGCGCTCGCCCAAGCGGCGGAACAAAAAGTTTTAGCTGAATTGCATGTTTTGGAAAAGGCGACTACGCAAAGCGATGAATTGATAGCACTCCAAAAAACGTATGAAGAAATTGTGCGCGAGCGCAGCAGTTTGCAGGAGGAACATATGCGGTTGCGAAGCCGCATAGAAATTGAACGCGTGCGCGGTGAGGCGCGGAAACATATAGAAACGCTCCCTACGCCAGTAATTGTTGAGCGGCTCGGCGCGATATCCGCTCAACAAGAGAAGCTTTTGGAGCATGCGGAAAACGCGCATACCAAGGAAGAATTAAAACAGATTTTGGATTTGATCCGCGCGGTAGTTGAATCCATGCGTGCCTTGTTGCGCGCACTTAAAGAGCCTGCAGAACGTGTGGCGCCGCAAAAGAATGAAGTTTCCAAAGAATTGTCTGATGCGCTTGCCAAGACCGAGCAGGCCGTGAGCGTGGCAGACGTTCGTTTAAAACAAGTGCATGTCTCCATGCAGGCGTTGAGCCAATCAGAGGCGCACAAGAAAAGCCAATTTTTTGACCTTCAGCGCGTGCTCCAAAGCGCGCGCGAGCAGGTGTTTCATGCCCAGCAGAAATTAAATAATTTGCAGGTGCAAAACGCGCGCTATGAAACGCGCATGGAGACATTGGAAGAAGAAATGCAGATAGAATTGCCGAACGCAATCTCGGAGGTCAAACTCAAACCGCAGGAAGACGCGTTGCGGATGAACACGGAAGATATGCATCCGCATATTTTGCGTCTTAAGCATCGTCTGGAATTGATTGGCGGTATTGATGAAGAAGTTGTTGAAGAATATAAAACCACGAAAGAACGATATGATTTCTTGACCCGCGAGATTGAGGATTTGAAAAAAACGCTTGAGGCAACGGAAAGTGCCATTAAAGAATTAGATGGTATTTTGAAAGGCCGTCGCGACGAAGCACTCAAACAAATCAATGAACATTTTGGCGTGTTTTTTAAACAGCTATTCAACGGTGGCAAGGCTCAATTGATTCCGGTATATATGACTAAGGAAGAAACACATGTGGAGGAGGACGGGGACGAAATGGAAGCGGACGAACACGAGCGCGCGGAAGCGGAAGATGAAGGAGCGCGAGGCGAGCCGATTCTGGCAGGATTTGAAATTCAAGCAACGCCGCCCGGCAAACGAATTAAAGATATAAATATTTTATCCGGAGGAGAGCGTGCTATGACCAGTGTGGCGCTCATTTGCGCGATTTTGGCATATCATCCATCGCCATTTGTGGTATTGGATGAAGTTGACGCGGCATTGGATGAGTCAAACTCAATGCGGTTTGCTGATATTGTGGATGAGCTCTCGGCGCGTACGCAATTTATTGTGATTACGCACAATCGCGCGAGTATGTCTAAGGGGGAGGTGTTGTATGGCGTAACTATGGGCGCGGACGGCGTATCGCAATTGCTTTCTGTCAAACTTGAGGACGCGGAAAAGATGGTAAAATAATAGCCAGTTGATTTTTTGTTTTAAGCGTGATAAGATGCTGGCAATTGGAGGAGAGTGTTCCTTCTTAAGTTCAAATACCATGTGTGGCAAGGGCGGGAGAAACGCCTGTGTCACAAAACCGAGTAGGAGGCAGAGATGTCCACGGCCACAACAGGCACGAGCAGGATGCCGTTCGTGTACGATTCAGCACTTTCAGATGAGGCGCTTGCGCGGCTCATCGCCCGGCACTACCCGCCCGGCACAGACATGAAGGGCAATTCGCTGGAGCAACCACTGTTGTACAGCGCAGATGTGGATGGACCCGCGCGCTACATGCGTGTGTTTGCCAATGCGGAATCCATGGCTGAAGATGCCGGAGATGTTGAGCGCCAAGTCGCTTTCATGCTGGAGTCTTGGAATGGCGCGCGCCGCCGGCCGCGGCATTGGAACAAGGACACCGTACTGAATTTCACTGATTACCTCCCGCGGATTCTTCCCACTGTGGAAGATGGAGCGCGTAAGCAACGTCTCACAGAACTTTACTGGTACCATACCGGACTCACAGCGCACTTGTTCGGAGAATTTGACCGAGCGGCGACTGCTCAAGATAAGGCCGCGGAGTTTGCCCGAGCGCGCGGCGATATAGATTCTGCCGTAATTTGTGAGGAACAAGCGGCTTACGAGCGCGTGTGTAAAGCATTGATAGAAGATATGGGCACGTCTTCCAACGAAACGCAAGAAGCGTGCATTGAAGCACTTTACTGCTTGCGTGGTTATGTGCCCAATCTCGATGAGCTGGCTGACTCCACCGCGACCAACCATCTATGGGCATACGGCAATGGGCATGTACATCGTCTGTTGGTTCACTGGCTGGGTGGGAGAACCTATAAAGCGCAAGAAGATGATCTAGATGCTTTGCATATGTTTGCCGCAACTACAGAGGGCGCATGCTTTGCAGATTGGAAATTTCTGCTGGCATGGATCCGTCCCAAGGCGTCTCTTCCGCAAGACCCCCGGACCGATGCGACCATCATGCGGTGTAATGAGATTGAGGAGAAGAAAGGCGTTGACGTGGAGCTTCATGCTCTTGCGCTTTATGTGCACGCTGACCTTCTCATGACGCTGAAGATGGCTCGCGTGAGAGCTGAAAACGAGGCACTGGATCTGCGTTGCTCACGCGGCGCAAACAGGGTGTTCCTTCTGATCCAAGAGGCAAGAAGGCTCAATCAAGTGATTCTTGATCTTCCGGATCACGGCGCGGTACTTCTGCGAGAGTACGCACGGCAGAAGATTGAGGCGCTGTCCGACATGATCTAGGACATAACAAAAGGTGTCCCGCTGATGGAGTTAATCAAAAGCCTGGAAAATCCGTCCAAATGATTCCTGTTCTCTCCTAGGACTAACT
>Ga0209211_10002883_pt1 | contig 28867 bp, 26 predicted proteins | sample RifGroA2_FD_183992 | JGI IMG/M metagenome (GOLD analysis project Ga0209211, IMG submission 183992) | Groundwater microbial communities from Rifle, Colorado, USA - Groundwater A2 (SPAdes) (version 2) | ecosystem: Environmental > Aquatic > Deep subsurface > Groundwater | place: Rifle, Colorado...
AGCCATCACGACATCGAGCTGGACGTGGCCGGCAAGGACAGCCAGCGCCACCGCGCCAGCGGCGCGCACGAGGTGATGGTGGTGTCGCCCTACCGCTTCGGCCTGTTTGCCGAGACGTCGCAAGCGCTGACGCTGGAGCAGCAGCTGTCAAGGTTGGCCGCAGTCGACCTGGTGCTACTGGAAGGCCAGAAAACGCTACTGGTGCCACGCATCGAAGTGCACCGCAGCGCCTGCGCCAAGCCGTGGCTGTACCCGGCCGACCCGTTCGTGATCGCGCTGGCCAGCGACTGCGCCGCTGAAACCGATTTGCCGCAATTGCCGCTGGACGACCACGCCGCGATTGCCGATTTTATTGCCAACTGGCTGAAGGATTCTGCATGAGCATCACGCTACTGTATTTTGGTGTCCTCAAGGACACGCTGGGCTGCAGCACGGAAACGCTGGTCTGGGACGGCGGCACCACCGCCACCTTGCTGGACCTGCTGCGCGGCCGCGGCGAGGACTGGGCGCTGGCGCTGGCGCCGGGCAAGGTGTTCCGCCTGGTGGTCAACCAGCAGATCGTGCGCGGCGACGCGGCGATCCCGGACGGTGCCGAAGTCGGCATCCTGCCGCCCGTGACCGGGGGCTGACATGTATTGCGACATTACCGTACAAACCGCCGCCTTCGATCTTGGCGCCGAAGAACTGGCGCTGCGCGCGCACGCCGGCGACGCCGGGGCGCTGGTGGCATTCCAGGGTATGGTGCGCGCCCACGACGAAGCCACGCCGCTGGCGGCGCTGTTTCTCGAACACTACCCCGGCGTGACCGAGGCTGAGATCCGCCGCATCGCCGAGCAGGCCGCCGCGCGCTGGCCAGTGAGCGCCTGTCGCGTCATCCATCGCGTCGGGGCGCTGGCGCCGGGCGAGCCCATCGTGCTGGTGCTCATCGCCGCCGGCCACCGTGCCGGCGCCTTTGCCGCCGCCGAATACCTGATGGACTACCTGAAGACACAGGCACCGTTCTGGAAGCGTGAGGATTTTGTCGACGGCAGCAGCCGCTGGGTCGAAGCCAAGGCCAGCGACGACGCGGCATGCGGGCGCTGGCATGACTGAACAGGTAGCAGTGCTGCTGCTGGCCGGGGGCGAAGGCCGGCGCATGGGTGGACAGGACAAGGGCTTGCTGCCGTGGTGCGGCCAGGCTCTGTACCGCCACGTGCTGGCACGGCTGGCGCCACAGGCCGGCTGGCTGGCGATCAGCGCCAACCGTCATCTGGACGACTACGCCGCCAGTGGTCACGCCGTGTTTGCCGACGAGGCGGCATGGCAGGGCATGGGGCCGCTGGCCGGGGTTGCCAGCCTGGCGGACAAGCTGCCGGACGGCATCGACTACGTGCAGCTGGTGCCGTGCGACGCGCCCTTGCTGCCGGCCGATCTGGTGGCGCGGCAGCTGGCCATCCTGCAGGCAGAGCGTCGCGCCGACGCCTGCTGCCCCTACACCATCAACGGGCCGCAGCCGGTATGTGCACTGCTGCGCCGCAGCGCGCTGGCGCGCCTGCCGGACTATCTGGCCGGCGGCGGCCGCAGCCTGCGCGGCTTTCTCGCGCTGCTGGATTGTCGCATCGTCAATTTCGACGACACCCGCGCCTTCAGCAATCTCAACAATCCGCAGTCGCTGGCCCAGCTCGGCCACTAGCCTGCCGCGCTCCCGCGAGCCGGCCCCGGCACGCATTGCGGCCAACCTTGTAGAAGGTTGGCCGCAATGTTTTGCCAGCGGCAGTTCGCCGTTTGTCCCGGCACCGGGCACTGACGGGGTTGTGCCAGATGCGCCTCGGGTGCCGCGACGCGGCGATCGTCATCGCGTGACGATCAAGGCAGGGGCTGATGGTGGGCGGGGTGTCCTTTTTCAAGCCGGACTGGCTTGCGGCAGACGCAAATATGGCGCCACCAGGGCGCCATGTCGCATGCCAGGGTCGGGACTTATTGCTGGCCGAGCGGGCAGACCAGCGGCATGAACTGGTTGGACGGTGCGTCCAGCCCCCACAGCGTGCCGTCGTTAAGATCGAAATACCAGCCGTCGAGGGCGACTTCGCCGGCTTTCACCTTGTCGGCCAGCCACGGATAGGTCAGCAGGTTGTTGAGTGACACCAGGATGCCGGCCTGCTCGCAACGACGCAGCCGGGTGGCCTCGTCCTCTGCCGCGTGGTGGCGGTAGACCAGCTCGCGCGCCGGGGCGGCGATGTCCAGCCAGCGCGTCAATGCACTGTCCTGGGGCGTGCTGCGCTGCATTAGTGCACGGATGCCCCCGCAACCGGCATGGCCCATCACGATGATGCGTGCCACCTGCAGGTTGAGCACCGCGAATTCCAGCGCCGCGGCGACGCTGGCGTGCTGGTTGTCCGGCGAGCAGGGCGGCACCAGGTTGGCGACGTTGCGGATCACGAACATCTCGCCGGGCTGGCTGCCCATCAGCGCCGGCGGGTGCACGCGCGAATCGCAACAGGCGATCACCAGCGTGACCGGGTGCTGGCCGTGGCGCAGCGCGGCAAACAGGTCGTTGTCGGGAGAGAAATACTGCTGCTGGAAACGGCGAAAACCTTCCAGCAGCGGGTCGGCCAGTGGCATGTCAGCCTCCGGTCATCGACATGAAGCGCACGATGCGCGTCGGTTGCTCGAGGAATTCGTGCTTTTCCGGCTTCAGCTCGATGGCGTCGCGGATGGCGGCCTCCAGCTCGGCATCGCTACAGCCGGCACGCAGCAGCGGGCGCAGTTCGAAGCGTTCTTCCTGCCCCAGGCACATGTACAGCGTGCCATCCACCGACAGTCGCACGCGGTTGCAGCTGGCACAGAAGTGCTGCGAGATCGGGGTGATCAGGCCGAGGGTGAAGCGGCCGTCCGGCGTGCGCCAGTAGCGGGCCGGGCCGCCGCCCAGCGGCTGGTCCGACGGCAGCAGGCCAAAGCGCGGCTGCAGTTGTGCCAGCAGCTTTTGCAGGTCGAGGCCGGCGGTGTGCTGGCCGGTGCTGCCCATCGGCATCGCCTCGATCAGGCGCAGAATGAAGCCGTGTTCGATACAGAATGCGACCATGGCTTCGATGTCGCCGTCGTTGACGCCCTGCATCGGCACCATGTTGATCTTGATGCTGTCGAATCCGGCCTGGCTGGCGCTGGCGAGGCCGCCGAGCACCTTGTCCAGGCAGTCGCTGCCGGTGATGCGGCTGACGCAGTCGTCGCGCAGCGAATCGAGGCTGACATTGATGCGGTTGACGCCGGCGTCGCGCAGCGCCTGCGCCTGCAGGCTGAGCTGGGTGGCGTTGGTGGTCAGCGACAGGTCATCGACGCCTTCCAGCGCCGACAGGCTGGCGGCCAGCGCGGGCAGATTGCGGCGCAGCAGCGGCTCGCCGCCGGTGAGGCGGAAGCGGCGGGTGCCCAGGCGGCTGAACGCGGCGACCACGCGGGTGATCTCGTCGAAGGTCAGCCAGTTGCTTGGTTCCTCAAAGCCCTTGAAGCCTTTGGGGATGCAATAGGTACAGCGCAGGTCGCAGCGATCGGTGACTGAAATACGCAGGTAGTCGATGGTGCGGCCGAAACGGTCTGACAACATGCGGCGTCCTTCCGTGAAGTGGGGGGTATGACTCATTCTACTCACTAGCAAACAGCCTGCCAGTCACACAAAGCATTATCGCGGCTAGATCGTAAGAACTAGGGCAGCGCCCTGACACTTGGTCGTGGCAGGGCGCCGCAGCTTACAGCGCGTGGCGAAACGGCGTGTTTGCCGGCGGCGGCGCGGGCTCAGTCCTGGGCCGGCAGGAAGTAGGGGTTGAAGCCGATGCGGCCATAGCCGGCGTCACCGGCGAGCAGGTCCAGCGCCAGCGATGCGACATCGTCGGCAAAGGCATCGGCCTGGGCATCCTGCAGGCGCGACACCACCTTCAGCGCACCGTGGCAGCTGTCGCAGCATTCCAGCTCCTGCGTGCCGCGATGGGCGTGTGGCTGCTTGCGGTCCGGCTGCGGCGCGGCGGCGTCACGGTCGGCGAGGCTGCGGTACTGCAGCTGGCGGGTATTGCCACAGGCGACGCACTTGACGCGGCTGACGTGCCATTCGCTGGCGCACAGCGAACAGCAGACGTGGCGCACGGCGTGCCCGCTGTCGCCACGGCGCAGTACGGACGCCACCGGCAGGCCGCCGCAGGCCGGGCAGCATGCCGTCTCGCTGGCCGTCAGCGCGGCAAGATCCTGCTGCCGCACGACGATGGTGGCCTGCACCTGCAGCGCGGCGCCGAGCAAGGGCCAGGCGGCGGCCAGCGGGCTGTGTGCGTCGTACTGACCGTGGCGCAATGCGTCGGCCAGCGCCTGCAGCGCGGCATCGTCCAGTGCCAGCAGGCACAGCAGCGCGCTGTGGCTGTCGGGCGGCAGCTCGACATCCAGATGGCGCTGCAGCAGCGTCAGCAGCTGGCGCAGGCTGGCACTGTCGGCCACTGCGTGCTCCACCCGGGTGGCCAGGCAGGCGTGCTGGGCGCGCGCCAGGGCGGCACAGAACAGCAGGAAATCGCGCATCGGGTGGCCATCGGCGAGGGCGAGCAGACGCTCGGCACGGCGGCTGAACACGGTCATGCCGGCCAGGCGCAGCGCGGGAGTGGCGGCGGGGGCCGCGATATCAACAAACTGGGTCATGGTGGGGTCTCGTCAATTCGGGGCAGATCAGGCGCGGCAGCTGGCTGTAGGCCACCAGCCGCCCGGGGCGGGCAAAGCCGGCCAGCAGCAGGCCGCAGGATTCGGCCAGCGTCACGGCGTAGGCGGTTGGCGCCGATACCGCCACCAGCGCGGCGATGCCGGCGCTGGCGGTCTTTTGCACCATCTCGTAGCTGGCGCGGCTGGAAACCAGCACAAAGCCGTCGCCGGTGTCGATCCGCTGGCGGCGCAGCGCGCCGATCAGCTTGTCCAGCGCGTTGTGGCGGCCAACATCCTCGCGCGCCAGCAGGATGTCGCCGTCGGCATTGCAGAAGGCGGCACCGTGGGCGGCGCCGGTGGCGTGGTGCCACGGCTGCCAGTGCGGCAGCTCCGCCACCGCGCGGGCGACCGCGGCGGCATGCAAGGTTGGCCGCAACGGCAGCGGCGCGATGGTCTGCGCCACCGCGTCCAGGCTGTCGACGCCGCACAGGCCGCAGCCGGTACGGCCGGCCATGCTGCGCCGGCGCTGCTTCAGCGCGGCAAAACGGGCGCTGGCGATCTCCAGCCGCAGCTCGACGCCGTGCTCGCCGGCGACGATCTCGCAGTCGTACAGCTCGCCGGGGGCGTGCAGGATGTGCTCGCTCAGCGAAAAGCCGAGCGCGAAGTCGGCCAGATCACAGGGCGTGGCCAGCAGCACCGCGTGCGACACGCCGTTGTACACCATCGCCACCGGCACTTCCTCGATCAGCTGGTCCTCGGCAAGCTTGGCCGCCGCGCCGGCCAGCCGCAACACCGGCAGGCGGCGGCTGGCCGGCAGCGCGTCGACCGCCAGCGGCAACGGGCAGTGGCCGCTCATTTCTGCTTGCCCGTTACTTCGCGATACCAGCGCGGGTGGTGCTTCTTCGCCCAGCCATGGGTGACCACGCCTTCCACCATCGCGCGGATGGTGCCCTTCACCCAGAACGCGGCGTACACGTGCACGATGATGCTGGCGATCAGCGCGATGGCGGCGCAGGCGTGCGCCAGCAGCGCGACGCGGATCAGCGGAATCGGCAGGTGGATGGCGAAGTAGGGGCGCCAGGCGATGATGCCGGAGACCAGCAGCACCAGCATGCAGGCGCACATCATCCAGAACATGCCTTTCTGGCCGCCGTTGTACTTGCCGGTGTCGCCGACCTCGTGGCCCTGCATCACCGTTTTCACCGACTTCATCCACTGGATGTCGTCACGCGTCAGCAGGTTGTGGTGCCAGTAGCGGAAGAACTGCCGCGCAAAGGCGACGAACATCAGCACGCCGACAAAGGGGTGGATGATGCGCGCCAGCTGCGGCGTGCCGAACACGCCGGTGAGCCAGAAAAACGCCGGGTAGAAAAACGCCAGTCCGGACAGCGCCAGCAGGATGAAGCAGACGGCCACAATCCAGTGGTTGATGCGTTCCGGCGCCGAGTAGCGCTGGATCAGTTGCGGTTTCATGCCTTGTCCTCCTCGTTGCGGCCAACGTTGGCCGCGCTGTCGTCCTCGTCGTCGGCGCGGTTGGGGCCGACGGTGATGTAGTGGAAGAAACCGAACAGGCCGGCGGCGGCGATGCCGATGGTGGCCAGCGGCTTGAGCCAGCCCTTCCACAGCTGCACCGTGGTGCTGATCTGCGGGTCTTTCGGCAGGCCGGAATACTGTTCCGGCTTGTCGGCGTGGTGCAGCACGTACATCACGTGGGTGCCGCCGACGCCCTGCGGGTCGTACAGGCCGGCGTTGTCATAGCCGCGTTGCTTGAGATCGGTGACCCGCGTGGCGGCGACCTGCTTCATGTCTTCCTTGGAGCCGAACTGGATGGCGCCGGTAGGGCAGGTCTTGACGCAGGCCGGCTCTTGTCCGACGGCAACTCGGTCCGAGCACATGGTGCACTTGTAGGCCTTGTTGTCCTTCTGGCTGATGCGCGGCACGTTGAACGGACAGCCGGACACGCAGTAGCCGCAGCCGATGCAGTTTTCCTGATGGAAATCGACAATGCCGTTGCTGTACTGGATGATGGCGCCCGGCGACGGACAGGCCTTCAGGCAGCCAGGGTCGGCGCAGTGCATGCAGCCGTCCTTGCGGATCAGCCACTCCAGCTTGCCGTTGCTCTCTTCCTCGGCGAAGCGCATCACCGTCCACGCGTCGGCGGAGAGGTCGGTCGGATTGTCGTAGACGCCGATGTTGTGGCCGACTTCCTCGCGGATGTCGTTCCACTCCGAGCACGCCACCTGACAGGCCTTGCAGCCGATACAGGTGGACACGTCGATCAGCTTGGCGATCTCGATGGTCTTGCGCGCTTGCGGGCTGGCCGTGGGGCTGGCGGAGCGGCGGGTAATGTCCAGGGATTGCAATGCCATGTCCGGCGCTCCTTATGCTTTTTCCAGGTTGACGAGGAAAGACTTGTATTCCGGGGTCTGCGTGTTGCAGTCGCCCACCGCCGGCGGCAGCGCATTGGTGAGATAACCCTTCTGCGCCACGCCCTCCCAGCCCCAGTGCAGCGGGATGCCGATCTGGTGCACGGTCTGGCCGTTGACCTGCAGCGCCATCAGCCGCTTGGTGACCACCGCCTTGGCCTTGATGAAGCCGCGCTTGGAGCTAACTTTCACCGTGTCGCCCTGGGCGATGCCTTTTTCCGCGGCCAGCGCCGTGCCGATCTCGACAAACTGCTCCGGCTGCGCGATGGCATTGAGCAGCACCGACTTGGTCCAGAACTGGAAGTGCTCGGTCAGGCGATAGGTGGTGCCCACGTACGGGTAGTCGTGATGGGTGCCCAGGCGCTCGCGGTCGGTTTTGAAGATGCGCACCGCCGGGCTGCTGACCACTTTCGGGTGCAGCGGGTTGGTGCCGATCGGGCTTTCCATCGGCTCGTAGTGCTCGGGGAAAGGACCGTCGGCCAGTTTGTCGGTACAGAACAGTCGCGCCACGCCCTCCGGGTTCATGATGAACGGGTTCATGCCGGAATCCGGGCCGGCATCGGCCTTGAAGTCGGGGATGTCGGCACCGCTCCATTTTTCGTCGTTCCAGACTATCAGCTTGCGCTTGGCGTCCCACGGCTGGCCGGCCGGGTCGCAGCTGGCGCGGTTGTACAGGATGCGGCGGTTGGCTGGCCATGACCACGCCCAGCCGGGGGTGTTACCCAGACCGCTGTCGCTGTTGTCGCGGCGCGCCATCTGGTTGCCGGCCTGCGTCCAGCAGCCGGCAAAGATCCAGCAGGCGCTGCTGGTGCTGCCGTCGTCCTGCAGTACGGCAAAGCCGGGGATCTGTTCGCCTTTTTTCACCAACACCTTGCTTGGGTCGGCCGGATCCATCAGATCGGTCAACGCCTTGCCGTTCATCTCGCGTGCCAGTTCTTCCGGCGATGGTGATGCCGGGTCGCGGTAGTTCCACGCCACGTTGAGGATCGGTTCCGCCACTTTGCCGCCGTCTTTCCGGTACAGCTCGCGCAGCGCGGTGAACAGCTCGCCGATGATCTCGTTGTCGCCCTTGGCCTCGCCCGGTGCATCGGCACCTTTCCAGTGCCACTGCAGCCAGCGGCTGGAGTTGACGATGGCACCGTCTTCCTCGGCAAAGCAGGTGGACGGCAGGCGGAACACCTCGGTCTGGATCTTGGCCGGATCGACGTCGTGACTGTCGCCGTGGTTCTGCCAGAAGGTGGAGGTCTCGGTGGCGATCGGGTCGATGATCACCATGTATTTCAGCTTGGAGAACGATTCGGTGACCTTGTTGGCGTCGGGGAACGACGCCAGCGGGTTGAAGCCCTGCACGATGAAACCGTTCATCTTGCCCTGGTGCATCAGCTCGACGATGTGCAGCACGTCGTACAGCTTGTCCCACTTCGGCAGCCAGTGGTAACCCCAGTCGTTGTCCTTGCGCGCGTTGTCGCCCCAGAACCACTTCATCAGGCTGACGAAGAACTTTGGCGTGTTGCCCCAGTAGTTCATCTGCCCCGGCTGCAGCGGCTTGGGCGTGGTCTTGGCGAGATAGCTGGCGAAGTCGGGGTGGTCTTTTTCGTTGGGCAGCGTCAGGTAGCCGGGCAGGCTGGTCGACAGCAGACCGAGGTCGGACAGCCCCTGGATGTTGGAGTGGCCGCGCAGCGCGTTCACGCCACCGCCGGGCATGCCCATATTGCCCAGCAGCAGCTGGATCATCGCCATGGTGCGGATGTTCTGTGCGCCGACGGTGTGCTGCGTCCAGCCCAGCGCGTACAGGATGGTACCGACCTTGTCCGGGCGCGCGGTTTCGCCCAGCTGCCTGCACACCTCGAGGAAACCATCCACCGGCGTGCCACACAGGTTGGTGACCACTTCCGGCGTGTAGCGGGCGAAGTGCGCCTTCATCAGTTGCCACACGCAGCGCGGGTGTTGCAGCGTGGGGTCGGTTTTGGCGTTGCCGGCCTCGTCCAGCGCGTAGCTCCAGCTGCTGCGGTCGTACTTGCCCTTGGCCTCGTCGTAGCCGCTGAACAGGCCATCCTCGAAGGCAAAGCCGTCGCCGACGATGAAGCTGGCGTTGGTGTAGGCCTTCACGTAGTCCCAGTGGATCTTGTCGTTGGCGATCAGCCAGTTGATCACGCCGCCCAGGAAGGGGATGTCGGCGCCGGCGCGGATCGGCAGGTACAGATCGGATACCGCGGCGGTGCGGTTGTAGCGCGGATCGACCACGATCAGCTTGGTGCCGCGCGTCTTCTTGGCCTCGATCGCCCACTTGAAGCCGACCGGGTGCGCCTCGGCGGCGTTGCCGCCCATCACCAGGATGAAGTCGGCGTTCTTGATGTCCACCCAGCTGTTGGTCATCGCGCCGCGGCCAAAGGTGGAGGCCAGCGCCGACACCGTCGGCCCGTGACAGACACGCGCCTGCGCGTCGGTGGCGATGATGCCGAGGCTGCGCAGGAATTTCTGGGTGATGATGCCGGTCTCGTTGGAGCCGGCAGAGGCGGTCAGCATCGCGGTCGTCAGCCAGCGGTTGACCGGCACGCCGTCGGCGTTGTTCTCGACGATGTTGGCGTCGCGGTCGGCCTTCATGTGGCGGGCGATGCGGTGGATGGCGTCATGCCAGTCGATGCGTTTCCACTCGCTGCTGCCGGCCTCGCGCACTTCCGGGTATTGCAGCCGCTTCGGGCTGTGGATGAAGTCGAGCAGGCCGGCGCCTTTCGGGCACAGCGAGCCGCGGCTGACCGGGTGATCCGGATCGCCCTCGATGTGGAAGATCTCCGACTTGGCGTTCCTGGCGCCATCGCCGAGGCTGTACAGGATCACGCCGCAGCCGACCGAGCAATAGGTACAGGTGTTGCGCGTCTCCCTGGCCCCCACCAGCTTGTACTGGCGCACCTCGGCCAGCGCCTGGCTCGGGCTGAAGCCCATGCCCACCAGGCTGGCGGTGCCGATCTGCGCCGCGCTCAGTTTGAAGAACTGCCGCCGGTTCACTTCCATCATGGCTCTCCTCTTGTTTTTGGGTTGTCGCGTTTGACGCGGGCGAGCCCGCGCAATAGCCTTGGCATAGCATTTGCCGTGCCCGTGGTAGGGTTTTTGCCAATGTCCAGCACAAACAAGCACTTGCATCATGAATGCCGGCAATCAAGCCCGGCTTGAACGGACAAATAGTCGCAACGCCGCTGCGCGGGCTGGGTCAATTTGTCCATAAGGGGAACAAGCTTTTGCAGCAAGACGAAACGTTGGCCGCAAGCAAAAATGCGGCGGCCAAGCAATGGGACAGCTACAGCGTGCTGGTAGTCGATGACGAGCCGGGCATGGTCAATTTCATCAAGCGGGCGCTGGAATCGCGCTGCGGCAGCGTGTACACCGCCGGCAGCGTGGAAGCGGCCGAGCCGCTGGTGGCGCAGCAGCGCTTCGACCTGATCGTGCTCGACATTTCGCTGCCCGGCGTCTCCGGCGTCAACTGGCTGAAGCAGCTGCGCGAGCGCGGCGTCAACAGCGAAGTGATCCTGATGACCGCGTTTGCCGACGTGGAAACCGCCATCGACGCGCTGCGCGCCGGCGCGTCGGATTTCCTGCTCAAGCCGTTCTCGCTGGCGCAGCTGATCAACGCCGCCAGACGCGCCTTCGAGCGCGCGCGGCTGGAGGCGGAAAACTGGGTGCTGCGCCGCGAGGTGGCGTCGCACGCCAGCCGCAGCAAGGTCAGCCGCGACGGCCTGATCGGGCACTCGGCGGCGATCACCGAGCTGCGCGGCCTGTTGCAGCGCTTCGCGCCGATGCCGTCGACGGTGCTGATCCAGGGCGAATCCGGCACCGGCAAGGAGGTGGTGGCGCGCGCGCTGCACCAGCTCAGCCCGCGCGCCAACGCCAGCTTCGTGCCGGTCAACTGCGCGGCGATCACGCAGGAGCTGATCGAGAGCGAGCTGTTCGGCCATCTCAAGGGCGCCTATACCGGCGCCGCCGCCAGCCGCGACGGGCTGTTCTATTACGCGCGCGGCGGCACGCTGTTCCTGGACGAAGTGGCCGAGCTGCCGCTGGCGATCCAGGCCAAGCTGCTGCGGGTGCTGGAGGAACGCAGCATCCGCCCGGTCGGCTCGGAGCAGGAAATCAAGGTCGACGTGCGGGTGATTGCCGCCAGCAACAAGCCGCTGGCGGACGAGGTCGCCGCCGGCCGTTTCCGTGCCGACCTGTACTACCGCTTGCAGGTGCTGGAGCTGGCGCTGCCGCCGCTGCGCGAGCGCACCGAGGACCTGCCGGAGCTGGTGGCGCACTTCATGGACCTGCTCAGCCCGGCGCTGGGGGTGGCACCGGTGGAGGTGGAGCCGGCGCTGCTGGTGGCGATGGCCGCCTACGACTGGCCGGGCAATGTGCGCGAGCTGAAAAACCTGATCGAACGCTCGCTGATTCTCGGTTATCTGCCGCAGGACCTGCCGGCGACGCGACTGCCGCCGGCCGTCGGCGAGCTGGCAACCGGGGCGGTGCCGGCGGAAGAAAGCCTGAGCCAGGTCGAAACCCGCCATATCCGCGCGGTGCTGGCCGCCTGCGCCGGCAACAAGTCGGAAGCGGCGCGCCGGCTCGGCATTTCCCGCAAGACCCTGGAGCGCAAATGCCTGTCCTGGGGCGAGTAGCCGGCCTGTGGCGGCGCCTGCTGCAGCCGCTGAACCGTTCGGTACGCACCCGCTTCGTCACCCTCGCGCTACTGCCGCTGGTGGTCGGTTTTCCGGTGCTGCTGCTGTTGCTGGCCGGCTGGGGTGGGGCGGCGTTCGAGGAGCTGCTGGTTTTCAAGGTGCGCAGCGATCTGGCGGTGGCAGCCACCTATTTCGAGCGGGTGCAGAGCGACGTTGGCCGCAGCATCGAGGCACTGGCCAGTTCCGAGGCCTTGGCCGATACCCGCCGCCAGCCGCGTGCAACTTCGCCCGACGCGCTGCTGCGCGAACGGGCGCGCAGCCTGGGGCTGGACTACCTGTTGTTGCTGGACGCGCGCCAGCAGGTGGTGGCCGCGTCGCTGCCGGCCAGCCACGGTCTGCGCTACCCGCAGCCGGCGGTGGTGCTGGCCGCCAGCAGCGGCACGCAGCGCGCCACGCTGGACGTGTTCAGCCCGGTGCAGCTGGCCGCGCTGTCGCCGCTGCTGCTGGCGCGCTCGCACATCGAATTGCTGGCGACGCCCGGCGCGCGGCCGAGCCGGCGCAACGTCAGTGACAACGGCCTGCTGCTGCACGCCGCAGCCAAGGTGCCGGGGCAGCCGCTGGTGCTGGTCGGCGGCGTGCTGCTGAACCGCAACATCGAGTTCATCGACCGCATCCGCCATCTGGTGTACCCGCAGGGTTCGCTGCCGATCCGCAGTCGCGGCTCGGCCACGCTGTTCCTCGACGACACCCGCATCGCCACCACGGTGACCTACCCGCGCGGCGGGCGCGCCATCGGCAGCCGCGTGTCGCAGGAGGTGTCGGAGCAGGTGCTGGGCCGCGGTCAGGCGTGGCTGAACCGGGCGCGGGTGATCGGCGACTGGTATGTGTCCGGCTACCAGCCGCTGCTGGACAGCCGCGGCCAACGTATCGGCATGCTGTACGTCGGCTTCTTGGAGCAGCCGTTCGTACTGGCCAAGTGGATGGCGCTGGCGGTGTTGTTCGTGCTGTTCGCCATCACCATGGCGGCGGCGACATGGGTGAGCTGGCGCTTTGCGCGTTCGGTGATCGACCCGGTGGAACGCCTGCGCCAGACCATGAGCGCGGTGGCCGCCGGCCGGCTGGATGCCCGTGTCGGCGCCTTGCCGCAGCAGGACGAGCTGGCCCTGCTGGCCGCGCATTTCGACGCGCTGCTGGCGCGGCTGGAGTCGCAAAACCAGGCGATGCTGCGCTGGGCCAGCGAGCTGGACGACAAGGTGGCGGAGCGCACGCGCGAGCTGGCGGCGGCCAACCATACCCTGCTCAGCGCGCAGCAGCAGCTGTTCAAGTCGGAAAAACTGGCCGCCATCGGCCAGCTGGCGGCCGGCACCGCGCACGAGATCAACAATCCGGTGGCGGTGATCCAGGGCAATCTGGAGCTGATGCAGGAGCTACTTGGCGAGGCGGCGACACCGGTGCTGCCGGAAATCCGCCTGATGCGCGAGCAGGTACAACGCATCCAGCTGATCGTGGCCAAGCTGCTGCAGTACGCGCGGCCGAGCGAATACGCCGGCGACCTGCAGCAGGTGCAGCCGCAGGAGGTGTTCCAGGACAGCCTGTTGCTGGTCGGCTACCAGATGAACCGCGGCAATATCGCGGTGGTGAAACAGTGGCATAGCCGTGCCACGCTGCTGGCCAACCGTTTCGAGCTGCAGCAGATCCTGATCAACCTGATCCTGAACGCGATCCAGGCGATGCCGCAGGGCGGGGTGCTGACGCTGTCGGCGCACGACGCGTCCGGCAGCGACGGCCGCCCCGGCCTGCGCCTGAGCGTGGCCGACAACGGCAGCGGCATCGCCGAGGCCGACATGGCGCGGCTGTTCGATCCGTTCTTCACCAGCAAGCATGACGGCACCGGCCTCGGGCTGTGGGTGTGCCAGGGGCTGGCGGAGCGCAGTGGCGGCATGATCGAGGCCGCCAACCAGCCGCAGGGCGGCGCGGTGTTCAGCGTGTGGCTGCCATGCGAGCCGGCACTGGCCGCGGTGGGGCTGGCAGTGTTATAAGCACCGCTGCAGAAATCGGCGTGTTGTGCCGACGCAGAACAAGGCAGACAGCCAGCAGGTAAACAAGCATGGATATTCATACACGAGTGCGCGACGTGGCGCTGGAACTGGTCAGCGCCGGCGTGTGGCCGACGGTGCAGGAGGTGCGCGCGCGGCTGGGCACCGGCTCCAACACCACCATCAACAACACCCTGCGCCAGTGGCGGCAGGAATTCCTCGGCAAGATGGCGACCAGTGCCCGCCACCCGGAGTGGTCGCCGGCGCTGGCGCAGGCCTTTGCCCAGGTCTGGCAGCAGGCCTGCGGCGAGGCGGAGCAGAATCTGGCCGGCTTGCGCGAAGAAGCGCAACAGGAAGTGGCTCGACTGGTCGCCGAGCTGGCGCAGGCGCAACGCGAACTGGCCGCCGCCAGCGCGCAGCAACTGGCGCTGAGCCAGCGCTGCGACAGCGCCGAGCAGGCGCAGCAGCAGCTGGCGGCCAACCTCACACAGTTGCAGCAGGCGCTGGCGGCGCAGGAGGCGCGCGCCCTCAGCAGCGAGGCGGCATTGCAGCAGGCGCGCAGCCAGATCATCGCCACGCAGCAGGCCGCCGACCAGCGCGTCGAGGCGCTGGAAGCGCGCCATGCGGTGCAATTGCAGCAATTGCAGCAGGATGGCGAGCGGCGAGAGGCACTGGCCTACGAGCGGCTGGAAGGCATGCGCATCCAGCTGTACCAGCAGGTGGAAGACGAACGCACGCTGCTGCGCCAGCGCGAGCAACAGTGGCAGGCGGAACGGCAACAGCTGGCACAGCAACTGGCGGCGCTGCGCGACAGCAGCCAGCAGCAGCTGGCGCAACGGGCGCAGGAGAATGGCCGGTTGGCCGCAGAACTGGCGGCGGTGCAGCAGCAGCTGGCGGACAGTGACACGCTACGGCAGCAGTGGCAGCAACGTCACGCCGAACTGACCGCCACCGAGCAGCAGCGCAGCAGTGCCCTGCAGCAACTACAGCAGGAGCAGGCACTACTGCAACAGCACCGCCTGCCACACCTGCTGCTGTGGCTGCAGGCCGAGCAGTCGCAACTGGGCGCGATGCCGGCGCCGCAGCTGGCGGAGCAGGTCAGGCGCTTGCTGGCTGGCTGAACAGCTTGCCCAGCGCCGCGCACACCTGCTCCAGGTAGCGCTGGTCAAGCTCGCTGAACTGCGCCAGTTCGCTGGCGTCGATGTCCAGCACCGCCACCACCGTACCGGCGGCATCGCACACCGGCAGCACGATCTCGGAGCGCGCCGCCGACGAGCAGGCGATGTGACCGGGGAAGGCGTCCACGTCCGGCACGATCAGTGTCCGTGCCTGCGCCCAGGCGCTGCCGCACACGCCGCGGCCCTTGGGGATACGGGTGCAGGCGATCGGCCCCTGGAACGGACCCAGTACCAGCTGTTCGCCCTTGACCAGATAGAAGCCGGTCCACAGCCAGTTGAAGGTCTGCTGGATCGCGGCGCTGCAGTTGGCCATGGCGGCGATGATGTCGCTCTCGGATTCGATCAGTGCCAGCACCTGCGGTAACAGGGCCTGGTATTGCGCCTCGCGCGAGCCTTCGGCGATCAGCAGCTGTTCTGCCATGGCAGGACTCCATCAGTGTGAAAAGGGGAACGCAGCATAGCAAAAAAGCCGGGAATGCATCCCGGCTTTTTGCGTGCGGCCAACCTTGCGGCGGACGCGCTTACATCATGTGCTGACCGCCGTTGATGGCGAAGTCGGCACCGGTCATGAAACCGGCCAGATCGGAGGCCAGGTAGTTGACCAGACCGGCGATTTCTTCCGGCTGGCCCAGACGACCGACCGGGATCTGCGCGATGATCTTGTTGCGCACGTCTTCCGGTACCGCCATCACCATGTCGGTGCCGATGTAGCCTGGGCTGATGGTGTTCACGGTCACGCCCTTGCGCGCCACTTCCTGTGCCAGCGCCATGGTGAAGCCGTGCATGCCGGCCTTGGCGGCGGAGTAGTTGGTCTGGCCGAACTGGCCTTTCTGGCCGTTGATCGACGAGATGTTGATCACGCGACCGAAACTGCGCTCCAGCATCGATTCCACTACCGGCTTGCACACGTTGAACACGGAGTCGAGGTTGGTGCTGATCACCGCGTCCCAGTCGGCCTTGCCCAGCTTGCGGAAGCTGGCATCGCGGGTGATGCCGGCGTTGTTGACCAGCACGTCCACCGGGCCAAGCTGCTCGGTGATGGCGGCAACCGCCTGCTGGCACGAATCAAAATCGCTGACATCACACTGGAAGGCGTGGAAGTCGTAACCCTGGCCCTTCATGTCCGCCAGCCAGGCCTGATCCTTGCCCGGCTTGCTGTAGGTGGTGGCCACGATGTGGCCGCTGTCGGCCAGTGCCTTGCAGATGGCGGTGCCGATGCCGCCCATACCCCCGGTAACCAACGCGATTCGCTTGCTCATGATGCTGACTCCTTGTCTTTTTGTCGGAATGAGGGGGATGCTAGCGCCCCCTTGTTGTCATTTCATGACAGATTAGGGTCATCATCAGAAAATGTAAACGGCTTGTTACGCGAAAATTTTATTCGTTAGGCATTAACTAGCTGATTCGTCAGTTTCTGCAGCAAAGCCAGTCGGGTCGGGCGTATGCGGCCTTCATCACAGGCGCCCTTGATCGCGCAGTTTGGCTCGGCGCGGTGGGTGCAGTTGTGGAAACGGCAGTGGCCGATGTAGGGGCGCATTTCCGGAAACAGGCCGGCAAGCTCGGTGGCTGCTAGGTGGCTGAGGCCGAATTCCTGCAGGCCGGGCGAATCGATGAGGTGGCTGTCTTCGTCCAGATGGTAGAGCGCGGCATGGGTGGTGGTGTGGCGGCCAGCATCCAGCGCGATGGAAATGTCGCCGACGCGCGCCTCGGCGGCAGGCAGCAGTGCATTGGTCAGCGTCGACTTGCCCATGCCGGACTGTCCGACAAAAACCGAGGTCTGGCCCTTGACCAGCGGCAGCAGCTCGTTGATGTCGTGCAGGGCACTGACGGTGACCAGGGTGTAACCCAGTTCGCGGTACGGCTGCAGCTTGGCCAGCCAGTCGGCGGTTTCCGGCAGGTCGCCCTTGTTGACGAGAATGATCGGCTCGATGTCGGCGGCCTCGGCGGCCAGCAGGCAGCGGTTGAGCAGCTCTTCGTTGGGCGAGGGCACCGCGGCGGTGACGAACACGATGCGCGTGACGTTGGCCGCAATCAGCTTGGTGCGCCAGTCGTCCTGGCGGTAGAGCAGGCTCTTGCGTTCGCAGGCCTTTTCGATCACCGCCTGTTCGCCGTTGATGATCGACAGTTCGACGTGATCGCCACAGGCGTAATCGACGCGCTTGCCGCGGGTGGTGCAATCGTATTGCTGGCCGTCGCACTCGACGATGAAGCGGCGGCCGTAACTGCGGATGATCTGACCTTGCTGCTTCATTTGCCGGCCGCCAGTGCTTCGGTCTTGGCGGCGCAGATGAAGTCGTTGAGGGTCAGGCCGCCGGCGTCGTGGGTGCTGAAGCGGACCACGGTGCGGTTGTAGTGCACCGACAGGTCGGGATGGTGATCCTGCTGGTGGGCGATGAAGGCCAGTGCATTGACGAAGGCCATGGTGCGGTAGTAGTCGTCGAAACGGAAGGTCTTGACCAGTTCGATACCCTCTACCGCCCAGCCGTCGAGGTGGGCCAGCAGCTCGGCGCGGGTCTGTTCGCTGAGGGAGTGCAGGCCGTGCTGGGCCTCGCAGTGCATGTGTTGCAGATTCATTGTGCTTGCCTTTCCAGGTGGGCGATACGCAGGCTCGCCGGTGGATGGGAATCGTAAAAGCGCGAGTGTAGCGGGTCTGGCGTCAGTGTGCTGGCATTGTCACGGTACAGCTTGACCAGCGCGCTGATCAGTTCGCTGGCGCTGCTGTGGCGGGCGGCGAAGTCGTCGGCCTGGTATTCGTGACGCCGTGACAGCTGGCTGAACAGCGGTGTCAGCGGGAAGGTGTATGCCGGCACCGCCAGCATGAACAGCACCAACCCCAGTGCCGGCGCGGTATCGGCAACACCCAGGCCGCTGTAGAACGCCGGCAGCGTCAGCAGCCAGCCGAGCAGGTAGAGGCTGAGGAAGGACAGCAAGAAGGTGGTGGCGATGCGCTGGCGGATGTGGCCGTGCTTGAAGTGGCCCAGCTCGTGCGCCAGCACCGCCTCCACCTCGCCCTCGTCCAGCTGGGTGAGCAGGGTGTCGAAGAACACGATGCGCTTGGTTTTGCCAAAGCCGGTGAAGTAGGCGTTGCCGTGGCTGGAGCGGCGCGAGCCGTCCATCACGAACACGCCGTCACTGTGAAAGCCGGTGCGCACCAGCAGGTCGTCGATGCGCTGGCGCAGCGCCGGATCGGCCAGCGGCGTGAAACGGTTGAAACGCGGCGCGATCAGCGTCGGGTACGCCCACAGCATCGCCAGGCTGAACAGCGTCCAGCTGCACCATACCCACAGCCATGCCCAGTCGCCGGCGGCGTGCAGCAGCCACAGGATCAGGGTGACCAGCGGTGCGCCGACGATGGCGGCCAGCGCACCGCCCTTGGCCATGTCTGCGATATAGAGTGGCCAGCTGGTGCGATTGAAACCGAAGCGTTTCTCGGTAACAAAGGTGCGATACAGGCTGAACGGCAGGCTGAGCACGCTGCTGAGCAGCGCCAGCACGCCGATCAGCGCCACGCCCTGCCACAAGCCACCCAGACCGCGCTCGGCCAGCAGCTGCCACAACCACTGCAGGCCGCCACCCAGCGTCAGTGCCAGCAGCAGCGCGCTGTCGGCGACTGCCTGCCACTGTCCGGGGCGCTGCCGTGCCACGCAATAGTCGGCGGCCAGCTGGTGCTGCTGCAGCGTGATGCGGTCACGGAAGGCGGCCGGCACCTTGGCCGCATGCTGCTGCACATGGTGGATCTGGCGTTGCGACAGGTAGAGCCGCAGCGCCAGCGACAGCAAGACGGCGAACAGGAAAGACCAGGTGAATAAATTCATGGTGAGCCGAGTTTGCCCAAGGGCGGTTATTAAAGGAAAATGCCTACATTTCGTTAGAGACGAGCATTATGCCGCAAGATCCCAAGCATCTCATCTGGCTGGACATGGAAATGACCGGGCTGGAACCAGACACCGACCGCATCATCGAAATCGCAATGGTGGTTACCGACAGCCAGTTGAACGTGGTCGCTGAATCGCCGGTGCTGGTCGTGCACCAGAGCGATGAAACGTTGGCCGCAATGGACGAGTGGAACACCAACACCCACGGCAAGACCGGGCTCACCGCCCGCGTCAAGGCGTCGACGCTGAGCGAGGCCGAAGCCGAGCAGCAGCTGCTGGCCTTCCTGCAGGAACACATCGCCAAGGGGGTGTCGCCGATGTGCGGCAACTCCATCGGCCAGGATCGCCGCTTCATGGCACGCTGGATGCCGGAGCTGGAGCGCTACTTCCATTATCGCAACCTCGACGTGTCGACGCTGAAAGAGCTGTGCAAGCGCTGGCGCCCGGACATCGCCAAGGGCGTGGTGAAGAAGGGCAAGCACGAAGCGCTGGCGGACATCCTCGAATCGATCGAGGAACTGCGCTATTACCGCGAACACTTCCTCAAAGTGTAAGGCGATGCCCGGAATGAGCAGTTTCCTCGAACAGATGGCGCAGCAGCGCCATGCCGCGATCAACAGCACACCGGTGTGGGCGCGCCTGCACCAGCACCAGCGCGCCACCCGCCACGTGCACATGCGCGAGCTGTTCGAGCAGGATGCGCAGCGCTTTCACCGCTATTCGCTGGAGCTGGACGGCCTGCTGCTGGACTACTCCAAGAACCGCATCACTGATCGCACCGTCGAGCTGCTGCTGGAGTTGGCCGATGCGGCCAACCTCAAGCAGTGGCTGCAGTGGATGCGCGACGGCGAGCGCATCAATGTCAGCGAGGGTCGTGCGGTGCTGCACACCGCACTGCGCCAGCCTGCCGGCAGCAGCGTGCTGCTGGACGGCGTCAACGTGGTGGATGAGGTGCAGCAGGTGCTGGCGGCGTGCAGCCGCTTTGCCGAGCAGGTGCGCGGCGGCGTCTGGCGCGGCTACGACGGCCAGGCTATCCGCGACGTGGTCAACATCGGTATCGGCGGCTCCGATCTTGGCCCGCTGATGGTGCACGAGGCGCTGCGCCCGTACTGCCAGGCGGGACTGAACGTCCACTTTGTCTCCAATGTCGACGGCCAGCACCTGGCGCAAACGCTGGAACAGTGCCAGCCGGCGACCACGCTGTTCATCATCGCCTCCAAATCGTTCACCACCCCGGAAACGCTGCTCAACGCCCACGCCGCCCGCCGCTGGCTGGTGGCCGCCGCCGGCGACGCGGCGGTGGCGCGGCATTTCGTGGCGATCTCGACCAACCGTCCGGCGGTGCAGGCCTTCGGCATCGATGCGGCCAACATGTTCGGCTTCTGGGACTGGGTCGGCGGTCGCTACTCAGTGTGGTCGGCGATCGGGCTGCCGGTGATGCTGGCGATCGGGCCGGAGCAGTTCCGCCAGTTTCTGGCCGGCGGCGCGGCGATGGACGAACACTTCTTCAGCGCGCCTTTCGCGCGCAACATGCCGGTGCTGCTGGCGCTGCTCGGCATCTGGTACAACACCTTCTATGGTGCGCATACCCACGCCATCATGCCCTACGACCACGGCCTGCGCCGCCTGCCGGCGCATCTGCAGCAGCTGGACATGGAATCCAACGGCAAGCGCGTCGGTCGTTGCGGCGAGCGGCTGGATTTCGACACCGGGCCGGTGATCTGGGGCGAGGAGGGCGTCAACAGCCAGCATGCCTTCTTCCAGCTGTTGCACCAGGGCACGCGCCTGGTGCCCTGCGATTTTATCCTGCCGCTGAATTCGCACTATCCGCAGGGTGACCAGCATCGGGTGCTGGTCGCCAACTGCCTGGCGCAGACCGAGGCACTGATGCGCGGTAAGAGCGAGGCCGAGGTGCTGCGCGAGCTGGCCCAGCTGCCGGGCGACGAGCTGGACATGCTGCTGCCGCAGAAGCTGTTTCCCGGCAACCAGCCGTCCAACACCCTGGCGCTGGACCAGCTCACCCCCTATACACTAGGCATGCTGCTGGCGCTGTACGAGCACAAGGTGTTCGTGCAGGGCGTGATCTGGGGGGTCAACTCCTTCGACCAGTGGGGCGTGGAGTACGGCAAACAGTTGGCCGCACAACTGCTGGCGGAGATGGACGGCAAGGCCTCTGCCCCCCACGACGCCTCCACCAGCGGCCTGATGCGACATTTCCAGGAGCGCTTTCATGGATGAATTACAGCTGGCGGTCCGTCTTGGCGAGCTGTTGCTGGCGCGCGACGAAAAGGTGACCACCGCCGAGTCCTGTACCGGCGGCGGCATCGCACAGGCGATCACCGCCATCGCCGGCAGTTCCGGCTGGTTCGACATGGCCATCGTCAGCTACAGCAATGATGCCAAGCAGCGCCTGCTGGGAGTGCCGCCGCAGCTGCTGCTGCAGCACGGCGCGGTCAGCGAGCCGGTAGCGGCGGCGATGGCCAGCGGTGCACTACGGCTGGCCGATTGCCACTGGGCACTGGCGGTCAGCGGCATTGCCGGCCCCAACGGCGGCAGTGCCGACAAGCCGGTCGGCACCGTCTGTTTTGCGCTGGCCGGGCTGGCGCTGCTGCAGCCACTGACGTACACGCAACACTTTGCCGGCGATCGTGCCGCCATCCGCCAGCAGTCGGTGTGCAGCGCGCTGTCTACACTTTGCGCGCAATTGGCGTTGTGAATGTGGCGTGCCGGCCGCGCCGTTTTACGCATTGCGCGTAATCTGTCCGTGGTGGCCGTTTTTTTGCTAATAACTTTTTGTGACTGTGCTTATAATCACGCCCCTGTCGCAAATCGGGCCGCGGCCGGCTGACACCGGCGCCTCCGCTCGCCGACATGCACAACGAATGGCGCGCACATGCCGAACCAATTATGGTTACCATGACCCGTTCGTTGTAACTACACGCACATTGAGGGAAACATCTCATGCAAATTTCCAAAAAACGGGGTATTGCCGCTGCTGTCATGCTGATGACGGCATCCGCAAGCTGGGCATTTGTACCGGCCGTGGTTTACGACCAGGCCGGCAAGTTTGACAAGAGCTTCAACGAAGCGGCCTACACCGGCGCCGAACGCTTCAAGAAGGCCACCGGCATCGCCTATCGCGAAGCCCAGATCGCCAACGAAGCGCAAAAAGAACAGGTGCTGCGCAACCTGGCGCGTCGCAATGTCGACCTGATCGTGGCCGTGGGTTTCTCCTTTACCCAGGCGGTGCAGACCGTTGCCGCCGAGTTCCCGAAAGTGAAGTTCACCATCGTGGACGACGTGGCCAAGGGCGCCAACGTGCAGTCGATCGTGTTCAAGGAACAGGAAGGCTCCTACCTTGTCGGCATGGCGGCCAGCATGGCCTCCAAGTCGAAGAAGGTCGGCTTCATCGGCGGCATGGACGTACCGCTGATCCGTGCCTTCGGTTGCGGCTACACCCAGGGCGCCAAGGCGGCCAACAAGAAGGTGGAAGTGGTCTCCAACATGACCGGCACCACGCCGCAGGCGTTCAACGATCCGGCCCGCGGCGGCGAGCTGGCACGCAGCCAGTTTGACCGTGGCGTCGACGTGGTCTTCCACGCAGCCGGCGGCACCGGCATGGGCGTGCTGCAGGCGGCCAAGGACAAGAACAAGCTGGGTATCGGTGTGGATTCCAACCAGAACCACCTGTTCCCGGGCTTCGTGCTGACCTCGATGCTGAAGCGCGTTGACAATGCCGTTTACGACATCATGATGTCCGGCAAGAACAACAGCTGGAAGCCGGGTCTGGTGACCATGGGCCTGAAGGAAGGCGGCGTGGATTGGGCGGTGGATGCCAACAACCGCAAGCTGATTTCCAAGGACATGGAAGCCAAGATCACCCAGGCCAAGAAAGACATCGTGGCCGGCAAGATCAAGGTGGTCGACTACCGTGCTGGCAACAGCTGCCCGGTACAGTAACCATTCGTTATTAATCGTCTGAATCCCGGACGACCCGCGCGGCAAGCAGGTTTCCTGCTTGCCGCGCTCTTTCGTGTGCTGCCGTTTTGCAGGCCATGCCGGGATGAGTGTTGATCGAGAGCTGAATCAATATGGCCGAACTTGCTATCGAGCTGACTGGCGTCAACAAGTATTTTGGCGAAGTCCACGCCAACAAGAACATCTCCTTCGCCGTCGCCAAGGGCAGCATCCACGGCATCATCGGCGAGAACGGGGCCGGCAAGTCGACGCTGATGAGCATCCTGTACGGCTACTACCAGGCCGATTCCGGCAGCATCCGCCTGAACGGGCAGGAAGTGCGCATCCGCAACAGTCATGACGCCATCGCCCGCGGCATCGGCATGGTGCATCAGCACTTCATGCTGGTGGATACCTTTACCGTGCTGGAAAACATCGTGCTCGGCGCCGAACAGGGCGTGGCGCTGAAGCAGAGCCTGCTGGCCGCCCGCGATCACCTGGCCGCGCTGAACCGCGACTACGGTCTGCAGGTCGATCCGGACGCCATCGTCGGCGAGCTGGGCGTGGGCGAGCAGCAGCGCGTGGAAATCCTCAAGGCGCTGTACCGTGGCGCCGACGTGCTGATCCTCGACGAACCGACCGCGGTGCTGACGCCGCAAGAAGCGGACGACCTGTTCCGCATCCTCGGTCTGCTCAAGGCGCAGGGCAAGACGGTGCTGCTGATCACCCACAAGTTGCGCGAAGTGCTGGACATCACCGACGCCGTCACCGTGATGCGCGCCGGCGAGATCGTCGGCAATGTCGTCACCGCCGAAGTGGGCAAGGAAGACCTCGCCGACCTGATGGTTGGCCGCAAGGTCAACCTGCAGCTGGATAAGACGCCGGCCACGCCGGGCAAGACGGTGCTGCAGGTGAGCAATCTGTCGCTGACCGACGCGCGCGGCGTCAAGCTGCTGGACGACGTCAGCTTCGAGCTGCGCGAGGGCGAGATCGTCGGCATTGCCGGCGTCTCCGGCAACGGCCAGTCCGAGCTGCTGGAAATCCTGTCCGGCATGCGCGAGGCCAGCGCCGGCTCGGTGCGCTACAACGGCACCGAGCTGACCACGCTGCCAACGCGCGAGCCGAAGGCGGCCGCCTATCGTCGCCTCGGCATCGCCCACGTGCCGGAAGACCGTTCGCGCGAAGGGTTGGTCAAGGATTTTTCCACTTTTGAGAACGCGATCCTCGGCTATCACGACGATCCGGCGATCCAGCGCGGCCTGCTGTTCAACCGCAAGGCCATCATCGAGCGCTGCCGCCGCTTCATCAGCGAGTTCGACGTGCGCCCGGCCAACGCCTTCCGCCGCAGCGGCCTGTTCTCCGGCGGCAACCAGCAGAAGGTGATCCTGGCGCGCGAGATCGACAGCGATCCGCAGCTGATGCTGATCGGCCAGCCGACACGGGGCGTCGACATCGGCGCCATCGAATTCATACACAAACGACTCATGGCCCTGCGCAATGCCGGCAAGGCGTTGCTGCTGGTTTCGGTGGAACTGGACGAGATCCTGGCGCTCAGCGACCGCATCATCGTGATGAACGCCGGTCGCGTCAGTGGCGAGCTGCCGGCGGCGCAAGCCACTGCCACCGAACTGGGCCTGTTGATGGGGGGGCATAAATGAGCCAGCCAAGTAACCTGCCGCGCTGGGCCACCTTGTGGCTGATGCCGGTACTCAACCTGTTTGCGGCACTGTTGGTGTCCGGGCTGGTGATTACGCTGATCGGCGAAGATCCGGTCGAGTGTCTGCAACTGATGATCAACGGCGCCTTCGGCTATCCGGAAGGCATCGGCTACACGCTGTTCTACACCACCAGCTTCATCTTTACTGGCCTGGCGGTGGCGGCGGCGTTCCACGCCGGGCTGTTCAACATCGGCGGCGAGGGGCAGATGTATCTCGCCGGCCTTGGCGTGACGCTGGTCTGCCTGGGGCTGGATTTCCTGCCCGGCTGGGTGGTGATCCCGCTGGCGCTGCTGGCGTCGATGGTGTTTGGCGCGGCGTGGGCGTTCATCCCCGGCTACCTGCAGGCCAAGCGTGGCAGCCACATCGTGGTCACCACCATCATGTTCAACTTCATCGCCAGCGCACTGATGACCTGGCTGCTGGTCGACAAGCTGATCATGCCCGGTTCGCAGACACCGGCGACGCGGTTGTTCGCCGAATCGGCGTGGATCCCGATGCTGCACGAGCTTGCGGCCAACCTTGGCATCGAGCTGCCGCAGACGCCACTGAACGCGACCTTCTTCCTGGCGCTGATTTCGCTGGTGGTGTTCTACCTGATGGTGTGGCGCAGCCGCTGGGGCTATACGCTGCGCACCGTCGGCCTCAACGAGAAAGCGGCGCGCTATGCCGGCATGCCGGTGTCCAAGGTGATCATCGTGGCGATGTGCTTCTCCGGCGCGCTGGCCGGCCTCGCGGCGGTCAATGAGCTGCTTGGCTCCACCCACCGCATGAACCTGGCGTTCACCAACGGCATCGGTTTTGTCGGCATCGCGGTGGCGCTGATGGGACGCAACCACCCGTTTGGCATCCTGCTGTCGGCGCTGCTGTTCGGCGCGCTGACCCAGGGTGGTCTGGACCTGTCCTTCGAGAGGCCGGCGATCACCCACGAGATGATCATCCTGACTCAGGGTCTGATCATCCTGTTCTGCGGCGCGCTGGAAAACCTGTTCCAGACCCCGCTGGCGCTGGCGTTCAAACAGATGACGAAACGATAAGGAGACACTGACATGGATAGCTTTTTCAGTGTGCTGGACGCCACCATCCGCGTCGCCACCCCGCTGGTGCTGGCGGCGCTGGCCGGCCTGTTTTCCGAGCGCTCCGGCATCGTCGATCTGGCGCTGGAGGGCAAGATGCTGGCCGCAGCGTTTGCCGCCGCCTGCGTTGCCTACATGATGCAGTCGCCGTGGGCCGGTCTTGCCGCCGGCATGGCCGCCGGGGTGATGGTGGCCTTGCTGCACGGTATCGTGTCGATCGGCTACAACGGCAATCAGCTGATTTCCGGCGTTGCGCTCAACATGATGGTGTCCGGCCTGACACCGGTGCTGGCGCTGGCCTGGTTCCAGCAGGGCGGCCGCACCCCGACGCTGGACGACGCGGCGCGCTTTCGCAGCATCGAACTACCGTTTGCCGATGCCATTGCCGCCTCGGCGCCATTGAAGGCGCTGTTCGGTCACAACATCCTGGTCTATCTGGCCGTGCTGGTGATCGTGGTGGTGAGCTGGGTGGTGTACAAGAGCCGTTTCGGCCTGCGCCTGCGTGCGGTGGGTGAAAATCCGCACGCCGCCGACGCCGCCGGCATCAACGTCAAGCTGGTGCGCTATCTGGCACAGAGCATCAGCGGCGCCCTGTGCGGCGTGGCCGGTGCCTATCTGGTGCTGGCGCAGACCGGTGCCTTCATCCAGGACATGACCGCCGGCAAGGGCTATCTCGCACTGGCGGCGCTGATCTTCGGCAAGTGGCGGCCATGGGCGGCGGTCTCCGGCTGCCTGCTGTTCGCTTTTACCGACGCGATCCAGATCCGGCTGCAAGGCTCGGCGCTGCCGTTGATCGGTAGCATTCCGGACGCCTTCATCCAGGCGATTCCGTATGTATTGACAGTGGTACTGCTGGCCGGCTTCATGGGCAAGGCGGTGGCGCCGAAGGCAATCGGCGTGCCGTTCGTGAAATCGCGCTGAGCAATACCCGGCAGCCACAGCAAAAAGCGGACACCTCGGTGTCCGCTTTTTTCTTGCCTACGCACCGGCTCAGTCCACTGCTGGTGGTAAGGCCGGCGCCGGTGGCAGGCTGTTTTCGATGCGCTGCCGCGCAAACGGATCGGCGGCGTCGAGATAGCGCATCGCCGACTGAATGTCCTTCCAGCCGACGTAGGCCATCAGCGTCTTGAGATCCCAGCCGTTGGCGCTGGCCCAGTTGGCAAAGCCACGGCGGAAGGAGTGACTGCTGAAGCGTACTGCATCCGCCAGCCCGGCGGCGGCAAACAGCCGACGCAACAGCGGGATCAGGCTGTTGATATGCAGGCCGTCCTCACCGATTGCGCCCCAGCGGCTGACGCCGCGAAACACTGGACCTTCGCGCAGCCCGCTGTCGGCCAGCCACTCGCCGTAGGCGCTGACCGGGCAGAGCCGCGACAGCTGCGGTACCCGGAACACGCGCCCCTGCAACTGGCGGTCGCTCTTCGATTGCGCGAGGAAGCAGTTCATCCCTTCGCCGGCGACAAGCTCGATGTTTTCAATCTGCAGCCGCAGCAATTCGTCTCCACGAAACCCACGCCAAAAACCGAGCAGCAGCAAGGCCTTGTCGCGGCGGTAGCGCAGGCGGGCGGCGTGATCCTGCTGCTGTGCCGCCTGTTCGATACCGGCATCCAGCCAGGCAACCAGTTGTTCCAGCTGCCGGATTTGCAGCGGTAGCGCCTGTTTCTGCTGTGCCGGGTGCAGCGCGCGAATGCCCTTCAGCACTTGGCGTACTACCGGCGCCTTGGTCGGATCGGGAAAGCCCTGTTGCTGGTGCCACTGCGCCAGTGCGGCCAACCTTTGCTTCAATGTGCTCACCGATAGCGTCTCGGCATGGTCCGCCAGATAGCGCGCCATGCTGTCGGCGGTGGCTGGCAGAAAACCACCCCATTCCACCTCGAAATGACGAATGGCGGCCGCATAGCTGCGCCGCGTGTTGTCGCGGGTGGCGGCGGCGAGATAGTGGGCGATTTTTTCCATGGTAACGACGGGCTCGGGAAATGACAGGCTGTTGCTGCTTGGGTGCAAGTGCGGTTGACGCGGGAACCGGGGTCGGCGGCGAATTATAGCAGCGCTGCCGGTTGCGGCTGCGCAAGGGTTGGCCGCCAGTGGTAATGAGCAGATGGATGACCCGTTTTGCCGCCGGACGTGTCACGCATTTTTTGCGGCTATTTTGGCCGTGACAGCGGTTTGGCAGTGAAACGTACGTGGTTTGGCTAATTCTGGCGGTTCGGCAACATCAAGGCGTGATAATTCGTGATTATCACGCTTTTTATTTTTACAAAATTGAAAGTGTTAATTTATTAATTGGTATGTATTATCATGGTACGTAATACGTATCAAATTTCAACGGAGCACAACATGGCCAGAAGCGGCATCTACAAATCGGAAGTCCTGCGCGCCAGGGATAATCTGCTGGCGCAGGGGCGCAATCCGTCGATTGACGCCATCCGCGCCGAGCTCGGCAATACCGGCTCCAAGACCACCATTCATCGCTACCTGAAAGAGCTGGAAGAGGAAGAGGGCGCCGGTGGCGGTGCGAAGATCGCCGTCAGCGAGGCGATCCAGGAGCTGGTCGGCAGGCTTGCCGCGCGCCTGCACGAAGAGGCCGATGTTCGTATTGCTGCAATGGCAGCGGAAGCAGCAACGGAGCTGACGCAATGTCGCGAGCAGCTGACGCAGATCATCACGGAAGCACAGAACAGCCAGCAACAGCTGCAGCAGGCAAGCCAGGCACTGGCGGCCGAACAGCAGGCGCACGTTGTCACCTGTCAGGCACTGCAGGCGGCGCAACTACGCGATGGCCAGCAACAACAGCAGATCATCGGCCTGCAGGAACGGCTGGCAGAAAACCAGGCGCACCGCGCGTCACTGGAGGAAAAGCACCAGCATGCGCGCGAAGCGCTGGAGCACTACCGCCAGTCGGTGAAGGAACAGCGCGATCAGGAGCAGCGCCGCCACGAACAGCAGGTACAGCAACTGCAGGCTGAACTGCGTACCCTCGGCCAGACGCTGATCGTCAAGCAGGACGAGCTGACGCGACTGTATCAGGACGGTGCCCGCACCGGCGCCGAGTTGCTGGCCGCCAGTCGCGCCTTGCGACAACAGGAGCAGGAACACGCGCGGCAGGCACAGACCATGGCAGGGTTGCAGGCAAGAGTGGTAGAGCAGGAGCGCTTACTGGCGGTGCTGAACGAACGCCTGGAGCAGGCCATCAGCAGCCGCGAGGAGGTGTGGCAGCTATTGCAGCAAGCCAGTGCGGCGCCGGCGGTTACGGCGGGCGAGGAGCCAGCCCCTGCAACGGAGACCGATGGCGGGGCGGAGGGCGGCACGAACGAAGC
>Ga0209211_10002886_pt1 | contig 28853 bp, 47 predicted proteins | sample RifGroA2_FD_183992 | JGI IMG/M metagenome (GOLD analysis project Ga0209211, IMG submission 183992) | Groundwater microbial communities from Rifle, Colorado, USA - Groundwater A2 (SPAdes) (version 2) | ecosystem: Environmental > Aquatic > Deep subsurface > Groundwater | place: Rifle, Colorado...
AGAGATTGATAAAAAACTATCGCGTATCTAATTTTTTAATATTTGATAGATTAATTGTTAGAATCCTAGGTTTTTTATTTGAAAAATCGAAAGGGCTCATCATTAGATTTTTAAATGAGGTATCACGGACCCAAATATGTTAAATGAAATTGTGCTCATAAGTTTTTATATCCTAATCCTGCTCTACGCTGTGATTATTCACGAAGTCGCCCATGGAGTGATGGCTTTGTGGCTAGGTGATACGACCGCCAAATATGCCGGTAGGTTGAATTTGAACCCTTTGAGCCATATCGACCCAATTGGATCGATTGTAGCCCCCCTACTAATGCTTTTGACCTCAGGCTTTCGTTTTGCCTTCGGTTGGGCCAAGCCGGTGCCCTACAATCCATATAATCTCAAAAATCAGAAATGGGGGCCAGTCGCCGTGGCTGTGGCAGGTCCGGCTTCCAATATCCTTTTGGCTATTATTTTCGCTTTTGTTGCCAGAATGATTAGTATTCCTGTGGCAGCCAAATTAGACATTATCGCCAATTTCAATGATTGGTCCAATATTTCTGCCGTGATTGCAGGGTCAGTGGGTTCAATTTTCTTTGAATTGTGCGTGATCATCATTTTCTGGAATGTTTTGCTAGCTTTTTTTAATTTGATTCCAATCCCGCCGCTAGATGGTTCCAAATTGCTTTTCGCCATTTTTCCGATGAAAATTGAAACAATGGCTATGTTGGAACAATTCGGCTTCATTTTTCTTTTGTTCTTCATTATTTTCTTTTCCGGACCGATGGGGATTTTCTTGAATTATATGTTGGGGCTATTTTTAGGAATATCTATATAACACAAATGAACAATCAAACTTTAGGACTGCTAGCTTTTTTCGCAATCGTGAACGCGGTGGCTTTTGTGATCATGTTGTGGGACAAGATTCAATCGAGAAAACAGGGTGCAGAACGAATCTCGGAGGGCATGTTATTTTTTATGGCTACCATATTTGGCAGTGTGGGTGTGCTGGCTGGTATGTTTGCTTTTCGGCACAAAACGCAAAAGTGGTATTTTCTACTGGGCATTCCAATGCTTATTCTTGAAAACTGCGCATTGCTTTATCTGCTGAGCGAAAAATTATAAAAACAATTTTTATGTATTTTCTCTACATCCTGCAATGTGCTGACAAATCTTTCTACACCGGCATCACCACGGATGTTGCCAGGCGCATTGAAGAGCACAACACAACTGAGCTCGGCGCGCGCTACACGCGTGGGCGCCGGCCGTGCAAAGTGGTTTTCATCAAAGAATTTGAAAATCGTTCCACCGCCTCCAGCGAAGAAGCGCACGTGAAAGCCCTGTCGCGCGTCAAGAAAACAGAACTCATCAAAAAACATCATCGTTTCACCAAGGTGCATTTGCATGATATGTTTTAGGGGGTGACCATTTTCGTGTCGTCACGAAAATGGTCAAGATAAAATCCAACCCAAGGCGGTGAAGAAATTAAAAAAATAATTAAATAAATTTATGAATATAGAAAAAGAAATTGAAATTATCAAAGAAAGAAATGGGCGAGTGGAGGCGGACAAAGCTTGGGAGACCAGCTGGGTGCGACGCTTGTTTATCGCAGTGGTGACATATGGTATTGCTTTGTGGTGGATGACTAGCATTGGTGAGGAATCAGCTCAGCTCAAAGCAGCAGTTCCGACTGGTGGATATATCCTTTCTACGCTTTCACTGCCGTTTATAAAAAAGTGGTGGATGAGTATGATTTGGAAAAAATAATTTGCTTTTTGAGCATTCTTTGCTACAATAAAAAACCTGCATAAAGTGGGTGTTTGTACTTTGATATGTGCAATTGAATGCTCTTAATGTGAGCAAAAGCTGCTGCCAATAATGGCAAATAAACAAGTGAAAACGAGGAGGATGGAAAAGATGAACGAGAACACTGTTGTGGCTAAGGGCAAGACCAAAACACTGTATGAACTTCCAGATCGTCCGGGGGTGGTGTCGGTCAGAAGTGGCGATGAGATTACCAAGAATGATGATCCATTGGCAACGCAAAAAATGGATAACAAGGCAATCCATGCAACCTCAACTACCTGTGAGATTTTCTCTTTGTTGAAAGCGGCGGGGATCCCGGTGGCTTTCTTGGAGCGAACTTCGCCAACCGAATTTCTGGCGCCCAAGTGCAAGATGATCCAGCTGGAAGTTATTCTGCGTCGTTATGCTGTTGGTAGCTATCTCAAGCGTTTCCCCAATTTGGGGAAGAAGAGCGGGGAACTGCCTCATCGTTTTCATCGTCTGATGTTTGAGCTTTTTCTCAAAACGACCGGTGGTGAGATTCGGAATCAGTATGGCGAAGTCGTCGGCAACATGCCCAACGATTGCCTGGAAACCGAGCGTGAAAAGCCAGTTGATGATCCTTTCATCAACAATCCGTATGCGGATTCTTGGGAATTGGGACATCCTAAGATTCCGAGTTGGGAGAAAAGTTCCAATTTCACATTCGGCATCAATCAAGACGAGATTTTGCCTGATGGTGTGACGGTCGAGATGATCGAGGAATTGGCTCGCAAAACCTTCTTGGTTTTGGAAGGTGCTTGGGCTCAGCTCGGTTGTCGGCTGATCGATTTCAAGATCGAATTCGGCATTGGGCCGAACGGTGAGCTTCTCGTGGCCGACGTCATCGACAATGACAGCTGGCGCCTGCGGGATCGCAATTGGCAGGAACTGTCCAAGCAGCTCTTCCGTGATAATGCGGATATGAGTCAAATCGCTGACAAATATGCCATAGTGGCCAATCTGACCAGTCGACTCGTCATCCCTCAGCAGACCATTGTACTTTGGCGCGGATCCAAAGACGACAAGCTTCCTGAAATTCCGGTTCTGGCTGGAATTGGGAATGTTGAAGTTGTCGAATCTGGCCACAAGGCTCCGGGTGCATGCCTGCCTTCTCTCGAGGAAGTGTTGGCGACCTATCCGGAGGGTGGTGTAGTGTTGGCACTTGTCGGCAAGAGTAATGGCCTTGGGCCGATGTTGTCTGCAAGGACAAGTTGGCCAGTGGTCGGAGTGGCGATAACGGCAGAAGAGCATCCAGAGGATGTCTGGAGTAGTCTCAGTATGCCCAGTCAGGTTCCGATGGCAACCATCATTTCACCGAAGAATGCGGTGTTGCTTGCGCTCAACATTCTGGCCCAGAAAAATCCGGTGGCTTATATGTACAGGCAATATGCCATCGAGGAATTGGACAAATAAGTTGCAAACATTATTTTTTCTACCAAGGCCGGAGGGGTTCAATTGAACTTCCTCCGGTTTTTTTCTTTTTGCCCAAAAGGTGGTTTTGGCGTAGAATTAGGCCAGTTAATTGTTTAATAATTAATTATAAAAAATATGTCAAAACAACTCATCAAACAATCTTTTCTGCTAGCTTTGGGCGAAGGGATTTATATTTCCTTGGTGGCACTGCTCATGTTTGGTGTTCAGAAATGGTTCGGTTCCAAACCTGATTCGGCCGTCATTGCACCAATTGCCTTCCTCTTGCTTCTCGTCATTTCCGCGGCCATCTCAGGCGCCTTGATCTTAGGCAAGCCCGCCATGCTCTATCTCGACGGGCAAAAGAAAGACGCGCTCAAGCTCTTCAGTCTGACTGTCGGTTGGTTAATTGTATTGTTAGTTATCGCATTCACAATCGTGGCGATGCAATAAAATTTGGAAAACGCCCAGTTGGGGTGAAAATTAGAGGTGGGATATTTGCTGATTTTAGTGTAGAATAAAGTTATCCACAGATGAAGTGGTTGACCAGTGATGTGTGAGTGATGTAATATCATCAATGAGAGTATTAAAATAAAAATAATGACACAAGCAGCAATACAAAATTTAGCCATGCAACTTAATGTTCATTCGATTCACATTAGACTTTTTTTATCTAAGTTTAAACTTGAGCCATCTGAGAGTATGACGCCAGAATTTTATAAAAAATATGTTGATGAGAATCCAAAGCCATTTGTAAAATGGGTTGGTGGAAAGAGACAACTCATGCAACAGTTTAAGGATAGAGATTTATATCCGCCGTATGCTTTTGATTTAGAAAAGGCAACTTATTTTGAACCATTTGTCGGTGGCGGTGCAATGTTTTTTAATTTGCTTCCCAAGAAAGCTGTGCTATCAGATATGAATCTTGAGTTGGTGAAAACTTATAATGTTATCAAGACTGATGTTGATGGATTGATTAAGAAACTAAAAGAACACAAAAAGAAAAATACCAAGGAGTATTTTTTGAAAGTTCGTGCACAAGATGTAAACAAGCTTTCGGATGTGAATGTTGCCGCCAGATTTATTTATCTTAATCGAACAGGCTTCAACGGCTTGTATCGAGTGAATAGAAGTGGAGGCTTCAATGTGCCATATGCAAGTAATAAAAACCCATTGATTTGCGATGAGGTGAATTTGCGCAAAGCGCACGATGCAATGAAAAAAACTGAAATTTTTCATCGAGACTATAAGAAAGTTTTAGAAAAAGCCAAGAAAGGCGATTTTATCTATTTCGATCCGCCATACTATCCAGTAAATAAAACCTCGAGTTTTACGAGTTACACTAAAGAAGGATTTTTAGAAAAAGAACAAGAAGAATTGCGGGATGTTTTTGTGAAACTTCACAAGCGAGGTTGTTTCGTGATGCTCTCAAATTCTGATACGAAAGTTATCAATGATTTATATTCTGGACTAGATGGAATAGAAATTCATAAAGTTTTAGCAGGTCGCGCAATTAATTCAAAAGGCACAGGGCGAGGCAAGATTAAAGAGGTTGTAGTTATAAATTATTAAAAGACGATGTTATTAATATGGATAAAAAAATAATAGCAAAGACTGTCTCATTCTCTTCAATTCAGAAAGAAATTTCTGAAAAATATATAATCCCAACCCTTCAAAGACCTTATGTATGGGAGGCCAAAAAACATGTTAAAAAATTCCTAGATGATATATTTGAAAATAAAGAGGATTATTTTATCGGTAGTTTAGTTTTTGTATCCTCAAATGAGGGTACTGTCGGCAGAGAGGAAATTATTGATGGGCAGCAGAGAATAACAACTATCTTTTTAATGTTATTCGCCGTTAGGGATTTAATAAGAAAGTTTTCTTATGAAAAAAAATTAGAAAATGTTCTACGGGAGATAAACTCCTTTATACGATATAATGATTCTTTTGATGACAAAGAAGTTATAAGGCTCAAGTTTTCAGACAAAAATACTGATGATTTTTTTAATAAAATTTTAAAGAATAAGTCCACGGATGATTCAATAACAGAAACTCAGAAAAAACTAAAAATAAATTATATATATATTTTTGATGAGCTTGAAAAAGCGTTAATTAATAAAAAAAGTGTTAATGCGAGTCTAATCGCTATACAGGAGTATTTTGATAAAATAAAGACATTACAACTTATTGGAATAAGATGTGAAGATCATAGTATAGCATATGAATTATTTGAAAGTATTAATGCCACGGCGATGTCACTGGCAAATATTGATTTGATTAAAAATTTTATTTTAAAGCAATTAAAGGGAAGTGCATTGATTGGTGAAATGGAAGAAAAGTGGAAGAAATTAGAAGATATATTTTCTGATAGACGAGCATTATTAAAATCGTTTATCAGACATCAGTGGATTAGTGGCGGGGTCTATGTCAATCATTCTGGATTGTATTCTGTTGTAGAAAAGAAATATAAGGATGATATACAAAAAATATCGACATATATGAATGAATTGCTAGATGATGCAATTATATATAGAGCACTAAAAAGTCACAATATTGATGATTTAGAGAAAATAAATAAAGGCGTTAGGAATGATTCAAGGCAAATTAAGGAAGTACTAGAGTTCCTTGATTTTTTTAAATGTTGATCAGGTCTACGCTCCGTTGTTGTTTTTTTATAAAACATGTAGCAAGGAAGAATTTAAAAAATATTTAAATAGATTGACTGCATTTCAATTTCTATATAAATATATACCAGGAAGTCCAAGTTCAGCTGAAAAAGTTTTTGCAAATATGTCTAACCCAGAAAAAAATAAAAATCAAAACAAAAACTTTGAAGAATTGAAGAAGCTAGTTAAAAATGGAAAAATCAGTTTTGCAGAGAAATATATGGAAAAAACAAAGTACAGGCAAGGCCTTTCAGGAGATATTCAATTTTCGTTGGAGAGATATATTTTTTCAAAAAAAGGTCCAGCTGCATTTAAGGATCCAACTATTGAACACATAATAAACCAAAAAGAAGAAAAAAATAGTATAGTTAACGAACTGGGTAATCTTACTGTATTTGAGAAAAGTATCAATTCAAAAATGCCAGATAATTTTAAGGATAAAATTAAATTCTATAAAGATAGTCCTTATTCTGAACATAGGGGAATCATAGTGGAGTATAAATTCAATAAGAATTATAAGGAAGCAATACGATTAAGAGGTAGTGATATCGCAGAAAATTTGTATGATATTTTTTGGAATATATTAATAACCGGGAAAATAAAATAGTATGAAAAAAGACAGTTTAAATTTGCTCAATAGTCCAGAAGTCATTAAATGGTGTTATGAGGGTGTCACAGATATTTCTTTGAGAAATACCGAAAGCGAGAAAAAACTAAAGGAATCAAAGGAGATTGAAAAAGCATGGGGTAATAATGTTGTTAAAACAATTAATGGAAAGCAATGGACAACAGTGTTGTGCCAGGATTTAGTTGCGGAGGCTTTAGTTAAATTAGGAAGAAAAAATGTTAGAACGACCACTTCGAAGAAAAGCACATTGCGGGACAAAAAATATGATCCAGATTTGGAATGTGATGATTATGTTTATGAAGTGAAGGGTCGAAGCTGGTCTACACCGGGAACCGCTGGAGAAAAAATACTTGGAGTCCCATTGAAATATGGAGAAATTCCAAGTCTATATAAAAAACCACTGCAAATAATTTTAGTTGGATATCAGGAATATGAAGCTAGAGAAAAATTCGCTTTCGGTGACTTGCTAGATAGAGAAGATCAGACAAGGGAGTTGCGAGACACATTAGATTTTTTCAAGGAACACAATATAGAGTACGTTGCTTTTACAGATATATTGACCGAAATAGGATTCCCGTATGGCTGTTGGGAGAAAAAGTAGCCTGTGGATAAGTGTAAACTAAATAGTTGACACATAGTTAATAAATTTGTTATAATGATTATGTTGGAGGAGGAGATTAAAAAAAGAATGCTAAATAAAAAAATTACTGCCGTTGATATTTATCGGCCGCTAAAAATCAATAGAGTTAATTTTTATAAAGCGATTAAATCTTCAAATCTAGAAAACAAGTCTTTAAAAAAGATTCTAAATTTTTTAGGACTTGGAATAAAAATTAATCTTTATAACAAAAAAAATGAAAATAAAAAAAGAATTCTTTAAGGAAATATATTTTGTGGATAGTCCTGAGTACCTAACTAACAAACAATGGAATTGCCTGTTGATGGCAGGAAGAAAAAATTGGGATAAATATTTTATTCCATTCAAAACAAAACGGGAGCATGAGGTGATAGAGAACGTTGAATTGGTTGAATTTGATTCAGAAGAGGATATGTTTAAATATATCAAAAAACTTAATACAACTTCATTGCTAAATTTTTCTCTTGAGCATGAGAAGCCTTGTCTGTTAGAGCTCGTTAAAATATGAGTATGAACAAATTAAAACTTCATCCAGAAGAATTTGATTTGGAATGCACAACTGTGTGGTCGTTTCCACGACGTGGAAATTGGGCGACGCACAAATCTGATTGGCGCGGAAACTGGGCGCCGGAAGTTGTGAGAAATTTAATTTTGCGGTACTCGCAAGAAAATGATCATTTGTTGGATTGTATGATTGGCGGAGGCACAACAGCCATTGAAGCGAAAATTCTGAGTCGTCACATTACTTGCGTGGATGTAAATAAAGAGGCATTGGAGCGAACAAAAAAATCTTTGGAATTTGATGTGGAAAATAAAGCCAAGCAAAGAGTGATGAGATGCGATGCGCGTGACATGAATTTTATCAAGGATGAAGAAATTGATTTTGTGCTGACGCATCCGCCGTATGTGGACATCGTAAGATATAGCGAGGGCAAAATAGATGAGGATTTGTCTGGCATTCATGATATTGATGAATTTTGTGATGAAATTGAAAAAGTTGCAAAGGAATTGTATAGAGTTTTGAAAAGAGAAAAATATTGTGCAATCTTGATGGGTGACACAAGAAGGAATAAAATGTATCAACCTTTGGCATTCAAAGTTATGGAAAGATTCTTGAAACAAGGTTTTGTGTTGAAAGAGGATATAATCAAAAGACAGCACAACTGCAAAGCAACTGGCTTTTGGGTGAATCGATCAAAAGAAAGTAATTTTTTACTGATCATGCATGAACATTTATTTGTTTTTCAAAAAATCTAAATTTTTTCAAATAACTTAATGCAAGACAAAGAAGCGATTGAAATTTTGATGCGGATGGGGGACAAGCATGCTCTTTCTGACGAAGAAAAAGAGGCGGTTTCGGCGGCCATTGGAATTCTCAGCTGGACGGCTTTGGGACAGTCTAGAATAAAAAACATCGCCAAGGCGCAAAAGGCGAAAAAAGAGTTCAGGGGAAATAAATTGTTAATGTAAAAATTATGAAAACAATATTAGTTGATGCGGTATATACTTTTGTTTCAGACGAGGGTGTAATTTTTCAGGAAATGTTTGATTTGCTTGAAAAATATTCAAATAAAAAAATCATACTTACAAATGCCAGCCATGATAAATTTGAGCAGTATAGTTTGAACAAAATGCCCTACGAGGTTTTTACCTTGGAACATAATCCAGACAAGATTGATCCAAAATATTTTGAATTGATGTCGGCGTATTTTGGTTTCGACGCAAAAGATGTGATATATTTTGAGAACAATGAAGATGCAGTCAAAAGCGCTGAGTCAGTAGGCATCAAAACGTATCATTATGACAAAGACAAAAAAGACCTAAGCAACTTAAAAATGTTTTTAGATGATAACCTAAATCAATCTAATTCTCAACAATAATAGTGACATTCCGACATTCTGCAGAAACCCAGAATGTTGTAATAGAATGGGGTTGAGATAAAAATAAAAAAACAATGTTGGTGAAAAAGAGGACAATTGAGAAAAAACAAAAGACGCCCAAGCAGATGGAGCGACACTTGAAAGGCGTGGCCAATCATCGACGGATCCAGATTTTGTTTATCGTGGCTGAGCGGGAGGGCATCACATTGGACGGGATATGTGAGACTATGAACGCCAATGTCAAAACCATTTCCGAACATACCAAAAAGCTCGTGCAGTCTGGTCTCATCAACAAAACACGTCATGGCAGGGGAGTCTCTCATTCACTATCTCCCTATGGCAAACTATTCCTGAAATTCATAAGAACATTCTGACATTCTGCAGAAATCCAGAATATACAAAATAATATAATAAAATAAAAAATATGAACAAGGCGTATGATTGGTATCAACAATTGGCAAAACCAACTTGGTCACCACCGAGCTGGGTGTTTGGTCCGGTGTGGACATTTTTGTATGTTTTGATCGCGATTTCTTTTGGTAGAGTCTTTTGGCTGTTGCTCAAGAAACAAATCCCGTTCTTGGTGGCCTTGCCTTTCATTTTGAATTTGATTTTCAATTTCTCTTTCACCCCAATTCAATTTGGACTCAAGAACAATTATCTGGCGGCTATCGATATTCTGTTGGTACTGGCCACGCTCATCTGGAGCATGATTGGAATCTTCCCCTATGCGCGCTGGATTGCCTACATTCAAATCCCATATCTAGTGTGGGTCTCTTTCGCTACAATTTTGCAACTGACAATAACCTATTTGAATTGGAAATGAATCTCCAATATCTGAGTTATCCACAGGACAGAGAATGGACAAAAGTATGTTATAGTGATAGAATATCACTATAACAAACTAAAATAAAAATATGGTGAAAAAACAAAAAGAAGCTCCAAAGCAAGGGGAGATTATAATTTACAAAGACAAGCGCGGGGAAATCGAGCTTGAAGTTAGTGTTGGCAAAGAAACAATTTGGCTGACACAAAAACAAGTAGCAGATTTATTTGGTGTTAACATTCCAGCTGTATCGAAACATATTAACAATATCTATGAGGAAAAAGAGCTGGTAAAGAAGGCAACTGTTTCCAAAATGGAAACAGTTCAAATTGAGGGTGGGCGACATATAAAAAGAAACATAGAATTTTTTAATCTGGATGTGATTATCGCAGTTGGGTATAGGGTTAATTCTAAAAGAGCTACTGAATTTCGTATTTGGGCAACTAATGTCTTGAAGGATCATTTGTTGAAAGGTTATACGGTGAATCAAAAAAGACTGTTGCAGGAACGAGAAAATTTTGAAAAACTGCAAAAAACGATTGCATTTTTGCGTGAGAAGGCGCATGCCAAAACTTTACAAGGCCAGGAGAGTGAATTTTTGGATCTTTTGGGTGACTATGCCAGAACACTGACCTTTTTGGAGCAATATGACAAAAGCAAATTGAAAGTGGCGCGCGCGGGAAAAGCGAAGTTTGTTTTGAAATATGAGGTTTGCCAGAATATTGTGGCGGAGATCAAGAAAGAATTGATGACTAAAAAAGAAGCGAGCGATATTTTTGGCACCCAGCGGGGCGGAGCTTTTGAGTCTGTAATCAAAAATTTATACCAAACTTTTGGTGGCAAAGAACTATATGCTAATTTGGAAACGAAAGCAGCTCATCTTTTGTATCTAGTGATTAAGGATCATCCATTTTCTGATGGCAACAAACGCATCGGTGCCTTTTTGTTTGTGTATTTTTTGGACAAAAACAGATATCTTTATGACGTCAAAGGTGAAAAGAAAATCAATGACAACGCTTTGACAGCATTGGCTTTGCTGGTGGCGGAAAGTAATCCGAAAGAAAAAGATGTTATAATTGCCTTGATAACTAATTTATTGAATAAATGATTTGTGAACAGGCTTTAATAGGGAGTTATGGTCAAAACCGTGAAAATATCATAAATATAGTCAATTTTCACGATTATGTTAACAAAACAGTGAAAAATCTTGCGTGGATTATGAAATCACTGGCAAAGCCAAGAATTATACTAGTGGCAAATGGTTTGATTTTGTTTGTAATATGCCAGATAATGAAGGTGAAAAAGTGAGCAGTGCAATTGTGGTCAAAATCACAAAAATTAAAAAGCTTGAGTCATAAAAAATAAATATTTAACACAAAAATTATGTTAGACAAAAAACTCAAAGAGGCTATGGAATTGTTGGGTGGAAAAGCGGTGGTGAAAGATGGTGAGCAGGTTTATGTGGTCATGACTCTGCGGGAATTCAAAAAAGTGAAGCAAGAGGGCATCGAGGGCTTGACAAAGCAGGAATTGGTTGATAAGATTAACAATGATATAGCCAGCTGGAAATTTGTGCAAGAGGAGAAACAGGTTGAACTGATTGAGCTGGAAGAAATCAGCGAAATCAACAATTCTGAGGTGACCTACGAGAAGGCCTAAAGGACTTGTCTACGGTTCGACAAGTTCACCGCAAGCAGGCTCCTGAGAAAGACTCGCAAAAATGGTTTTTGATGAGTTATCCACAGGCAATAATAGTGGGAAACTTGCCAAGAATTGAAAGGTGGTATAAAATAAGTGAACTAAGTAAAATAATAATTAATTCGTATTTATTTGCGAATCCGGTTTGAATTCCGGATTAAATTCGTGAGATAAAACGAATATATAAACTAATAATATGGCAACAGCACAATTCGAAAGAACCAAGCCCCATGTTAACGTTGGTACAATTGGCCACGTTGATCACGGCAAAACCACTCTAACTGCAGCTATCCTGCACGTTTTGGCGTTCAAAGGCCAAGCTAAAGAACGAGGAATCGACGAAATTGACAAAGCTCCAGAAGAAAAAGAACGAGGAATCACTATTGCAACTGCTCATTGTGAATATGAGTCAGAAAAAAGACATTATGCTCATGTTGACTGTCCGGGACATGCTGATTACATCAAGAACATGATCACTGGTGCAGCTCAAATGGACGGTGCTATCTTGGTGGTTGCTGCGACTGACGGTCCTATGCCACAAACTCGAGAACACATTCTTTTGGCAAAACAAGTTGGTGTGCCAGAAATCGTTGTTTTCTTGAACAAGGTTGATATGGTTGACGACGAAGAACTAGTTGAATTAGTTGAAGCTGAGGTTCGAGAACTTCTGACAAAATATGAATTTGATGGTGATAACGCAAAAATCATTCGTGGTTCAGCATTGAAAGCTCTTGAAGCTAAATCTGGTGATGATGAAGCGGCTAAACCAATTTGGGATTTGATCGCTGCAGTTGATGAAAAAATTCCAGATCCAGTTCGTGAAACAGAAAAACCTTTCTTGCTACCAATCGAAGATATTTTCTCAATTGAAGGTCGTGGAACAGTAGTAACTGGCCGAATCGAACGAGGAGTAATCAACATCAATGAAGAAGTTGAAATCGTAGGTATCCGACCAACAGCTAAAACTGTAGTAACTGGTATCGAAATGTTCAACAAATCTCTTGCAAGAGGTGAGGCTGGAGACAACGCTGGACTTCTACTTCGTGGAATCAAGAAAGAAGATGTAGAGCGAGGTCAAGTATTGGCTAAAACTGGTTCAATCACTCCTCATACTGAATTTGAAGGTGAAGTATACATTTTGACAAAAGAAGAGGGTGGACGACACACTCCATTCTTCAAGGGTTACAAACCACAATTCTACATCCGAACAACTGATGTGACTGGTGAAGTATTCCTTCCAGAAGGAACTGAAATGGTTATGCCGGGAGACACAATTAACTTCAATGTTAAGTTGGGAGCCCCAGTAGCTATGGAAGACGGAATGCGCTTCGCTATCCGTGAAGGAGGCCGCACAGTAGGTGCTGGAGTAGTTACAAAGATCATCAAATAAATTTGACTTTTGGGATCGCTTATGAAAACATTTGACATAAGCGATCTTGTAAAGTAAGATTTATAAATACAATAATAAAGAAAAACTTTCATTAAAAAAGATGATAAAAAAGGAAGAAGAGGCAAAATCTAGAATCCGAATCAAGATTAAGGCATATGATCATAAAATCATTGATCAGACCGCCCGACAGATTGTTGAAACAGCTGAGAGATCAGGAGCAACCATTACCGGTCCAGTTCCACTACCAACTGAAATCAGAAAATTCACCGTTAACAAATCAACATTTGTTCACAAGGATGCTAGAGATCAATATGAAATGCGCATGCATAAGAGAATTATTGACATCTGGAATCCAACTCCAAAAACCATTGATAGTCTGACCAATTTGGACCTACCGGCTGGAGTGGACATTGAGATAAAAATGTAATTTAAAGACGTTATATAGAATACTAGTTAAAGTCCTGAGCAATTAGGATACTCAACCAGAATAAATCGGGAATAATCCCCATGACTGGAGTAACTGGACTGTGGATACCCGATTTTTTATTTACCCCGAACGCCAGTTTTTGAAGAAAAATAAGTTTGAAATTTAAATAGAGACCCTGAATAGTCAATTGATGTTAGGGTTTGTAAAAAAGACTATGGCAAAATTCATATTAGGAAGAAAACTTGGAATGACAACCATCTTCAATGATGCACGAGAAGCACTAAATGTGACTCTTGTTGAATGTGATACAAGAGTTTCTTTGATCAGAACAGAAGAAAAAGATGGATTTGTGGCAGTGCAGTTGGCAATGCCAAAAACCAAAAACAAGACTTTCAAGAAAGAATTCAGAATTGCTGCGACTGAAATGCAAATCGGTGATGAAGTTAGCGTGGAATCTTTCGAAATTGGAGACAAGGTGAATATCAGCGGACTTGGCAAAGCAAAGGGCTTCCAAGGTGTTGTGAAGCGCTATGGTTTCAAAGGAGGAAATGCTTCCCACGGAGGCAAGCACAATTTGCGACAACCTGGTTCAATTGGAGCTGGTTACCCAGAACATGTTATCAAGGGCAAGAGAATGGCTGGACGCATGGGTGGCAAAAGAGTTACTAGCAAGGCAGTTAAAGTGGTTTTCATAGATAAAGCAAAGAATTTGATGGCCCTCAAAGGTGCTGTACCAGGAGTTCCTGGAGCAATGGTGGAAATCTACCAAGCATAATTTAGACAAAAGACATTTGATTAAATAATTAGTGAAATCGGCATGTTAGTTAAGCTATACAATACAGAAGGAAAAGAAGTAAAAGAAATCGAAGTTTCTGATGCAGTTTTCGGATTGCCTGCAAATGATGATTTGGTTCATCAGATTTTCGTTTCACTAGGAGCTAATCAAAGACAAGTTTTGGCTCACACCAAGACTCGAGGAGAAAGATCAGGTTCTGGTATCAAACCATGGAAACAGAAAGGAACAGGACGCGCTCGAGTAGGTTCAAGTCGAACTCCAACCTGGAGAGGTGGAGGTGTAGCTTTTGGACCAACTAAGGAACGCAATTTCAAAGTGAAAATCAACAAGAAAATGAACGCCAAGGCTATTTTGACTGTACTTAGCGCCAAATTGCGCGAAGGTGAGATGGTTGTTTTGGACAAGTTGGCTTTGAAAGAAAATAAAACCAAGGAAATGGCACAAGTTTTGAAAAATCTAGGTGTGAAAGGCCGAATGTTGATTGGATTTGCTCCAGAAGAACGCGATATGCGCATCTACAGCCGCAACTTAGTGAAGGTTAACAACATTTTAGTAGAAAAATTGAACGTTTTGGATATGTTGAATAACAAGAATTTGATTTTGACTCAAGACTCAATCAAATATTTGGAAGAGAAGTATCAAGCTAAGGCATAATAAAAAGAATCGAAACGAAATGAAACAGACAAGTAAAAAAGTTAATAAGGCAAATAGAATCAAAAAAGCGACTGGCGCAAGTATTGCGTATAGAGTTTTGATTGAGCCAATTATCACTGAGGCTGCCACTATGGCAATCGAATTGAACAAATACACTTTCAAAGTCTCGACTGATTCCACTAAGGATCAAATCAAGACTGCAATCGAAGAATTGTACAAAGTGAAAGTTATCTCAGTTAACACCCTAAACACTCATAGAAAACCAGTCAGTCATGGCCGAACTCCAGGATTCAAAGCTGCTAGCAAGAAAGCAATTGTAACATTGAAAGCAGGAGATTCAATCGAATTATTTAAGGGAGCATAGAATGCGAATAGTCACGAATGTATAAAAAATTTATTCGAATACATTTGTTTCATAATTAGTGAAAATTAGCATATGGCAATTAAAGTATACAAAAAGAATACCGCTGGACGAAGAAACATGTCGATTGTAAAATCGGAGGATGTTTCTAGTAAAAAACCAGAAAAGTCCCTGATGGCTCCAATGAAGAGCAAGGCTGGACGTTCACACGGAAAGATTTCTGTGCGTCATCAAGGTGGTGGAGCAAAAAGACGATACCGAATTGTTGATTTCAGACAAGATAAATTTGGTATTCCTGGCAAGATTGCAGCGATTGAGAGAGATCCAAATCGATCATCTTTTGTTGCTTTGATCAATTATGTTGATGGAGAGAAAAGATATATCTTGGCTTCTGAAGGAATGAAGGCTGGAATGGAAATTTTGACAGCTGAGAATGCGCCAATCAAATTGGGCAACCGAACAAAAGTAAAGAACATTCCAACTGGAACAACTATCTGCAACTTGGAATTATTCCCAGGCAAAGGTGGACAAATTGTTCGTGGAGCTGGTTCAAGCGCAATTTTGACAGCCGCGGAAGACAAGACTGCTCAAGTGAAAATGCCATCTGGAGAAATTCGATTGGTGAGCAGTGATTGCTATGCTACAATTGGACAAGTTAGTAATTTTGAACATAACGCAGTTAATATTGGAAAAGCTGGACGAAAGCGTCACATGGGCGTTCGACCGGGTGTTCGAGGAACAGTTATGAATCCAGTGGATCATCCACATGGAGGAGGCGAAGGTAAGCAGGGAATTGGTTTGAAACATCCGAAGACTCCATGGGGCAAGCCAGCTCTTGGAAAGAAAACAAGAAAGAAGAAGAGATATAGTAACAAGTTTATAATCAAGCGAAGACAAAAGAGGAAATAATTTAGATAGACAACAAATATGACAAGAAGTCTGAAAAAAGGTTTGTTCATAGATGAACGAATCATCAAGAAAATTCAAAATAGACCAGCGGGTGATAAATCCACTATGAATATCTGGGCTAGAGCAAGTGTTATCTCTCCTGAAATGATTGGAATAACTTTCGGTGTGCATAATGGGCGAAAACACATTCCTGTATTTGTGACTGAAGAAATGGTTGGACACAAATTTGGAGAATTTTCATTGACACGAACCTTCCATAGACACGGAGGAAAGATGCAGAAAGAAATCGAACAAGCTGCTAAGCAAAAAGAACTCGACGCTTCGAAAGCTGCTAAGGCAGGTGGAGACGCGAAAAAGAAATAGAAAAACTCGCGAATGAAAACAAATTAAAAGCGAAGTATCGCAAATAAATTGAAAAAACATTCGCATAAATTAGATAGTAATTCGAACATCATTAGAGAGTAATTTTATGAAAGTATCAGCAAAACTAAACAATTTCAGAATGCCAAACCGAAAGGTTAAATTGGTAGCCGACCTAATGATAGGTATGGATGTTGTCGATGCTTTGAATCAACTCAATGCTACTGCCAAAAAGACTGCACCGTTTTTGATCACTCTTTTGGACAGTGCCATTGCAAATGGTGAAAACAATTTTGGAATCAGCAAAGATAATATGTATATTTTCGACGTAGTGGTGAAAGAAGGAATCACTTTGAAAAGATGGATGCCGAAAGCGTATGGCCGAGCCACTCCAATCCGACGTCGATCATCTCACATTGAGATCGTGCTAGAAGAAAGAGTTGAAGGTAAAGACCGCAAGACCAAAGAACAATTGGAGAAAGAAAAGAAAGCTCGACTGGATGCAAGAAAGAAACTGGAAAAAGATTCAATAGATAAACAAGAAAAAGAAACCAAGGCAATTGAGAAGAATGAAGTGAAATCAAAAGACGCCCGCACAGAAACGAAAGCTTCTGACAAGGGTTGGGCTAAGAAGATGTTTAATAGAAAAGCTGGAATGTAATTTAAATAGTTTATTGTAAGAACTAAAAAAGGCTATGGGAAAAAAAGTAAACCCAGTTGGACTCCGAATAGGTATCACGAATACATGGAAATCAAAGTGGTTCGGAGGGAAAAAAGAATATACGAGCAACCTTAGACAAGATATAGAAATCCGTGAGGCTGTGTCTAAAAAATGGAAAGCAGCTGCGATTGCTGAAGTTGAGATTGAAAGATCTGCTGCAATGGTGAAAATCATTGTAAAAACAGCTCGACCAGGTGTTTTGATTGGACGAGGTGGAAGTGGAGTTGAAGATATTCAGAATTATATAAAAACCAACTTTTTCAAAATGAAAAAGATTGCGTTGAAGATTGAAATTCAAGAAGTGAAAAATTTTGAAGAAAATGCATCACTTATCGCGCAAAACATTGCTGAGCAATTGGAAAAGAGAATTGCTTTCCGACGTGCGATGAAATCGATGCTGGATCAAGTTACAAAGAACAGTGGCATCAAGGGAGTGAAGATTGAAATGTCAGGAAGATTGGGTGGAGCTGAAATGGCTCGACGAGAATGGTCAAGCAAAGGCACATTGCCATTGCACACTCTTCGCGCGAACATTGATTTTGCCAGAGCGACAGCTTATACGACTTATGGAACATTGGGCGTGAAAGTTTGGTTGTATAAGGGAGAAGTATTTAATAACGAAAACAAGCAATAATAAACGAAAAAAGTAGATAGAATACGCTTATGTTAATGCCAAAAAAAGTAAAACATAGAAAGGTTCAAAGAGGCGGAAGAATCCGTGGCAACTCTAATCGTGGAAACGAAGTGAGTTTTGGAAGCTTTGGGCTCAAAACAATGGAAACAGGACTCATCTCTGCTCGTCAGATTGAATCAGCTCGAAGAGCGATGACTAGATATGTACAACGTGGTGGCAAGATTTGGATCAGGATTTTCCCGGACAAATCAATCACTAAGAAAGGTTCTGAAGTTCCCATGGGTAAAGGAAAAGGAACAGTGGATCATTTCGTAGCCGTTGTGCGACCAGGACGAATTTTGTTTGAAATGGCTGGTGTGAAAGAGGATATCGCTAAGAAAGCTATGGAATTGGCAGCTTACAAATTATGTGTAAAATCAAAGTTTGTAACTAAGGAAGGTGAATAATTAAATCGCTGAAAACGCGAAAGAGATAAACTGCATATATGAAAATAAAGGAAATTAGAGAAAAGAATATTGAAGAATTAAAAAAGCTTTTGGCTGAGAAAAGAGAACTCGTGCGAAAGCTCCGATTTGATATTGCAGCTAAGCAAGTTAAGAATATTCGAGATATGCGCAATAGTAAAAGGGACATTTCAAGAATTTTAACTATTCTTAAAGAAACTAAATAATACAATGGAAAAGAATTTAGAAAAAGCTAAAATAATTATCAAGAAAAAAGGTGTTGTTGTCAGCGACAAAATGGCCAAGACTGTAGTAGTGGCTGTTGAGAGCTTGAAGACTCATTCAAAATATAAGAAGAAATACAAATCAACCAAGAAATATAAGGCGCATGACGAGGAAGGAAAATATAATGTTGGCGACGCAGTTGAGATCATTCCATGTAAACCAATGAGTAAGGATAAACGATATAAAGTAGTCTAAATATATGATACAAGCAGAATCAAAAGTAAAATCAGCTGACAACTCTGGAGCAAAGGTTATTGAGTGCTTCAAGGTTCTTGGTGGATCAAAAAAACGATATGCTCAGATTGGCGACATCTTTGTGGCGTCTATCAAATCAGCTGAACCTCGTGGAATGGTGAAAAAGGGAGACAAGGTTCGCGCAGTTTTGGTGAGACAAGTCAAAGCGCTTCGCCGAAAAGATGGAACTTACATCCGATTCGATGAAAATGCTGCTGTGATCTTGGATGGCAAAGAGCCAAAAGGAACTCGTATCTTTGGGCCAATTGCTAGAGAGATGCGAGAAAAAGGATTTAGCAAAATAGTTTCTCTAGCCCCTGAAGTATTATAGTATTTAAAAGGACACCTAAAACATTTTTATGAAGATAAAGAAAAACGATCAAGTTAAAATATTAGCAGGCAAAGACCGAGGAAAAACGGGCAAGGTTTTGCGAGTGCTTGCAACTGAAGATAAGATCATTGTAGAAGGTTTGAATATCGTGAAAAAGCATGTTAAGGCGAGAAAAGAAGGCGAGAGTGGACAACGCATCGAAATCCCTGGCAAGATCAATGTTTCCAACACGATGTTAGTTTGCCCTAAATGTGGAAAGGCTACTCGAATCGGATACAAAGTGACTGGCAAAGACAAAATGCGAGTTTGTAAACAATGTAAAGCTGAAGTATAAGAAAAATATGTATAAATCAATCAAGGAAAAATATAATACTGAAGTTGTAGCTGAAATGAAAAAACAGTTCGGTTTCAAAAGCACTCAACAAGTGCCAAGAATCGAAAAAGTTGTCATTAATGTTGGAATCGGAAAGTTTATCAAAGACTCAGCCTTGGTTGAGGATGTGAAGAAAACAATGATTGTGATTGCTGGCCAAAAACCAGTTATGACTCAGGCCAAGAAGTCTGTGGCTGGATTCAAGATCCGCGAAGGACAAGAGATTGGAATCAAAGCAACTTTGCGTGGCCGACGAAAATGGGATTTCATTGAAAAATTGGTGAACTCTGCCATTCCTCGAGTACGTGATTTCCAAGGAATCAAGGAATCAGCAATAGACGCTAGTGGAAATTTCAATTTCGGAATCAAAGAACATACAATTTTCCCAGAAATTTTGGCAGAAAACGTGAAGAATATTGTTGGATTCCAAATCAACATCACTACAACAGCAAAGACTCAGAAAGAAGGATTGGAGCTGTTCAGAATGTTGGGTTTCCCATTGGTAAAGAAAAATTAAATTTGATAATAAGAAAATTAGAATTAAGTTCACCCCGTCAAATACTCGCCATAGGCGAGTCCGCTCGCGGAATTTGACTGGGTAAAAAATAATATGGCAAAAAAATCTGTTGAAGCTAGAGCTCGAAAAACACCGAAATTTTCAACTCGGAAAGTCCTTCGTTGTTGGAGATGCGGTCGAAAGCATGGATACATGCGAGCATTTGATATTTGTAGAATCTGTTTTCGAGAATTAGCAAGTACAGGTCAAATCCCAGGAGTAAAGAAGTCTAGTTGGTAAATTATAAATGTTAATCGTTATCAGCCAATAATTAAACAAGTATTGGCAGTGAACCAATAACTAATCGAAAAATTATGTTAGATCCTATAGCAGAAATGTTAACTCGAATACGAAATGCCCAATTGGCAGGTCATAAAGATGTTGTTGTAACAGCGTCTAAATTGAAATTGGCTATCGCTGATATTCTTAAGAAAGAAGGTTTTGTAGCGTCTGTTTCGAAAGAAAAACTTGAAGTTCTTGAAAACATCAAGATTGAATTGAAATATCACCGAACATCAAATACTCAAAAGCTTCCAGCTATCAAAGAAATCAAACGAGTCAGCAAGGAAGGTCAGAGAATTTATGTAAAGAACAAAGAAATTCGTTCAGTTAAGAATAATTTCGGAATCTCAATTATCTCAACTCCAAAGGGCGTGATGACTGGTTTTGAAGCTAAGAAAGCTGGTTTGGGCGGAGAAGTTATTTGTGAAATTTGTTAATTAATAGAGTAGAATACTTAAGACTAATAAGACGCATCAAAATATATGAGTAGAATTGGTAAAAAAATTATAACCATCCCAGAAGGAGTTACCGTAACTCTTAATCAAGACATGCTTGAGGTTAAAGGACCAAAAGGTACTCTTAGTTTTGTGCATCACAAAGAAGTTACTTTGGAAATTGGTGAAAAGGAAATCTCTGTTAAGAATACTGGCAAGACGAAAAAAGCTCCAGCTATTTGGGGTCTGACTCGTGCATTGATCAGCAATATGATTGATGGCGTGAAAGAGACTTATGTTAAGAAATTGGAATTGCAAGGTGTTGGATATCGTATGGCAGTAGCTGGCAACAAGATCAATATGGCTTTGGGATTCTCTCATCCAGTGAATGTTGATGTCCCAGCCGGTTTGGAAGCCAAGATTGAAGAGGGTGTTTTGGTGATTTCTGGTATCGACAAACAAGCAGTTGGACAATTTGCGGCTGAAATCAAGAGACTAAAACCCGTTGAGCCATACAAGGGCAAGGGATTCAGATATGTTGGTGAGCAAGTTCGAAGAAAAGCTGGAAAGAAAGCAGCTTCTAAATAAGGCATGCGAAAAGCGCACTACGAAAGCGCCCATTCGAATAAAATTTTAAAAAATAAGTTCGTAGATTCGCATAACATTCGTAGTTTCGAATCGGTATAATAATATTATGAAAAAACTAAGTAGAAATCAAACAAGATTACATAGAAAGAGAAGAATCCGAGCTAAGATCTCTGGAAGCTCTGAAATGCCGAGATTAGCAATCTTCAGAAGTCTTCGCAATGTTTCTATTCAAGTGATTGATGATATTTCTGGCAAGACTCTTGTAGCTGCTAATCTACTTGATTCAAAATCTAAAAATACTGTTGATGGTGCTAAGGAATTGGGTAAGGCTGTAGCAGAAAAATGTAAAGCTTTGAAAATTGAAAGTATTGTTTTTGATAGATCTGGTTATAAATATCATGGAAAAATCAAGGCTGTAGCTGATGGCGCCAGAGAAGGCGGACTTAAATTCTAAAAATACTAATATTCGCGAATGGTAAAAAAATTAATACGAATAATTCATTCGAATAAATTTGTTTAAACATTGGCGACAATTCGCATATATGGGACGAGACAACAAAAATTTTAGAGGAAAAAAGGAAAAGCCTGAATTCGATCAGAAGCTTCTTGATTTGGCTCGCGTAACCCGCGTAGTTAAAGGTGGAAGACGATTTAGATTTAGAGCGACTTTAGTTATTGGCAACAGAAAAGGAAAAGTTGGCGTGGGCGTTGGCAAGGGAGCTGATGTTTCTGATGCTATCAAGAAGGCTTTTGAAGATGCTAAGAAGAGTATGATCGTGGTTAAGATCACCAAAGGAACGATTGCTCATGATATCAACTTCAAATCTAGAAGTGCTAAAATTATTTTGAAACCAGCTGTGGAAGGACGCGGAATTATTGCTGGTGGTGCTGTTCGAACAGTAGTTGAATTTGCTGGAATTAAAGACATTGTTTCTAAGTCACTTGGAACAGCTAACAAATTGAGCGTGGCACGAGCTACTGTTGAGGCGTTGGCAACATTGAATCAAGCGAGAACCAGAAAAGAAAGAATAACCCCAGTAACCAGTAATTAGTAACTATAAAATCCGAATGCTAGTTACGAGTTACTAGTTACGGTTTACTAAATTAAATATATGCAGATAAATACGCTAAAAATTAAGACCCCCAAACAGAAGAGAAAGACTATTGGTCGTGGTGGAAGAAAGGGGACTTATTGTGGAAAAGGAAATAAGGGACAAAAGGCGCGAAGTGGTTGCAAAATCAATCCGTTGTTTGAAGGAGGTCGCTCAACTTTGGTTGATCACATGAAGAAGAAGAAGGGCTTCACTTCAATTGCGAAAACTGTTAAGACTATTGATATCGCTGAATTGGAGAAGAACTTCAAGAGTGGTGAAACTGTGAGTATCGAGACTTTGGCCAACAAGAATTTGATCAGAAAAATCCAGACTTCCGCTAAGGTGAAACTTCTTGGAAAATCAGAAATGACAGTCAAATTGACCGTTGCGGCTGGAATCTTGCTTAGCGCATCTGCAAAGAAGGCTATCGAGGCAGCTGGTGGAAAAGTAGAATAATCTTTGATAATAGTGTATTATAAAAGGGTGGCGCAAGCCCCCTTTTATTGGTAAAATGTTAATAATTAGGTTATCAAAAATATGTTAGATAAAGTAACCCAGATTTTTAGAGTCAAAGAATTACGCAATAAGATTCTTTTCATCGTTGGAATTTTAATTGTTTTTCGTTTGATTGCCACCATCCCAGTGCCGGGAGTTGATCAAGAGCAATTAAAAAACTTTTTTAGTAGCAATCAATTTTTTGGGTTGTTGAATCTTTTTTCGGGCGGCGGATTGAGCAGTATTTCAATTGTTATGTTGGGTGTCGGCCCATACATTACTGCTTCAATTATTATGCAACTTTTGACTATGATTGTTCCGGGATTAGAACAAATTTATAAAGAAGAAGGCGAAGCTGGTCGACAGAAATTCAATCAATGGACACGTTGGGCAACTGTGCCGCTGGCAGCATTGCAAACTTTTGGGATGATTTCACTTTTACGCTCACAAAATATTTTGGGAGCAGTTTCTAGTTTTGAAATGTTTTCCATTATCACCGTGGCAATTGCCGGAACAATTTTGTTGATGTGGTTGGGTGAGCTTATTACAGAAAAGAAAATTGGTAATGGCGTGTCATTGATTATATTTGCGGGAATCGTGGCTGGTTTACCAGCAAGCCTTTCTCAGATTTCAGCGACCTTTGATTCATCGCAATTGTTCACTTATATCATATTGGGTGCGGTTATCATCGCGGCAATTTTGGGGGTGGTTATTATGACAGAAGGTCAAAGAAATATCCCAGTCTCCTATGCCAAAAGAATTCGGGGCAACAAGATGTTTGGTGGATCGTCTACTCATTTGCCATTGCGTGTCAATCAGGCTGGTGTGATTCCAATCATCTTTGCAATGTCAATTATGTTGTTCCCGGGTATGATTGCCAATTTCTTGGCCACCGCTTCCAACCCAACTGTGGCAAGCATCGCTAAGAGTGTCGGCAATATTTTCCAAAATCAACTTTTCTATGGTTCAGCCTATTTCATACTCGTAGTAGCTTTCACCTATTTCTATACCGCGGTAGTTTTTGATCCGCACAAAATTTCTGAAAGTTTACAAAAACAAGGTGGTTATATTCCTGGCATCCGACCTGGAAAAACTACAGCTGAATATCTATATAAAATCATTAATCGCACAACATTGTCAGGCGCTATTTTCTTGGGTGCCATTGCAGTTTTGCCATTTATTATCCAGGGCTTCACGAATATGAAGTCAATCTCCATTGGTGGAACTGGGCTTTTGATTGTTGTTTCAGTGGTTATTGAAACAGTGAAACAAATTGAAGGGCAACTTGTTATGAGGGACTATGAAGGCTTTTAAATAACTCGCAAATACAAGCGAATTAAAGGCGAATATGGACGAATATTTTTTTGTTTAAATTAGCTGTTGATTAGTTTTAAATTAGTGAGTTTTTATGAATATTATAATTTTAGGACAAGCAGGCAGTGGCAAGGGCACACAGGCTGAGATTTTGACTCAGCAGCTTGCTGCTGACCATTTTGATACTGGCAAGCTTTTACGTCAGTTGGCGAAAATGGGTGGCGTTCTGGGAAAAGAAATTCACGAAATTATCAACGTCAAAAAAGAATTGGTGCCTAGTCGCATCTTGAAAGAAATTGTGCATTTGCGATTGGCTGATATGCCACGTGAACAAAGTATTGTTTTTGATGGTGTACCAAGAAATTTAGAGCAGGCGCAATATTTTGCTGAGGCATTGCAAGAATTTGGTCGCAAAATTGACCGGGCTTTTTTTGTGAATATTTCTGAGGAAGAGTCGATTCGTCGCATTTCTTCTCGGCGGGTGTGTGAAGATTGTCGCAGGGTTTTGATCATGGGGCGGGATGTGAAAACTGAAACTGATGTTTGTCCAGTTTGTAATGGAAAAATTATGCAGCGCATTGATGATACGGTTTCGGGTGTGAAAAAAAGATTGGCAGTTTTCAATGAAGAAACAGCGCCAGTCATAAATTTCTACAAAAAACAGGGTGTCTTAGTGGAGATTAATGGCCAACAAGAAATTCAAAAAGTTGCGGCAGATATTGTTAAAAATATAGAACAAGAATGATTATTAAGAATGAAAAAGAAATAGCGGTCATGCGAGAGGGTGGGAAAATCCTAGCCTTTGTCATGGAGGAACTCGGTCGCATTGTGGTGCCTGGTCGAAACACTTTTGAAATAGATGCCTTGGCAGAGAAATTGATTCTGGAAGCCGGTGGCATGCCAATCTTCAAAGGTTATGGCAAAGAATCTGGCAATCCATTTCCAGCCACAATTTGTGCTTCAATCAATGAAGAAATCGTACACGGTATTCCCAGCAAACAGCGGATTTTGTGTGAAGGTGATATTTTCAAAATCGACATTGGGATGCGTTTCAATGGGATGATTACAGATATGGCACGCACCTTTCCGGTGGGAAAAATTTCCATTGAAGCGCAAAAAATTCTGGATGTGACACGCGAGTGCTTGAATGTGGGTATTGAAAAAATTCAAGCTGGCAGAAAATTGAGTGATTATTCAGTGGCGGTGCAAAAATATGTGGAAGCACAAGGTTTTTCTGTGGTGCGTGATTTGGTGGGACACGGCGTGGGTAAAGATTTACACGAAGATCCGCATATTCCAAATTATAAATCGCAAGAAAAAGAAGTGATTCTGCAGAAAAATATGACCTTAGCCTTGGAGCCAATGATCAATGTTGGGACATATAAAATAAAGCTAGCGCCAGACAAGTGGACTTATGTCACGCAGGACAGCAAATTGAGTGCGCATTTTGAAGACACAGTTTTAGTAACTGAGGCTGGAGCGGAAATTTTAACACGAAAATAAATATGGAAGAAACAACGGAGGCGGAACATTTTTTAGGACTGGATTATGGCAAGGCCAAAATTGGTTTGGCTGTGGCTGATTCAGAAACAAAAATTGCTTTTGCTCATAGTACGCTAGATAATGATCAAAATATTTTTGATAAAATTGGTGATATTATCGTTGCGGAGGCAGTCAGTGGCGTTGTCATAGGCAAGCCTAAAGAAACTGACCAGTATGATTCAGTTAGCGTTTCTAGTTTCGCTTCAGAGATTGCGGAGATGTTTCCATTAATCAAGATTGAATTTGAGGATGAGATGTTTACCACTAAGATGGCTGAAGATAGATTGAAAGAAAAAGGCGCTAAAAAAATCAAAAACTTAGACAATCAAGAAGCGGCGCGAATAATTCTGCAGAGCTGGCTAGATCGACAATAAAAATGCATTATCCTGTAGAGACGCCCCGCCGGGGCGTCTCTACATTTTGAATATCTTGATTGTGTGTTATAATTTACACAAATGCAACGAGGCATAATCTATTAATGTACGAAAAAATGGAAGAGCAAAATAAGCCATATTTATCCGTTGTAATCCCTGCGTATAATGAAGGTTCTCGCAAAGGTGAAGAATTGAAGAAAAATTTAGGTGAGATTGGTTCACATTTGCGTGAGAAAGGCGTGAGTTACGAAGTAATCATAGTTAGTGATGGTTCAAAAGACGACACGGCTGAATTTGCCAAATCGCTGTCTGGATTGGTCACAAAATTGGAAGTGATTGATCGCAAAGAAAATCGTGGCAAATGGTATTCAGTGCGTGAAGGTCTCTTGAAGGCCAATGGTCAGTTTAGACTCATGACGGATGCAGATGGTGCAACTTCGATTATGAATATGGAAAATTTTTGGCGCGAAATGGAGGCTGGAGAAGATGTTATTATTGGTTCACGTGACTTGAAGGAATCTAGTATTCAAAAACATCAGCCACGCTGGAAAGAATTGATGGGAGACGCTGGCAATCTGCTGATTCAGTTTATGATGGGCTTGCGCGGTCTTGAGGATACACAGTGTGGATTCAAAGTTTTTTCAGAAAAAGCCGTTTTGGATATTGTTCCGCAAATGCAAGTTGATCGTTGGGGCGGAGATTTTGAAATGTTGATGTTGGCCAGAAAAATGGGCTATCATATTGTCGAAATCCCAGTAGTTTGGGAGGATGCCGGTTTGAGTCTGGTGGGTTTGAGTGGCTATACAAATACATTTAAAGAACTTTTCCAAGTTAAGTGGCGGATGATCATAGGCAAATATAGGTATAAGAAATAAATTTAGTTTATTGGTAGAAGTTAAAATAAAAAAGTGGAGCAAAATAAAAACAAGAAAAAAATACAATTGACAGAACTGCGACAAGATTTGGTAACAGGTGACTGGGTGGTGATTGCCACTGGTCGCGCTAAGAAGCCAGAGGAGTTTGCCTCAAGTCGTCGAACACTTATTGAAGAGGATCTGAGTCATCCATGTTTTTTTTGCCATCCAGAAGAAACTGATCAAGAAAAAGATGTTTTGATTTATGAAAAATCTAATGGTGACTGGAGTTTGCGGGTTTTCCCGAACAAATATCCATCTTTCGTGAGTGGGCGAGCGCCGAAACATTTTGAAGAGGGTCCCTATTTTGCGATGGATGGCACGGGTTATCATGAGTTGATTGTAACGCGTGATCATCATCGACAAATTGCACAAATGAACTTTTTGGAAGTGGCTGAAATGCTTGATGCCTATCAAGAAAGATATATCGACCTGATGAATAAGAAGACCGTCAATTATATTGAAGTTTTTCACAATCATGGCAAAGAGGCGGGTGCTTCCATTGCCCATCCTCATTCACAATTGATGGCTATTCCAGTGGTTTCACCGTATGTGAAATCTGAGTTGGATGGAGCAGAGCTTTATCATAAGGCTAATAAGAGTTGCGTCTATTGTGCGATGATTGCTTGGGAAACTGAACATAAGAAGAGAATTGTTTTTGAAAATGATGAATTTGTAGCCTTTTGCCCCTTTTCATCCCGTGCAGCTTTTGAGGTTTGGGTTATGCCGAAAAAACACAAACCATATTTTGAAAGAACAGCTGACAAAGATAAGATGGCATTGGCGCAGGCTTTGCAGACTTCAATTAATAAGGTCTATCGAGCCTTGGAAGATCCAGCCTACAATTTTTATATTCACACCTCACCGTGTGATGGCAAGGATTATCCACACTATCATTGGCACATTGAAATTATTCCGCGCACTGCTGTTTGGGCAGGTTTTGAACTTTCAACAGGCATTGAAGTTTCTTCGATTCAACCAGAAACAGCTGCTGACTATCTGAGAAAGATCTAACTTTTAAAATTTATTTTTATGGGGATTGTTGATTTTATTTTGCATATCGATGTGCATCTGGGTGATTTGATTGTGACATATGGAAAAATGACGTATGCTATTGTGTTTTTGATTATTTTTGCGGAAACCGGCTTTGTTTTTACCCCATTTTTGCCAGGTGATTCATTGCTCTTTGCTGGTGGTATGTTTGCAGCCACTGGATCATTCGATGTGATTGTTTTGGCATTGCTACTTTGGTCGGCTGCTTTTTTGGGCGACAATATGAATTATTGGATTGGTCACTATTTTGGACAAAAAATAATCAATAACAAATATATTCCAATCAACCAAAAGCACATTGACAGCACGCAAGAATTTTATGCGAAACACGGCGGCAAGACAGTTTTTTTGGCACGGTTTATGCCAATCATTCGAACCTTCGCGCCGTTTGTAGCTGGCATCGGGAAAATGCAATATCGAAAGTTCGTTTCCTATAGCTTTATGGGTGGAGTAACTTGGATAGTTGGTTTTGTTTTGGCTGGATATTTCTTTGGCAATATTCCAGTAATCAGAAATAATTTTTCCGCTGTGATTATGGGTATAATCGTGATTTCAGTTGTGCCTGGTATAATTAAACTAGTAAGAAGTAGAATTAAATAGTTTTTCCCAAAAGGTAATCCACCAGTTCTACTGGTGAGACTCGAATAGGTTTTACCGTTCCAGCAACCACAAAAAAAAGACACAGTACTGTATAATGAAAGGATGGCTTGATGAGAGCCA